>Ga0183095_10364_pt4 | contig 67942 bp, 56 predicted proteins | sample BioMet4_FD_130346 | JGI IMG/M metagenome (GOLD analysis project Ga0183095, IMG submission 130346) | Microbial communities from bioreactor (seeded with sewage sludge) at LBNL, California, USA - Biofuel metagenome 4 (v2) (version 3) | ecosystem: Engineered > Bioreactor > Anaerobic > Unclassified ... | reverse complement strand
GTTCCGCGCGGACCTTGGCGTTTTCGGGACGGATCGTCATCGCGCCGGTCAAGCCGGCGGCAGGTATGGCAACGGTGACGACGGCTTCCGGAAATTTGGCGACAGGGTTTGCCACCGCCAGCGTTTTGCCGTTGTACGCCAACGCCAAACCATCGGCGCCTTCCGCCCGGAACCACGTTTTCCCTGCCAGCGTGACGGTGCGGCAACCCCAGGCGACAAAGCGGCCGTCACGAAGCATCAGGACCGCGCCGCCCGACTGCAAACCTTCACCGCGGATATTGCCCAACGTCGTGTTCTCGAATTCCGCCGTCGGACAAACGTTTTTGCCCAGATTGGCAAAAACCACGGCATCCTGCCATTGGGTCAGGGCCAGTCCGGTCTGCGGGGCATAGTTATAGTCGAGGATGCGTTTGCCGACCACGTTTTTCTGCAAGGCCTGCGTTTCAAAAATCATCTGGGCGGCGGGACTGTAATACTGGGCAGCCCAACCGAAACGGCCGTCCAAGCCCAGAATGATGCCAAATAACATGCCTCGAGCCCGCGAAATATGATCCAACCCTTCGCCGCCGCCGTCAATACCGATGGAATTGGCGAAGCAATCGCCGTAAACCATCTGGAAGAGAGGAACGTCGTGTTCCGGTTTTTCCTGACTACTGAGCATAAAAGCGTCGTAATTGGGAATGCCTCGTTCGGTACCGTTTTCGGTGCCGCGGAAACAACCTGGCGTGGCAGCGCGTAAAGCCGTCGACAATCCCGTCAACGCGATGGTACCGGAATCACGCCAATGATATTGGTAGCCGGCTCTCGTATTACAGTCCACCATGGTGGTACAGCCGATCACGTCTTCGAAAATACCTTTGACGCCATAGCTCGTCATTTGCTTTTCCGCCTCGACTTCGGCACTTTTAACCAGTGACGGCGAGCAGAAGTAGAGTTTATTGCGGGACCAGATTGACAAGCATTCCGGTTGGTTCGCATACGACATCGACATCTTATTGACATCGAAATCCGGATTGTCGCTATCCCACTGAATCGGATTGGTATGGAGAAAGACCAGACGGCCGTCCCGGTTATTGGCATCCATGAACTGCTTGAAGTCGCCAAGTTCCGAATCGACGGGGAAATAATCGGGATAGCGGCTGTCGAAACGGCCCCACCAGCCGTCGTAGCGATAGGCCGGTTTGACCTGATAAACTTTTTCAATGGTACGGGCTACTTCCAGAAAACGATGATAGTTGTAGGCCAGAATTTTGCAGTTTTTTTCCTTATAGGCTTTGTCGGCATAGACGTTGCCATCTTTTCCGTACGCTTCAAAACCGACCATTTTAATAACGCCGTTCAGCGTGTCCGCAATGACCGGAGCTTGTTTCAACTTTTGTTCCCACGTCATAAACCAGGGTTGCGTGCAGGCCCATTCACGATACTTTTCCGCAATCCCTTTCAGACCGGTGTTGCCCAGATTATAGAGCCGAAAAGTATGCGGAGAACGGAACTTTTCCCCCGGCATGACATAATCCCAGTTCTGCCAGGAAAGGTTCATGATGCCGTCGGGGCCGCTTCGCGAGTCGTCGGCAATGGCGAAGCGAATACTGCCGGGCGTATCATCGGGATAGTACAACAGCGTTGAATCGCCGGTCTGAAGACCGATAAACATCATGCTCATATGACCGGGGCCGCCCCAGCACATGTATTTGAAATCGCGCATCCAGGCGCGTTCGCCGTTCCAGTGCGGCTGAACGACCCAGCCGTCGGGACTTTTCCGAATGCCGCCGATGGTCGGGAAATAAACGAACTGAATCGGCTGGTCGTAACGGTTCTCAAGCGCGTAGCGGAACGCGAGCGCGCCGTCTTTTTCGGCCCAGACATACGCTTTGAAACTGCCTTTATGGGCCGGAAATTCGTAAGCCCAGCAAGCGACTTGACGGCCTTCGGTGGAAAGCACGGAAAAACGCGTGTCGGAACAGGCGGTGCTGTTCAGATTGATCCTGGTCTTTTCCGAAAGAATTCCCCACAGCGACCCGTCGTTCCAGCGGGTATTAAGAAATTTACCGGCTTTTTTGTCGTAGAGTCCGGCGGGAATGCCGGAACGGGAAACCTGGATTTCGAAGTCCTGATTGCCGATCTGGACCAGTTCGCCGGACTTTTTAAGATAAGGCGTCACGACACGCAACGGCTTGGCTCTTTCATCAACCAGAGTCAAGGCCTCCATCTCCTGCGGCGGCGTTCTGCCGTCATAAAGTCGGCACCGGACAATGGTTCCGGTGAACGCCCAGCCGGGATGATTGGTAGCGCAGCCGATGGCAACCAGGTCCGCCAGTTTGGCCGGTAACGTCGGTTTGAATTCGTACAATTTGCCGCCGTTCAGATAGACTTGTACCAAATCCTTATTCCAAGTCATGCCGAGCCGGTCGATGGCGGAATTTTTCAGCAGTTCGCCAAAGAAATTTTCAAAGCTCTGCTGATTGGCGCCGTCATGGAAGCGCGTCACCACCCAGCCGGTGGGTTCCCGGATGATGGTGATATTATTGGGTTCCCAGTGTTGATTGCCGAGCTGAAAAAGGATCTCGGGATCTTTCATCGGCATGGCCCATCTGGAGCGGTCGGGTTTGAATTCCAGAATCAACGTGCCGGCTTGCGCCAATTTGCCGCCGTCCACCTGGTATTGCAACACGGAATTGCTGTTCATCGCAATCCCGGCGCGGTTGATCGTACAGCCGGAACATTTGACCGGCGCAGCCCCGGTAACCTGATTATTCAGTCCTCGGTCCGGATCGACTTGCAACATCAGGGTTGCCGCTCCGAGCCAGGCGGGGATCAAAAAGGTCAACGCCGTCAGCCCATTACTTCTCCAATTCATCTTTCGTCTCCTATCCATTGCTTCATTTATTTACTTGAGAAAAATAATGTCGTTAAATATGGCCAATGCCGGTTGGAATGAGTCAACATGTCCATCCATCATCGCAATATTGATTCGCCGCTTGTGCCGGGCGGAATGTTCCAATTTATTCAGCGCATCGCTGGCCGTTGATACGCTTGCGGGGGTAAATTGACACCAGGAACCATCGGAAATAAAATAGGTTCGACTGGGGTTTCTGAAAGATGTCAACATTTTACCGGTCGAAGTGGAAAAAGTACCATCGGAAACCGTGTAACCGCATTGTACGGGAGAAACATAAGGCACCGAGCCGAACGTAGTTCCCGCCGATGCCGGATCATGAGTAAATACTCCGGCTAAAGATGGCAATCCCGACCCCCACGGCGTTCCGTCCGTTTGACTGGCGGCGTTGCCGCCGGTTTTGGTCAAATCAAGTCTGGTTTCCGGGCATTCGAAAATTTTCTCGGTCGCACCGTATTCCAATACCAGCCCCATGGGCCACAAATAAGAACGGCCGTTGTAAAATTGCGCTTCCATTGGGGAAACATCTTTATAGTCATTGCTGTACATGAGCGAACTGGTCGCCGCTTGTTTCAACTGACTGACGCATTTAATGCTTCGTGCCGTGATCCTGGCGCTGTTCAAAGTCGGCAGTAACAGTGAGGCCAGAATGGCAATGATGGCAATAACTACCAGCAATTCTATTAATGTGAATTTGTTTACGACGGCGGATTTACACATATCATGATCCTTTATGGGTTGAAGTAATGATTGGTATTGGAATACTTTAATTATTTAGTATGCACTGATTCTACGTGGAAATCGTTGGCAAATATTCTGGTTTCATTATAGTTATGAATCGGCGTGACTTGATATTGATGGTATTCGCCCGTGATAATGCGATAGGTTTTATCGCTGAGCCGCGTGACTTTCTGCGACCAGACCCACCCCCAATAAAGATTGCGCCACTTATCGCCTTCCCAATATTGAAACCAGGGATAGGAGGTACAGATATCCCAATTACTGCGGTTATTGACATAATAATCGGTTGGACACCATAATAATTTCACCTTACCGCGCCAGACGTCATCAACGGTGACATGAATGTAGTCCGCCAGGGCATAAGGCCAGTAAAAAGAGCGCGACGTATCGACGTGACTGGCATCGCCCGCGTCAGGGGAGAGAGGACTGTAGGGCATAAAGTAATCATTGGAGTCATTGACGTACATGGCGAAAAAGGTGGCAATCTGTTTGCAATTGGAAACGCAGGCAATGGTTTTTGCCCGTTCTCGCGCACTATTCAACGCCGGCAGCAGCATGGCCGCCAGAATTGCGATAATGGCAATTACCACCAGAAGCTCGATAAGTGTAAAATTCTTTCCCAACTGTGTTTTGCTCATAATTCCACATTCCTTGGTTGTAGGGTGACGGTTATGATAATTTTTTGACGGAATCGCGAACCACGATTTTGGGCGGAATGATGATATGACGGCAGGTACGGAGGGACAACCCGTTGAAAATATCCTTGAACAAGGTTGCCGCTGCATCCGCCCACCCGGCGTAATTCTGTCCGATGGAAGTCAAGGCCGGATGATAGTAGGCCGATTCGTCGCTGCCGTCGAACCCGATCACGCCGACATCGCCCGGAATATCGAGTCCCTTGTCGTGCAAGGCTTTCAAAACTCCCAGCGCGGAGTCGTCGCTCAACACAAAATAGGCTTCGCACCGCCGGCCGTGTTCCAGCTCCTGACTGACGCGGTCATAGGCTTTGACGTAGGAGTTTTCCCCGTCCTGAGTATGGCAGAAAAGCAACTCGTTATGGGGAACCACACTGGTAAAACCATTGATGCGGGCATGGACGATTGAGTTCTCCGGTTCGGAAACCACAATCCCGATATGATGATACCCGCATTTATGGAGATATTCCGCCGCGATGCGTCCGCCCTGAAAATTGTCGGTGCAGACCGAATTAACTTCCACGTCCAGCAACGGCAGGTTAGCCACCAGATACGGAATATTCAAACTGTGCAGATATTCCAACGTTTCCAGATTGACGGTCTGGCGGGGCGGCAGGTAAACGAGACCCGAAAATTGCGCCAACCCCAGCGAGCTGTCCAACCGGTGATTGATATCGTAACTGATGGTTCGGGACTGCCAGCCGGCATCAGCGAACTGACTATTCATGGCCTCGGAAGCACTGTTGCAAAAAGCGCTCTTGAACGCCGGCACGAGAATGGCGATGCTCGGTATTTCATCGGCCCGGAGGGTTGCCGGGGTGATTTCGCCGCGCGTGAAAGTGCCTTTGCCGGGAATACTCTCAATGACGCCGTCCTGGCGGATCAGTTTCAAGGCTTTGTCAATCGTAATCTGGCTGACATCATATTGCCGCATCAGTTCGCGGATCGGCGGCAATCTGCTGCCCGGCGGCAAAGCACCGATCGTTTTCTTCAACATCGGATAAACGGTTTCATATTTAGCTGCCGGCATTGATACACCTGTCTATTCATTCAATACGCAATATTCTTTTCAGTATGATTAATACTGTATTGCGATTGGCGGTATTTGTCAATGGTCTACCGGGATTGAAAAGCGAAAAAAAGCAAATTTTTTACATTCGGGTTGAGTTGTCTCGTTATTGCGGCCTTTTGGCAATCATTGAAAAAGGGGAATATATTGATGACTGGTAATGAGTTCAATTTCAAGTATCATAGGTTAGTTTGTACCAATTCCAATATGAATGATCAGTAAACAACGATCATTCATTCCAGCATCTCCCTGCTCCTACTCCTCCCAATCCTCCGGCATCGCTCCGAACAGTTTACTCAAGCTGATAGATTGGGGCGTGTCTGCTTCGACAATTAGTTTCTGGATTTTGGGCGAGAGGTTGACCATATTGATGGTCTTGGTCACGACGGACGGATCAGGCGCAGTCCTTCCGCTAATCTGGATAATCGTCGGATATTCGCCGGATTCGATCATACCCAACCATTGATATCCCTGGGTAAGGCGTTTCGCCAAAACGCTTGGTTCGAAAGTGTCCTCCGGGAAGTCCTCATCGCCAGGCACCACGATGAGTTTGCGTCCGTTCCAACGCTTGACCAGAACCGAGATCGTTAGGGAAAACTTGTCAACATTGGAGGGAGAATAGAGGCTTGGGGCTTGGGGTCTAAGATCGCTCAATTGCCGCTCGTCCGGGGGCAACCCGGTGCGTTTATACCGGGGCATACTCCGCTTCGCGTCGGCCCCCCGGGTGCGACCCGGTGCGTTATACCGGGGCATACTCCGCTTCGCGTCGGCCCCTGGACCCCAAGAATTAAGAAGATTTCAGAGCACGTAACAAGGATTGTTGATTTCAAAACGAAAAACAAAACCATTGAAATCATCCCTCGACGCCGTTCGGCAGGTTACGCGAGTTCAACGGTCCGTCGTTATGTCTGAGATTCTCGAGCATCAGCGAGAGAATACGGCGACCGTGCGGCGAATTCGAGCTTTCGCGACGGCGTCAGCCGGAGCGAAACCGAATTCGCCGCACAATTCCGCACCGGCACGCTGCCGGGCGCGGTCCAGCGGGCGAATACCGCTGGTCGCACGGAGTGCGAAATCCCCCGTGTCCGGCCTATTCGAACTTGAGCGAGCCGAAGCATTCCGGCAAATGGAAATTAAGGGTGGAAACCGGCTGCCAGCTGGCCCAGTGCGGATGGGATGTTTCGTCCGCGCACTTATAGAAATTACCGCGCCACCGGGAACCGGACAAGGCGGCGGGGCTGATCGGGCCGCAATATTTTTCCATGAGGGCGAACGGGATGGCAAAGCCGAGGGTCCATTCCGTGGGGGCGGTGATTTCCGGGTCGATTCGGGCCGGCAGTGACGGATAGCGCCGGACGGCCTGAAGTTCCTCGGCCGGGAGGACGGTAAATTTGGCGAAGCCCTGCGGGGTCCGGGCGGCATCTTCGATGTAGGAGCAGAGCATGGCGCCGCCGCAGTTCATTTCGAAATTGAAGTAAGGAGTCCGGGCGAACGGCTGGACGAAGAATTCTACGCAGCTGTCCCGGCAGACGCTTTCGTTATATCCTTTCCGGACGCAGCGGACGTATTGGTCGGCGACGTGGAACATGCCCACAAGTTCCCGTTCATTGTAAAGCAGCCGGCAGCGAATCTCCGGATGATGACCACTGCTTTCCACGCGAAACGACGCCAACACCACCTCTTCCGCCGGTTGACGGGAAAAAGCGTTCCAACTGGAGAAATCGGGGGCGGTCACGGCGCGGCGGATCACATACTCGGTACTCATAACAACAATCCTTTATACAAATTCAAACTCTGTGTTTCCGGCGGTCACGGTTTTTCCAGATCGCCCGGATTGACGAGATAAACAATTTTATCTTCCAAACGGCGCGACGTTTGATCGTAATAAATCTGCTTGATGAAAACCTGCTTGATGGCGTTGCCGTCGGGACAAATAGTGGTCAGTCCGGTGACGCCGGGATAATTGATGACTTTTCCGGCCAGCGCTTCCCGAATGCTGTCGCCGTCCATATCGGGTTTCAGAATGGAAACCAGAATACCGGCGGTATCGTAACCCTGCGCGATGCACATGCCCGGCGACAATTTTTTCTGCCGCAGCAATTTGATAAACGCCACGGTGGCCGGGGCCGACGATTCGTCGGCAAACATGCAGCCGTAGAACGAACCGACGGCGCGCGGATTGCCGGAACGCAGTACTTCGTCTTCGGACCAGCCGTCGCCGCCGAAGAAAACCGGCGTGAAATGGATTCTGGCGGCGCTGTCGAGCAGCCGGACGACGTCGTCCGGGTAGAAGGGCGCGAACACGGCTTCCACATCGGCCTGCTGGAGTTCCCGCAGTTCCGCCGTATAGTCCTTCTGGCCGGACCGGTAGCCGACTTCCTTGATTTTGCCGCCATTTTTCTCAAAGGCCAGCGTCAGCGTATAATTCAGCCCGCGGGAATAGTCGCCGCCGTCCAGGTCGAGATTATAGAACGCGCCGATCCGCCGCAGTTTCGTCTGGTGTTTCAGATACCAGGCCAGCGCCTGCCCCTGAAAGGAATCGTTGAAACAGGTCCGGAAAATATAGGGGTTGGCGGTGGTGACTTCGTCATTGGTGGCGGTAGGGGTGATGACGGGGACGCGGTACTTCAGCGCCAGCGGCTTGAGGATAAACGTATTGGTGGAAGAATAATCGCCGACCACCACTTCCACATGATGGCGTTCCACCAGTTCCTTGAACGCCTTCTGCGTACCCAGCGCTTCGCTGCCGTTGTCGATGACAACCAGGTCGAAATGAACTCCGCGGGCGGCGGCTTCCTCCTGATAAAGTTTCATCCCGGCCAGGATTTCCTGTCCGTATTCGGCAAACGATCCGGTCAGCGGCAGGTCCGCCCCGATTTTTACTCGTTCGGAACTCCGGGTCACGGCACAGCCGGCCAGCAGCATGAACACGGGGGCCAACAGCAGCAGACACCATTTTCTCCACATACGTAAATTCTCCCTGGGGAATCGGCATTTTCAACGATTTTCCATACAATAGCATCGGACGCGGTACTTGCCAAAGCCCAAACCGGCGGAGAAACAATCTGTTTCCGGGGAGAAACCCCGAAAAATTTGCAAATTTTTCAAGGTTTCTCCCCGACCCCCGTTTCCTCACTTTCAAACTTTTTAAATTATTGTTCTATTTGCGAAGTCAAAAAAGAGGTGAAAAAGCACTCTGGGGCGGCTCTACTTCTCACGCAGAAAATTTAAATTTTGCTTGACTTTTACTAAAGTTGCTTTACTTTTATTAAAGCAAGGAGGCCCACGATGAAATACGACTGGCGCTATAACGAGAATGTGCAGATCGGTACCGATTACGAGAAAATCGAACAGGTGGAACAGTATGACCGGCGGATGAGCCAGACACGGGATTTCGCTTCGGAAGTGGCGGCCGCCGCGCTGGCGTTACAGGTTACTCCGGAAGCGGTCGTTTGGGACATCGGCACCGGGACGGCGGAAATCGCGCTCGGTCTGGCCGCAAAATGCAAACAGGTGGAAGCCTCCGACATCAGCGCCCCGATGCTGGCGTATGCCCGTCAGAAAGCCGGTCGGCGTCAGGTGCTCAACATCGGTTTTCACGAAGGCGGTTTTCTGGACGGTTTTTACCCGGCGGAACCGGTGGACGGGATTGTTACTCAACTGGCGTTGCACCATTTGCCCGATGCCTGGAAGCAGGTGGCGTTACAACGGATTGCCGGAGCTTTGAAACCGGGCGGGCGGTTTTTTCTGAAAGACGTGATTTTTCCCGACGGCGAAGCCGATTATACGGTCTGGTTTGAGGCGTCGATCGACAACATGGCGAGCCATGTCGACGACGCCATGACCGCCAGTTACGCCCGGCATATCAAACAGGAGTATTCGACGTTTTCCTGGGTGATCGAAGGAATGCTGGAACGGGTCGGACTGCGGATCGCCGCCCGACACGCCACCGGATTCCTCTCCGACTATACCTGCGTAAAAGCATAGCCGGGGGTAATAACTGCTTTCGCCCTGCGGGCGCGAATACCCAAGGACTGCCGCCCCTGGACCCTGCGGAACAGGATGCTGTTCGCGGAAAGAAACTCGTTTATTCGTCTTCCAGACGGAACGGTTCGGCGGTGGCCGAGGGTTCCGGGGAGGCGTTCAGGCAGTCCAGAAAGCGTTGATGAAGTTCTTCCAGTTTTGCCAGATAGTATTTGACGTTTTCATCGCGCTGCGGCGGCGCGTCGACCAGCAGTTTGGCGTTGTCGACCACGGATACTTTGGCCTTGTCGCCGGTCAAATAGTAGGAAACCTGATCGCCGCGCCGATAATCGCGGCCGGAGGCAATGGCCAGTTCGTAAGCGGCGGAACGACGTCCTTTATCGGCCAATTTCTTTTTATAAGTGTCAAGAGAATCGCTGAGGGTTTCGCTTTTGGCCAGTTTTTCCAGCGGAAATTCGTGGTCCGCGATTTTTTGCCGGTACTCGGCGGTCATACTTTCGATCTCCGCCGTGAGCCCGGTCAAAATCCGCTGGAGCAGATCGTGAATATATTCTCGCTGGAACGGTTCGAGGCCGCGGGACTTGAGCGCCGCACCGGTCACGTTGATTTCACCGTCGCGGTCGAGCAGCGCGTAATTCTTGCTTTTGTAACAGAACATGGCCGGATAGGTGGCGTCGAGATCGACTTCGATGCCCGCCGGCAGTTGGGACTGAACGCGGGCTTCCATAACGTCGGGATCGGTCACGTCCGGCGGCGGACGGAAATAAATCCCGTCGGTGTCCATCTCGATCACCTGTGCCTGGCTTCGGTTCAAAAAATCGAGCATCAGCGTCAGAATCTCGCGTCCGCGGGCCGTAACTTTTTCCGCCATCGCATAGTCGTTGAAATGACCTTGCGCAAACCCCAGATACCCGTAAAACGAGTTGATGAGAATCTTAAAGGTGGTTTGCAGGGCGTTGAGGGCATCCTTTTCCGCCGGTGAAGCGGCCTGACGTTCGGCGTCCTTGGCGGCCAGCCGGAACTCGCGAAGTTTACCCAGCAGGGCGGGAAAAATACCGAGTTCGTCGCGCTGCGGCCGCCATTTTTCCGCCAGAATGATCGACGGATACAGCGAACGAACGTCGCAATGCCAGACGTTTTCAAAGACACCGGCGGCGAATGCCTGAGTCAGCGCACCGCTGAACGGAACGGCCGATTCGGGATAGGGGATGCTCTGTCCGGCGTTCAGATATTCCGCCAGCAGCAATGCGTCGATGCGGGTGGCGTTGCCGCGAATCAGACAGTCCTGATATTTCATCGGGATCAATTGCGTCTGATAAAAATAACTGGGGGCCAGCAGATTGGCGATGGCGCGGGTTTCGCGGACATCGTCCAGCGCGTAGGCCAGCAGCCGGTCGCGGTCGGACTCCCAGGCGGCGGTGATTTTGTTGCCGTCGAGATAGGTGCGGTCGGGGGCGGCCACGCCGAAATGGCGGGCGATGTACTTCAGCCCGTAGCTGTCGAGATTGCGGTGAATGATGTCGTAAAAAATCGCCAGATGGAACGTATCGATGAAATGACGGCCGAACGCGTCGTAGCGGGTATAAGAGATGAGGCGTTCGGCGGCGGCAAACTGCGACGGACGGTGATGAAGCGGCCGGTCGTCGCGGCCGAGCAGCAGTTTGACCTTATGGCGTTTGGCGCGAGCTTCGAGATAGGGCAGATCGAAGCGGCAGATATTGTGGCCTTCGATCACGTCGGGGTCGCGTTCCCGGACCAAGCGGACGAATTCTTCGAGCAGTTGTTTTTCCGAAAACTCGGCGGCGGAAAGAACTTTTTCCCAGCCGGTGCTGTCGGACATGGTAATAATGATGATCCGGTCGGATTCGCGTTCGGGGTTGGGAAAATCGAACCCCGGCGCTGTCAGCGTTTCAATATCGAACTGCAACCGGCGAAGGTCCGGGAAGTCGAGTCCCCGGAACATGCGAATCTGTTCTTTCATCAGCATTTGCTGGGTCAGGTCATTGACGGCAAAATAGGGCGCGCCGGGCGCGGACGGATTGACCCCGGTTCTGACTTTCAGGTACTTCAACGCTTTTTCCCAGGTCGGCACGTCGGCAAAGTCGGCCCGGTAAGCCAACGGCGCGGAACCGGCCAGCGCCGTCACGTTCCATTCCGCGTCCAGCCCTTGTAGCAACTCGGGCTGCCGGAGCAGCAGAAACGGTCGGTACGGGATGGTCTGGCGAAGGACCCGATCGCCCTCGCGAAGGAATAAAGTCGCCTTGCCGTCGTCGGAAACTTCCGCCGCCGTGACTTTCTCATAACGGGAAACTGTCAGTCGGTCCAGTTGCATGATTTTGTTGCCTCGCTCGCTGATTACCGGAATAATCTAATCCGTTTCCGGCAATCGTGCCAGCAACAACCGGAATCTCCGGGGAGAAACCCCGAAAAAATTGGAAAATTTTCCATCAGAGCTTTTTTACGGTGTCGCCTGAAATCAGTTGGACCGGCAGCCGCAGCGGAGATGCCGAAGCCGCCTCGCCTCGCAACATTGCCGCCAGCATTTGGGCGCCGCGCTGGCCGATCTCAAACGACGGCGACCGGAACGAGGTGAGTTGCTGAATCTGACCGTGAACAAAAATCCCGTCGGCCCCGGTTACGGAAATATCGTCGGGAACCCGCAGGCCGCGTTCCCGGAGCGCCCGGGCCACGCCGAACGCCGCATAGTCGTTGCCGCAGATGATGCAGGTGATTCGGTCGCCGCAGTGGTCGAGAATTTCATTGCCGGCGGCCATGCCTTTTTCGTAGTCGAACTCGCTGACTCGGCTGCGGTAAACCGGCTTGATACCGGCTTCCGCCAGCATACTGTCGATCCCGCGCAACCGTTCCTGTCCGGCATACGAGGTGAGCAGCGGTGTGGCGATGGCAATCCGCCGATGTCCGCGGGACAACACATAGCGGGCGATTTCCTGCATGCCTTCGAAGTCCTGATATTCCAGGCGCGGCGGCGAATGAACGGGCGCCGCACTGGCGATCATCACGGTCGGCAGATTCTCCGCCAGCAGTTCTTCAAGAAATTTCTGTTCCGGATACCAACCCCAGATCATGATGCCGTCGACCAGTTTGCCGCGGCAGAGTTTGAGATATTCCTTGTCCTCGACGAATTTCTCCGTTATTGCCACCAGCGACAGGTAAAGCGACTGTTCCGCCAGCCCCATTTCCGCGCCGCAGATCACGCCCGCCAAGTTGTGGTCGAGCCCGCCGGAATAGATGAATTTGTACATACATTCCGCCGGGGCCAGCAGCGCCACGGTATTGGCCCGCCGGGAAAACATCCGCACCGTGTGCATGTTGGGATAGTAGTGATACTGTTCGCACAGCCGCATGATCCGGGTACGCAGTTCCGGCGAGACCCGTTTCTGCTCGTCCGGATGCAAAACCCGGGAAACCGTGGCCACCGAAACGTTGGCCAGCTCGGCGATTTTACGGATGTTGACCGTGGTTTTTACGCTCATGGGAATAACGACGTTTTTCAATTACAATTCCATTGCGCCCCCGGAACCAGATGATATTTCTCATCGCCGGCGGCGAAAGAGAATTTAAGCGGTGAATGGCCAAAAAGCAATCGGACTTTGACCGCATACCGCCGCCCTTTTTCCAGACGTTGATAAACCACGCCGCCGCCCTCGGTCCGATGAAAAGCGGGCAACGGCTGCTGCCGGCCGTGATAGTTGAGCACCATCCGGCCGTCCAGCCATACGGTGATCCCGGTGGAGGCGCAGAACAGCAACTGGGCGTTGTCCAGCTCGACCGGCACGGTCAAAAAAGTCGTAAGATACAGTGTTGCAAAATTGCAACAGTACCCGGACAGATCGGTGTGGAAACCCGGCAATTCCACCGGCAATCCCGACGAAGATGCCGAAGTCTCTTCCGCGTCCGGGTCCGTGTACCCGATCCGCCAGGTACTGCGGGATAACGCCAGCGTGGCGGCATCCGGCTGCCAGGGACGGTAAGGACTCGGACAAATCCGTTCGGGATGATGCGACCGCTCGGCGGCCAGACGCTGTGCCAACGCCACGGTCCGATCCGTCAGTTCATTGATATTGGCCGGCAATTCGCTCCGGTCAAGACAATCTGAAGTCGCTATGTGTTCGTTCGGCATCGTCAGTCCGAAAGAATCCGGACCATGGATCAGCCCGAACAGCGAACCGCAGGTAGCTGCGGTACAGTCGGTATCCATTCCGAAGTTGACCGCGGTCAGAACGGTGCGGACAAAGTCGCCTTCGCCTAGCAGCAGAGCCGCCGTGATAAAGCACAAATTCATCAGGCAGTCGGTAAAATTATGAGAACCGAATGCATGCATAATCTCGTTCCTGATATAGCAAACGTCATCGCTCCGCCCTACCAGTTCACGGGTAAAACGTACCGCCTGGGATACCCGGGAAGCGGACGGAATATGCCGCAGACCGCGTTCCAGTGCTTCGCTTGCTGAAACACAGAAGAAAGCTTCGCTGACGACCGACGCCAGAAAGATCTCGCCCCAGACGCCCTCGCCATGATGATCCAGCGTTGCATCCTGTTCGGCATAAAACCCCGCCGCCGCCGGATTGCCGGGAAAAAGACATCCCCATATCTCGGCTCGAATCGCGGCGCCCATACCGTTGATGAACCAGTTGTCAACATAACCGGTTGCAGGCGGCATTAGTCCGCGACGGAGATTGAATACAGCCATACCGTATTCATCACAACCAAAGCCACGCCCCAACTGTTCGAGCCAAACCGGGGTGAAATGTTTTGAACGCAGGGCAAGACCGTGTTGTTCTGCCAGCCGCAGCCACAACAGTTGCAGTTCGAGATCATCATTTGGTCCCTGATCGATGTGGAGATCGGCGGGGGTGAGCCGGTGCGGAAGGGGGTCGCCTTCGTAAGGCGCGCCGATTCCTCCGCCCATGGTCTTCCCGATCCAGCAGCCACGCACCCGCTGTCGGTAATCCGACGAGTCCTGATATGCCGGGTTCGTCTCTTCGGTTTTGCCCTTGTTTTTTTGTTCAATCATTAAAGTTTTCATTATTTTTTCACTTGGCTGATCTTATATCCACGATGTTAATATCCGGTAAACTTATCTGCTAATAAAATCTCATCGAAATACCGCGTAGCATCGCCATCAAAGGAACAACGGTTGATATTAGATATGCGCATGGATGAGCCGGTCTTCGAAAAGAGAGGTTTTTCCGAGGCGGCAACATTCCGTTTCTATACTCTGGCAATTATAAGAGATTATCCCGTACTTCCAACCGGAAGCAGTCGATTCCGGCCAGCGAAGTCTGACATGACGGAACGAGATGTCTGCCGCATGGATAAGAAATATTCCACCATCGGACTGCATTGGGCTGGTTTCATAGAACGGCTCTTTGTGCTGGCTGGAATGAGGCTGAGTACTGCCGATGCAGGTCAGTTCCATATCTTCAAATGTAATATCACTGATTCCCGTTCCCGCACAGCCGCAGATGCAGTTGTGCTGATCAAAGGCACCCCGGATCTGCCGGAAGGAAATGTGACGGATCTCTTTTTGTGGAAGAAAAGGCGCAAATTCTTTGGCCCGGCTCAGAATTATGAAGAAAGAGTGGGCATTGCCCTGCAGGTTGCAGAAAGAGATGTCTTCAATCTGTACGCCGTCCGCCGGATCGGTACTGAAATTTGAGGTGATCGTTACGGCCGACCAGCTGTCATGGATCACTATGTTGGAAAAAGCGGCTCGGCGCACAATACCGTTGCCCACGCCAATACGGATCGCATGGCAACGGCTGTGAAGTACGCAGTTGGAAATGGTGATGTATTCGCAATTCCGGGATTTTTTCAATGGCAGATTATTGCCGCGCAGAGTAATGCAGTCGTCTCCCGTGTCGATGATGCAATTATTTACTGTCACACGGCGACAGCAGTCAATATCCAGACCATCTCCTTGCCTGCTCCGGCTGTCGTTGAGAATTCTCAATCCGGAAATGGTCACATCTTCGCAACCATGAAGGAAGCAGGTCCAGTAAGGAGCGTTGTAAAACTGTAGATCGCGGATCTGGATATTGGTACATTCGCAAAGATAAATCATCTGTCCCGGTCTCCAGCAATTCCCCAGATCAAAGCGTTCGTCAGTCGGTTCCGGAGAAGCTTCGGTCGGGTCACCGTAGAAAGATTGACGGTTGCCATCGATCCGTCCGTTCCCGGAAAGAACAATATTGTTTTGCTCTACCGCTGCGATCAGGTGAGCGCCCGAAACCTGTTCTTCGGAAAAAACATGGTTCTGCGGCACAAAGTCATCGGGGTTGTAATCTTTCGGATCGGAACTGGCTTTGAGAACGGCTCCTGCTTCCAGATGGAGACCGCCTCCTGATTTGAGATAAATGGTTCCGGTAAGATAGATTCCGGGAGGAAAGAACACGATACCCCCCGCATCAATAGCCTGCTGAATTGCGTGAGTATCAAGGGTGACGCCATCTCCCATGGCTCCAAAATCGCGTATATTGTTCATCGACTCTCCTGATTTTATCTTATTCATACCTACGTTCTTTTGAAGATCCGGCATCACTTTTTGGGGATTATGGTGACCGTTATCTCTCCTTTAAGCACAGGTTTTGTCAGTTCATAGCCAATCCTGACCGGCTTTTTTTGGCCTCTTGCTTTTGAGGTGAACACGGTTTTAGTGAACTGAAAATTATGTTTTTCTCCAGCCGAGAAGAGTATTTCCAGATCGTCCGTCTCGATTTTTTCCCCGCTGATGCGCATCTCATCATAACTGACCAGTGCGGCAGCAAAGAGTTCAGGCTGGGAAAATTCGAATTCATCGGAAACCGTAAGACGGACAGGGTCCCGCTGATAGCAGAATGTACGGGTCAGTTTCTTCAGCGTTTTGGCATCCGGATAACCACTCTTCAGATCGAGTTTGAACACCGTTTTTTTCTCGGAGGGACTATATTCAAGGATCCGGGCTCCGTGGGAACGTCCCCCCGGCGACTGGAGTTTTCCGGCCGGTACAGGGACGGGATGTCCCCAGGAAGAAGCGAATTGATTGGCATATCGACTTTTGGCGGAAGAAAAATAATCTGGGGTATAGGCCGGAAGCCCGGGGTCGCCCAGAATGATCCGACCGTTTTTACCGAGGCAGAAAGAGCCCAAGTCGTTATGATTGTGGGGTTCAAAATTATATCCGCCTTTGGCGGCCAGTGAAAACCCGGAAGATGAGCGAAGAATCAAAACTTGACTACTCCGGAAAAAACTCTTCGGCGGGACAGGGTCGGGATCTTCGTTAAGGGTGCTTTCTCGAATTTTCAAGAGACGTAACGTTCGGACAATATCCTCTGCAAGAAATAGGCCATGGGCGCAGTCCCATCCTTTATCCCAGAATCTCCGGTTGGTGGCTTTTCCGGTATGGAGATCCAACTGGGCGCGGAAATATCCGGGGATCTCATTCTGTGGCTGTCCGTCCACCCCGGAATCTGCGAAGGGGGGGTACAGAATATTACCATCCATACTGAAAGTAACTGGATATGCTAAGATATTGGACATCTTTTGACGGCAGGAAGCGAAGATGTCACACTTCCCTTTGGTGATATTCATGAAAGTCTCCTGACAGTCAAGAAGGCGGGATACTCCCATGCTGTAGTACCCGGCTCCTTCGGGAATATAGCCGTCGTCATCAAATCCGGAAACATATCGGAAAAGTGAGGCCCGGATATTGGCCAGCATAACCGCCCGCTCTTTTTTCGGGAGAAACACGGTAACGGCATTCAGAACGCCGGCATTGCAGAAGGAGTTCCAGTTGTTGAGGTCTCCAAGATATATAGCCCCGATTACTTTTTTGAGATCATCCTGAGCAATCGCTTGACGCATCGGAGAAAAACACCATTTTTCCATGCTCTGCCGGATCAACTGTTTGGTCTTTTCCGGGAGCTTTTCTGAGAGAATCCAGTAGGATTCACTGATGTCCCTGATCTTTCTGCAGGAAAGAAGGTCGATGTTCGCAACGTCGGGATTTCCGCGCAAATGTTGCGGCATTCTGGAAAAACCTTCTTGCCACGGGACCTGTTTGCACCACCGCGCAAGACATTCACTCAGGCAGGAAATATATTTCCCCTTGTTTTCAGAGGCCTCGGCGATTGTCCATACCGCAATCCGGTGCGAAAATTCTTTCCAGAACGATTTTCCGTCCGGCATGGGCAGCCCGGCAAGTTTGTCGGCTTCCTGGAAGATCGAGGCGGGAACCGGATATTTTTTCCAGAAATCCCGGTCTGAGACGGGACGCGACAAACCGGTATTATCCCCTGTAAGCATGGAAGCCATTTCACGGATATCCCCATCCGTTGTTCCTAGAAAGTTACCTTTTCCGGATGCAGAATAAAGCAGTACGCCGACCAGTAAAATCCCGGCAGACAGCAGAATCTTTACGGTTTTATTTTTCACTTGCAGCACCCTTCTCCCCACAGTGCCCGGGTTTCGTCCGAGGGCGATGAATATGCCCCACTGAATTGTTCAATACGGAACCATTGTGCACTTCCATCCACAAGACCGGCCACACTTCCTTTACTATGTCCGTAGTTTTGTGCAAGAGATTTGTAGGAGGAGAATGGCCAAGCATGGGCGCTCCAGAAGTCAACCGAGGAAAGCCCCGTGAATACAGCGGGCAACTTTGTACTGGTATCGAGTACAAAACTGCCGTTGGCACATCGGTTCGCACAAATGTAGAGATAGACATGTGTTCTGATAATGCGGTTAAGTTTTTTGCCGGCGGGGTTGCCGCTACGGGGCCAGGAGGTACCATAGCTCCCGTTACTGTTTGCCCAGTCATTCAGCAGATAGGAGTCCGAGATACGGTCTGCGGGATGGTTTTGACTCAGGATGGGACATTTCATGATCTTGACATTATTGCTCAGATAAGAATAGAGTTTATATTCCCACATTTCAGTCGCCGTGAACACGATCCGGTGCCCCGGGACATAATCATCATTGTCGCCGGAATACTGTGCGGAAGCGATACCGATGTTCTTGAGATTGGATGTACAGTTGCTTTGACTGGCTTTTTTCCGCGCAGAGTTCAGCGCCGGCAGTAGCATTCCTGCCAAAATCGCAATAATCGCAATCACGACCAGCAATTCGATAAGTGTGAAATTCTTTACTTTCTTACAACACGGCTTGTTCGGCAACATCGGCAATCCTCCTTGAGTAAAAGAATTCGTTCGAGATTCACGACTTTTAGACTGTTTATGTAACATGTTACATATATTATACTCAACGCCCGAAGATTTGTCAAGAGAGCGGGTCCCGATTTTCCCAACGAAGCTTGAAATTTGAAAATGGTAGCCACAAAATTGTTTGATGCGGCGGAAAAAGCGGTGGCCAACCAACCGGAACACTTGGATCGGGTCAAGAGGGCGCGGGCCGCCATTGACTTTCAATGGATTATCGGGTGGAAGAAATTCCGAGTTCAGGCTCGCGATCAGATGAGTCCGTTCCGCGGGCTCAAAGATCAAATGAAGGCGTTCAACGACTTTTTTGCCTATTGTCAGCAGCAGAAAGTCTGGCGGCTGTGCGAAGGCAACGGCAGCTTGAATATTCTGTATCCGGCAATATTCGGCGCGAAAAACAAGTAATTCAGCCGCCGGCAAAATTAAAACGCGGGCAAAAAAGCATCAGTCCCGGTAGAAACAGAGGCCCGCGTAACTCACGCAATGGGCATAGTCGCCGGTCAGCGCGCCCGACGTCTGGTAATCGACCAGTTCGACTCGTCCCTGCGGCTCCACTTTCGCCGCCAGCGCCAGCAGAATCTTGATCGGATTCGCACCACAAATGGTCGCGCCGGTGTCGCGGATAAAGCGGTCCCAACCCGCCGGGTCGCGCCGGATAATCAGGTCCGCCGCCGCGTGGTCGAGCCGGTCCAGATTATCGGGAATGTTGTCCCGGAACGGCACATATTGGAAGTCCCGTCCGTAATGGGTGAAATCGGAGCTGATGACCCACAGGGTTTCGGGTCCGTGCCAGGGTTGGAGCAAGGTCGCCAGTTCCGTGGCCTGATCCAGCGAGATACCGCCGCAGATCAGCGGAATCAGCGCGAATTCCGAGGCGATAATTTTCTGTAACAGCGGTAATTCGACTTCCAAGGCGTGTTCGTATTGCTGGATGTCGTTGCCGGTCCGGATTAACGGCGAGCCGGAATTCTGCAATTGCCGGACCGCTTCCACGTCGACCGGAATCTGGCCCAGCGGCGTCTCGTAGGCCGTAAAATCGCTGGCGGCCAGGCCGTGAAACGGGTAACGGTGCGACGGCGCGATCACCACGATCCGCCGATACCGGCGGTTGCGCAGCGGCAGCAGTGTTTTAATGGCCGTCGCCGCCGAATAGACGTATCCGGCATGAGGGAGAATCACGGCCCACGGGGGCTGTCCCGTAGACGAATGGCCCGAGTCCGCCGTTGCGATCAGGCGGGCCAGCATCTGGTCGAGTTCATGGCGGTCCTGCGGATAAAATTGCCCGGCCACGTAGGGCCGGCGAACTTGCGCGTCATTCATGCTTTTTCTCCTCCCCGATGGAACGTTGAAAGTTCGGCGGCCGGACTTGAAATCCGACCGTCGGAGTCTGCAAAAATCAAGCGAAATGAGCCCGGGTAACTTCCAGCAGCCGGTCGATTTCTTCGTCGGTGCCGATGGAAATCCGCACGAACGACGCGGTTCGCGGCGCGTTGAAGTAGCGGACCAGAATATTGTTCTGCCGCAGATATTCGTAATACTTCCGGCCGTCGTGATCCGGCGGTTCGACAAACAGGAAATTGGTTTCCGAATTCAGCACCCGGAAGTTGAGCAGCCGTAACGCCGCCGTCAGCCGGTCGCGGGTGGCGATCAGGGTCTGGACTGTCTGCCGCAGATAAATCTGATCGCGGAACGCCGCCATGGCAATCTGCTGGGTCAGCCGGTTGACGTTGTAGGAATCCTTCATCTTCATCATGCCGGCGATGGTTTCCGGATGAGCCACGGCATAGCCGAGCCGGGCGCCGGCCATCGAGTAGCTCTTCGACATGGTCCGGCAGAGAATGACGTTCGGATATTTCATGGCCAGGTCCAGACAGTTGTCGTCGGCAAAATCGACGTAGGCTTCGTCGATCAGGATCATGCCCTGAAATTCTTCGCAGAGGGTGACGATCTTTTCTTTCCGGAACAGATTGCCGGTCGGCGCATTGGGTCGCGCCAGCATCAGCAGATTGGCGGTCTTGATCCGGTCCAGAAAGTTTTCCGGCAGATCGAAATAGTCATCCAGCGGCACCGTGAGGCACCGGGCGCCCTGAAGTTCCGCCAGGACCGGATAGAGCGAATAGGTCGGCAACGGACACGCCAGCGCCCGTTCGCCGTCGCAGAAACAGCGGACCACGATGGTCAGGATGTCGTCCGACCCGTTACCGACGAGAATATTGTCGACCGTGACGTTGAGCAGTCCGGCAATGATGTTGCGCAGGCTGTCGGCGGTGGGTTCGGGATAGAGCCGCAACGTGGAATAGTCGAAATTGCGGAGCAGTTCCCGGACCGCCGGCGCCGGCGGATAGGGATTTTCGTTGGTATTGAGCTTGATCAGGTTGTGAACCTTCGGCTGTTCCCCAGGGGTATAGCCGTTCATGGTATTGATCGCCGGGCGGAAGTACGACCGGTACGGGATCGGGAGATTATTATTTTTCACGCTCATGATTTTTTCACTTTTTTACTGGATGCTTGCCGACTCTGAAAACGGATGGCGGCACTGTTGCCGTGCGCGTCGAGACCTTCCATGCGGGCAAACTGCACAATATCCGGCAGTTCGTCCGCCAATGCGTGTCGGTGGTACTCGACGGTGCTCATCCGTCGGAAAAAGCCTTCCACGGTCAAACCGGTAAAGAACCGGGCGCTTCCCGCCGTCGGCAGCACATGGCTGGGCCCCGCGACGAAATCACCCACCGGTTCCGGAGTCCAGGGACCGATAAAAATCGCTCCCGCCGCGCGAATCTTCTTCGCCAGCGCGGCCGCTCCCCGGCACTGCAATTCCAGATGTTCCGGCGCATACGACCCGGCTACCGCCGCCGCCTGCGTCAGATCTTTAACTTCAATAATGAACATGCCCTGTTCCATGACTTTGGCCACGGCGGCGGAACGGGAAAGCAGCGCGCTTTGCCGCTGGAGTTCCTGTTGTACCGCAGTCCCGAGTTCCGCGCTGGTCGTGACCAGTACGGCCTGTTCGCGGCCGCTGCCGTGTTCGGCCTGGGACAGCATATCGGCCGCCACCAGCGCCGCTTCGGCGGAATCGTCCGCCACGATCATGATTTCGGACGGCCCCGCCACCATATCCAGCGCCACTTCGCCGTAGACCAGTTTTTTGGCGGCGGTCACATAGGCGTTGCCCGGACCGACGATCTTGTCGACTTTCCGGACCGATTCGGTGCCGTAGGCCAACGCAGCAATCCCATAGACGCCGCCCAGCCGGTAAATTTCATCGACTCCGGCCTTCTGCGCCGCATAGAGGATGTTCGCATTGATCCGACCGTCGGGCCCGGGAGGGGTAACCAGCACCAACTCCTTGACTCCGGCGGTTTTGGCGATACCGGCAGTATGCAATACCGTGGAAACCAGCGGCGCGGTGCCGCCGGGAATATAGACGCCGACGCGTTGCATCGGTTCGAAACGTTCTCCCACCGTCACGCCGTCGCGCGGCGAAAAACTCCACGGCTGCGGAATTCGCTGCCGGGCAAACGCCTGAATGTGGGCCAGCGCATGAGTGATGGCGCGTTTGGCCGCCGGCGTGACGTGCTTGGCCGCCGCTTTCAGTTCGGCGGCGGTGACGGCGAACTTTCCGGGTTTGAGTTCCGCATGATCGAATTCCCGAGCATAGCGGATGATCGCCGGATCGCCTTCGGTTTTAACGGCCGCCAGAATCGCCTTGACCGAGGCTTCGATTTCCGCCGGATAAGAAGGACGGCGATACAATACTTCCAGTTCCCGGTCAAAGTTCTTTTTTTTGTAACTGATAATCTGCATGATTCACTCCCAATATCCTGAACGGCGTCAAACCGTAACGAAAAAATATAACACTTTCCGGAAATTTTGCGAATTGCCGCGATTTCGAAACCGGGAAAAATCCGGTTCCTATCATAACCACGACGATTTCCGGTCTATTGATCGGAAGAATTACTCCTCGGCGTGCGACCGATACCATGCGCGAGTGGCATTGCAGAGCTTGCAGACCGACAGCATCACCGGGACCTCCACCAGCACTCCGACGACACAGGCCAGCGCCGCGCCGGAGCCGGGCCCGAACAAGGTAATTGCTACGGCTACCGCCAGTTCGAAAAAGTTGCTGGCGCCGATCAGCGAACCCGGAGCGGCGACGTTGTGCGGGACTTTGAACTGTCGCATCAGCAGGTACGTCAGACCGGAATTAAAATAAACCTGAACCGTGATCGGAACGGCCAGCAGGATCACCGCGAACCACTTCGACGTAAGATTTTCCGCCTGGAAAGCGAAGATCAGGACCAGCGTGGCCAGCAGCGCCAACACGGTCACCGGATGGAATTTCGGCAGGAACCGGGTTTCAAACCAATCCTTGCCGCGAACGTTCAGGAACCATGTCCGGGTCAACCACCCGGCGGCCAGCGGAATCACAATAAAAACGACCACGGAAGTGATGAGTACTTTAGAAGGAACGATGACATTGGCCACCCCGCAGAGAAACATGACGATCGGGGCGAAGGCGACCAGCATAATCAGATCGTTGACCGCCACCTGAACCAGCGTGTACGCCGGATCGCCGTCGGTCAGATAACTCCAGACAAACACCATGGCGGTACACGGCGCGGCGGCCAGAATAATCAGGCCGGCGGTATAATCCCTGGCCGTGCCCGGCGTAATCCAGGCGGCGAACAGCACGTGGATGAACAGCCAGGCAAAGGCGGCCATGCTGAACGGTTTGACCAGCCAGTTGACAAACAGCGTCACCAGCAGTCCTTTCGGACGTTGGGTGACGCCCACCAGAGACCCGAAATCAATTTTCAGCATCATGGGGTAAATCATCAGCCAGATCAATACGGCAATCGGAATATTCACTTGCGAACCCTGGCCGAATTCCAGTTTGCTGAGGTCGGTTATCCGCTCGGGAAACAGTTTCCCCAGCGCCACTCCGGCCGCCATGCAGAGCAGGACCCACAGGGACAGATAACGTTCGAAAAAGTTCAGCCGTTTGACCTGCGATGTTGCCATATTATTTCTCCGTAACCGCATCATCATGTTTCGTAACCGTTAAAACCGCCAGCGGCAGACAGAATTCGACCATGCCGCAACGCTGTTCTCGCTGCAATATCGCCGTCCATTCGGCCTGCACCCGTCTTTTCGCCGCGTCGGACAGCCGGTGCGAATGATAGAAAAACGGCAATAGTCGCGCCGCCAGCAATTCCGGGGCGGACGCAAAAATCAGGGTCAAATCGTTAAGGACTAAATTGTCGTTAAAGCCTCCGTTCCGCCTCAACAAATTTTTCAGACCGTCAACCGTTCCGGCTTCGGCATCGCCCAGAACGATCCTCTTTTCCGGCGTCAGGTCCTGTTCAACCTGCGTCGCCAGCGCAGCACGGAGTTCCGCATAAGTTCCATTCCCGCCATTCAGCGTCGGAATTACTGCCGCCAGAGTACCGCCGGGGCGCAGAATCCGGACAATTTCCATCAGTGCGGCGGACAGCGGTTGAAACAACATCAACGCCATATGACAAAACACCACATCGATCGACGTATCTTCCAACGACAAACAGTCGGCGGATTCCTGAAGCAAGCGAACGTTTCCGACCCGGGCAAGCCGGACCCTGGCCAATTCCAGTTCGCTGCCGTTCAAGTCGACCCCGACAACCTGTCCGTTCCGGCCGACCCTTTCCGCCAGCAGTTGACTAAGGCAACCGCTGCCGCAGGCCAGATCGACCACGGTTTTGCCGTCGAGCGGACCGCCGGCTTCGGCAAGCACTTCGTAGCTGGACCGGCCATCGACGGTTTCCCCGGTGGACAATATCGCTTCGGTGATGCCGGGAACCGCATCGTGTACCGCCATCAGAAACCGAGTAGCGGGATCGGAAAATGACTTCGGACTGTTCATTTGCCGCAACATCCTTGATTTGATTGGTCCGGACCGCCGCAACTGCAGGGACATTCGCCGTCCCAGCGCAACAGGGCCGTGGCACAACCGACTCCGGTCCGAACCGAGATGGCTCCGGCCCGGCAGTTCTTGGCGCAGGCTCCGCATTCCAGACAGGCGTCCTTTACGGCGATATAAGCCTTCCGATCTTTCACGGCGAGGACGCCGCGCGGACAGACATTCAGGCAGAAGCCGCACCCGGTACATTTGTCGGCGTCGATCTTCAGCGTTACCACATCTTTCAAGTAAAGAAACATTTTTCACCTCACTTCATCAGGCGGGGAAGCAACAGTAACAGAATTCCGACCACGGCGGCAATACTTTGCAGCCGGAACCCGATCCGGGTTTCGATTCGGGTTCCGGACAGCGAGGTATAGGGTGACGATCCGGTATAAGCCAACATCAGGAACGATGCCGCGCCGAGCGTCAACAGCCCCCATCCGCAGGATTGAAGCAGTTCCGCCGTGCCATGGACCGGCAACAGCCCGACGCCGGCCATGAACAGCAAGGTCAGGATTCCGGCAAACACCCCTTTGATCGCAAACGCGCGGCCGGGCAGCCACGGAAACAGAATCGGCCCCATCACCACCCCGCCGAGAAACGCCGTTACCATGCGAATGGCCGAAAGCGCGAACCCGCGCGGACTGTAATCTCCGGCTCCGACGGCGGCGGCCAGGGCGCAGACCACCAGCAACGCCAGCAGCCATTTAGACCAATGTACCACTTCCACCGGAATCACGGCGATCCGCTCGGACAGATTGAAAGTTACCGTCCGCATTGCCGGCGTTGCTTTCATGCCGTCCGCCAGAAAACGGGGCAGATCGGTCGCCCGGACCGGAGCATAGACGACTTTGAAAAAAGACCGGGCAAAGACTTCATGCGCGGCGATGCCGGTGGCCCCCAACTGCGGGACAATCAACGTTCGATGTTTTACCAGTTCGGACAGGCGGCAGGCGGCGATTCTGGACACCAGTTCGTCCGTTCCGAACGTTCCTTTTCCGGCGGCGCACCAGACGTTGACGCCTTTGGTATCGAGCACCAGCAGCCAGGCATCAAGTCCTTTGATCGCCCGGCGGACGTGGTCGACGGTAAGTTTATAGTTGGCGGTGACGAACACCGGTGAAACATCGGTCGGGTTCCCCGAGGCGTAAAGACCCGGGGCAACCGCATAGTTCATTCGTCCGATGTCCAGACGCATTGCCAAGGCTCCGGCCCAGTCGCCGGACGACCAATTGTGGGCTACCCGCCAGATTTTTCCGACCGGCGTCATCAGCGCATCCACGGCAAACGACGGCTTTTCGCCGCCGCAACAGCAAACACTCATTTTTTATCCTCCAAGGCGTCCGGCAGCGTCAGGACGAAACGTTTGATTTCATCGCGAACGCGCCGGTAACAATCTAATTTTTCTTCTTCGGTGTCAACCTGTTTTGCCAGTTGCGGCGGATCCTCGAAGCCGACGTGAATCACTTTCGTTTGACCGGGAAACCACGGACAACTTTCCCTGGCATGTCCGCAGACCGTTACCACGTAATCGAACGCGATCCCGTTCAGCGCCGAGAGCAGCTTGGACTGCTGTCCGGAAATGTCGACGCCGACTTCGGTCATCGCCCTGACGGCATAAGGATTCAGCCCGTGCGTTTCGATGCCGGCCGAATAAGCGTTGATCTCGTCGCTTTTCAAATGACGGCACCAGCCCTCGGCCATCTGGCTGCGGCAGGAATTTCCGTTACAGAGAAAAAGGATGTTTAAAGGTGTCATTTTATCCTTTCCGCAATGAAATTAACTGGTCCCGGGAACATAAAAAATCGGCAGCCTGCAATTCCGTAAATTCGCCGGTATCCTTGAGCACCTGCAAGTTCCGCTTCAGTGCGGCAACGGCGGACTGAATGGCAAACGACGGCAGACTGACCCGGGCAACCCCGCAATCGCATAGTTCCCTAACCGAAAAATTGTTGATGTTGTAGGCCAATCCGGCCGCGATACTGACCGGGCCGTTGACTTCCTTGACCAGCGTTTTTACTTCTTCCAAGGTTGCAACTTTCGTCACAAACACCAGGTCGGCGCCGGCTTCCAGAAACCGATTGCCGCGAGTAATTGCTTCCCGCAGTCCTGATGCTCGCGATTCTCCTGCCGGTAACGCATCGGTTCGTGCATTGATTATTAATTTCGGATTTCCCGTTTCCAAGGCACTTTTTCTGGCGGCGCGGATGTTCGCTACGGCATCTTCCCGGATGTTCACTTTGCCGGTACCGGCAATCTGGTCTTCAAGATTGATGCCGGAAACCCCGGCTTGGACGTAGGCGCGGATGGTGGCGTCAACATCGCCGAATCCGTCTTCGCCATCGGCCATAACCGGAATTTGCACCGCCTGAACGATTGACCGCGTTACGGAGAGGTTGTATTTCAAGCCCAGTTCGGATTCGCTTCTGCCGCCGGCGGCGATCGCCATGCTGAAGCCGGAACATTGAACCGCGGCAAACCCCGCCTGTTCGATCAGCATGGCGGAGAGCGGATCGTACGCATCCGGCACGACCAAAGTCGTACCGGAATGGAGCATGTTTTTTAGCTTTGTAGAGTTATTCATGGGGGGCTCGACTTCCGGTTATGGACAACAAGACGACGACGGGACGGTTTTCGCCGCGATGGCTTTCAGCCGAATCGCATCCCTACGGATTTTCGGATCGTTTTTCAACTGCCGACACAGCCAGACGATCATGCCGCCGGCGGCGGAATTGGCGCCGGCATCCGTCAACCGGTAATAAGTCCACTTCCCGGCCCGGCGGGTTTCCACCAAGTCGGCCTGCTTCAGAATCGACATATGTTTGGATACCGTCGACGGGGCCAGATTCAGCATCTCGATAATCCGGCAAACGCACATTTCCCCGCCGCGCAGCATCATCAGCGCCCGAAGCCGGTTCTCATCGGCCAACGCCTTGGTAATATTCAGAACCTGTTTCATAAATTATCTCCGTCAATTCGCCATATAACGAAATGTACAGGAGGAAAAACAAAAGTCAAATGGAAAAAAAGAGAATGGTCTTCGTGCGGGGGACGCTTCCCGGATTCCAGCAAGGAATGCGATTATGACACCACCCGGCAGTTTTTTCCCTCGTTTTTGGCCTGATAAAGATTGGTATCGGCCTGTTTAATGAGTGCCGCCAGGGCTTCTTCCGGCGGCGCGCTCAAGCATGAGCAGGCGGCGCCCAGACTGATCGAAAGCGGCGACCCGTAAACTTTGCCGGCGTGTTGTTCCACGTTTTTCCGAATTCGTTCGCAGAGGAGTTTGAGCGAGCGGACATTCTGACGTTCGATAAAAACAATGAACTCGTCGCCGCCGTAACGGCCGATTTTATCGGCGTTGCGAAGAACCTTTCGGACCGTCGCGGCCACCGCGACCAGCGCCAGATCGCCGGCATCATGTCCGTGGAGCGAGTTCAGCTGTTTGAAGTCGTCGATGTCGAGCATGATAACTCCGGCCGGCACCTGATTCTGAACCAGAAAACCAAGCGTGGGATTGACCATATTGAAGAAGCCGCGACGGTTCAGCAATCCGGTCAAGGGGTCGGCGGCGCTCTCGTGCGCCAGGCGTTTGTTCAGCATATAGAGATTGTACAGGGTTTTGCCGAAAATTTCGATTTCCACCGGCGCTTTCTGACCCTGATAATGTCTCATGACGTCAATAAACCGGCAGATATGCGTTTCGTAATTGTCGGCAATATCGGGACGGATAAAATGAAACCCGTTGAAAATAGTCATAAAGGTGGGGTCGAAGAGATACGATTCGATCATATAGGCCAGCATGATTTCCTGGGCGGGCGTTCCCCAGTCCGGAAAAGAATCGGTCAACCTTTTCAGGCGATTGGACATGATCGTCAGCTCATCGTGCGTGGCGGCAACATTTTCCAGCATGATCGGCAATTTTGCCTGACGACAGGCCGTCCGCGCTTCCTCCCAAAACTCCATATGAGATTTTTCTTCCTCGGCCACCGTCCGCCAGAATTCCTGCAATTCGGGCTGGCGACAGGTTTTCAGGATGCGCGAATAAGTCGAATGGGCGATCTTATCGATCTGAAGACAGCGCTCCACAATGCCGGCAAGAAGCCGATATTCCTTCTTCATAGTTCCCCCGGAAGATCAAGTTAGTTCCCGGCCGAAAGCACGATTCCACACTTTTACGGCAATCTTGGTCCAGTAGCCGGTTTCGTGAATTTCATTGTCATATCGTCCTGTAAACAGCTTAACAATCAATTCCTCCCGTTGTTGAGGAGTAAGATCCAGAATTTTGGCCATGACGCAGCTGGCATTGGAATTTTTTACTTCCAGCGTGATCGGACCAGTAATGCCGGACACCGGAATCGTGATGTGGTCGCCTTGTTCGGCAATCCGGCGTTGGGCCTGATGACGCAGTTTGCAGCCGTTCAACGACATATCCTCAATGATGACGGCATGTTCGCCCACCGTCGACGGTTCTTCCAGGCGGAAGCGTTCTTCCTTGCGCTTGCGCGGCGCGTCGAAGCAGATCAGGCAGCAGAGCAGCAGAATGAGAATATTGACGCAACTCCAGAACAGCACATAGGGGAAGAAGTCCATGTAAGAAATGACCCGGTGTTCCGGCATTAAATTGACGGCCAATCCGGCGATGGTCAGGACAATCACCGACGAACTGCCGAGCAATACATACCAGTCGATTCCGCTCGACGATCCTGCCCCTTTCGGGGTGACGCGAAACGGTTCCCCGAACGGCTTGATCAAACTGGAAATGACTACCGGAAGCAATCGGAACATCCCGAAAATATTGACGGCGGTGGAAATCAGCGGCACATATTTTTTCCGGGCCAGCCAGTTGATGGCCAGGACAAAAGCAAGAAACATGGGAAATTGATAAGAGATCAGTTCCGAGGTGGAAACCAGCTTCAGCGGCGGCAACCCCGTCCACAAGTAGACGATCGGAACGACCAGGACCATAAAGCGGGTCACCGGCTGAATGAGCCAGCCGTAGGGAGCGAATAAAACCCGCTGCAACAGCGACAATCCTTTGGCGCGCAACGGTCCTTCCGGGACCAAAAAGCATTGAATCCCGCCGCGACACCACCGGCTGCGCTGAATGAAATAGCCTTTAAGCGAATCCGCCGACAAGCCATGGCTCAGCTTTTCATTCAGATAGACGGTCCGATAGTGGATGGTCAGCAGGCACAGGGTCGTCAGCAAATCCTCCGTGATCGAGGAGGTCGGAATGCCGCCGATGCGGTCGATGGCGGCCCGGCGGATGATCGAACAGGAACCGCAGCAGAACGCCGCGTTCCAGCGATCGCGGCACGGAGCCATGGCATCGAAAAACAGCCGTTGCTCGTCCGGCAGTACTTTGTCCAGATAAAGATTGGTTTGAATGGGGTCCCGATTGTAAAAATGCTGCGGCGTCTGGACCAGTCCGATATCTTCATTATAAATGAAAAAACCAATCGTCCGGCGCAGGAAATGCCGGGCCGGAACGAAGTCGGCATCGAAAATGGCAAAGAGCTCGCCGTTTGTGTGTTGCAAGCCGTTGTTGATGTTGCCAGCCTTGGCGTGGGCGTTGTCCGGCCGGGTCAAGTATCCCACCTTGCTTTGTTCGCAGAACTCCTTCAGCCATGGCCGTTTGCCGTCGTCCAGAACCCAGACCCGGAAATCGGGGTAATCGAGATGTTTGGCGCCCAAGATGGTTTTCTCCAACACATCCAGACCTTCGTTATAGGTAGGAATAAAAACGTCGACCGACGGATAGCGGAACAAATCCCGCTGGTAATGATCCGCTTCCCGTTTGCGGAAATTGATCCGACTCATAATCAGCAGAAAAATACAGACTTCCAGAAATGCCAATACTTCCGCGCCATAGACTAACCACACCCAGGCTTTTTCCGTGGTCGTGCCGGAAAACGGCATGACGGTGCTGACCAGTCGCCAGACCAGATAGCGAACTCCTACCAATGCCGTAAAGAGCGCCACCAGAGCGCGGTGTGCATCTCGTCCCGGCTGCAGACGGGGAACCGCCAGCAGCCAAAACACCGCCACCAGAAAAAACAGGCGGAAGCTGAGGAGGTCAAAAGACATTGACGAACCTGATTAGTTCTTGCCAGAGTTTCCAGTGACGCGGGATGCGAACTTCGGCCCGCCGTCCGACCTGATAATAATTTTCCGGTTTGGAATCCAGTTCGTCGCTTTTTACTTTGGCCCAGATATGAAATTCCCGCTTGGGATCTTTCGTCAGCGTGGCGGCGATGTTATGGTCGGCCAGATCGGAACCGGAGCCCCGGAGCGCAAAAACCCGGGCCGAATGATACGCGCTTTCCCCGATCAGGCGGTATTGAATTTCCGCGCCGGCTTTGATATCGGAAAATTGCGATTCCGAGACCACGAAATCCAGAAAAATGCTGGAACAATCCAGCAACACCAGCAATTCGGAATCGATGACCACCGAACTGCCTTCGGTGGCGGACAGCCGCCAGACCAGAGAATGGAACGGCGATTGGAACGGATAACAGCCCATTTTGTCCAGCCGCTGTTGTTCGCCGGCGAGTTGCTGCGCAATGCCGGCGATACGGTCCTGCGCCTCGGCCAGCGTGGTTTTGGCCAGACTCGTCTCAATCACCAGTTGATCCCGCCGCTGGCTGGAGTAAGGGACGTCGTTATGGCCGTCGCCCAGAAAAATTCCGGCCTTGACTGCATTCAAGGAATTTTGCAGCTCGGCGCGGTGATTGGTCAGTTCTTTGATTCTTGACGTCGATTTGATCAAGGCGGCTTCGGACGTTTCGAACTCCCGCTTTTTCACGGCCTGGCGGTCGATCAGTTTGCGGTTGGCATCGAATTCTTTTTTGGCCCGATCGTATTCCGCCTGTTCCTGCGCCAGTTTGTCGGCGGTCTGCTTGAGTTGTTCTTCGAGTTGCCGGGCGCTGTGCTGCTGGTACAGATTGATATTATTCTCCAGGCGACGGCGGAGGGCGTCGAATTCATTCAGGCGCGTCGTTAACGCGGCAACCCGGCTTGCCAACGTTTTCTTTTCGGTGGTCAGTTCGAATAAATGCGCCTGATTGATTCGCTCGTTGATCACTTTTCCGATAAGGTCGTTGGCGGCGAAGGAACTGCCGCATTGGGTCGGACGACAATAATGAACGACCCCTTCAATCGGACTTCGCAAGGTCGTTGTCCGCGCATTGATGATGCCGTCGCTGGAGTTGCTGATATAAAGATTGGGAACAAAAGAAATAATCAGAAAAAACAGGAAAATCAACCCCAGAATGATCCTCGTACTTTTTTTATTAAACATAGCCCCCTCCTCCCCTTGGTAATATTTTAATGGTTCCCGCAAATTTTTCAATATGATGATATATATAAGTATGTTGTACCGGAATTCAGGAAAGAATTTCTTTTCCGTCGGCGCCTTATGAAAAAACCTTTTTCGGGTTGCCGAGGCTGTCGTCTAAACTCGTTTTGGCCTGTTTTTGCGCCTTGTTTTCATGCTTCCAACGCCATCCGGGTTTGGATTTGTCGCGTCAGCATAAAGGAGCCGTAACGATCCAAATTATGTGTGTCTGCCCTGCGGTTTTTCTTGTGCTCGAAATAATTTCAGGGAAAAACCGAGTTCTCGATAGGGGAAATAAGCAGTACCGTTTCTGCAATTGAAAATCGATGGTCTGGCCGTCATCACCAGTTTTTCTGCAATCCCAGGAACATGGGGGAACAGTTCAGCAGTGCGTGAATCAGCGCCGCCAGATAGACGTTTTTCGTTTTCGTATAGACCAGACCGTCGAACCAGCCGGCCAGGCAAGCCAGGGACATGAAGACTTCGCCGAAACGGTAATGCGCCAGACCGAACACAACGCTGATGATCGCCAAGACGATATATTCGCCGGGACTCACTCTGAAATATTTTTCAATCAGATAAGTGATGCCGAAAATCAGCACTACGATCAGCGGCGGCAGCCAGCGGCAATGCGCCTGCGGAATCAGGAATGTCGCAGCCAATGCGGCCGGAACCGCAATAATCACGGCATACTTCAACAGTCGGGTTCTGGACAATTTGCTCCACTCGCCGACTTTTTGCGCCAGCATATTTTGAAACACGCCGCGAAACACCAGTTCTTCGAACATGCCGACGCGGAAAAGGTGTCCGAGAAAATAGGCGAAGCCGGCTTGAAACCCCAGCCAGGAAAGCTCGTGATAGCCGACGTATTTTATCAATCCGGCCGGATACAGCATGCCGAAGAAAAGCGCCAGCATCATCGCCCAACAGCCCAGCGTAAACAGCAGATCGCGTCCGGAAAAAGACAGCGCAAAGCCTACCCATTTCAACCTCCGTACTACCACTACCACATAGACAAAGACCAGCATCATGACCAGATGTCCGGCGGTTTCGAAGTGACGTCCGTCTACCGGAATGCCGTCGAACGGGAAACGGGAAAGGCCGACGAGTCCGGCCACGAGGGCGAATCCCAGAAAATCCCACCCGTTGACCGGCTTTTCCTCTGCTCGGCAATAACGATAAAACCACCAGACCGGCAGCAATACCGCCGCCGGAATCACCGTCAGATAGAAAATCACTGTTCGCAGATCGGTGCGAGACCAAGTTGACGGACTGCCGTTGACCGCAAACACGTAGACATATAAAAGCCCGACAAGGACCAGCGGATAGAGGAAAACCCGGCGCGGGCAAGGCTCGATCCAGGTCCGCAACCGCGTTGCGATCGGAACGGAGCCGATGGTGAAGAAAAAGAAATACAGGAGCAGGCAAAAACCGGAGGCCAGCGTCATTGGCAGAGGCGAAACGATCGGCCAATTGATAAAAATCAACGCGGCGGCAACAAGCAGCGCGGCGATGATTCCCTTGCCGCATTCTTTCCGGAGGGAAGTGTCATATAATATTTTCAGCATGAAATAACCTTACCCTGGCATCACAATGAATCCGCTTACCATATCATAATGAGTTCCGATTGCCAAACTCCGAATGGCAAATCGACAGCGACAGGGACCCCCGTTGCGTATTACCGGGGCATACTCTGCTCCGCGTCGGTCCCGTTCCCCAACTCGGCCCCCGCCCGGCGAGCCGCCGCCCCTGAACCCGGCAGTGAAAACTTTTCGGGATTTCTCCCCGGAAACGCATTCCTCAATTTTTGATTTTACACCGGAATCAAGCGCGGTCCGGCGGCTTGTCCGGCCAGTTCGGTGATGGCCCAGACCAGCGCGTCCATCCGGTCCGGACTGGCCGTGGCGGTCAGCGGATTGTAGTTGCACATTTCATCCTCCAATTCCGCAAAGGCGCCTACATGGTGGACTTTGCCTTGTTCGTAAAGCGCGGCCACCGGCTCCGCCCGGACGATTTTGCCATGCGTGGCCCGGACGCTTTTAAAACTGAGATTCGGCGCGTTCATCTTGAGATTGGCGGCAATCAGGTCGCCGCCGTTGTTGACTTCGCCGATGACCCGGTCGGCCTGCCACAACTCGTACTGTTTCCGAACCTGACGGGCCCAGGCCAACGGCGTGGCGCCTGCCAGCGTGGCGTCGGCCAGAACGTAATACTCGCCGGTCCGGTCGATGCCCGCCGTTACAATGCCGGTCCGGTCGCTGTCGGGATTGGCCGTCACGGCCGGGTCCACGCCGACCACAATCCGGATCAGTTCCGGCGCGGCGAGGACTCGATAAGAGTCGATCATGTCCCGCCGCCAGAGCGCGCCTTCCAGATCGTCGAGCCATTCGCCGGACAGGAAGCGTCGACGCTGGCGCTCCGGCAGTCCGGCCAGCGTTTCTTCCAGGTATCCCGCGGGCAAATTGCGCCGGTTGCTTTCCGGGTTCAACTGCAATGCCCGGTAAGTTTGAGGACGGATCAGCGCCAGATTGGTTTCGGGATCGATTTTTTCGACAAACAGCCGGTACGCCCAATGTTTTCTGGTGGGCGGATTGCAGTCGAAAAAGGCTTTGTTCATCAGACCGGGGCAATTCTGCGCCAGCCGGGTCAGGGCCGTGGTGACGGCATGATAACTGATTTCACTGCACTCGTTGAAGTAGACCGTGGCGTATTCCTTGCCGAGAATTTTGTCCACGCGGTCCTTGTCATCCAGTCCGGCGATCCAGACTTCGGCGCCGTTGTCGAAACGGAACAGCCAGTCGGAGCGGTTTTCCCGGTAGGCGCAGGCGGGAAACGCCAGCCGCAGAACCTTCGGCAACGTATCCATGAACACCGCTTGTTTGACCGCATTGAAGCGATGACGCAGGATAATGTGGCGGCTGTCCGGCGCGCCCACCGCCCGGGCAATCATGGCGTAAATCACAGCGAAAGTCTTGCCGGAACGCGAGCCGCCGAACAGCAGCACATAGCGGGTGGCCTGGTCGTTGAGCAGCCGGAGCGCCCGATATTGTGCCGCAGTCCGGTGAAAGGTGGATTTTTTCGTCATGGTTTGTTCCTCATCATCAATCCTTAACAACATTTTTTAAAAAAATTTTCGGCAACGGTCTTGTAATACCAAGTATTACTGGTTATTATTAATACCAAGTATTACTAACATCGAGGAGGTTATGGTTATCATGCAAAAATCGTTCACATTGATAGAGCTCTTGGTGGTTATCGCCATCATTGCCATTCTGGCCGGAATGCTGTTGCCGGCGCTGAATGCGGCGCGGGAAAAAGCGCGGAGCACGTACTGTCTCAACAATCTCAAACAGTGCGGACTGGCGCTCAATTCGTATTGCGACAGCTGGGACGGCATTTATCCGGTGGTTCACGGCGGAACTTACAGCGACGTTCAGGAACTGGACCCGGAACCGGCCTGGTACGGATATTTGTCGGAATACGGGCTGCAGCCGAAGCATTTGCGTTGTCCGAGCGATCCGGCCGTTCGACCGGGATTTGCCGAATACAGCGGGGAAGAGGATTATCCGAACATTCCCGATCACACTCCGGCGTGGGATCCGGCGAAGGACTGGTGGCAGGCCCGGCAAAGTTATATGATCAACGCGATGACCACGTTCAACAAAAAACGCGACCAACTGCGCAATACCAGTTTTTATATTATTCTGTCGGAACGCGGCGGGGACAAGGAGAACACCGACCACAATTCGCTGTACCATCAGTGTTATCACTGCATGGGGGCGATTGCCGATTGGGAAACCCATATCGAAAAGCAACGTCACGGCAAGTTGTCGAACTATCTGTTTGCCGACGGCCACGCCGCGCCGCAGCGGTTTGCCGAAACCATCGGCAGCCGCGACGACTCGACTGCGGCCCGGCGTGCCAATCACCATTTCATCTGGGAATGGGGTGGCGACCAGTATTACGACGTCGAATAACAAGGCCCTTCCCGATTACGATGTTTTTTTGAATCCGGCATAGCTGGCATTCCAGGAGAACGAACCGGGCGCTTTCTGGTAATGTCGGGTGATCTTGGTCCAGAATTTGCCAAGATTATCGAGGATCAGTTCGGATTCCTGATGGAGTTTACGCCAGCTGCCGGTGTCATTGCAGAGCGTGTAGTTGTTGAGGATGTCGCTTTCGTTCCATTCGGCCAGCGTTTTGACGTAGAGGGAGACCTGGCCGCGTTTGTATTCGGTTACGGCGACGGTTGTGGTCCGCAACGGCGTTTGCGTCAAGCTCCAGTCGAGTTCCGTCGACGTGGTCAAGGGGCAATATCTGGCGGTCCAGCTGCTCGACTGAAGCTTATTGAGTTTGATCCAACTGCCGTTCTGTTGGGTCCAGCCGCATTGTTCCGGGGTGAGTTTGAATTCGCTCAGATCGACCTTGACGTCTTTCCGGGCGGACAGATTGGAGCGGTCGTCATAGATCGGGGCAAACTGCAACTGACAGGCCGGACTCCGGGCGGTCAGCGTAATCTGGTATTCCGTCGCGGAGAGCCGGGTCGGCTCGATAGCGGTGACGATGAATCCGTCGTCCGCCCAGTCGGCGGCGGACGTTCCGGACAGCACATTGAAGTCGTCGAGAGAGTCTTTATGGACTTGCCAGCGGCCGGTATAGATCACTTCATTGGCAACGCTGCCGTCGTTGTTGAAACAGAGGAACCGGACGGCCCGTTTGACGTCGATCAGGCGGACTGCGATGTGTTTGGCTTCCAAGGTAACGTAGTAGCCGCATTTTCCGATCGGGCTGGCGCTGACGGAGGTGACGTAGTAGCCGTCGCCGGCCCAGGACGAGGCATCGGCATCGACGTCGTGCGCGGCTAAAAATTCATCGTAGGCGCTGGCGGCAACCCGCCATTTGGCGGTCTTCACCGATTCGAGCAGGGCGGTCCGTTTGAAGGTGGGCAATCCGACTTGTAAAACGGCCATGTCGCGGGCCCGCAGGGAAACTTCGTACCGTTTGCCGCCGACGTCCCGGCAGGAAATTTGGCCGCAGAGATAGAGTTCGCCGGCCCAACTCAACACGTCGCCGGGACGGGGCAGGAAGGCATCGAGGCTGTCGGCATGGACCAGCCAGCGGGCGGACTTCTCCTTTTCGCCGTTGTCGTTGACGGTGATTTCGGTCTGGCCGAGCTGGGTGGCGGTGAGGGCGTGAAGCTGGCCGGTGAATGTCACTTCGTACATATAGCGGGCGCGGGCTTTGCAACTGATCGCGGTGACGACGTAATCGTTGTCGGTGGTGTAGTCCTGCGAGTTGGCAGTGGGCAATCGCCAGGCGTCGCCGAGTTTGCCGGCCCAGGTTTTGACGGCCTCGCCGAACGCCGTCCAATCGGTAGTGACGTCGCGGTCGGGCATGACGTGCCAGGTGCTTTTCCGGGTGATGCGGCCGGCGGGGTCGATGTCGAAATCGAAATGATTGTAATGAACGATCTGCATGATTTTTTCCTTTTGTTTTTTTGCCGTCGATCGGGTTGTTTACCAGTCTTCGCTCCGGAACTTGAATCCACCGGGCGCGGAATAATCGGAGATGACAATACAGCCGCCTTGATTGCCGACGTCAAAGACGCCGCGACACCCTGTTGGCCAGGGAAAGTCGGCGGGCCAGCGAACCGTGTCCGTATACCGGTATTCATTGTTGATCAGCGAAGGCGTGATCAATTTCTGACGCCAGACGCAATTATATCCGATGGCATATTCGGAGGGGAAATACCGGTCTTCTCCGTCGCGAAGCGTCCTTATGTAAAAGGTGTTGCGGCACGAGGACGGAATATGGAACATAACGGATGGCAACCCGGTGCTATACGCCCAGCATGACGAGAGGAAATATCCAGATACATCCCAGCCGGCGCCTTGGTCATTGGTAATGCCATCGGAATCAAGACTAATCCGGCTTCGAAAGGTATTGGCATCGGCATCCATCTGTACGGTCACATAAAGCTGATTGAGCATACGGATGCGTTGCATTGCCCAGGCGGAGAAAAATTGCGGCGCCAGGTAGGGTGTGGTAATGAGTTCTTCGCCCAGCGCCGTACAGATTTCCGTGAGCGATTGCCAGCATGGCACGATAACCTGTCCATGTGGAATGTCCGCGTTCCCGGTGTAATCGGTGGTGAGGGCTTCCGGTTTGGCATAATACTCTATCGTTGCGTTCAGCCAATGATCAAACGTCTTGGCAAAATCCATCGGGGTCAGCGCATCATGGAAATAACCACCGGTTCTCATGTACCATTGACAAGGACATAGCGGCAGGATGTTGAGCTCCTGAGACAAGGAGTAGTGATCACTGATGCCAACCGCCGCCCGGCGTTCTATCAGCGCCTGAACCAGCGCTTGAACGACGGGCAGCGGAGGAGAGAGTATAACGGATGGATAGCCGAGGTCGGTACTCATGGCTACATCCACCGATCAACGACATAAATAATGCCGTTTGTCCAGACCTGAGTAACGGAGATATCGCCATTAGCATCTGTAGCATACGTTCCGAGCTCCGTTACAACCGTCCAAACGCCATTACTGTGCTCGTACGGCAACCCGGCGCCCAGCTTGATTTCCGCCTTGTAGGTGGGGGTATCGGCATCATCGACGTATTCATAACTGACCAGCACATAGACATAGCCGCTGGCGGGACTGGGCGCGTCGTCGATGTAACTGTCAACGTTGATAACATTCCCGCCGACCCGGACTTGTCCGCAGGGATTGTCCTGTTGAACGTCTTCATCAAGCGCCCCGTTGACTACTTCCAGATAGCTTTCATCATCGTCATTCGACGCTTTGAGCATGAACTGTCCGGCGTAGGAGCTGCTGCCGCCGGACGCAAGATGTCCTTCCAGCGAAACCCGGCGGCCGGCGGGGGTCTGTTCGATCGCGATGCCGGGACCGGCCAGCGGCGTCGACCGGACCACCAGCGACTTCAAATACTTGACGGCTTCCGTCCAAGAGTAGAAGGCACTCATGCTTGGACCTCCGAGGCGACCGGCGTTGCCAGCTGCGTGATTTCCCGGTCGATTTCCTGACGAGTCGGCAGCGGAATCTTTTTGATCTTTTCCAGAATCCGGACCCCGGCGCGGACGATTTCCCGATGGAGTTCCGGTCCGACGGACAGCGAATCGAGGTCCAGCAGCGCTTGAATCGAATCGGCCAGGTCGACAATCGAAAATTCCCGGTTATAACTGATGGCGGGAACCGCAACCGTCGCATCCCAGCAATGCATCAACTGCCAGATTTGCAGTTCGGCCTGTTCCAGCATGTCCACCCGCGAGGCCAGAAATTGCTGGACGTTGAGATGATCCCATTCCTTCGATTCGGCGGTTTGGGCTTCGCGGCTTTCCCCTTGAATGGCCAGGCCGACGACTTCATAAAGTTCCTTCTTCAGGTTCTGAATTTCGCTGCGGATGATTGACGTTTCCACGCCGCCCGGCGCGATATAGCGGGTAATGCCTTTTTCCTCGGTACTTTCCCACAAGGCGGCCGACCGCGCCAGCACGTGACTGAACTTGTCGCCGTCCGGCGACGGCGTCCGCTCGAAGTCGGCGTTGCGGAAACTTTCGGAGACCACCAACAGACCGAACATCTGCTTGATGATATTCATCTGCGCTTCGCTTTCGGCGTTGAGAATCGCGTCGGAAATCCGCACCACGTCTTCAAACCAGTGGCCCGCCGCCATGCCGAAGCCGTCGATTTCTTCCAGCCGGATCAACGGTACGACCCCCAGGGAATGGACGCCTTCCGCCACCAGTTGGATTTCACCGTTGTCCGGACGGCGTTCGAACAGCTGCCAGCCGGAGCGGGTCCACAGACGCCGACGGCAGACCAGGATCGGCAGTTCCAACGGATCGTTTTTCAGCGTATGACATTCTTCCACCAGCGCCCAGTCCAATCGGCCGTCGTCGCCGTAAGACCAGTCGGCCACTTCCCAGGGCTTCAGCGGAACGGCGAACGGTCGGATGCGCTGGACCCGCTGCTGCTCCAGATCCATTTCGCCGATGACCGGCGGCATGTCCACCAGAACCCACGCCGCGCCGAAACAATTGACCAGCGTCGACAACTGTCGCATGACTTCGCTGACCCGAAGTCCGGTCCGGGAAAAGTCTTCGGTCAGCGTTTCGTCGCACCCCTGCCGCTGCGGTTCTTCCGCCAGCACATACTGAGAAATCAGCCGGGCAATCCGTCGCGGATAATTGAAGTAATAGGCCCGCCGTTTACGTTCTTCGAACTCCGGACCGACTTCCGAAACGTGTCGAATCAGCGCCAGATCGAGATAGGTGCGCCCGCCCGAATAGGCTTTCTCCGCTCGTTGCCAACGTTCCCGCTGCCGGATCACCTGCGGATGACGACGGGAAAAAAGAAAATTGCAATCGGCCATGTTCTTCAACTCCTCTTAAGTTTATTCACGCATCAATGCGTTCGCCTTAAGAAAAGTTGTCAACATTTGAGCTCAAAAAACAATAGAACAATAGAACATTAGAACATTAGAACGGGGAAACGGGGAGCAGAAAAAACGGGAAAGGAAAACCGATCACCATGGGAGATGGTCGCCGGGTGCTGACCAGTCAGGGTTATTCGCGGTGAGATCAGCACCCTGTAGGACCTGAGGTTCTACTTACTTCTTCTTATCCGAGCCACAGCAATTGGGTTTGCTCTGAGCAGCGGGTTTGGCACCTTGGCAGGCGCCCTTCGAAGACTTGTCTTGTTTAGACATAATTAAATCCCTCCTTAAAAGGATTATCTTTTAAACTAACACATCGTTTGTATTTTGCAAATAAAAAATGATCATTTTATGCATAACTTATAAAATATAGCAATTAAATATTATACTTATATTATGGCGTTTTGTAAATCTTAAATAAGTATATATGACCTGAAAGTAGAAATCGGAGAGATGAAAATAAAATGAATCGAAAAAATCATCGGATTTCCTTCGGAGGTTGACAAAAAATCACCGCGACAAGGTGTTGTCTCGGGAGAGACTTGCCGTCGGAAACAAAGAGCACAATGAGAAAAACCGAATTCCTGCGGCGATTCTTTTTAACGCTTGGCGTCAAGAAGTTTTTGCCGCTTAATCTTTTGCAATCAAGGCGAAAGACGATTAAATTACCCGATTCATACGAGATGAGACAGAGAGGAATTCACGTATTATGGCAAATAAACTATTCGGAACCGACGGTATCCGCGGCAAAGCCAACGTCTATCCGATCACCCCGGAAATGGCCTTGAAAGTCGGGAAAGCGATTGCTTACGTCTTCGGCGCCACCGGTCACGGCGAAACCAAAGCGGTCATCGGCAAAGACACCCGTCTGTCCGGCTATATGCTGGAAGCCGCCCTGACCAGCGGTCTGGTCAGCATGGGCATGGACGCCATCGGCGTCGGCCCGATGCCTACCCCCGCGGTTGCCCATCTGACCAAATCCTTCAATGCCTCCTGCGGCATTATGATTACCGCGTCTCACAACCCGGCCGAAGACAACGGCATTAAAGTTTTCGGCGCCGACGGCTTCAAGTTGCCGGATGCCGTCGAAGCGCAGATCGAAGCGCATATTCTGGGCGACGAAGCGTCCTGGATGCAGGCCGAACGGCCTCCCATCGGCAAGGCGCACCGGCTCGACGACGCCCGCGGCCGTTACATCGAATTTGCCAAAGCCTCGGTGAAAAACTGCAGTCTGAAAGGGCTCAAAATCGTACTCGATTGCGCCAACGGCGCTGCTTATTCCATCGCCCCGCTGATCTTTCAGGAACTCGGCGCCGAAGTCATTCCCATCTCGACTCATCCCGACGGCCTGAACATCAACGACAACTGCGGCGCGCTTCATCCCGAATGCGCCGCCGCGTTGGTCAAGGAACATCGCGCCGACGTCGGCATTACTTTCGACGGCGACGCCGACCGGGTGATTTTCATCGATGCCAACGGCAAGGAAGTCAACGGCGACCGCATCCTCGGCATGTGTGCGCTGGACATGCAGAAACGCGGCCAGCTGGCCCAGAATACGCTGGTCGTCACCAGCATGAGCAATCTTGGATTGCTGAAAGCGATGAAGGCCGCCGGGATTCACGTCGAAATCACTGCCGTCGGCGACCGCTACGTGATCGAATGTATGCGCGAACACGGCTACAACATCGGCGGCGAACAGTCCGGGCATCTCATTTTCATGGACTACGTTACCACCGGCGACGGCATTATTACCGCGCTTCATGTGCTCAAGCACATGGTCAGCAGCGGCAAACCGCTGGCCGATCTCACTTCGTTCATGACGGAATATCCGCAGGTCATCAAAAGCATCAAAGTCAAGGAAAAGAAACCGTTCGACCAGCTTCCCGCGCTGTCGAAAGTCATCGCCGAATGCCAGCAAAATCTGGGCGACCGGGGCCGGACCGTGGTCCGGTATTCCGGTACGGAAAACAAAATCCGGCTGCTGGTCGAAGCCGAGTCCGAAATCATGGTCAATGACTGGGTGAGCAAACTTACCGATGTCGTCAACCGGGAGCTGTGCTGATGAAAGTAACGGTTATCGACGGACACCGTCCGGAAGCGTTGCTGCCGCTTACCTGCACCTTCGATTTTCAGGATATCCCCGTCGGCGGCGTCAGTTTGAAAAACCGGCTGGAACAGATCTTTGCCGACTTTTCTTCTCCTTTAACTCTGACCGTCAGTCCGGCGCTCTGGCCGTCGGCCGCGCTGGTTCAACAGCTCGGCAATTGTTCGCGTCCGGCGGTCATTCTGGCCGCCGGCAACGACTGTCTGGGCTGGCTCAACGCCGATGGCGTCTGCCCGGACGGCGACGCGGAAAAGATCTCGGTCGACGCCGACACGCTGATCATCCGCTATCCGTGGGACGTACTGGCGGCGTGCGAACGCGTCGTCGGGGCGATTACGGACAATAAAATCAACGGTACGGTCCGGGAACGGGTGACGATCGACGGCGTCATCGAACTGGGCGAGGGCTCGGTTCTGCTTCCCGGCGTCTATATCGAAGGTAAGGCGATCATCGGTAAAAACACCAAAATCGGGCCGAACTGTTATATTCGCGGCAATACCTATATCGGCGACAACTGCCATGTCGGCCAGGCGGTGGAAATCAAGAATTCCATGCTGATGGACAAAGTCGCCGCCGGACATCTGAGCTATCTCGGGGATACGATTGTCGGGCCGAAAACCAACTTCGGCGCCGGGACCATCACCTCGAATTTCCGGCACGACGGCAAAAACCACCGCTCGCTGGTCGACGGCCAACTGATCGATACCGGACGCCGGAAATTCGGCGCCATCATCGGCGCCAACGTTCATACCGGCATCCACACGTCAATCTATCCCGGACGCAAGATCTGGGCGGACATGGCCACCCGGCCCGGCGATATTATTCAGACCGATCTCCGCCCCGACGACGAGGAATAGGCGGGTCGCCGGGTACGATTTGAGGCGTAGTGATCACGGCAATGTTGTCGGCTCGCTCCGGCGCTCCGGCAATGCGGCGGAAAAGTTCTTTCAGCGCCATTTCCGCCACCGTCTGCGCCCCGAGATCGATGGAGGCCGGACGCGGATACAATCCCGCCAGATATTCCGGCGTATGGTTGCAGGAAATAATCAGCGGCAACCGGGCGTACCCGGCTTTCCGGCACACCCGATACAACAACGGCGTCAGTCGTTCCTCCGGCGAAAAAATACCGTCATATTTCACAAGCGGTTCCCGATCCAGCAGACCGGTCAGCGCCGCTTCGAGATCGGCGTCGTGGCAGACTTCCAGTTTCTGGCGTTGCAGTTTGAACGGCAACGCCAGTTCCCGACAGGACAGAGCATTGGTAAAATATTCAAAACGGAATCCGTCGATTCGAGCGGAAAAACCGGGATTGAGACTTTCCGCCACCAGCACCGCCGTCTTCCGGCACCGATGTTCCAGCAGATAACGCGCCGCCAAGCGGCCGGCCAGTTCGTTGCCCATGAGGATGCTTTTGGCCTGATCGGCGTTCCGATGGCTGTTCATCCAGATGTGCGGAATCTGTTTCAGGGCTCCTCCCAGATCGTTGCGCTCGACGCCATAGCCGAACAGAATCAGCCCCGAAAGTTCCCCGCGCAGATAGCGCGATTCCAGTTCGTAAGACACTATTTCCGGGGACAGCAGCAGTAAATTCCACTTCGGCGGCAAACTCCGGGCCAGAATCTCGAGTTTTTCCAGAATCACCCGCTGATCCAATTCCAGATGGGGCGGAATCAACACCCCGATATTCCTGGCCAGCGAGGAGACGCGCCGGGAATCCGGCTTCTGTGCCAGCTGTTTCAAGACGGCTTTGACTTGTTCGCGTTTTTCCTCGGCCACGCCGCCGCGTCCGCTGATAATCCGCGATACGGTCGACGGGGAGACGCCGGCCCGCTCGGCGATTTCTTTAACGGTTACTCTCATGTTTCACCTGTCGTTGATGATAAAGACCAATATTGAAATATTTCAGAAATATTTCAAGATTTATTTCGGTGAAAAAATCATTTTTTATTGCAAAAAAACGCGGGCCGCGTAGAATTTATTTCAGCAACGATGCCCAAATACAAAATACAGGAAGAAGTTTATGAATACTCGTTTGGAAGGCATTATTACCCCCATGATTACGCCGTTACAGGCCGACGGCACGCTGGATTGCGTCGGCCTGCAAAAGCAGATCGACCGTCTTCTTCACGCCGGGATTGCCGGGATTTTTGTCCTGGGAACCACCGGCGAAGGTCCGGCGTTGGGGCGTTCCCTGCAACAGCAGATGATTCGGGAAAGCGTGAAAATCATCGCCGGACGCGCTCCGTTGCTGGCGGGAATCTCGGCGGCAGCCCCGGACGATTCCGTCGAACTCGGGTTATTTGCCAAACAGGTCGGGGCCGATGCCGTGGTGGCCGCGCCGCCGTGTTATTTGCCCGCCGACGATCGGGAGTTGGAAACTTTTTACCGTCGGTTGACTTCGGAAACCGGAATCCCCCTTTACCTCTATAACATGCCGGCCATGACGAAAATCAATATGTCGCCGGAATTGATTATCCGGCTGGCGTCTATTCCGGGCATTGTCGGCTACAAGGACAGCGCCGGCGATCTGACGGCATTTCTCCGGGTTCTGGCGGCACTGAAAGACCGCCGTGACTTCTCCGTTCTAATGGGACCGGACATGCTGATGACGGAAGCCGTTCGCCACGGGGCGCAGGGTGGCGTCAACGGCGGGTCGAATCTCTGTCCGGAACTGTTTGTGACTGCGTATCGTGCCGCTCGCCGCGGCGATGCCGCCGCAGTGGCCAGATTGCAAAGCAAGATCGAAATGGTCCAGAAAGTATACGGGTTCCGCAGCCATATCTGCTGCGGCGTGATTGTCGGTTTGAAAGCCGGACTCCAACACCTGGGCGTGTGTGGAGTCGCCGAAGCCTGGCCGGCCCGGCCGGCGGAACCGGAAGTCATCGCGCAGGTCGCGGCCATCACTCAAACCTTGCAATCGGAATCTTATACCGACTGAGCCGCAAGGCTCAAAACCTGTTATCGGTCAAGCAACCCGGAATGAATCATCCTTCTTTCCGGGTTGCTTTTTGCATTCTTTCCGTTCTTAGCGGGCGGCGAGGTCGGGTTTGCGGGCGGCGGCGGTTTCGTCCAGCCGCGACACCACGGTAGTGACTGGGGCGCGGGTAATCGCGTCCGGATTTTCATCCACCAGTTTCGCCAGGTCGATCATCGCGGCGATAAACTCGTCGATCGTTTCCTTCGACTCGGTTTCCGTCGGTTCGATCATCAGCGCTTCCGGCACGATCAGCGGGAAGTAGATGGTCGGCGGATGGAAGCCGCGGTCGATCAGCCCCTTGGCCAGGTCGAGCGTGTGGACGCCTTTGGCGGCCTGCCGCGACCCGGAAAAAACGCATTCGTGCATGCAGTAGCGGTCGTATTTCTGATCGAAATACGGCATCAGCTGCTTGCGAATGTAGTTGGCGTTGAGGACGGCGTTTTCACTGACCCGGCGGAATCCTTCGCGGCCCAGCGTCAGCATATAGGCGTAGGCCCGCAGAATGATGCCGAAATTACCGTAAAACGGGGCAATGTAGCCGATGCTTTTTTCCCGTTCGTATTCGAGGATGTAGGCGCCGTCGGCGCGTTTTTCGACGATGGAAACCGGCAGATACGGGGCCAGTTTTTCCGCGACGCTGACCGGTCCGGAGCCCGGCCCGCCCGCGCCGTGCGGCGTCGAAAACGTCTTATGCAGATTGACGTGCATCACGTCGAAGCCCAGATCGCCGGGCCGCAACCGGCCGACGATGGCGTTGAAGTTCGCGCCGTCGCAATAACAGAGGCCGCCCGCGTCATGAACGATCCGGCAGATTTCTTCCACGTGGGGATCGAATAAGCCGAGCGTGTTCGGACAGGTCAACATCAGTCCGGCGGTATCGGGGCCGACGGCGGCCCGGAGCGCGGCCAGATCGACATTGCCGTCGGCATCGGTCGGAATTTCTTTTGTCGTGAACCCGGCGACGGCGGCGCTGGCCGGATTGGTGCCGTGCGCGGCGTCCGGAATCAGCATGGTTTTGCGCTGCCGGTTGCCGTGGTCCTTATGGTAGGCGGCAATCAGCATGCAGCCGGTCAGTTCGCCGTGAGCGCCGGCCAGCGGCTGCATGGTGGACCGGGCAAAACCGGTCAGCTCGTTGACAATCATTTCCGCTTCATAGATGACGGCCAGCGCACCTTGGGTCAACGCGGCGCCGTGCCGCAACTGCGGCAACAGCGGATGAAGCCCGGCAAACCCGCGGTTGGCGGCAATCTGCTCGTGAAATTTCGGATTGTACTTCATGGTGCAGGAGCCGAGCGGATAGAAATGGGTGTCCACGCCCATGTTTTTGCGGCTCAGCAGCGTGAAATGACGGATCGCTTCCAGTTCGGAAACTTCGGGGAGGGCCGCCGGCGACTGCCGCTGCAACGCGGCGGGAATCACGGAGTCCATCGGCACGTCGGGGGCGGGAATGGTCGAACCGCGCCGCCCGGCTTTGGATTGGTCGAAAATCAATTTCATAATACGGCCTCCAGTGCGTTGGCCAGCGCTTTGATTTCTTCCCGGGTGCGTTTTTCGGTCACGGCCACCAGCATCTGGTCTTTGCGGTCGGCATAGTAGCGGCCGAGCGGGAACCCGGCTGCGAACCCTTTGTCGATCAACCGGCCGACGACTTCGGCGGCGTCGCCGGGCACCCGGATGACGAATTCGTTGAAGAACGGCGCGTTGCCGACGCCTTCGACGCCGTTGATCTTGAGCATTTCATTGCGGGCGAACACCGCCTTGGCATGAGCCAGGTTGGCGATGTCGATCAAGCCCTGTTTGCCGACGCAGGTCAGATAGATCAGCGCGGAAATGGCGCAGAGGCTTTCGTTGCTGCAAATATTGGACATGGCATGCTCGCGGCGGATGTGCTGTTCGCGAGCTTGGAGCGTCAGGACAAAGCCGGTTCGGCCCTGATGGTCGACGGTCCGGCCGCAGAGCCGTCCGGGCATTTTGCGCATGTGCTTTTCCTGTACGCCCATGATCCCGAGGTAAGGACCGCCGAAACTCAGCGGAATGCCGAGGCTCTGGCCTTCGGCGGTGACGATGTCGAACCCCATTTCGCCGGGCGTTTTCAATACGGCCAGCGCCAGCGGATAGCAGGAGCAGACCGCCAGGGTATCCCGCTGATGAACTTCGGTGACGAAGTCCTGCCAGTCTTCCAGCGTCCCGAAGACGTTGGGATACTGGACCAGGACGCAGGCGGTGTCGCCGTCGATGGCCGCCAGCAGCCGGTCCGGCGCGGAAAAAACGCCGTCGGCCGGAACTTCCACCAGCTCGACGTCGAGATTGCTGCTGTAACATTCGATCATCTTGCGGAAGATCGGAGAAACGGCGCCGGAAATGACCGCCTTGCGGCGGCGGGTGATGCGAACCGCCATCATAACCGCTTCGAACAGCGCGGTGCCGCCGTCATAGAGCGACGCGTTGACCACCGGCATTCCGGTCAGCCGGGAAATGGCCGACTGGTATTCGTAGATGGCCTGGAGCGTTCCCTGGGAGGCTTCCGGCTGATACGGCGTATAGGCGGTGTAGAACTCGGACCGGCCGGTGATCTCGCCGACGGCGGCGGGAATCAGATGGTCGTAATAGCCGAGGCCGACGAAATTGACCAGTTCCGCCGCGTTTTTGTCGGCCAGTTTTTCCAGCCGGGTCATGACTTCGAACTCGGAGAGGCCGCCGGCGAGGTTGGCCAGCGAGGGCCGCGGCAGCCGGACCCCGACTTTTTCCCAGAGTTCGTCGATGGTTTTGCAGCCGATCGCGTTCAGCATGTCGCAGCGGTCGGCGTCGGTGTTGGGAATGTAGGGCACGATATCGTTTCCTTAATTTAAAATCACTGCGATTTCAGAACAGCGAACAAGGATTGTTGATTTAAGAAGTTCCCGCAACAAGAAGTCAGTCGTGATATTGTTCTATTCCCGACCGATTTCGTTGCGCCGTTTTAATGCTTCTTACCAGAATGGCGATTAATTCGTTTGTCTCCGCCAGCAGTGGTAAAAGCTTTTCTTCCGGATGGATCAGCTCGCTCCGAAGGATAATTTTCAACCAGACTTCCGTCTCCCGCAATTCCTTAACGGCAATTTTAAGTTTATGAATGAAATCGTCCCGCGATTCGGCCCCTTGGCCTTCGGCATAATTTGGCGCCGGAGCCGTACCGGAACGCAAAAGCTGGTCACGAAGATGATTGCCAGTTCTGGATGACGGCAAGGCCTCGGTTACTTTGATAATTCTTACTGCAAAGTCGACCAATCTCTCATTCAATGCCATTGCGGCTTTTTTCATTCCCGATGCCAAGTCCTTCTGAAATCAACATTCCTTGTTCGGTGTTCTGAAATCGCAGCCGTTCTTTCTATAATTTTACTTTTTGAGATAGTCCTGATAGGCGTCCGGCTTCATCAGTTTTTCCAGTTCGTCGGGCTCGAACCCTTCCAGCTGGCAGAACCAGGCTTCGTCTTCCGGCGATTCGTTGACTTTTTCCGGATGGTCTTCAATCGCCTTATTGACCTTGACGATCTTCCCGCTGACCGCGGCATAGACGTCGGAAGCCGCCTTGACCGATTCCACTACCCCCAGCGTATCTCCGGTCTTGAATTCATCGCCGACTTTCGGCAGCTCGACGAACGTAATGTCGCCCAGTTCCTCGGCGGCATGCGCGCTGATCCCCAGATAGGCCACGCCGTCTTTTACTTCCACCCACTCGTGATCCACAGAATAATATTTCATTGCTTACCCCAAATAAAGAAGTTATAGTTTGATCCGACTTAAAATTTCATTCGGGCCGTACCGTCGGCATAGAACGGCAACGCCACGATTTCCCCTTCCAAATCCACTTTTCCGGCATTCACCAGCACCCGCGTTCCCGGCGCGGAAGCGGCGTCGGCGCGAACATACGCCATCGCCACTGCCACGTTCAGCGAGGGGCCGAACGCCCCCGACGTGACCTGCCCGATCGATTGATGCTTGAGATCGAAAACTTCCGCTTCGGCCCGCGCGGCACGGCGACCGTCGAGGCGGATGCCGACCAGATGTTTTTGCGGCGGCTGTTGCCGCAGCGCGGCGCTGCCGACGAACCGGCGGTTCGGCAATTCGCTCAATTTCAGCAGGGCGCCGAACCCGGCTTCGACCGGCGTGGTCTGTGGGTTCAGTTCGTGACCGTAGAGCGGATAGCCCATTTCCAGGCGGAGCGTGTCGCGCGCGCCCAGTCCGGCCGGTTGCGCCCCCAGTTTGGTCAACAATTTCCACAAATCCGCAGTCAAATTCCAGTCGATGTAGAATTCAAAACCGAGTTCGCCGGTATACCCGGTCCGGCTCAGCAGACAGGGCATATCATTGACTTCGGTCTGGATAAAGTGATAATAGCCGGGCAATTCTTCGAGGTTGAACCCCAATTGCTGCATGATCGCGCCGGCGCCGGGACCCTGGAGATCGAGTTTGCCGGTGGCGGCGGAGACGTCGTTGAACTCGATTTCAAACGGCAAGCCGCGACGGAATTCGGCGGCATCGGCATCTTTGGTGGCGGCGTTGACGACAATGAAGAAACCTTCGTCGTCGAGCCGGTACACAATCAGGTCGTCGAGGACGCCGCCCTGTTCATTGAGCAGAAAATTGTAACGGCAGGTGCCGGGTTTCTGGTCGGTCACCGGACGGGCCAGCAGCCGGTCGAGCAATTCCGGCGAGTTGGGGCCGTCGACTTCGAATTCGCCCATGTGGCAAATGTCGAAAAGAGAAACGGCGGTTCGGGTGCAATGATGTTCGCTGAGGATGCCGCCGGCATACTGAATCGGCATGTTCCAGCCGGCAAACGGCGCCATTTTGGCGCCGACCGCCACGTGAAAATCATAGAGCGGCGTATTCAGCAGTTGAGTCTGTTCCTGTTCCATAAATTTTTTCCTTCACCCATTTCCGGGACAAGGCGACGGAGACGGAGGAGTTCTTTTTTGGTAAATACGGTGTCAGAATATATTATTTAGGTCATTAAAAGCAAGACCCGGCGATAGGATTTTTGCGAAGATGGAGTATTGTATATAAAAGAGGCTGCGGCGCGTCCGGTCGGGTGTGTTGCCCGAGGGTGTCGGATGAGTCGGACTATCAGGTAAGGAAACGGTATGCCCAAAACCTTTGTGCTGGATACCAACGTGCTGTTGCACAGTGCGCAGGCGCTGGAATCCTTTGAAGAAAATACGGTGGTCCTGCCGATGGCAGTGATCGAGGAACTGGACAAATTCAAGAAGAACCATGATGAATTGGGTCGTAACGCCCGACAGGTCATCCGCCGGCTCGATCAGCTCCGAGTTCGAGGAAAATTGTGCAAAGGCGTGCCGATCGACCATCCCAAAAACCAGCCGCCCGGCAAACTGCAAATTATTATTCCCACCGATAAAATCCCGAATTACGGGCTCAATCTCGGGATTCCGGACAATCAGATTCTGCAAGTTGCCTGCCATCTGAGCCGGCACAAGCGGGATGTGATCTTCATCAGCAAGGACATCAATCTCCGGCTGAAAGCGGATGCGCTCGGTCTCAACGTCATGGATTTCGAAAACCAGAAGGTCGACCTGGAAGAACTCTATTCCGGCTGCCGGACGCTGACGGTAAAGGGAACCATGATCGACAGTCTCTATCGGGACAAGAGCATCGGCTGGGAAACCGGCGGCCTGACGTTCAACGAATTCGCCCTGCTTCAGGACGAAGCCAACCAGAGTCATTCGGCCCTGGCGATTTTCAAACCGGATTTCCGGTTGCACGTGTTGGCTTCGCGCGGCGACGATCCGGTATGGAACATCCGTCCCCGCAACAAGGAACAGCGGATGGCGCTGGAACTGCTGCTCGATCCCGACGTGCAGATTGTCACCATGATGGGTCAGGCCGGTTCCGGGAAAACCCTGCTGGCACTGGCCGCCGGGCTCGAAATGGTCTTGAACCGCAACGAGTACGACCGGATTCTGGTTTCCCGTCCCATTCTGCCCCTGGGACAGGATATCGGGTATCTGCCGGGCGACAAGAGCGACAAATTGCGGCACTGGATGCAGCCAATCTTCGATAACCTCGCTTTTCTGATGCACGGGGTTAAAAAAGACGCTCATTCGGTCGATAAGAAAATCGAAGAGCTGATCGGCGGCGGAAAATTGGAAATGGAAGCCATTACCTACATCCGCGGACGCAGTATCCCGCGTCAGTTCGTGATTATCGACGAAGCCCAAAATTTGACGCCGCATGAAGTCAAAACGATTATCAGTCGCGCCGGGGAAGGAACGAAAATGGTGTTGACCGGCGATCCGTATCAGATCGACAATCCGTATCTTGATTCGTCCAGCAACGGATTGAGCTATGCTTCCGAGCGCCTGAAATTTCTCGAACTGCACGGGCATATTACGCTGTACCGTAGTGAGCGGAGTGCCCTGGCCGGCGCGGCCGCCGAATATCTGTAATTGCTAACCGGGAACGTCATCATCGTGAATGAAACGCAGACGGTTCCCTAATTGAGGTGAATGAATTGATTCTTAACAAGCTCAGTAGAAAATTGATCGGCCTGTTCAAAAAGGCCAAGAAGCCGACCGATGCCGGCAAGAAGAAAATCGCCGATAGTACGAAGACGAAGAAAAATCGCGATGACGAACCGCGCAAAAACCGGCCGGCCGCCGCTGCCCCGGCTGCTGCCGTCGAACGGGATTCCTCCACCGTGCGTTCCAGCCGTTCCCGCCGGAAGTCCGGCGGGCGTTTCGAAGAACGCCCGGCCCGGCCCGCGCTGGTCAAACGTCCCCATCATCGGGAAGAAGAAGAGGAAGATGAAATCATTGTTCCGTCCGTGCCGAAAAAGATTCCGCCTAAGCCGGCCGAACTGACGTTTGTTCCGCCGGAAGAGGGGAAAACCCGGTTCGCCGATTTTTCGCTCCATCAGGATATCCTGTTCGGCATCCAGAACGAAGGATTCCGTTACTGCACGCCGATTCAGGCGCAATGCCTCGGCACGACGCTGGCCGGGCACGATTTGACCGGAAAGGCGCAGACCGGGACCGGCAAAACCGCCGCGTTCCTGATTACCATTTTCAACCGCTTTCTGAACCAGCCGCTGCCGGCGGAAAAACGCAAGCCCGGCTATTGCCGCGCCCTGATTCTGGCCCCGACCCGCGAACTGGCCATCCAGATTCACAAAGACGCCGAAAAACTCGGCATCTTCGCCGGTCTTCACAACGTGGTGGTGTACGGCGGCATGGGTCATAAGAGCCAGCGGGCGATGCTGGGCAAACCGGTGGATATTCTGGTCGGCACCCCGGGCCGGATTCTCGACTACATGGCCAGCGGCGATCTGCACCTGGAACATTCCGAAGTGCTGGTGATCGACGAAGCCGACCGGATGCTGGACATGGGATTTATTCCCGATGTCAGCCGGATTGTCGGACGGCTGCCGAACCCCGGCGTCCGCCAGACAATGTTTTTCAGCGCCACGCTGAACGACAACATTTCGTATCTGGTCAAACGCTGGCTGAAAGATCCGGTCATGGTGGAAACCGAAGCCGACCACGTGGTGGCCGACCTGATCGATCAACGTTTTTATACCGTGTCGTCGGAAGAAAAGTTCCCGTTTCTGCTGTGGGTCATCAATCACGAAACGATTGACCGGATGTTAATTTTCGTCAACCGGAAAGACGTTAATTCCGCGCTGACCGCCCGGTTGACCAAGTACGGCGTGGCCTGCGAATCGCTCTCCGGCGATGTGCCGCAGATCAAACGGCTGAAAATTCTCGAACGCTTCCGTTCCGGCGAACTCAAGATTCTGATCGCCACGGACGTGGCCGCCCGTGGCATTCACGTCGACGACGTGTCGCACGTGGTGAACTATGAAATGCCGGAACATCCGGAAGATTACGTCCATCGCGTCGGTCGGACCGGCCGCGCCGGCAAAGCCGGCAAGTCGCTCAGCATGATCGACGAATACGGCGCGTATGCGTTGCCGGACATTGAGAAAATGCTCGATCATGAAGTCCACTGCATCTATCCGGCGGAAAACATGGTCCACCTCGATCCGCCGCCGGACGGCGTGATCGACCACGAATTCCATCCCCGGAGCTTTTTCGGCGTCCATCACGGCGGACATCGTGACGGCGGCGGACGGCGCGGCGGCGAACGCCGGAGCAGCAGTCGCGGCGGGTTCGGCGGCGGACGCCGGGAACGGCGGAGGTCTTCCCGTTGATGCACTGTTTTTTCTGTTCCGCCATCGGTCCGGCCGGCAGTCCGGCCGCGCTGGAAACCGACGACCGCAAGCATTTGTTCCGGACGCTGCGCGCCGTTCCAGGCGAAGTGGTGGAGCTGACCGACGGACACGGAACACTGGCGACGGCGGAAGTGGCCGACGGGCAGAATTTGACCGTCAAAACCGTGACTAAAGTTTCTCCTCCGGCAGTGAAGATTCATTTATTCATCGCGCCGCCGCGACACCAGAAAATGGATATTCTCCTGAAACAGTGCGCGGAAATCGGCGTCTGGTCGCTGGTGCCGATGCTGACCGCCCGGTCGGTGTCGACGCCGGAAAAAGCGGCGGTCCTGGAACGCTGGCGGACGCTGTTGATCGAAGGGTGCAAACAGGCGAAAAATCCGTTTGTGCCGGAAATCATGCTTCCCATCGATTTTTCTACTGCGGTCAAACTGGCATCGAAACAGGGATATCGCGGCTTTATCGGTTCGCTACGGGCATCGTCGCATCCGGCGGCGTTGACGGAAAAAGTCTCCGACGCCGCTTGGTTTGTCGGTCCCGAAGGCGGCTTTACCGAAGCGGAAGAAGCGATCATGAAAGCGGCCGGGTTTACCGAACTTCGGCTGGGACCGTGGGTGTTGCGGGTGGAAACGGCGGCCGTAGTCGGCGCCGCGATCCTGCTGCGCGACTTGCTTGCCGCCGCCGGAAAATAAAAAAACGCCGGGATGATAAAGTTCGGTGAGGCAAACCGGAACCGCTGTTTCCAAGCCGATAATGCCGAACGGAGCATCGTCGAACTCCCCCAGTTTGGCGGTTTCGGTATGCGGGGCATGGTCGGTGGCAATGACCGTGATGGTGCGGCGTGGCTTCGGCGTTTGACTTCTTGGCGATTGCCTTTAGATTGTCTGCATGATTCATCAACCTACCATCGAAGGATCGTGCTATGAATGGGTTCAAAAAAGCGGTATTTCCGGGTAAATATATTCAAGGCAGCGGCGCCAGTCTCGAAATTCCCAATCTGATTCAGTCCATGGGAGGACGGGGATTTATTATTGCCGCACCATCGGCATTTGCCACCATCGTCGATCCGATTCGCGCCGCGTTGCCGACGGATACGGTCGTCGAAAAATTCGGCCGCGAATGTTGCGAAAAAGAGCTGTCCCGACTGGAAAAAGCCGTCCGGCAGTCCGGCGCTAAAAGCATTGTCGCCATCGGCGGCGGCAAAGTGATCGATACCGGAAAGATCGTGGCCGACCGTACCTCCTTGCCGGTCATCGTCGTTCCGACCATCGCTTCTACCGACGCCCCATGCAGCGGTTGCGCCATCGTCTATACCGAAGACAGCGTCTTCGAACGGGTCTTTTACCAGAAACACAACCCCGACATCGTCCTGGTCGATACCGCGGTAATCGTCCGTGCCCCGGTCCGGTTTCTGGTCTCGGGAATGGGCGATGCGCTATCCACTTGGTTCGAAGCGCGTTCCTGTGCGCAAACCGTATCGGCCAACGAATGCGGCGGCATAAGCACCATCAGCGGTCTGGCCCTGGCCAAACTCTGTTACGAAACGTTGCTGGAATACGGCGTCACCGCCAAAGCGCTATGTGAAAAGGGCATTCTTTCTCCGGCGGTAGAACGGATCATCGAGGCCAACATTCTACTGAGCGGAATCGGATTCGAAAGTTCCGGCCTGGCGGCGGCCCATGCCATTCATAACGGGCTGACGGCGCTGAAACCGACTCATGCTTACTATCACGGCGAAAAAGTAGCTTTCGGCGTACTGGCCGGACTGCATCTGACGGATGCTCCGGCGGCAGAAATGGCTACCGTATATGCCTTTTGCCGCAGCATCGGCCTCCCGACCACTTTGGCGGATCTCGGCCTGGCGGAAGCCTCCCGCGAAGACTTGCTGACGGCGGCCACTGCGGCCTGCGGCGCGGAACAAAGCATCCATCATGAAGCCGGAAAAATGACGCCGGAACGGGTATTGAACGCCATGCTGGCCGCCGATGCCATGGGCCGACTCGGCCGCTGAGTTTTACCGTGAATGCGTAAAAATTTCCCGCAGGGCCAACGCCGCCGGTTTGGGATCGCCGTTAAAATCCAGGACGGAAGTGTTGGCGGCCAGCGGAAAGCTGTCATGCCCCATCCAGATAATCACGCCGCCGCAGGCGGGGAACCGCTTTTTGCAGCTACCGGCGACATAACTCAAGATGACCGCCTGACGAGTCTGGCTCCAAGTAATATATTCTGCCGTTGAAGCGGGAGGCCGGGCATGTTCCAACTCGAATGTCCGGCGCTCATCCCACCATGACAGCGGATAATCCCAGGGACATCCGTATTTTTCGACGAGCGCGAGAGGACTCGCTCCCGGAGCACCGACTTCCGACCGGAGCAGGGAATCGTCATGATCCCAGTAGCGATGCCATTTTTCATCCAGTCCCGCTTCCGCTTTCCATGGACCATGAACATCCCAGTGCAACCCCTTGCCGTACTCTTTTTCGTCGGCGAATTCCCGGGGGCCGGACGCCGAAGTCGGCATGAAACGGCGGCCCGGATCGCGCTGTCCGACCAGTGCCGCCAATTGTGCCAGCAATGGTTCTTCTTTCGTACAGGGTTTGCCGCTGCCATAAGGGTGTCCTTCAAGATCGCGTTGCAGTTCATTGCCGCCGCACCACATCAACAGCGATACGTGCGGCGTCAGCCGGGACAGATAATAGTCGGCGTCGGCCAGAAAGTTTTTCATTTTTTCTTCATCGGACGGCGGCAGGTTTTCCACGCCCGACGAACTCATCGGGAATTCCTGCCAAACCATGATGCCGTATTCGTCGCACAACTCATAGAAGAGCTCCCGTTCAATGGTCGCCCCGCCCCAAACGCGGAACAGATTGACGCCCATATCCCGATACTGCAACAGTCGTTTTCGATATTCCTCATCCGGGACATCGGCATAGTTCGGCCGGATCGGCGTCCAGTTGACGCCCTGCAGAAAAACCGCCTTGCCGTTGATTTCACAGCGCCAGGGATCGGCCTCCTTCGGCGCGTTCCGGCAGGGTTTCCAGACGACTTTCCGGAACCCGACCCGACGTTTCTCCTCGCCGATTTCCAGCGTATAGAGTCTGGCTTCACCGCTGCCGTTCGGCTGCCATGGAGCAACCGGCAGACATTCCAGCTTCACTCCTTGCGCCAGAGCGTCCGGCGCAAGCAGCGTTTCGTAAATCAGCCGGACGCCGTCATAAAGCCGTACGGCGGTTTTGCCGGCGGCGCGGACGCGCAGATAAAGATTGCGGTCTTCCGTCCGCAAGTCGATGACGGCCGTCGCCTTTTCGGCGAGCGGACGGATTTCCACGGGCGACGTAATCGCGGTCTGAACCAGCCGCGGCATCCAGTCCCAGGTATAATAGAAGCGGGCCTTGCCCACAGTGAACTTCGAGGTATGGCCGAACTGACCGAGCCAGCGCGGCGGCAGGTCGAAGACGATCGACAAAGTATGACTTTGCGCCGGATCGGCGTCGGGCAGCCGGAAGCAATGCGGTCGAAACTGCGCCGGGAATTCGGTCAGAATCCTGCCGTCCCACAGCACCCATCCGGACCCGTCGAGGGAACACACCAGCTTACAGGCGGCGGCCGGCAGCGAATCAATGCGCGTGGTATAGGCCCAGTGACGGTTTTCGACCCATTCGCAAAGCCGGGCCTTACCGGCATAATTCCAGTCGGGAATGATGCCGGCGTCGCGCAACGCGCCCTGAACCGAACCGGGCACATGTACCGGAATATCGCGGTATTCCGCCTCCTGCTTTTCGCCGAGCTCCATCGAAGTTCCCAGCATCCACAGATACGGGGTCCAGCCGGACAGAGTCCAAGACTGCGCTGTCAGATCTTTTATCATACATCTTCCTCTTCCTATCACCGCCTGAAATTGATAACCCTCTATTCTCTATTTTCCGGCATTTAATGCAGTTTCAGTATCCATTCGATCATTTGGCCACGAACTGCATCCAGATTGCAGTGTTCCGCGTCAATCGAATTCAACCATTTATCGGCGTTTCCGGCGAGTTTCTTTTTGTCGGGGTTGCCGGATTGACGAGCCGTATCAATAGCATTTCTCAAGGTCGACGCATAACGAATATCGTCAATGCCCTCCCGGTACCCTTCCCAGGCGATGGTGTCAATTACTCCGTCCGCAGTCGGATAAACCAGGTTGTGGTCGCGAAACGTTATATGGTCAAAATCATCCCACGGGTTGCCGAAAGACTCATAGTAACAATAGGTAGCAAAGCCGTCATAATTGTTTTTATATGTCAGCAACCCATAGTTACGACGATAAATTTCCGGATTTTCAACCCCGCCTTGCGGATTGCAATAGCTCCAGATTTTATGATTTTTGGCATGCCATTTTGCCGCTTCCTCACGAACCGGCACGCCACTGTAGATGACCAGATCCTGAATATCGCCAACGATGCTGAAGCTGCCAGTCGGACCTTTGGAATCACAACAGGCGACAAATATTTTTCCGCCGGCCTTATGAATAGCGTTCCACGCCGGAAGCTGCTTTTTGAGATGATCTCCCCGCGCTTCATCCACTCCGTAAAAATAAACATCACGATGGCCATATGCTTTCTCGACAATGTCCAGAATTTCTTTTACTTTTGATTGTATTTTCGCAAGCGCTTCCGGAGTATCGGCCATTCCCTGACCCAGATTGGATTCCGGCCCGGATAAATACAGCGGACGCTTATCCATACCAACTTTTTCCCGCAACTCAAGAACTTTGCGGAATACGTTTAAATTACCGCCGGCCTGAAGTTGATAACACAGAGGATTGACAATACCATGCGCATATAAGTTTTTCAGTTCGTTGAGATACTGTTCTTCGGTTTTATGGAAAGGAGTCAAACCACCCTTGCTCGACGGATTAATTGTACTGACATGGTAAATACTGGGCGTGAATCTTTGCTTCGGGTCATAATTGCTTTGGGGCGACGCCAGGTGGAACGGGAGAACTTGAACCGTCAATTCCAAAGCGCCGAGAGAAATATTTTTTGATGATAAGGTGATTTTTCCCGCATACTTTCCGGGAACCGTGTTTTCCGGAACTTTGAGCGTCAGCCAAAATTGCTGGTTGCGATTACGAGTAAGAGCGACGGGACACAACGCCGTACTGTCTTTGACGGGATAATCTCCGGTATTGATCTTCATGGTCCAGCGATCTCGTTTTTCGTTTGCTTCCGGGGTGCAGATCGAAACATATTTATCGCCGTCGGGAAAACTAAGACGCAGGTAATTCATCTGTTTTTGATAATCCACGTTTACCAGAGATGCGTCATTGAGCAACAGTTCGGGGACAAGGATTTTCTGATTTTTGCACTGCCCGATGTCATGCCATGCGGAACCGGCCTGATACCAACACTTAACCACCTTTAGATCAATGGCGGAGGCCGGAATGACATTGCCTGCGGCATCTTTCAGTATGGATGGTTGAATCTGCAGCGCATCAAGGTCTTTGAGCGGGCGAAGAACAAAACTGGCAGGTTCGTATTCCCCCGGAGTAAGAGTAATTTGCAATCGATTTCCCATCAGCTTATTATCAATTTGACTCTCTGGTACAATCGGAATGTTACTGATGGCAGGAACAACATAACACAAACTGTCGTTTAAACTGATTTTTTGATTTAATAAAGCATAAACGATCGCGGCGTTTTGCGTGATAAAATCGGCAGCGGTAAAATTTTTAAGCGCTAACTGCGCTTTGATTTCCCGCAACATCCCATCAACTCGGAGTTGAACATTTTCACTCAAGTCACTCTTTTTTAGTTTTCCCAGGACGATTTGCCACCATTGCAGTTCTTTCATATTCCGAGAATAACTCGACATCGGAACTATTTGCGATCCCATCGTTTCACTGAATGTAACAGTCTCCTGATTCTTAAGCCGCAGAAGAACGTCGATCTTCGCTCGTAAGGCATTTAACTGTTTCCGCGCCTCAACATTAAGTTCCGCACCGACAATTCCATTCAGTTCTTGTTGCCATTTTTTTATATCGGCAACACTTTTCCTAATAATCCCGCCTGGGATTTCCTGATTTAATTGAACTAAGTCAGCCGACGATAATGCCCGTTTGTAAATTTTTACATTGCAGAGTTTTCCGCTAAAACTATTATAACCGGAAGGATCCGCCCCTAGTAGAATGGGGCCGTTACGGTGTTTCATTATTCCCAGCGGAGTATTTTTCCTCTCATATGAGAGAACGCCGTTAACATATAAACAGAACCGCTTTTCCGCCCTTGAATAAATAATTACCGCATGATTCCAAGTGTTGAGGTTAATGCCGCAAGTGCCAATCCGATCTTCTTGGGCGTCGTGGAGCATAACGGCTTTAACCACAAGGGAAGGATAAACCGTACAGCGCCAGTTCCAGTCCCGGCTGATCATCGCGGCACAGGCGCTTTTACGGACTGCTACATCGTCTTCCGGACGGGATGTCAGCATGAACCAGAGGGAAATGCTGATTTCATTTTGTAAATCAAGTTCCGGTCCGGCGGGAATTTCAACCCGGCTCCCTTCTTTGCCGTCAAAACTTAAATATTTGCCGTCCGGACTATTGTTCCATTTGACGCCGCCCAGTATTCTGGCACCTGTTTTAACTCCCTTTTCATCTACCAACACCACGGGGTCTCGGTTGTCGGCAATAACCGTTGATCCGATCATCCCGACCATAAACAGCAAAGACACAAGAAGTAATACTGAAAATCTCATGATTTATTAAGACCCTTATTTTACAATACATGTCACATTGAACGATCTGCGGTTCAACACGTGTAATATATATCTATTCAATATGTGGAGAGCAAAAACTACTTGGATACCCAATAGTAGTATGCTGTTGTTCCGACCGTACTCATGACCTCGGTTTTGGTCATGGAGGATGCATGACCGTCCAGCCAAAGTATATTTCCTTTTTTGAGGTGTCGGAATTGAATATTCCAACTATCGCCCCAGTTATATGTTACCAGATTACCGTCGCTGCCGTTGCTATCGCCGAATGCAATGGTGTCCGAAATCTTTTTCATCCGATTAAGTTTTTTGAAAGGATAATTGGTGTCATAGATTGATCCTATATTTAAATTCCATCCATAACAAGGAGAACTGATGGTTTTCGAACTTGTTGATCGAAATTCAGGACACAGCAGATAACCCTTGCCCGGATATATCTGGCTGTTGATAGTATAACCGGGAAGGTATCCCCGATATGCCAGATTATATGACCAATTGTACCCCGCCGAAACCGATTTGGGATTATAGTTGTGATCATCGCCATAAGTTGACGGCCAGTTATTCAGGATCATATAACCGTCATGATCGTCTACCCAGTTTAACAATGGAACATATAACTGTTTGGTATTGTTTGTACATGCAATCCCTCGGGCCACCACTCTGGCCCGGTTAAGTGCCGGCAGCAGCATGGCGGCCAGAATTGCGATGATAGCAATTACCACCAGAAGCTCGATCAATGTGAAAGTTCTTTTCTGCGTCATTTTGTCGTGTTTCCTTGGTTGTGAGGGGCTTATTTTAAGTCGCGGACGGAATCGCGTTCGATCAATACCGGCGGCAGATTTTCATGAACCAATTCATCCGGCTTGGCCGTCAGTCGCTTCGCCGCCGCAATAATCCCCGCCGCCACACTCTCGGCCTTAATGCCGACGGTAGTCAACGGAGGCTGATAGAAGGCGCTGTGCCGCGAGGCGTCCGACCCGATCAGGCTGACCTGTTCCGGCACCGTGATGCCGCGTTCGGACAGCGCCCGCGTCACCGCCAGCGCCGCCTCGTCGATCAGCAGGTACATCGCCGTAAAATTGAGTGCGTGCGTATCCAGATACCGGGTCATTGTCCGATAGGTTTTCTCCTGGGCAAAATCACTGGATTTGATTTCGGCATCAAGAATGCTCAGCTCGCAATGCATTGCTTCGGCAACCGCCCGGAACCCTTCGATACGTGCTTGAATGACCGACGAAGCCAGCGACGAAGCAATCATGATCGCCAGTTTACGGTGTCCCTTGCCGATCAGATAGGAGGCGGCCCGGGTTCCGGTCAAAAACGGATCGCCGGACACGCTGTTGATCCGAACTTCCTGAACCGGCGTCCAACAGAGGATCACCGGCACCGGTGAAGTTCCGATCTTGTAAACGCATTCCGGAGTAAGCATGTTAAAATCGGGAAGCAGCGCCATAACGTCGAATTCCCGCACCGGCAGATTATTGTAGATCGGACTGCCGATCGGATAATTGTAGCGGGAAACCACACAATCCGCCGACTTCCCGGCAATTTTCAGCATCTCTTCCAGTTCGCTGATCGGAGCAGACGGCCAATCCGGCGTCACCAGCCCGAGCCGGATTGCCGCAGTCTTGCTGTTGTCGCGCACAAAAATGCCCCGTCCGGGCTCACGGATTACCCTGCCGTCCGTTTCCAATTGCGCCAAGGCCTGATCCACGACCAGTTGACTGACGCTATATTCCTGCATCAGCCGCCGAACCGGCATCAACCGTTCGCCTGGATTCATTTCCGCAATCCTGACGGTCAAGGCTTCATGCAGTACTTCGGCTTTGGATTTTTCCAGCATGATTCCATCCTGTATTTATACAATAATAATACACAATTGATACGCATTTGTCAATAGCCAATACGGGTTCTTCGAGAAAATTTCAAGCTTACGCGGAAGTTCTCATTCTTTTCGGCGATTACCGGAACGGAAAAATCGCGTAGCGAAAAACACAACGCTAAAATCCGGGGTCGTCGCAACAAGGTTCCACAAAAAAGAAGGGACACCCGAACAGGTGTCCCGATGTCGCGCCAACTAAAGCCGGAATTGCTATTTTTTGCGCATGATATTGTAGACGAACTTGCCGCCGCAGATCGTGGTCATCACTTTCCCTTTCACTTTCCGGCCGTGGAACGGCGTGTTCCGCGACTTGGAGAAGAACAGGTTTTTGTCGATGACGTATTCGCGGTCGGGATCGATGATCGTGATATCGGCCGGTTGGGCTTCCGCCAGCGTCCCGATTTTCATGCCCAGCACGTCCGCCGGTCCCGCCGTAAACTTGGCGATCAGGTCGGACAGCGACAGGATCCCGGTATGATAAAGTTCGGTGAGGCAGACCGGAACGGCCGTTTCCAGACCGATAATGCCGAACGGAGCATAGTCGAATTCCACCAGTTTGGCGGTTTCGGTATGCGGGGCATGGTCGGTGGCAATGACCGTGATGGTGCCGTCGCGCAGTCCGGCAATGACCGCCTGACGGTCTTCTTCGGACCGCAGCGGCGGATTCATTTTATAGTTGGCGTCATAATGCTTGAGCATTTCATCGGTCAGGGCGATATGGTGCGGCGTGGCTTCGGCACTGACCGGAATGCCACGCGCCCGGGCGGTTCGGACCATTTCCACCGCTTCCAGCGTGCTGAGGTGCTGAAGATGAATTTTCCAGCCGATTTCCCGGGCCAGAATGATGTCGCGGGCCACGATCAGTTCTTCGGCGGCGGAAGAAATGCCGCGCATACCGAGCAGAACCGACCACTTGCCTTCGTGCATGACGCCGTCGTTGACCAGCGTTTTTTCTTCGCAGTGGTCGAGAATCGGCAGGCCGAACGACTTGGAATACTCGACAATATGCCGCATCAGATCGTGATTCTGAACGCAGTGGCCGTCATCGCTGAGCGCCACCACGCCGGCCTTTTTCAGACTGCCGATCCCGGCCATTTCCAGGCCTTCGACATCTTTGGTCATGGCGCCGCAGGGAAGGACACGGATAATGCCGCTTTCCTTGGCGTTGCGGAGAATATAATCAATGGTGCCGGCATTGTCGGCGGCGGGCTTGGTATTGGGCATCGAGACGATGGACGTAAACCCGCCGGCGGCGGCGGCCATGGTGCCGGTGCGGATGGTTTCCGCCGCAGTATTGCCGGGTTCCCGGAGGTGGACGTGCATATCGATCAGACCGGGCGTGACGACCAGTCCTTTGACGTTGACGGTGGTCGGTTTTTTGACTTTTTCCGGCGTCGTGAGAACGCCGTCGGCCACGCCAATATCCATCACTTCGTCGATTTTGCGGATCGGGTCGATAACGCGTCCGCCGGTCAGAATAAAATTGGCATTGTCAGTCATTTTTCAGGCACCCCGCTACCAGGTAGAGAACCGCCATTCGGACCGCGAGACCGTTGGTCACCTGTTCGAGGATGACCGACTGCGGACCGTCGGCAAGATCGGAGGAAAGTTCCACGTTGCGATTGATCGGCCCCGGATGCATGATCAGGACGTCTGGCTTGAGGTACCGGAGACAGTCCTTGTTCAACCCGAAAACCGAGGCGTATTCGTTGACGCTGGGGAAGTAGCCGGCGTGCTGACGTTCGTGCTGGATGCGCAGCAGGTTGATCACGTCGGCATCGACGATGGCGTCTTTGAGATTGTGACAGACGCGGACGCCGATCTGTTCGAATTCGCGCGGCACCAGAGTGGACGGTCCGCCGACGGTAACGTTGGCGCCGAGCTTGAGGAGCCCCCAGATATTGCTGCGGGCCACGCGGCTGTGGAGGATGTCGCCGACAATGGCCACGTTGAGTCCGGCGATGTGACCTTTCTTTTCCCGCATGGTAAAGATATCGAGCAGCGCCTGCGTGGGATGGGAATGGGCGCCGTCGCCGGCATTGATGACGCCGCAACGGATGTGCGGCGCGATCAGTTTATGAGCACCGGCGGCGGAATGGCGCATGACGATCAAATCGGCCTTGAGCGCCTCGATGTTTTTTACTGTATCGAGCAGGGTTTCCCCCTTCTGGATGCTGCTGGAGTTGGCGGAGATATTGATGATATCGGCGCTGAGGCGCTGTTCCGCCAGTTCGAACGACATCCGGGTCCGGGTACTGGGCTCGACAAAAAAGTTGACGACCGTCCGTCCGCGAAGCGCGGGCACCTTTTTGACGTTGCGCTGGCAGACCTTTTTGAATTCCTCGGCCGTATCGAGAATCAAAACGATCTCTTCCGCCGACAAATCGTAAAGGCTGAGCAGATCTTTACGCTTCCATTTACACTTCATCTTGCTATTGCCATCCTGTCCTTGAGTCGCGTTATTTGACCGGGAAACTTTGCTGTTTTACTTCATAAATGGCATCGTCGGCGAGATTCTTGCCGAATTCGATTTTAATCGCCTGACCGGGGGGAACATCCAGATTGACGCCGGTGTAATCGGCCCGGATCGGATATTCGCGGCCGCTACGGTCGACCATCACCGCGAGCCGGATCAGCGCCGGACGGCCGTAGTCGGTAATCGCGTCGAGCGCCGCCCGGATGGAACGGCCGGTCTGCAATACGTCGTCCACCAGAATGACCGCTTTGCCGTTGACATCGAAAGGAATCGTGGTCGGATGGATTTCCGGCAGGGTTTTGCGCATGCCGATATCGTCGCGGTACATAGTGATATCGAGGGCGGCCAGCTCCATCGTCACGCCGGTTCTTTTGGCGATCAGCCGCTGGATCCGCTGGGCCAGCTGAAAACCTTTGGACTGAATTCCCATCAACCCGACCTGGCGCAGGTCGCGTTGGCGGAATTCCATCATGATGGCCTCGACAATCGTTTCCACGGCCAGCGAGACCACGGACTGATCATAAAGCAGTTTTTTGTCTTTCGCCAATTTTTCGTCCCCTTTTTCCGGCGGTTGCCGTAAAAGATACTGTCAAAAACCGGGCACCCGCAATCGGGAATCATCATTTTTTATGAAAAATTCCCGTTCCTCAACTAACGCAATACGGCCTGGCCCTTGAAATTCAAGTTGACGGACCGGCGGTAGTCGCCGAGCCGGATCGCTTTGGCAATCGTACTGCGCAGACAAAACATCATTTCCCGTAAATCCTTGGTCACCGGCATGAAGACTTTATAAGACTGTTCTTCATTCTGGTAGAAGACGATAAAGGTCAACTGGTCCTGACTGCGAATGCTGATGGCCGTGATTCGGAAATCGGTAAATTCCGTGTTGACCAGCGTAATCAGGTTGAGCGCGGGCTGAAGTTCCGGCATTTCCACGCCGGCTTCGACGCGACGTTTGCGGTCCAGCCCCATGATAACCGGAAGATTGCGCTCGGCTCCGATGCAGGTTTCGCGGTCCATAACGATGCCGGTTTCGTCGATGACCCAGCGGGACTGGCTGTCGAACAGCGCCGCCCGGGGAATGCGTTCGACCACTTCCACCGCCAGCGTGTCCGGCAGAATCCGATAGACGGAGGCCTGCCGGATACTGGGCTGGTCTTCGAGGATTTCCCGGAACTTTTTCAGATCGATCTGAAAGAGATTGACGCTGTCGCTGAGGCCGAGCACTTCCCGCACCCGGGAGGAACGGCCATTCCACCAACCGGTACTGGTGACCGTGACCCGTTTGAGCATGAAATGAGGGTTGTCGCCGAATAAAAAGCCGGAAGTGAAACGAAACCCGGCGACCAGCGCCGCCACGATAATCACCACTGCCAGCGCGGCCAGAATAAAACGCCAGCGGCGCGACTGCGTCTTGACCGCGCCTTTCGCTTTTTCTTTTGCTGCCATTGCCTACCGTTGACGGTTAAGAGTTACCGGTTCAAAAATGCAATTTCGGAGCCATCCGATGAAATTCCTGAATGCTGCAGATTTCCATCCGCCCCAACTCATTCATCGCCTTCAACCCGTCGATGGCGGCGGACATGCCGCTGAGCGTGGTGGTAATCGGAGTGCCCTGGCGTACCGCCCGGGCCCGCATCAGAATTTCGTCGTCCTTGGCTTCCGCGCCGGTTTCCGGCGTATTGATGATCCACTGAATCTGATTGTCGTTCATCATATCGACCACATTCGGACGGCCGCGGGAGATGCGGAAAATGGCGTGGCATTTGATGCCGGCGTCATACAACATCGTAGCGGTGCCGCGCGTGGCATAGATTTCAAATCCGAGCCCGGCCAGCTGGCGGGACAGCGGAATGGCTTCTTCCTTGTCCTCGTCGCGGAAACTGAGGAAGACGTTGCCTTTCGCCGGAATGGTATTGCCGGCGGCCACCTGCGTCTTCAGATAGGCCATGCCTTGCGAGTAGTCGATCCCCATTACTTCGCCGGTGGATTTCATTTCCGGTCCCAGCACAATATCGATGCCCGGGAACTTGTTGAACGGGAAGACGGCTTCCTTGGCCACGGTGAAATTCGGAATGACTTCCTGCGTATAGCCGATATCCTTCAGCTTATGGCCGACCATGACCAACGCCGCGATCTTGGCCAGCGGCACGCCGATGGCTTTGCTGACGAACGGCACGGTCCGCGAGGCCCGCGGATTGACTTCCAGAATGTAAACGTCGGGGTCTTTCACCGCAAACTGAATGTTCATCAGACCGCAGACGTGCAGCGCTTTGGCCAGCGCATAAGTGTTTTCCCGGACTTTGGCCTGTACCGTCGGCGACAGACTGTGCGCCGGAATCATGCAGGCGCTGTCGCCGGAATGGATGCCGGCCAGTTCGACGTGTTCCATGATCGCGCCGATCACGGCGGTTTCGCCGTCGGACACGCAGTCGACATCGAGTTCGGTGGCTTCTTCAAGGAAGCGGTCGATCAGAACCGGATGGGATTCCGAGGCTTCCACCGCTTCCGCCACATATTTGCGGAGGTACTGTTCCTGATAGACGATCGCCATGGCGCGGCCGCCCAGCACGAACGACGGCCGGACCAGCACCGGGTACCCGAGTTTTTCGGTTACTTTGACGGCTTCTTCCAAGTTGTGGGCGATGCCGTTGGCGGGCTGGAGAATATTGAGTTTGGTCGCGATCTGCTTGAAGTAATCGCGGTCTTCGGCCACTTCGATGTCGCCGGGCTTGGTGCCGATCACGTTGACGCCGTTAGCTTCCAACTGTTTGGCCAGGTTCAGCGGCGTCTGGCCGCCGAACTGGACGATCACGCCGAGGCATTCTTCCCGTTCGTAGATGTTGAGAACGTCTTCGAGGGTCAGCGGTTCGAAATAAAGCTTATCGCTGGTGTCGTAGTCGGTACTGACGGTTTCGGGGTTGCTGTTGACCATGATGGTTTCATAGCCGGCATCCCGCAGCGCAAAGGCGGCGTGGACGCAACAGTAGTCGAATTCGATCCCCTGCCCGATCCGGTTCGGTCCGCCGCCGAGGATCATGACTTTCTTGCGGTCGGATTTCTTCTTGACTTCGTCGCGCTCGCCGTACGTCGAGTAATAATAAGGAGTAAACGCTTCGAATTCGCCGGCGCAGGTATCGACGAGGTTGTAAACCGGATGGAGGCCGATGCCTTTCCAGATCG
>Ga0183095_10282_pt1 | contig 68185 bp, 52 predicted proteins | sample BioMet4_FD_130346 | JGI IMG/M metagenome (GOLD analysis project Ga0183095, IMG submission 130346) | Microbial communities from bioreactor (seeded with sewage sludge) at LBNL, California, USA - Biofuel metagenome 4 (v2) (version 3) | ecosystem: Engineered > Bioreactor > Anaerobic > Unclassified ... | reverse complement strand
TATCAGAAGTTATTCTCTTTTTAGAAATAAAGTTCTGCAATGAAAGAGTATGATGGTTAATCAAAGTCAGTACAACAGGAATTTTTTTCCACGATTGCGGCACAGTATTTCGATAAAGAATCCATCCTTTGTTTCCAATAATAACTATAACTTTAGGCTTTTGGGGATAATTACGATACAAACTATCCATTTTGTCACTTGCATTCTTCACTGAAGAAAATTCAAGATTACTAAGTGATTCGATATTTATTGTAGTATTTTTTAGTCCATATACTGACCTCGCAACAACATCCTGAACATTTTCAGCCCATTCACTTTTTTCGGAATATGAATTAAGTACTAGTATATAATTATTAGATGAAGCAGCTTCTGCTTTTAAACATATGATCAAAAAAAATAAGATAAGTTTCAGGTTGTGAAAGCTGTTCATACTAATTATTTTTTACAGTTTATTTATAAAATTATTAAATAGCTGATATTCAAAGTATCAGAAACAATCACTCTCGACTGCTTCTTTGATCAAAAGTACAGAACAAAGCTTTAAATTTAAAACTATTTTTATTAGCCGAAGATATACTACTATCAAAAAAACAATGTAAAATATTCAATTTCAACACGTTGAATATTTTACATTATTGAGCGACAAACTACTCTTTTAATATTTATTTAGAATTTATTAAATAAACATCAATATAGTAGATAACTTTATTGTTTCAAGAACTAGTAAAACTATACTTTATTAAAACAAAGGAGAATCGAATATTTCACTTTTTATCAACAACACATTATTAAACAAGAAACATTTCTATTAGTATAGAATTACACTAATAGATATGTAAGCAAGCTAATTTCCAGAAGAATAAGCCAAGATTAAAAGAATAAAAGCCACACAAAGATTTATTCAAAGCATTATTCCTTTATTAAGAATACTGATAAAAGAATAATCTGTATATACTCAAAGGTATAGTTAAACTAAAAAAGGAGTTGCCGGCCTTTACCAACAACTCCTTAATTTATAGTATATTAGGACAACAGCTTTGTCCTTTCTTAATATTATTACTTATTTGATGATTCCGGTGCCTTATCAATAAGTTCCATAAACTGATCAAGTTTCGGAGTAATGATAATCTGTGTTCTACGGTTACGTTGCTTTCCTAAAGCAGAGTTATTATCTGCAATCGGATTGTATTCGCCACGACCAGCAGCAGTCAGACGTTTTGGATCAACACCGTAACTGTTTTGCAAAACCTGAACAACCGATGAAGCACGCAAAGCACTCAAGTCCCAGTTATTACGGATATTTGCACGAGTAATAGGATCTGTATCAGTGTTACCTTCAATAAGAACATCATAATCTTTATAATCCATTATAATCTTAGCAATCTTGCTTAAAGTTTCACCGGCTCTTTCATTCACTTCATAGCTACCAGACTTATATAGCATATTGTCAGCCAATGAAATATATACTACGCCTTTCAACACTTGAATATCTACTTCTTTTAGCTCTTCGCGGCTTAATGAACGTGTCAGATTATTGCTCAACACCAGATTAAGTGAATCGGACTTTGTCTTAGTTTCAACCAATTGTTTGATAAAACGGTTGGAAGCATTAATTTCGTCCACCAACTTGGAAATGTTTATATTTCCCTGAGAGTTTTGCTGCAAACTCTTGTCGAGCGATCCTTGCAAAGCAGCATAAGAGGAACGAAGTTCTTCATTATTTCTTCTAGCCTCAGCCAAACGGTCTTCCAGACTTTTAGCATTTGTACGACTCTCTACCAATTGTTCCTTAGTATCCTGGTAAGATTTTCTTAGATCACTGTTTTCAGTCTGTAGCTTATTATAATCAGACTGTAAACCAGCAAACTGCTTTTTGCTTACACAACTTGTAAACAATATACAGACTGTCAGAACTGACAACGAAAAAACAGAATGTTTCATTATTGTTGATTTTAAATTTGTTTCTATTATATGCATTATTGCGATATTTAAGTTTTAGGAACCGAAAGATACATAAAATATAAACAAAAACAGAACTTATTATCAATAAGTAACAAACAATTAGATTATTTAAAATGTTAAATTCATTGCTATTGCTTCATCTATTGATATAAACAGCAAATATTTCTCGTTGTTTAATGAGTTATCTATGTACAACTATTAAAATGTTTACTACATTTGCCATATAAACAAAAAAATTCTAAAAAATGACTACATACATCATCATAGGCATTACAGCCGTTATCTCTTACATGTGTTTCAATAATCAGGAATTATTCTATAAATTGGCTTTTAATCCTTACCGTACAATAAAGAATAATGAGTGGCATCGCTTAATTACACACGGATTTGTACATGCCGACACAACTCACTTGCTAGTGAATATGTTCACTTTCTGGTCGTTCGGGACCTACATTGAGCAAGGTTTTGAAGTTTTGGGTTTTGGCACAAGTGGTTTTCTTGGACTTTATTTCGGAGGAATGATTGTTGCTTCACTTTACGATCTTATTAAACACAAAAACGATCCGTATTACAACTCTGTAGGTGCATCGGGAGCTATATCTGCAGTATTGTTTACCTCTATATTTTTCAATCCATTCGGGACAATACTCTTATTTGCCATTATCCCTATACCGGGCATTTTGTTTGGTCCGCTATACTTGGTGTACTGTCAGTACATGAATAAAAAAGGAGGAGGAAACATCAATCACAATGCCCACTTCTATGGTGCAGTTTACGGAATAATTTATCCATTGCTTCTGGAACCGAAACTGTTATATGCTTTTCTATCTAATTTCTGAAAAAATTGATTTTCTGTTTGCTTTGTCGAGTTCGAATCTTCGCAATTTATAAGATAACAACTACCTGCAAAATTTGGAGGGAAATCTGCTTTATACTAATTTTGTAAAGCTAGTCAGAATGATATACAGAATCAGAAATGGCAATTTAAGAAAGGGATTCCGGCACTCGCATAACTGAAAGAACACTACCAATGAAAAGATTTCTATATAAGTACGAAGTAGGAAAGTTTGATGGATTAAAAAGCATCTTCCGTTCCCTGCGCTATAGAAATTATCGCCTCTTTTTCAGTGGTCAGAGTCTTTCTCTTATCGGTACGTGGGTACAAAGAATCGCTATTCCCTGGCTGGTTTATCGGCTAACAGATTCTGCTTTCTTATTAGGTTTTGTGGGGTTTGCCGGACAAATACCGACATTTATTCTGGCTCCTTTTGCCGGAGTGCTGACCGACAGACTGAATCGCTATCATATAATGATCGTATCTCAGATTCTTTCCATGATTCAGGCGCTGACATTGGCTTTACTTTACTTCACAAATACAATAGAAGTGTGGAATGTACTTTTGCTAAGCGTAATCCAGGGATGCATCAATGCTTTTGATACCCCAGCGCGCCAATCATTTGTGATAGAGATGGTCGAAGATAAAAATGACATTGGAAATGCCGTTGCTTTAAATTCGTCCATGTTTAACGGTGCAAGATTAGTTGGTCCTTCCATTGCGGGTATTCTGATTGCTTCCCTTGGAGAAGGAGCCTGTTTCCTTATCAATGGTATAAGCTACATCTTCGTTGTGATATCTCTACTTTTAATGAAAGTAAAACCACAGGAGAAGAAAAAGACAAAAGACACGAATATTATCAAGGAATTCAAGGAAGGCTTCACTTATACTTTTGGCTTCCCTCCTATCCGATCCATTATTATTTTACTGACTTTAATCAGCCTGATGGGAATGCCATTTTCCGTACTTATGCCAATTTTCGCCAAAGATATATTTCATGGCGGTTCTCATATATTTGGTTTTTTAATGGGAGCTTCGGGCGTGGGAGCGCTAATAGGTGCGGCCTATCTTGCATCCAGAAAAAGTGTTGTAGGACTGGAAAAGATTATACCTCTGGCAGCTGTTGTCTTTGGTCTCGGACTTGTCAGCTTCTCATTATCAAGTTCATTTCCTCTCTCCATAATATTAATGATCATTACAGGAGTTGGCATGATGATGCAAACGGCCTGCAGCAATACCATTCTGCAAACTATATCCGACAATGACAAACGGGGAAGAGTGATGAGCTTTTACACCATGGCATTTATGGGAACTGCCCCTATAGGAAGTTTACTTGCGGGAAGTATGGCCAGTATGATTGGTGCACCAGCCACACTATTAATCGGCGGTATTGCATGCGTAATCGGAGCACTTGTTTTTGCCCAAAAGCTTCCTATGTTTATTAAGCTTGTCCGACCAATTTATATTCAGCTTGGCATAATTGACAATGCTGCAAACAAATAAAGAAACCTACAAATTAATAACTTTTCTCGTTAGCCAGATTCCACAAATTCAGATAAGATGCTTTGGTAATCTCCACAACCTTCTCCCAATTGATACGAGATGCATGATCGCTAGGCTGATGATAGTCAGGATGAGCATTAGTGTGATACCAGATAATAGGAACACCTGCTTTGGCAAAAGATCCGTTATCACTACCTCCTACCGGTTTATCCCATGGATGATAAATTGGTTCCAGTTTCAGCTTGTATTTTTTTATATCATTCTTCAGCCATTCACCAAACGCTGCGTTTGCTTCAGTATAAAAATAGTCCACCAATTGAGGTTTTGCCTCATTTGAGTTACGACCAATCATATCATAATTGAGATAACCTTTAACGGAGTTAATAAACGAACAGTTTTGCACAAAATAGCTAGAGCCAAGCAAACCCTTTTCTTCACCATCCCAGAATGCAAAGATTATTGTTCGTTCCGGTTGCTGACCACTGGCCAGAAATGCTTTTGCCAATTGCAATACAGCCGATACGCCCGAAGCATTATCATCCGCACCGTTATAAATGCAGTCGCCCGCTAAAGTAGGATCTATTCCTAAATGATCATAATGCGCACCGACGATAACATACTCGTCAGTCCGTTTGCCTTCAATCTTTGCAAGGATATTGTTCAGTTGTAAATGCTTGTATACTCCTTTCTTTAATTGAGCAATGGAATCGGGATGCACCTGCCATCTTCCTTTTTGCGCTACCTGGTTATGGCAAGCTTCAAATGGCTGGTAATATGAATCGCCCAATGGAGAGATATTCATCATTCTTAGCATTGAGACAATATATTCTCCGGCAACTCTGCCACCACGACTTCCTGCTTCGCGTCCTTCCAGTTCATCGGATGCAAGAAAGTTGATACTTGCTTTTGCCGATTGTTCAGAAATACTCTGCAATCCTTTTTCTATTGGCTTCTGCGCTAATACAGAAAGATTTGCTGCAATAAGAAGAGCAGCTATTATTATTTTTTTCATTCACATGTTATTTATGATTCCATGCAAAGATATTAATTAAGTATAACTCAATTAGCATTACTGAATGATGTTTTATGAGTATTTTACAACTAAAATAATAAATATTAAAATATAATAGTTCTATTAAAGTTTAGTATTACGATAATAATCTTTTTGTAAGATATCCCAAGCTTCTGATTTTAAAAATTTATCATTACCTTTTATATCTTCTAATATTTTTTCTTGTTGACTAGGAGATGCCACACACATCTCATTTATAACTGTTATTCTTTTTTTTATGAAAATCGAAAAAAGAGGGTCTATCACTTGGCTCTGATCAAACATAGAAAAAACTCCTTTTGTTGGATGTATTTTTATTCCTATTTTAGGTTCAGATATCCATCCATCTAGTATTCCAAAGAAAAAAAAACGTGCAAATTTTACATATATTACACATTGAGAGTTTTCATTTGAATATATAGTTGTGCCATCACATTGACGGCAAAAATAATACTCGACTCCATCCATATTGAAATCATGAATCTGTATTCTATCTGTTAACATCATATGGATATTATCAAAATCTATTGGATAAATTCCTTTATAAAGAAAGTCACGCCACTGCTCTTCAGCTCTGAGCATTAATTGATAATGCTTAAAATCTTCTATTTTATCACTTCGTAATTCTAATACTAAAATTCTCCAAAGTATAGATATTGCAAAATAGTAAAGTTCTTCACCATATTTTATACTTATTTTTGAATCATTTAAAAAAGGTACAAAAATCTTTTCTGCAAACCATTTTTCTCTAAGACTAAACATTTGTTCACCTTCTTCCGATAAAAGAGCTAACTTATAACCATCTTGATATCTTCTATTGGGTTCAATTCCTCTTCTTAAATATGGTGAACCGGTCTTTTTCATCCATTCAATAACAAACTTTGGATAAATATGAGATTGTCTCAATATTCCTTCTTTCTTAGTTAATGCACATATTCCTTTCATAAAAAGATTATTAAAGATTAACGTTCATTTTTTTACCCTCTCCTATCTTTCTCAAACTTCACAAATTTCAAATTCTTTTTCAGCTTTTTATCCGCCAAAAAGCAAATGCGCTTAGCCTTGACTTTACTGGGAGTACAATCTTCGGGCTTATCAAATCCTTCACTACTAGCAGAAAGACTGAAAATGCCGATACCTTCCAGGCAAACTTTATTGCCTTGGTGAAGTTCCTGTTCGATTGTGTACATAAGTTCAACAATGGTAGCATGGACATCTCCCGGCCTAAGCGTACAGCGACCAGCTATATTTTCTGCCAACTCATTTGTTCCGATGGTTCCCGACGAAAGAGGAACTGCATAGTATTTTACTTGTTCTTCACCCTGACTCTTGTCTGTTTTTTTGCGCACGCAGTATTTGTATGCCATAATATTAGTTTATTTTTTCGTTTATTCATGAGACATTTTAATTTAGACCCGGGTCTAAAGGATATTGAGACGGGGGTCTAAAACATTTTTGACCCGGGTGTAAACTCACTTATGACCCGGGTCATAATTTAAAGCTATAAAGATAGATAAATAATTACAACTATACAAGTAGAAAACTTTTATACCGGAAAACTTGGGATATAGCCTTAAACTCTGTATTTTTGTATACAATCAACTAATCAGTCTAACTATAACATAACCAATGATGAAAGAAATAAAAATTGAAATATGTGCCAATTCTGTGGCTAGTTGCGTGGAAGCACAAAAGGGAGGTGCGAAGCGTGTGGAACTGTGTGCCGGTATCCCCGAAGGTGGTACTACTCCGTCTCAGGGAACGATTGCTGTGACCCGCGAATTGATCGAAATTCCTATCCACGTTATTATTCGTCCACGGGCAGGAGATTTCCTTTATTCTCCCGAAGAGATCCGTGTAATGGAACGTGATATTGCCGTAGCAAAAGATTGCGGTGCCGATGGTGTGGTAATTGGTTGCCTTACAGCGGAAGGCGAAATTGATCAGAGAGTTACGGAACGGTTGGTAAAGTGTGCCAATGGCATGTCGGTTACTTTCCACCGGGCTTTCGATATGTGCATTGACCCAATGAAGGCTTTGGAAGAGATTATCAATTTGGGATGCAACCGTATTCTTACTTCGGGACAGATGCCAACTGCCGAAGCGGGCATTCCTCTTCTGAAGGAACTTGTTGAGAAGGCTGCCGGACGAATCATCATTCTGCCGGGCTGCGGAATCAATGAAAAAAATATTCTGAAGATTGCTCAGGAAACGGGTGCAAATGAGTTTCACCTCTCTGCACGTGAAAATATTGCCAGCGGCATGACTTATCGCAATCCGAAGGTTTCTATGGGCGGAACGGTGCAGGTAGACGAATATGCCGAACCTCGCACTTCTGCCGAACGTGTGCGCCAGACGCTGAAAAGTCTGAATATCCAGTAATAGTTCTCAGTAGGGATTATTAATTAATAGAATAAATCTTTTTTCAGGAAAAACAATTTAACAATTAAACATGATGGATTTTCTAGAACTTGCCAAAAAAAGATATTCGGTTAGAATGTATAGCAATCAGCCGATTGAAAAAGAAAAGGTTAACAGAATACTGGAAGCAGGAAGAGTTGCTCCTACTGCACACAACAACCAGCCTCAGCGAATTTACGTAATTCAAAGTGAGGAAGCACGCGAAAAGGTGAAAAAATGTACAAGATACAGCTTCAGTGCTCCCTGCATTTTACTGATATGCTATAACGAAGACGAAAGCTGGTATGGTCCGGACAATAAGCTTGGTTCTATTGATGCTTCAATCGTTACAACACATATGATAATGGAAGCTACCGAACTTGGACTGGGAACAGTCTGGGTGGGATCTTTCAATGCGGAGATAACAAAAAGTGAATTTGCTTTGCCAAAAAATATAATTCCGGTTGCTTTTCTTCCGGTGGGCTATCCTGCAGAAATGGCAAAACCAAGTCCGATGCACGCCAATCGGAAAGATATGTCGGAGACTGTCAGTTATTTATAATCGCTGACAGTTTGTAATTAGACTTAACAAAAACGCCCAACTTTACAATCATGATGTAATAGTTGGGCGTTTTGAATAGTATTTTACTTTTCAGTTATTCTCAATAGCTCTATTAATGAGTGCAGGATGTAGGAGTACATCCTGTACTATTCTGCTGAACCGGCTGTATCTGTTCGATCACTTTTACTAGCTGTTCTCCCAATCCAATGCGGTATCCTTGTGATGCGAATACCACACGATTGAAGGTATCGCCTACAATAACCAGAGGAAGTTCGCCTTGACGAATACCTTCAGTACCTTCTTTTACCTGACGAAGTACCGATCCGTTTTTATCAATACCGAAAGTTACATTCTTTGGAAGCTCACCATAAGCCTTTGGATTAAATGCTTTCCACTCTTCCTCATCCGGGAAAAGTATAATAATTTGCTTGCCCCACTCTTCCAGTTGCTTTTTGCATGCTGCAATATCTCTCAAGGCATGGTTGGTTGGCTCGTGATTATTTCTAACCAAAGCCGCAATGAAATAACCTCTTCCATTAGCACCCAGGAAGCTTTGTTCCTTGCCTGTAACAGCATCAGTGAAAGTTGCCTCGGAATTAAAGTTGCCAAGCACTTGCAACTGACCGGCCGACTCACGCATTTTCAGCTGAAGATCAGTAGTCTTTCCTTCTTCAATGGTAAAGAAACTTAGATCGCTAAGCACACTGCCATCGGCCATGCGACTTCCGGTTACCATCAGATATTTTCCGGCATCCAGTTTCAGCGGATTGCTAAATATCTTGCTCCATGAGCTTTCTGCCTCTTCATCGAACTCAAGCAGATGCAACTTCCCGTCTTCTATCCTGGAAATTGTGAAGTGCTTGTAATAAAGCGGATCTTTCAGAGAACTATTCGGAGTATAGGTTGCATTCAGAAATCCCTGAGGAGCATTTCCTTTTGCTACATTCTCAAAGTTCACATCCATCCATGAATTGTTATAATAATATTGAAGTTTACCTGTCATCAATTCAATACGTGAAGGCACACCCAAGCTGCGAAGTACGGCAACAAAGAACACATTCCTTGAACGGCTGTCGGCCACGCGGGCTTTCCATACGCCAAGCGGTGACATATACAAACGATTGGAATTCAGATTATCATTGATGGTAATATTATTACGGCACCAGTCAACCCAAACCTTAGGATCGTTTCTTATATCGTTAGCCAAAGCCGACGGAATTACTTTCTGAAATTCCTGCTTGTAAGCAGTAATGAATTCATCTCCTACTCTTGGACTGAGCACATAACGGTTATAAACATCGCCTTGTCCGGCAGCAGTATAAAGCAGATGGTCGGTCAGCACCTCGGCAGGTGTGTCACGCAAATCTTTAGCCGAGACAACTTCAAGAAGATTCAAAGCCTTATCTCTGTTCTCAGCAGTTGTGGCTAGAAGAAATTTCTCAATCTCCATCCAGTTACCGCGGGAAGCCACAAAAAGTTTCTTTGCACGTTCCAGGTCAAGATTCAACTTCCCGGCAACCTCTTTAATCTTATCTTCATTTATAAAGGTAGCGATATAAGCGTTACGGATAGAATCCTCTTTTGCAAGGCGAAGATTGTTTGCTGCCCGTTGTTCCTTACTCACATTTGTAGTAACAGGCATCTCAATCGGGGGAACAAGATCAAGTGTCATTTCTCTTACAGCATCTAAATCAGCTTCGACTCCGTTAGCTGTTTTCTTATCCAATGTCAGCGTCAGAGAATGGTCCTTTCCAACGGATACTTTCCGAAAATCGTAAACACCATCTTTCGATGCCCATACCACAATATCTCCCTTTCCGGCAGTGAGGAATGACTTGCCATCTTTATCGCTTTGTTTTTTAGCTACGGAATAAAATTCACCATAGTTATAGAGTTTATATTCCACAGTAGCCCCATCAATGGGCTTCTTGTCAGCATCCAGTATGGTTACATCAATGCGATCTGTAGGCGCATAGTTATCAATCACATTTATTTCGGTAAAATTCGGAGTAACAGTCATTATCTCCTCCTTACCGGTATAGAGTCCGAAAACATTTGTATGCATCAGCATTCCTCTTTTAGCCGGAGCAGTAAACCACGCCAGATTAAGCATTGGTTCCGGTTCACAAGCCCCAAGGAAATACCATTTACCATTTGACCACGCTTCCACCCAGGCATGATTATCATCGGTATGCGCCCATCTGGGAGTATAGACCTGACGGGCAGGAATGCCTACAGAACGAAGAGCAGCTACCAGAAAGGTAGATTCTTCACCGCAACGACCATAAGCTGTGCGTACAGAAGCAAGCGGAGAACTGGTCCGGGCATCAGAAGGTGTATAAACAACCTTTTCATGACACCAATGATTTACCTCAAGAATAGCATCATACAGAGTGAGATTCTTTACACGATCTTTCAATTCCTTATAAAAAACCTCGCGAGAGTTGTCCAGAGTTTCATTATTTACCCGTAAAGGCAATACGAAATGACGAAACAACTCCTCACTGATCTCTTTTCCCCAAGGCATCTCTTCCTTTGCCTGAAAGGACAAATGAACATTCTTCAGATAGAATGTATCCGGATAATCTGTAATATCCGCCAAGGACATATAAGAATAAAGGAACCTCATAGCATCCTTCTCCCTTGCAGGGAAATTCTTATTAAACACATCAAACATACCTCCCTGAGGTAATGCTGCTTTCTTTTCGGCAAAAGTTTTATCCACAGTTGCGCGATACTTTTTGTTGCTGATAAAATGTGCTTCCGAGCATGATACGCCGAATAATATTATCATCAGACAGGTAAATAGTGTATCTATTCTTCTCATAAAAATATAACTCTTAATTTGGGGAGCAAATATAACATTTAAATTAAAACACATTTATTTTTAAACTTCTTATTTAAAACATTCTATATAAATGATTGCGATTAAAAATAAAATAAAACATCAATCTCCATATAATAACAAATATGAGATCTAACAGGGAACCAGTTATTGCACATATTTCCTGTTACATAATATTAAAAAGTGAGGGATGGTACCTTTTCGTGATGTTTCGGTTAGGGATAAAAACACATCCATCACTGGATATCAGACTGTTGATCAGCATATTAAAAAAAAACGTGACGGAGTGATGGATAAAAATATTTTTTCTGTATAATTTTGCAAAAGCGCAAAGTATAAAACATCTTGCATACTTTTTTAAACTTACGCCTGTCCTTTTTTAGTAGATAGAAGTTAAGAGAAACCAAACCTGAATTTCTTTCCGGTTATTCACCAATAATTTTCAGCCATTCTCCAATTGGATTTTATTTATTGGAGAATGGTTTGCGGAGGGCAAATATTGTTTATCTTCCGTATAACTTATCTATCAGATCTTTTCTGCCCAGTTTCTTTAGTTCGGAAATAATCTGATTCTTGTATTCGCGCTGATACCAGAAAAAGAACTGACGCTGGGCTAGTTTCTCTTTCGGATTATGGGCTGAGAAAATGGGCTCCAGTGTATATGGATGAAATCCGGTGTAGTAAGCTTCCGTGGCAATAGTCATCGGGGTTGGAGTAAAGTCCTGCACCTGTTCCAGCCTAAAATCCAGGCTCTTCGTTATTACCGCAAGTTCCGCCATGTCTTCCTCTTTGCATCCCGGGTGAGAAGATATAAAATAAGGAATCAATTGCTGGTTCATGTTTAGTTCTCGATTCAACTTATCAAAGGTTTTCTTGAACTGCTGAAACTGTGAAAACGACGGTTTGCGCATAATGTTAAGTACACGGTCTGAAGTGTGTTCCGGAGCAACTTTGAGACGTCCGCTTACATGTTTGGCAATCAGCTCACGTGTATACTCTGCTGCTGAGCGGTTTATTGCCGGGTCTTTACTGTCATATTGCAATAAATCATAACGCACTCCGCTGCCAATAAATGATTTCTTTATTCCTTTTATTGCATCCACCGAATGATAGATATCCAGCAAAGGCCTGTGATCTGTGTTTAAGTTGGGGCAAACCTTGGGGTGAATGCAGGAAGGACGTTTGCACTTACGGCAAATATTGAGATCCTTTCCACCCATACGGTACATATTAGCCGATGGTCCGCCAAGGTCACTAAGATATCCTTTGAAATCGGGTAGTTCTATTACTTCCTTTACCTCCTTTAAAATTGAGGCTTTACTGCGTGACACAATAAATTTTCCCTGATGAGCTGAGATTGTACAGAAGGCACATCCGCCAAAACAACCACGATGGATGTTAACGGAAAACTTAATCATATCATAGGCCGGAATTCTTTTCCCTTTATATTTAGGGTGAGGAAGACGAGTGTAAGGTAAATCAAAAGATTTGTCCAGCTCAGCTTCAGTCATGGGTGGGTAAGGCGGATTCACTATCACGACTTTATTATCTACGTGTTGCAGAATACGTGATGCTTCCATCTTATTACTTTCCTCCTCTATATGGCGAAAGTTCTCTGCTTGTTTCTTTTTATCTTTCAGACACTCTTCGTGAGAATGAAGCAGGATATCAGCTGTCTTATCTTCGTTTGGTACTTCACCTTTCTTTCTCACAATTACTGTCTGAGGAATATCAGTAATTTTAAGAAGTGGAATTCCTTCCTGCATCTGACGACAAAGCTCTGTAATAGGTTTTTCTCCCATTCCATAGATCAAAAGATCGGCACCAGAATCTACCAGGATACTTTTAAGCAGTTTGTCCTGCCAGTAATCATAATGAGTCAGCCGGCGCATAGACGCTTCAATCCCTCCCAATACAACGGGTACATCGGGATAAAGCTTTTTAAGAATCTGAGTATAAACAATGGTTGGATAGTCGGGGCGCATATCTGCACGGCCATCCGGAGTATAAGCATCATCCGATCTTAATCTGCGGTTGGCTGTATAGTGATTGACCATAGAGTCCATGCTTCCGGGGGCAATACCAAAGAATAGACGGGGACGCCCCAGCTTTTTAAAGTCGCGAAGGTCATCCCGCCAGTTTGGTTGCGGAATAATAGCCACCCGAAGTCCTTGTGCTTCAAGAATACGTCCGATGACAGCTGCTCCAAATGAAGGATGATCTACATAAGCATCTCCTGAGAATAGAATAACATCTACCTCATCCCATCCACGCAACTCCACTTCTTTCTTAGTGGTAGGCAACCAATCTGTTAATCTATACTCTTTCATGGCTGCAAAGATACGGATTTTACCTTAATATGATTGAATATTCAGGTAAAATGCACGCTCTTCATCTTGTAAGATAATATGTAAATCCGAAAGATTATTCGGAAATAGCTTCTGTTTCAACAGGGAGTTTAGCTTCCCATTCTTTAAAGAGATTGATTAATTGCTGAAGTCCGAATGCTTTCATGTTGTTGTGATAGATAACATCTATGCAAAGGTCCAGTAAATCCTTGCAGTCAGTTTCCTGTGCAGCAATCAGTCCCCGGATATTCATTCTCAGCTTTTCCAGATCTTGTTCATCGACTACACCAGTGCTACTTATTAAATGTTGTAAAAGCATATATTTACGAATAGTCTGCAGGTTCTCATCAGAAATTTCCATACTTCTGGTACCTGACATGTTTGCTTGTATTGTGTACATGGTATCTTTATTTTTAGGTTTTTACTTCTCACAAAGATATAAATAATAATGAGATTCCCTCTATTTTCCGCATAAAAACTGAAGAATTCCAGACATTATTTCGGCCCGATTCTTTTCTGTATCGATTGATTCAAATGGGAATCCCATGATAAATGTGCGATAATCACCTTTATAGGCAGTTCCTGCGCCATTATTCCCCTCTACATATTTTAATACAGGGAATGCGGGGGATACAGGTATAATGCAATCAGGAGCTGGAACAGAATAAGTTATCTCATTCATTTCTCTTGGGATTGTGAATGTGCGGCCTAATCCAAGGATATTTCCCGAATGAGTGCTTTGCATGCTGTTCTGGAAACTGTATTTAAGTATATCTTCCGTGAAACTTTTGTCCATATCCGTACTGTTCATATCGCTGCCCACATACGAACCACTTACAAGAATATTACCTCCCTTCAGGCAATATTGAGTAATTAGTTGCTCCATTTTTGGAGTAAAAGTCTTGTATTTCTTGTTGGTTAACCGGGCAGTCAAGGAATCTTCCTTTTGTAGTCCCAAAATGTAATCCACTAAATGGTAATTATTTAGTTTCACTTGTCCGCTCTCCACAGCTTCGTTACTACATGATACAAATGAGTATCCGGGAGTAGCCTGAATAGCCTTACCGTGAATAAAAGGATAATCGAAAGTATTTCCGGCAGCCCGTAAACCTTCCAGTTCGCTTCCGCTATATCCTAACCCTCCTGTTGTCTCTTTACCGGCATTTTTAGGATCAAATCCGGTTTGATATCCGCAATAAGAACTATTATACTGATAAGGTACTCCGGGATCCTTTCTCAGATCAAAGCCAACAGAATCCGGAGTGTTGATGATGGCTGGTCCGCTGATGCGGTCGAATCCATTAATAATGAGCACTCTTTCCTTTTCGTGTTTTGCTTTATAAACCGAAAGAACCTCAGAAGGGAAACTCTCTCCTCCCTTGTTTACAGCAGTGACCTTGAAACTGTATACAAGTTCCGGCTCAATCTTTGTTGTGTATGATGTTCCTTCTACCAGTACTCCGTTATCAAACCCAAAGTTGCCGATGCGGGTGTAAACAATATAACTATGGGGCTTGGAAGAAGATTCCAATGGATCTCCTACCGCTTTCCAGGATAAATTAATTGTATTTTTCCTTTTTTCAAATTTTATGGCAAAATGACTTACAGGAAGAGGCTGTATTACACAATCTTCATTGTGCTGAGAGGTGACAAAGCGAAGTATAGATTTATAAATGGAACGTCCCACAGCAAATTTAAAGTTGGGATCGTGTCCAAGAGTCATGTCTGCAAAGTTTTGGTGGGAAAGGAATTCAAGAATCATTGATGGAACAGCAGGGAGTCTGGTCTCGCTGTAGTTTTTATCCCACATGCCTCTACGATTCCATTGCACATCAAACTGTGAATTAATATCCGATTTTAACTGAGTAATCATAATATCAGTCAAATCTCTGGAGGCATAACGGGAAATGCCAGAATGTAATTTGCTATCGTTGAAGTCTGTTGTATAAACGCCTAATGAACCAATAGTTTCACCGTTTAGGCTATATCCAGCATCGCTGTGTAATGCCATGGTCATCTCAAATGGAACTCCCAATCCTTCCTCCTTGGGGTTGTAAACCGATCCGCCTGATAAGTAGTTAACCATTTTCGAACGAGAATTGATATCATCGGCATAATCACTTGCTCTATCGTCGTTCCCGTAAACAGAGTATGGCATTCCAGCCCATTGAGCAGAGTAACGGGCACCTTCCAGATAACGTGGTAAACCGCTGACTTTACCTTCACGGGCAATGTTGCCCATTCCGCCGCCAAAACGAACAGCATCTGCACAAACAACTCCCTTTTCTTCACTTTCGTTGCTGAGTACTACCATTCCATAGTCGTTTGATCCCTTATCAAAGGCAAAGGTTCCCAGATAAACCCATGTGCCGCCTCCTATTTTCTGATTTACGTTAAATACGGTAGCCCCTCCTTTATGAAGAACGGTATATTTAGCATTAGTTATACTTTCGGGCAATGTTTTGTAGGATACATAGACTGCATAATTTCCTTCTTCTGGAATATTGGGTACCCATTCGGCAAAGGCCCTGTTTTTTTTGTTTTCTGTTTTTGCATAGCGTGCAGTTCCATCATTAAAAGGATTGTCGCCATTTTGATAAACATCCTTCTTTTGAGCAAAGCCAGCTATATCAGGTGTGTTCCAGTAAGCCTTTCTGCTTTTGGCTTCAATATAGAGTGAGCTAGACCGGGGATTATCATTATCAACAATCACCTCGTTCTTTTGAGTGTCCCTTTCACGGGGAGTAAAGACATTTGCTCCAGCATTCTCGAGCATGGGAATTACATAAGGAAGAATTATTGATTGAGTAAAAAGGTCTTCAGTAGTACAAAATAACCGTGGACGTTGCCATAACCAACTGCCATTACTATTTTTGTGTCCGTTACCGTCACCATTTCCATTGCTGGCCCCATTCCCATTGTTGTTTCCATTTCCGTTCTTGAAATACTTTCCATGACTTTGCCAAAGTGCAATATGTCTGTTCTGTAATCCTCTTGAAATATCGATTGGACGTGAAATGTTTTTAACCCATGGAGCACCTTGATAGTCTATGTCTCCCAGCAAACGGGATTTATCTTTTCTTTTTTTTCGGAAAACGTTTGGAATAAGTTCTTCTATGGGTTTACCATCGCTGTAAACGGTTGTCTTGAAATAACACACAGGACCGGGGAGTAGTTGTGAAAGGTAACGGTATATGCTTTCCACTGTTTCGGGTAAGAATGGCTGGTAAGCAAAGCTTTCAGAAGCATAAATATCCAGTTTTTTGCTATCGTAATCTATTTTGTAGCTGTTTAATTTACATTTCCCGATTTGTGCAGCAGAACAGGTGTAATTCTCAAAAAAGTTTGTTAAACGTGCTTCTACATTTTTATCTATGTCTTGCGCAATACCTCTTGTCGAAAAAACGATAAAAAGGATAAATACTATATATTCTTTCTTCATTCTGCGTAATTTTACACACAAAAGTACACTTTTAAACAAACCAAATCCACAGATTCTCACAGAATTTATTGCTAATCTGTGTTAATCTGTGGATTCTGTATTATTCTTTATAATCAGCTTATAGAGGAATATACTCTACAAAAGCTTCAATTGCTTCATAAGACGCTAATCCAAGACTGTCATATAGTGCTGCGGTTCCGCGGTTACGGTCTTCTGAACGTTGCCAGAACAGACGCTCGTCATTACCTAAGAATGGTGCTCCTTCCATCTGTGACTGATGCCTTAAAATCGTATTTCTTTTGAGTCTCAGTTCTTCAGGCGAAATGGGCACAGCCATTTCAATGTTTTCAATTTCCCATTCAGCCCATGCACCACGATACATCCAGATGCGGCAATCCTTAATCCATTCTTCTTCTTTTTCCAGATCAATTGCTGCAAGAACAGAATCTGTACATACACGGTGAGTTCCGTGTGGATCAGCAAGGTCACCAGCAACAAAAATCTGATGAGGCTTTACTTCCTGTAATAAAGCACGTACAATCTCAACATCCTTTTCAGAAATAGGCGATTTTTGAATCTTACCTGTTTCATAGAAAGGAAGATCTAGAAAGTGAACATGATCTGATTTAATACCAGCATATGCACAAGCTGTACGAGCTTCTCCCCGGCGAATCAGCCCTTTCAGACTAAGCATGTCTGAATTATCAAAATCGCCATCTTTTTTATTATTAATAAATGAACGGATTTCTTTGTACTTATTTTCTATAACGTCGCTTTTTACATCAAATATCTGATTGAAACCGTTAATAAAATGCATAAAGCGTACTACTTCTTCATCACCTACAGCAATATTTCCGGATGTTTCGTAAGCAATATGTACATCATGTTTTTGTTCAACTAACCGCCTAACAGTTCCTCCCATTGAAATTACATCATCATCCGGGTGCGGAGAAAAAACAATAATACGTTTCGGATAAGGTTTTGCACGTTCCGGACGGTATGTATCATCAGCATTTGGCTTTCCTCCCGGCCAGCCGGTAATTGTATGTTGCAGATCATTGAAAATCTTAATATTTACATTGTATGCAGAACCGTAAAGAGCAAGTAATTCGCTTAGTCCGTTTTCGTTATAATCTTTGTTTGTTAACTTCAGAATTGGCTTCTTTGTCAACATGCAAAGCCATACAATAGCGCTACGGATTAGTTTGTCGTTCCATTCACAAGAAGTAACTAACCATGGACGTTGAATACGTGTAAGGTTTGAAGCAGCTGCAAGATCAAGTGCCACACGCACGTTATTATGCATTTGCAGATATGATGCCGGGATTGTGTCACTAACTTTTCCTTCAACTGTTTGTTTGATCATTTGAGCCTTGTCATCTCCCCATGCCATCAAGAATATTTTTTTGGCAGCAAGGATTGTTGCAATACCCATTGTAATAGAGCTTATAGGTACATTCTCTGTTCCACCAAACATTTTAGCCGCTTCGTTACGTGATGAATTGTCCAGCAAAATTAGTCGTGTAGAAGAGTTTACCTGCGATCCTGGTTCATTAAAGCCTACATTTCCTAAACGACCGATGCCTAATAGCATGATATCAATACCCCCAAAACTCTCAATTCGTTGTTCATATAGACGGCAATGTTCTAAAGTTGTATCTTTTGCAATAGTTCCATCCGGACTGAAAATATTCTGTTTATTGATGTCAACTTGATCAAGAAACATACTCTGAAGAGTTTTCAGATTGCTGTTTACTGCATCCGGTGATAAGGGATAATACTCATAAACATTAAACACAATAACATTGCGGAAGCTAAGACCTTCTTCACGGTGCATACGAACTAATTCCTCGTAAATAGGACGTGGTGAGTTTCCACCAGGAAGGGCCATAATGCAGAAACGGCCAGCTTTTTGTTTTTCCCGGATTGTAAAAGCTATATCTGCAGCAATCTGACGGGCACCTTCCTCCACAGACTCATAAATGTCAGTAGGGATCTTTTCAAAACGAGTAAGAACGGAACGTTCAAAGGCATTTTCAGGTCTGTAATATTTGGTTGAGACCCGATTTAAGGTAATTTGTGAACTTAGATTAGTTTTCATAATACATTTATATTATTACGATTGATTATTATATCTTAGTAGTCACAAAGATAAAAAATTCCTGTTACTTAACTTATATTTTGCAAAAATAATCGTTCGCTAATAAACTAATTTAAATATTGGAGGCTAAATATTATTTCAATTTCATGAAAAGGCCTTATTCTAAAGTGAAGAAGTCTGCATCACGCCATGCCGGAAATTTAGTACGGAATGCCCTAAGAGATTCTAAATCAAGACAGGCTGTCCGAATTTCCTCTTCATTTTCTGTAAAGTTAACTATATTTTCTCCTTTCATATTATAAAGAGCTGAATTCCCAATATAGTGGATACCCATTGCATCTTTGCCAACCCGGTTCACACCACATACGTAACTTTGATTTTCTATGGCCCTTGCACAAAGTAAGGTCTCCCATGCCCTGTTACGGGGAGCAGGCCAGTTGGCCATAAAAATAAGGAGATCATATTCGTTGATTACATTTCTGCACCATACAGGAAAACGCAGATCATAACAAACCATCAGGCAAATTTTCCATCCTTGCCAATTAAAAACGCAACGTTGGCTTCCTGCAGAAAAGTGTTTAGGCTCATTACCCATCCTAAAAAGGTGGTGTTTATCATAAAAGTATTCTTCATCATCAGGACAGAGAAAGAATGCCCGGTTAAAGAATTCTTCTCTTTCAGTGCAAATAAAACTCCCTGAAATAGCAAGATTGTATCTTTTTGCCCATTGCCGGAGAGTAGTCAGGGTTTCTTCATTAATTGTTTCTGCAAAAAGATGGCTTTGCATAGTAAAACCGGTAGAAAACATTTCCGGAAGAACAACCAAGTCTGTTTTTCCGCTTAATGCCCGAAGTTTGATTTCAAGCCTGCGAAGGTTTTCTTGTTTATTTTCCCATACAATGTCGGTCTGGACCAGTGAAATACGCAAAGCCGTCTTCATACTATGTCAGATCATTTAATCCGGTAGTAAAGTTCTCTGGATTTTTTCCTTTGAACTGGCTGTAATAGATTTTAATCTCACGCATATCTTTTTCTATGTCTCCGGAAGGGATGATCACCTTTTCCGAGGTAATTGTTTTTGTTGAATAATCTATCGCCACCAATACAATTGGAACATTAGCTTTCAGTGCAATATAATAGAAACCTTTTTTCCAATGTGGATTTCTTGAACGAGTAGCTTCCGGAGTAATGGCCAAACTAAATTTCTTGCTATTTTCAATAGCTGTTACCACTTGTTCGACCATGGAATTTTTTTTTCCTCTGTTAACTGGTATTCCTCCCATAGCTCTTAAGAGATTGCCAAGCGGAAAGAAGAACCACTCTTTTTTCATCATAAAGCCAGTCTCTCTTCCTATGGCTGCATAAAATAGTTTACCGATAACAAAATCCCAGTTGCTTGTATGCGGAGCAGCACAAAGAATTTGTTTATCGTATTCTTCTACTTTTACCACAGATTTCCATCCCATTAATTTGTGATAGATAAAACTACAAATTGCTTTCTTCATTCTTATTTGATCACAAAGAATTAGTTTAGTGCAGCAATACCGTCAGCAATGGTCTTTATACTAGCGCATAAATCTTCATGGAATTTTTTATAGTATTGTTTAACTTTACCAGGTTGAGTGTGGCTTATACGGCTAATAAATTCCTGCTGCATCTCAAGAACTTTACCCATTAGTTCGTCTGCTTTTTCTTTATTTGTTCCTGGTACATAGAGGCTGTTAATCATACATTCAGAGAATAACTCGCCAGCGATATAGTTTACATGCTTTTTTAAAATTCTTCTGCTTGCCATAATGTTTCTGTTATTAAGTTTATATTTAAAAAAAACTGTGGTAAAGATAAAGACTTTTTCCGAAGTTATTCCATTGTTTGCACTAATAATTCCTAAGAAAAAGGAACAAGATGTTTAGCCATTGTTATACTTTTGTATAATAATTATCTCTTATCGTTTTGTTAATTATATACATAATTAATTCATTAAGAATTAGTTCAATAAGGTTATCCTCGCTAATTTTATGATTTTTTAGAAGTAAAAGTAACCCTACTATGAGATAACTTTATATTTATAATTGTTTATAAGAAGAGTTAGCTTATAATTATTTATCGGAAAGATAAAAAAATTAATATAAAAGAAGTGTGGATGTTATATGCTTAGTATAATTTAGATTAATTTTCGCTACAGGTATTATTCTGTGGTTTTACACTACTTGCGTTTAATCTGTTTATTTTCTGAATTCTCTAACCAATAATGAAATTCTTGATAAATGATGGTTTTAAATTAGATTAGCTTTTATAATTCAGAAAAAAAAGCGAAATTTGCAACGCTTAATTTATAATTTAAAGACACACTTTAAACAAATATATAAAAATGACTAAAAGCGCATTACAAATTGCCAGAGCTGCTTATCAGCCTAAATTACCAAAAGCATTGCGTGGAACGGTAAAAGTAAATGAGGGAGATCCTACACAATCCGTTGCTGACCAACATGCAATCAAAGAACTTTTCCCAAATACTTATGGGATGCCTATTGTACAATTCGTTGAGTCAAACGAAGCCGTTGATTATCCTGCAGTCAATGTGGGCGTTATTCTTTCTGGTGGACAAGCTCCTGGAGGTCACAATGTGATTTCTGGTATCTTTGATGGAGTAAAAAAGCTAAATCCAGAGAGCAAACTTTACGGATTTATTTTAGGTCCTGGTGGATTGGTAGATCATAATTATATGGAACTTACCGCTGAAATTATTGATGAATACCGTAATACAGGCGGTTTTGATATGATTGGTTCTGGTCGTACAAAACTTGAAACTGCAGACCAGTTTGAAAAGGGATTGAAAATTATTCGTGAATTGGGTATCAAAGCTATCGTAATTATCGGCGGTGACGATTCAAATACCAATGCTTGTGTCCTGGCAGAATACTATGCTGCTAAGAAATACGGCGTACAGGTTATTGGCTGTCCTAAAACGATTGATGGTGACTTGAAAAATGAGATGATCGAAACTTCTTTTGGCTTCGATACTGCATGTAAAGTTTACTCAGAAGTAATTGGCAACATCCAGAGAGACTGTAACTCAGCTCGTAAATACTGGCACTTTATTAAGCTGATGGGGCGTTCGGCTTCTCATATCGCTTTGGAATGTGCTTTGCAGGTTCAACCTAATGTCTGCATCGTTTCAGAAGAAGTTGAAGCTAAGAATATGTCACTTGATGATGTTGTTACAGATATTGCTAAGGCAGTAGCAGCTCGTGCAGCACAAGGTAATAATTTTGGTACAGTATTAATTCCAGAAGGATTGATCGAATTCATTCCTGCAATGAAGGCTTTGATTTCTGAATTGAACGATTTCCTTGCAAGCAATGCTGAAGAATTCTCTCACATTAAGAAGTCTCACCAACGTGATTATATCATTTCTAAGTTATCTAAGGTAAACGCTGAAATCTACGCAAGCCTTCCAGAAGGTGTGGCTCGTCAGTTAACATTAGACCGTGACCCTCACGGAAACGTTCAGGTTTCATTGATTGAAACAGAAAAGCTGCTTGCTGAGATGGTTGGCAATAAACTAGCAGAATGGAAAGAACAAGGTAAGTATGTAGGCAAATTTGCTACTCAAGTACACTTCTTCGGATATGAAGGACGTTGTGCAGCTCCTTCAAACTATGATGCTGACTATTGTTATTCATTAGGTTATGCGGCATCTGCATTAATTGCTAATGGCAAAACAGGATATATGTCTTCTGTTCGTAATACTACAGCTCCTGCTGATGAATGGATTGCCGGAGGTGTTCCTATTACAATGATGATGAATATGGAAAAACGTCATGGCGAAATGAAACCAGTAATTCAAAAAGCACTTGTAAAACTGGATGGCAAGCCATTCCAGGCATTTGCAGCAAAACGTGATGAATGGGCTGTCAATACAGATTATGTATACCCGGGTCCAATCCAGTATTTTGGTCCAACTGAAGTATGTGACCAACCTACTAAAACATTACAACTGGAACAAAGTAAATAAGTAGTCAATTTTAAAAACTGACTACTAAAGTAATTCACCACAAATTACTCAGATTGCATAAATTTATAAATGAGATTCAGATATTAATTAATTGTTTAATCTGTGGAATTTGTGGTGATTTTTTTCAATAAAATTAGATACTTCTAATTGCTAAATGAATAAAAATCCCATATCAGTTGTTCATGGTCAACGGAAATCGAAAAAGAAGGTTTCTGTAAAGAAGAGAACTTCTGCAGGTAAAGGCCGTAAAAGAAATAGAGCACCGAGGAATTTACCTCGTTGGTTAGTTCGTGCGCTGACTTTCCTGGTTATTTTATTCTTTTCAGCAGTATTTTATTGGTTTTTTATTCGTCCTTACTCATATAGGTGGAAGCCATGCAATGGCGATAAAGAGTATGGCGTCTGCATGCCTTTAGGCTTTGAGGTTCACGGAATTGATATTTCCCATTATCAGGGGAAAATTAATTGGGAGGAACTGGTTCGGTATCAGTCACCAGAGTATCCTTTGCAGTTTGTATTTGTCAAAGCAACAGAAGGTGGTGATCATAGTGACAATAATTTCCAGGAGAATTTCAATTTAGCCCGTAAGTATGGATTTATCCGCGGTGCATACCATTATTTTAATCCCGGAGCACCTGCTGCCAAACAAGCCCAGTTTTTTATTAATACGGTTAATCTGGATAGCGCCGATCTTCCGCCGGTACTTGATGTTGAGAAAAAAGGAATGCATAGCAAAAAAAGTCTGGTTAAAGCAGTAAAACTTTGGTTAGATCTTGTAGAGGCTCATTATGGAGTAAAGCCTATTTTATATACTTCTTACAAATTTAAAACGAGCTACTTAAATGATCCAATATTTAAGAACTATCCTTACTGGATTGCTCATTATTATGTTGATTCAGTTGAGTATAAAGGAAAATGGAAGTTCTGGCAGCATACAGATGTTGGTTCCATCCCTGGTGTTGAGGAAAATGTGGATCTTAATATTTTTAACGGCACACTCGATGAGTTAAAAGCAATGACGATTAAAAAAAATATTTCATCCAAGATGCAATAAAGAGAGGTATGTTGGCGTTTATATGGAAAGTTTGATAACTCCGTATAAATCTAAATACAATATCACAATGGCAAAGGAAATAATTAAAATAGCCGGGCAGATGATTCTCTATATCCTTATTTTAGTAGCTTTAGTATTTGTTTTCTATCCAGAGCATCCAAAAGAAAGAACAAACTCACCTGCTCAGACTACTCAGTTTTCTGTGACTAAAAATTAGTAAATCATTCCATCACAAACTTAACTACAACCCAGTTGCTCTTTTCTTTGTGGTGGATAAACTTTAATCCCAGACTTTCTGCTTTTTCCCGGATAAGAGGAATGTCGGTAACGTAAAATCCACTCATATAGATTTCGGATCCTTTATGCATGCATGCGGTATAGCTGTTCATATCTCTTAGTAGAATATTTCTATTGATATTTGCTATGATAATATCAAATGGTTCTCGTCCCTGAAGAGAATCTGCATCTCCCAGCTCCACAGTAATATTATCGACTTTGTTCAGAAGTATATTTTCTTTTGAGTTTTCTACACACCAGGTATCAATATCAATCGCAGTGATTGGTTTAGCTCCTCTTTTTGCAGCAAGTATGGCCAGAATAGAAGTGCCGCATCCCATGTCAAGCAGTGATTTATTTTGCAATCCGGCGTCCAGTAATTCTTCCAGAATCAGACTGGTTGTTTCGTGATGTCCTGTTCCAAAGGCCATCTGAGGATTAATCAATATTTCGTATTTTGCTTTAGGTATATCTTTGTGAAAAGTACTATGAATAGCACATTGGTCACCTACAACGATAGGCTGGAAAAAATTTTTTTCCCATTCTTCATTCCAGTCTTTATCCTCCATTAATTCAGCGTTATATGAGATAGTAACATTCTCAAGAGGAATGTTTGCAATGGTCTCTTTTAAAGTGGTTTCGTCATAGATCGGCTGCTGAATATATGCTTTGATTCCATTTTCGTCTTCAACAAAACTTTCAAAACCTATTTCCCCAAGAATAGCAGAAAGCACATCATTTACAGTTGTTGTGCAAGGGGTTGTTTTAAGTGTAACTTCAAAATATCTCATAATAGCCTTTAATATGATTGTTTATTTGCACAAAGATAGGTAAAATAGGGAAATCCCTATTACTATTTGGGGAAATTATTCCTTGAGAGAGAATTACCTTATATATATTTGTACCGGAATTAAAAGATATAGTTAATTTTAAATTAAGGTAATCATGAAAAAGATTGTAAGATTATTACTAATCGCGCTTTGTATGTCACCAATGGTGAAAGCACAAAGCTATGATGATCTTTACTATAATCCGAAAAAGGATGCTGTGCAGGGAAAGCAAGATACTTTGCCGGAAAAAGTGATTAAGAAGCAAAAAGGAGTTGAAAGGCATACTTATGTTACTTCTGACATGCCGGTTGTAGTGAGAGATCGTCAGGGAAATGCTCGTGATGTCGACGAATATAATCGCCGTTATGATGCTTCAGAAAATAATTTTGAGGTAGCAAACGATACATTATACGTTGATGAAAAAGAAAATCCGGAAGAGGGTAGATGGATTAATGGGTTTAACGGAACTCAGGATGATTATGAGTATGCACAAAGAATTATCCGCTTCCGTAATCCGCGTTTTGCTGTAAGTGTTAGTAGTCCTTATTATTGGGATATTGTATATGGCCTGAATTCCTGGGACTGGAACGTTTACGTTGATGATTATTATGCATATGCGTTCCCAACCTTTACCAACCGTTTATGGTCTGACTGGCGTTTTGGCTCTGTAGGCATGGGCTGGGGATTTGGTTGGAACTACCCATATTATGGTGGTTTCTATGATGGATACTATGGATATTATCCTGGTTACTGGGGTAGTTTCTATGGTGGCTGGGGATATCCTTATTATGGCGGATATTACGGCGGATGGAATCAGTGGTATGGCGGTGGCTTTGGTGGTCATTGGGGAGGTAACCATGTGGGATACTACAACAACCGTCGTTCAGATTTTGGATACTCATCTAGTCGTGGTTCATCTTTAAATCGTCGTTCTTCAGGTTATTCACGTGTAGGAGAAGACCGTACTTCATCTTATAGCCGCCGTTCCAGCGTAGGTCGGGTTGTAGGTACTCGTACCAATGACTCAGGAGTCAGCCGTCGTTTAGGGAACATCCGTACAGAATCTGGTAATTATATTCGTCCCGAAAGTAGTGGAAGATCAGGTTACACGCGTCCAAGCTCAACGAGATCTTACTCAAATGAGAGTGAAGGCATAAGCAGACGAAGTTCTTCTTACAGCCGTTCAGAATCTGGAACGCCAACAAGAACATACAGTCGTGGAAGCAGCACTACATCAAGAAGTTATTCAGGGGGCAGCTCATCACGTCGTTCATATGATAACAGCAGTAGTTCTTCCAGTCGTAGCTATTCACCAAGTAATAGTGGTTCATCACGCAGTAGTGTAAGTTCGGGAGGAAACTCCGGTAGTTCTCGTTCGTCTAGTGGTGGAAGTTCACGTTCAGGTGGCAGAAGATAGTGACATTGATTAGATTATTCATTTAAAGAACAATTCAATGAAAACAATAAATTTAATGAAAGTTGTAGCGTGTGCTTTCTTGTTAAGTACAGAAGCCGGTGCTCAGACAATATATGATGCAGCAAAATTCTCCGGCAGTGACCTTAATGGAACCGCACGCTTTGTAGGAATGGGTGGAGCAATGGGAGCATTGGGTGGCGATATTTCTACAATGGGATCTAATCCTGCAGGAATTGGTATTTACCGAAGCAATGACTTGATGACTTCTTTTGGATTCAATTACACAAGTTCTAAGAGTAATTTCAACGGTAGCATAATGAATTCTGATAAGTACCGTGGCTCCTTTGATAATATCGGTTTCGTTTATTCATCAAAGGTAGGAAACCAAACAGCATTGAAGTATGTGAACTTTGGGTTTAATTATCATAAAGCTGCATCCTTTGACCGCGATTTTTCAATGGGAGGAAATCTGAATGGCTTTTCTCAAACCGATGAGATGTCAAACATGAGTAACTCTACGCAATACCGTTCAGCTCTTACTTCAGGTGATATGAGTCTTGATAACTTAAATATTAATACAGCTAATGCTGGATGGTTGCCTATTCTGGGATGGAATGGTTATCTTATCCATCCAAACTTGGATTCAAACACTCAAGGTGAATATGTCGGTTTTCCAGGCAATAATCCCTCTGGCAGTTATACTTCCAGGGAAAGAGGTGGAATTGGTGTATATGACTTTAACGTGTCGTTCAATATCAACGATCGTGTTTACTTAGGATTTACACTTGGCGCATACGATTTGAACTATAGAAAGGATATTTATTATGGTGAAAAATTCCCGACAAGTAATGTGGGTGATTATTTCCTGGAAAATAAAGACTATTCTTATTCTTTGAATAGCTTCATGAATACAACAGGTACAGGAGTTGACTTCAAATTAGGAGGAATTTTCCGCCCGATTGAAGATTCTCCCTTAAGAATTGGAGTAGCGATACATACTCCTACTTTCTATAATCTGACAATGTATAATAGTGCAATATTAACATCGAATGCAGGCGTAAATAAAGATGATTATATTATTCCAGTTGAACCGTATTCATTAAACACGTACAATGAGATGCACGGTGATGCTATGACCGAATACCAGCTTCGCACTCCCTGGAAATATAACTTAAGTCTGGGTTATACCATTGGAAGTAATGTAGCTCTTGGCGCTGAATATGAATATCAGGATTATTCTACTGCAAAGTTAAGCTATAGTGATGGCGTAAAAATGTATGATGAGAATTCGATGATAAATAGTTATCTGAAAGGCGTCAGTACATTACGTTTAGGTGCTGAAATTAAGTTGGTTCCTGAGTTTGCTATTAGAGCAGGATATAACTATAGAAGCACTGCTTTTTCTAATGATGCATACAAAGAACTGCCTGTAAACTCTGTTCGTACAGATACAGACTATGCCAATCAGCAATCAATCAGTAACTATACACTTGGTTTAGGATATAGAACGGGTAGTTTCTATGCGGATATCGCTTATCAATACAGTGCTTACAAGGAAGATTTTTACGCATTTAATATTCTTGATCTTGAAAAGACAAAAGTTAATAACGATAAACAACAAGTCCTGCTGACTTTAGGATTTAGGTTCTAGGTAATCAGATCTCTGTTTATTAGGATAACAACAAAGCTCCTCTTCTGGTATCTATTTACCGGAAGAGGTTTTTTTCTCTGTTTTCTTAGAACAGGAAAACGTGTACTTCTGAGCTAGAAACAAAAAAGATTCTTCTATAAATCTGTATTTTTAAGCTCTACATTACATACATCTCACTAAGAATACCCACAGCAGTTTCTACTGTTTCAATATTCTTTATAATCATGCTTCTACGGTTATGCTGCTCACGAAGCTGACAGTTACGGGAATATTTCTGAAGATAGCTAATAACCTTATCAAACGCTTCCGACTGATAGTACGGTGATTCGGGGTTATTAACAAAGAAAAGGGTCATTTTGCCTGCTTTCAGAAATGCTTTCTCCACTCCTAGCTTCTTTGCATAACGACGAAGACGAACAATTCGCATCAGTTCAAGTCCTTCTTTCGGAATCTTACCAAAGCGATCTTCCAGACGACTTTGGAAGTTCTTAACTTCTTCATCGGTTTCCATGCTATCCAGTTCACGATAAAGCAGCATCCTTTCACTACTGCTTGGGATATATTCATTCGGGAAAAGCAACTCTAAATCACTTTCTACAGTACATTCCTGCACAAAGCCTTCCCCACTAATCTTTTCTTCTCCTGCAACAAGCTCTTCTGCATAAAGATCGGCAAACTCATCCGTTTTCAATTCATGCACGGCTTCATTCAGAATCTTCTGATAAGTTTCATATCCCAGATCTGCAATAAAACCACTTTGTTCGGCTCCAAGCATATTTCCGGCACCACGGATATCAAGATCCTGCATGGCTATATGAATGCCACTACCCAAATCACTAAAATTCTCGATAGCCTGCAGACGACGTTTGGCTTCGGGAGTTAGACTACTAAGTGGAGGAGCGAGCAGGTAACAAAATGCTTTCTTATTTCCCCGGCCCACGCGGCCTCGCAACTGATGAAGATCACTCAATCCAAAGTTCTGAGCGTTATTAATGATAATGGTATTCACATTAGGAATATCAATACCACTTTCTATGATTGAGGTAGCAATCAGAATATCATAGTCATAATTAATAAAATCAAGAATAATTTTTTCCAGTTTATCTGGTTCCATCTGTCCATGTCCCACACAGATACGAGCATCTGGAACTAAGCGATGAATCATTGTTTCCAGCTCATAGATATTCTGAATACGATTATTTACAAGGAACACCTGACCATTGCGGCTCATCTCAAAATTAATTGCTTCACTAATGATGTCTTCATTAAATGTATGCACTTCTGTTTGTATGGGATACCGGTTTGGCGGAGGCGTACTGATGACTGAAAGATCACGTGCTCCCATCAAAGAGAACTGCAATGTCCTTGGAATAGGTGTTGCCGTCATGGTTAATGTATCCACATTCACCTTTAACTGCCTGAGTTTCTCTTTCACAGATACACCAAACTTCTGTTCTTCGTCTACAATGAGCAAGCCAAGATCCTTAAACTTTATCTGTTTCCCTATAATTTTATGCGTACCAATCAACACGCCTATTTTTCCTTCTTTGAGATCATTCAGAATAGCTTTTACTTCCATCGGCTTACGTGCCCGACTCAGATAATCGACCCGGCAAGGAAAATCCTTTAAACGTTCACTGAATGTTTTGTAATGTTGCAAAGCCAGAACTGTTGTGGGTACCAAAACCGCCACCTGTTTATTATCAGTAGCTGCTTTAAAAGCCGCACGCACAGCAATCTCCGTTTTTCCGAAACCAACATCTCCACAAACCAGACGGTCCATAGGCATTTCACGTTCCATATCACCCTTCACATCCTGCGTAGTTTTCAGCTGATCGGGCGTATCTTCGTAGATAAACGATGCTTCAAGTTCGTGCTGCAAGAAGGAATCCCGACTAAAGCTAAAGCCTTTTTCCTCCTTCCGTTGCGAATAAAGTTTAATCAGATCGCGGGCTATATCCTTGATCTTCGTCTTGGTTCGCTCCTTTAACTTCTCCCATGCCCCTGTTCCCAGCTTATTTAATCGGGGCGGATCGCCCTCCTTGCCTTTATATTTAGATACCTTATGCAAGGAATGGATACTGACAAACACTACATCCTCGTTTTGATAAACTAACTTAATTACTTCTTGAGTAGTATTACCGTTTGGAACACGGACCAATCCGGCAAATCGTCCAACACCATGGTCGGTATGCACCACGTAATCTCCTACCTGGAACTGATTCAATTCCTTTAAAGAGAGCGCCACCTTGCCGCTTCTCGCATTGTCACTCTTTAAGTTATACTTATGATAACGATCAAAAATCTGATGATCTGTAAAAAAGCAACAACGAAGTGTATCATCTGCAAATCCTTCATGGAGAGTTTTATCAACTGCCGTAAAAGGAATCTGGTCGTTTCTATCTTCAAAAATAGCCTGGATACGGTCCGTTTGCTTCGAACTGTCGGACAATATATAAATCTGATAGTTCTTTTCCAGATAGTTCTTCAGTGAACTGCTTACTAAATCAAAATTCTTATGAAAAATAGGCTGGGCAGAGCAGTTAAAATTCACTTTTGCCTCTGGCGTGCCAGTAGGTTTATTTCCAAACTCTATCCTGCGGAAATCCAACGCACGGACAGTAAACTCAGAACCATCAATCAACTTTTGTTCCAGGCTCATGTATTCCTGTCCATCCTCTTCCTGTGCTATTACTGCCTGAGGAGAAAGAGCTTCGTCATGCACTGCCTGAATCCGTTCGCGCAACCACAAAAAATCTTTAGTTCCTAAAATAGTATCCTCAGGAATAAAGTCAAGGAAGGAAACTTCCTCTCCCACTCCTTTTGTCAGTTCGGGCACAATAGAGATGCTTTCTTTTTTTTCTTTGGAAAGCTGAGTTTCCACTTCAAAGCTTCTGATACTTTCAACCTCATCTCCAAAGAAGTCAATGCGGTAAGGATACTCGGAAGAAAAAGAAAACACATCAATAATACTACCACGCACCGCATATTGTCCAGGCTCATAAACATAGTCCACCCGTTCAAAGCCGTAATTAAACAAAACTTCCATAATGAAGCTCGTATCCACCTGCTCTCCAACATGCAACTTTAATGTTTTATCAGTCAGTTCATCACGGGAGACTACTTTCTCTGCCAGCGCATCAGGATATGTCACTACGCACAAAGGTTCTTCTGTTTTTTGCAGGCGGCTCAGCACTTCAGTGCGTAGAATCTCGTTCGCGGCATCTTTTTGTCCATACTTTATCGCCCGGCGATAGGAAGAAGGAAAGAATAATATCTTATCAGATCCATTTATCTGGGTAAGATCGTGATAGAAATATCCCGCTTCCTCGAGGTCACCCAAAATAAAAACAAACGAATTATTACTACTCTTAATGAGTGTGGAAAAGAGAAGAGGCGCGGAAGAGGCACAAAGTCCCCCAAGAAAAATCTTCTTTACTGAAGATTCTTCCAGTAGCTTTGCCATAGCTTCCGTACCGGGGTGTTTGGCATATAAGCTTTGTAATTCTGTTATATTCATAAGATAGTCAGGTTTTTCACCTCAGATATTACAAACAATAGTTTATTCCTTACCAAATAATTGTCTGCAGACACAACTGAGGACAATCTTCCAGGGAATAAATGCTAACTGTGGTGAAAAGAAATTAATCTTCGGAGCAAATTTACTAAAAATATATGGTTCTCTTTTGCAGGTACGATAAATTAACTACTTTTGTCCAACTAAATATACACAAATATATGCAAGCCTCCGACAGTATCGTTATCATTCCTACCTACAATGAGAAGGAAAATATAGAAAACATAATCCGCGCAGTTTTCGGATTAGAAAAGATCTTTCATATTTTAATTATTGAAGATGGGTCGCCAGACGGTACTGCTTCTATCATAAAGCGCCTGCAAACTGAATTTCCAGAACGCTTGTTTATGATTGAACGAGAAGGAAAACAAGGACTTGGAACAGCATACATTGCCGGTTTTAAATGGGCTATCGAAAAGAAATATGATTTTATATTCGAAATGGATGCCGATTTTTCTCACAATCCCGATGATCTTCCCCGACTTTATCATGCATGCACCGCACTGGGAGGTGATGTAGCTATCGGTTCACGCTATGTAAGTGGGGTAAATGTGGTGAACTGGCCCATGGGACGCGTGCTGATGTCTTACTTCGCATCTAAATATGTTCGTTTTATCACCGGAATTCCTGTTGCAGACACAACCGCCGGATTCAAATGTTACCGCCGGGAAGTTCTGGAAACTATAGAACTGGATAAGATCCGATTCAAAGGATATGCATTTCAGATTGAGATGAAATTCATGGCTTACAAGTCCGGCTTCAACATCTTAGAGGTTCCTGTGATCTTTGTAAACCGTGAACTAGGTACTTCGAAAATGAATAGCGGAATATTCGGCGAAGCAGTTATGGGAGTGATCCAGCTAAAAATTGATAGTCTCTTCCGCAAATACCCACAAAAGAAATGACACAAACACTTATTAAAGACGCCACTATTATCAACGAAGGGCGGAGTTTTACCGGTTCTGTAATAATAGAGGGCGATAAGATAGCCAAAGTTATTGAAGGAACAGTAGTTCCCGAAGAAACATATAGTGAAATAATCGATGCCAAAGGGAAATATCTGATTCCGGGTGTTATTGATGATCATGTGCACTTCCGCGAACCGGGACTGACACATAAAGCAGATATTTTCAGTGAAAGCCGCGCAGCAGCTGCGGGAGGCGTAACATCCTTCATGGATATGCCAAATACGTTGCCGCAAACTACAGACCTTGATGCATTGAATGCTAAATTTCAACTGGGTGCCGAGAAGAGTCTGGTTAACTACTCTTTCTATTTCGGAGCTACCAATAGTAATTCCGACTTACTTTCAAAGTTAGATCCTCACCGTGTATGTGGAGTTAAACTGTTTATGGGTTCAAGTACAGGAAATATGCTTGTTGACCGCAGAGAAAGTCTGCTGAAAGTTTTTGGTGGAACCGATCTTATTATCGCGGCACATTGCGAAGATGCTGCAATTATTGCAGAAAACACCCGCAAGGCAAAAGAAAAATACGGAGATGATCCTGATGTGAAATTTCATTCTCTTATAAGAGACACTCAGGCATGTTATGCATCTTCAGCTCTGGCAGTCGAGCTTGCAGAGAAAACAGGTGCAAGACTTCACGTTCTTCATATTTCCACCGGAATGGAACTGGAGCTATTCAAGAATGCCCCGCTCAGTGAAAAGAAAATAACCGCCGAAGTATGTGTTCCTCATATCGCATTCTGCGATGATATGTACAAACAACTTGGCACACGTATTAAATGTAATCCGGCAATTAAGACCGCTCTTGATCGCAGCGTACTGATAGATGCCATCACCGAAAACCGCATTGACGTAGTGGCTACCGACCATGCTCCTCACCTTTTATCAGAAAAAGAAGGTGGTGCATTGCGTGCAGTTTCAGGTATGCCAATGATTCAATTCTCACTCACCGCGATGCTTGAACTGGCTACTCCCGAAACATTCTCTAAAGAACAGGTGGTGCAGAAAATGTGCCATGCTCCGGCAGAGCTTTTCCAGATTAACAATCGCGGATATATTCGTGAAGGCTATCAGGCCGACCTTGTAATAGTGAATCCAAATACTAGGTGGACATTGACTAAAGAGGCTGTTCTCAGCAAATGTGGCTGGAGTCCGTTGGAAAATTACTCATTCTCAAACAAGGTAGAACGCACATTTGTAAATGGTCACACAGTATATGCCGATGGACAATTGGATGATTTATACCGCGGACAGGAATTAAGATTCAGATAAACAATGGTAAAAGCCTATAAAATTCACGAACTTACAGAGTACATTGACTGGCTTTACTTTTTCCATGCATGGAGATTGGGAGCGCACTTTGGGCAGATATCGGAAATTCACGGATGTGATTCCTGTCGTGCTCAATGGCTGACTAGTTTTCCCGAGGAAGAACGGCCAAAAGCGGCTGAGGCTATGCAACTTTATAAAGAGGCAAACCGGATGCTAAACGAGCTGGACAAGGATTTTGAGGTTAAAGTGATGTATGAGCTGTTTGATTCTAACTCCGATGGAGATAATCTCATTGTAGAAAACGTTGTGATTCCGATGCTTCGCCAGCAAACACGTAAAAAAGACAATGAACCTTACCTCTGCCTGAGTGATTTCGTTCGTCCGCTTTCTTCGGGACAAAAAGATACTATCGGCGTATTTGCCTCCAGTGTTGAACCAGACATGGAAAGAATATACGAAAACGATCCTTATAAGCACTTATTGGTTCAGACGCTGACCGACCGCCTGGCAGAAGCAGCCGTAGAAAAGATGCACGAATACATCCGTAAAGTGGCCTGGGGATATGCCAAAGATGAGAATCTGACCATTAAAGAAATGCTGAAAGTTAAGTATCAAGGCATCCGCCCTGCCGTAGGATATCCGTCCATACCCGATCAATCCATCAATTTCTTACTGAACGAACTGATTGATATGAGCAAGATAGGCATCAAGCTCACGGAAAATGGTGCCATGTATCCACATGCTTCGGTCAGCGGAATTATGATCTCACATCCGGCTTCTTCCTATTTCTCAATAGGAAAAATCGGTGAAGACCAGTTGAATGATTATGCTCAAAGAAGAGGCATGGAAGTTTCTGTAATGAGAAAGTTTCTAGCAGCCAATCTGTAAGGCAAACTATATAAATTAGTCTCCTTACTTAAGGTAGTCTATAACCTATACTAAGGCAAAACAAGGCCAATAAAAATGAATTACATCTACTCCTTTCTTAAACAAAGTGTAGAGTAAAAACATCTAAGGTCTACGCCTTATTATAACATGTCCTACTTCTTTTCTGGAATAATTCCCGATAAAAAGGCTTAGGTTTCACCAATAATTGTGATTTACTCCTATATCAGGCGACTAACAAAGTGATTCAGCATATGGACGAGACAAGAATGAATAAGGACTTAGAGCAGGAGTTTACGGCGTGCATCAAAGAATATGAGCGGGTCATATACAAAGTCTGCTATTTATACACCACTAAGTCAGCATCGCTTAACGACCTTTATCAGGAAGCGGTACTGAATATCTGGCGAGCTTTCCCAAAGTTTCGGCACGAATGCAAAATATCCACATGGATATATCGCATTACTCTGAATACTTGCATCTCGTTCATTCGCAAGGAAAAGAATATACCTGAGATAGTTTCGCTCACACAAGAAGCCGAATGGCTAACAGAAGAGGAAGATAGTTTCCGGGAAATGCTGGCGGAATTATACCGGCTCATAAATTGTTTGGGACAACTCGACAAGTCTATCATTCTTCTTTATCTGGAAGAAAAGGACTATGCCGAAATAGCTGAGATTACCGGACTAACGGTAACTAACGTGGCAACCAAACTGAGCAGGATAAAAGATAAATTAAAAAGAATGCCTCACAACTAAATAATAGAACGATGGAACTGGATGAATTAAAAAAGTCGTGGGAAGTATTAGATAAACGACTAAAGAAAAACGAAATAATAGATGAGCAAACGCTAAGCAAGTTAATCAGTGAACGGACAAAGCAAACGCGAAGTTCAATGAATAAGATGCTGCTCTATGCAAAAACGACTCTCGTTCTTGGTACCTTTATTGCTATTGGGCTGGGTTACTATCTGCTAACTACAGACCATTGCTGCAGGGAGTACAAGTTGTGGCTATATATATGGATCATGCTCTGTATCGGACTAGTATGGGACGGCATGGGTTATTGGTATCTTAAAAGCATTAACGTAGAAAAAATGCCGCTTGTCGATGTAGTAAGGAAAATAACGGCTTATCATCGGAATTTTATCATTGAATGTTTTGTGGCCGCATTCTTTTTTCTGACAGCCTTTCTGCTTCAGGCAATCTGCGTTGATCTTCTGACACTGAATGTTCTTTCAATATTACTATTTTCCACTGTATGGATTGCAGGACTCATTGCCGCAATCTGGATAATTAAAAAGCTATTTTACAACAAATTAAAAAACATAAAACGGAATCTTGCTGAGTTAAGAGAACTTAAACAGGATTAACGGTGTTACTTTACATAAGTCACTCAAAAAATAAAGTCTTTCCTGCTATAGACAGGGAAGACTTTTATAATATACACTAAGATTATGATGCAAAGAATCTTTTTATGTCTGTTACTGGTGCTCGTCTTACCGGACATATTCATTTATAGAACCTATATTTCAAATTATCAGATTAACATATATGTGAAGTATCTCTATTTATTACCTTCGTTATTATTGCTGGCAGGCCTGATTTATCTGTTCTATTTTGCCAGTCATGATGAGGTGATTGAGCGTAGCCAGCTGGTAGGATGGTTTGTCATGACATATTTCATCTTTACTCTTCCCAAACTCACATTTACGCTTATTTCAATCTTCGATATTCCACTAAGGTATTTCTTTAAACAATCATTTACTCCATTTACTTACGCTGGATTTGCAGCAGCAGTAATATGGGTAGGAATATTGCTTTACGGCTCAATATGGGGAAAAACAAAGTTCGATATAAAGCCACTTACTTACCAATCCACTTTACTTCCAAAAGGATTCGACGGGTATAAGATTGTGCAACTGTCCGACATTCATATAGGCAGCTGGAAAGGAAATGGAAAAGCCCTGCTTGAAGCTGTGGAACTGGTAAATGCTCAGCACCCCGATCTTATTGTTTTTACAGGAGATCTGATCAATAACAAGGCAACTGAATTAGATGGATATGAAGAAACACTCAGCCAACTCAGAGCAAAAGATGGTGTGTATTCAATTCTCGGCAATCACGATTACGGGCCTTACTATAAATGGAAAACTCCAAAAGAACAAGTTGAGAATCTTACTTCTCTGAAACAGAAAGAAGCGAATATGGGCTGGATTATGCTGAACAACGAGCACCGCATTCTTCACCATAATGGCGATAGTATTGCTCTGATTGGTGTAGAGAATTGGGGAGAACCTCCTTTTTCAGGGAAAGGTAATCTGAAAATGGCAATTAAAGGTACAGAAGAAATACCGTTTAAACTATTGCTAAGCCATAACCCGTCTCACTGGAGAAAGAAAGTTTTGCCAGAGAGTGACGTAGCACTAATGCTTTCCGGACATACACATGGCATGCAGCTTGCCTTTGGTTCTCATTCTCTTTCCTCACTTGTTTATCCACAATGGGGAGGGTTATATTCTCAACACGGAAGATCCCTATATGTTAACGTAGGACTGGGATTTCTGGGACTTCCTTTCCGTTTCGGAGCATGGCCGGAAATCTCCGTAATTACTTTGAGAAGTAAATAAGCACAAACTATTTACTTCTCAGTTTCATCGTTTTCCTTTTTATCCTGATAAGCCGACGGCAACATACCGAACTCTTCTTTAAAGTATTTACTGAAATACTTGGGATTATTAAAGCCAACCTCATAAGCAATCTCAGAGATATTCAGCTGGCTCTCGCGAAGTAACTGGGCAGCCCGCTTTAAACGAATGGTACGAATAAACTCAATCGGAGTTTTCCCCGTAATAGAAAGCAGCTTTTTATATAAATGTACCCTGCTCATACCTAAATTCTTACTTAACTCTTCTACTGAAAGTTCATTACTGCTGCTAATGTTATCTTCCACATACTTAATAGCTTTCTGAATTAATTTTTCATCCAGTGAAGTTATCGTAATATCGCTGGGCTTTACCTCAATCTGTTTGCGGAAAGTTGCCTGTGCAGCTTCTCTCCGTTCCATCAGTTTCCGGATTCTAAGCATCAGAATGTCGAAATTAAAAGGTTTGGTAATATAATCGTCGGCCCCGGTTTCCAGTCCTTCCAGTTTGTGTTCTTCTGCAGTTCGGGCAGTAAGAAGAATTAATGGAATGTGAGAGGTTCGTACATCACTTTTCACCAGACGGCAAAGTTCATATCCATCCATTTCAGGCATCATCACATCACTGATAATCATATCGGGGAGAGAATCCGGAATAGACTCCCAAGCCTCTTTTCCGTTACGGGCCTCCTGTATTACAAACTCAGATTTCAGACTATCCTTCATAAAAGTGCGGAAATCATCGTTATCATCAACAACCAGAATCACCGAGCTAGTTGTTACTTCAGAATTACTGTCAGAAGCCTCAGCCAATTCCTCTGATTTTTCGTTAAGCACTTTAACCTGACCTTCAGAAATTACCAGTTTCTTTTCTTCTTCGTTTTTACGGTTGACAGGAATAGTCACAACAAAGATGCTTCCTTTTCCGGCATTATTATGCACTTCCACCCTTCCTTTATGCAGAAGAACAAATTCTTTCACCATATGAAGGCCTATTCCACTTCCACCAAACTTATGATCATCACTTTGCTTCACTTGATAAAAACGTTCAAAGATCTTTTCCTTCTCATCATCACTAATACCGATGCCTGTGTCGGCAACACGTATCTCCAGTTTTTCATTTTTATCTTCTTCTGAAGGAGGAAGTAAATTCACATGTACTTCCACACGTCCACCTTCATTGGTGAACTTAAAGGCATTCGATAGCAAGTTCATCATTATCTTTCCAATCTTATCTTCATCAAATTCCATTTGTAACTCGTCTATTGAAGAATAGAAGGTTAATCGGATATTCTTCTTTTCGGAGAGTTCAGCAAATGAAGAACATATATTCTTGATATAAACTACAACATCACCACAGGAAAGATTTATCTGATGTCCCTGAACGTCTAATTTACGAAAATCAATGAGTTGGTTCACAAGATTAAGCAAGCGAAGAGCATTACGATGCACCATCTCCAGCTTTTGCTTCTGTTCCTCATTATTCATCGTTTTAATTACATTTTCCAATGGAGAAATAATCAGAGTGAGAGGAGTTCGCAATTCGTGGCTGATATTGGTAAAGAACCGCAATTTCATATCATCTATTTCATGATTTCGCTGTGCTTCGAGTTCAATCTGGTGCAATTTATAACGACTTCTTTCACTTTTAAGAATTTGTTGTCGGGCACGCAGCAATATTCCAATTAAAAGAAAGAAATAAAATATATACGCCAATCCAGAACGCCAGAATGGAGGTTTTATCACAATTTTAAGAGAAGTAGCCTCCTCATTCCAAAAACCGTCACTGTTGGCTGCTTTCACTTTTAATGTATAAGTTCCCGGTGCAAGATTCGTATAAGTAATTTTGTGAATATTCTCATCTGTCGTCAACCAGTCGGAATTAAATCCCTCAAGCTTGTAGGCATATTTTGTTTTCTCAGGCAATACATAGTTCATAGAAGAAAAGTCTATGGAAAAAATATTCTGACTGTAATTTAAAACAATCTCTTTAGTCCAGTTTAATCCTTCTTTGAGAATACAGTTTCCATCGTATACCGAATCAACTTTCACGCTGGTATTGAATAGTTGTAAATCAGTAAATACAACCTTAGGCAGAATTCTATTGTATTTAATAACCTCCGGATTAAATATATTATACCCACGAATTCCCCCCATTAAAATCTCTCCGCGATAAGACCGGATAATGGAACGTATATTGAATTCACTACTTTGCAAGCCATCACGTTCATCATAATTATAATAAGTATAAGTATTATCACCTGTCTTTGGATTTGTGCCAACTATAATATTGGAAACCCCGTTTGATGTAGTTACCCACATATTCTTATTATTATCTTCTACAATTCCGGTAATTACATTATCCGGAAGCCCGTTTGATTTATAAATAGGCGTAATCTTGTCATTCTTACGATCAAAGATATTCAAACCTTCACGTGTGGCCACCCATAAAAGCCCCCGGCTATCTTCATAAAGCTGATTCACACTCAGATTAGAGAAAGTCTGATCTCCCCGCTTGTTACCATGGAAGCGTTCAAATACTCCGGTTCTAAGATTATAAGTTGTGATTCCAATAGCCGTACCTATATAAAGAACATTATCACGCCCTAGGTAAAGAGAAGAAATACTCTCTGAAGAAAGCAGTTCTTTCTTGCTGTTATTAAAAGTAACGAACTGTCCTGTTTTGGGATTTAACCGTTGCAGACCGCTACCTAATGTTCCAATCCATATATAACCTTCGGGATCTTCCACAATAGACCACACATTATTATTAGCCAAAGAATTCGGATTCTTCGGGTCATGCCTGTAGTGAATAAAACGGTGACCGTCAAAACAGTCCATTCCTCCAAGATAAGTTCCAATCCATACCTTACCATCACGGGCAGCACAAAGACTGACAATAACATTACTTGTTAACGATCCGTCGTTTCCTGCTAAATGCTGATACAGTTGCCGCTCTCCAGTAGACTTGTTATAGTTTATCACTCCTACTCCATTGGTGCCAATCCATAAGTTTCCTTTTATATCTTCTGCGAAAATGGTCACATCGTTATTTAAATTCTTCTGGTTATTCAAGTAAGGCATATGATCCACCTCAAACTTAAAGATGCTCTCACTATAATAAGAAATGCCCTTCTTATAGGTCCCCACCCACATAATATTAGTGTTATCTCTGTAAATGCAGTTTATACTATTGTGTGAGATACTTCTCTCGTCTGTAGCATCATTTTGAAGATAAGTAATCCGTCCCTTTTGTTTGTCAATCAGATTAATGCCGCCATGATCTGTTCCAATCCACACATTTCCTATTGCATCTTGTTCAATACCTCTAATTACATTACTGGAAAGCATATAAACTGATTTGGTTGCCATATTGCTAATATACTCCCAGTTTTTTTCTTTTGCATGATAAAGCCACACGCCATAACTGCCATCAGAATAAATCCAGTAATCGCCATCTGAATCTACAAAAGCTGAAAATTTATTTGCACTAACACTAAAATGTGCGGGAATATAGTTATCCCTTCTAACCACCTTGCCTGATTTTTTATTCACACATTCTAATAATCCGGTTCTATAAAGTACCAGATAGTAAGTATTGCTTTCCCGAATATCTGTTATTATACCTCTGCTAAGATTTCCTCCCAGTGCATCCTGTTTGAAGAGAAGCAGTTTCTTGGAAGCGTTCTGATATTGATAGATACCCGTCCCTCTGTTATAACACAATAAATTCTTTTGCTTGTCAATGTAGATTAATTCTCCTGTCTGATGAATTCCATATTTGTTTAATTCATAGGCAATATTTCTTCTGAACTTTTCTTTTCTTGAATCATAAATAGTATAACCGGAGCCAGTATTTATCCACAAATCGGCATTCGCATCTTCTTGGATATTGGAAATATAATTATCGATAATGGAAGTTGTATCCTTTTCTATGTGTTGAAATAGTTTATAATTGTATCCATCGTACCGGTTAAGTCCCGAAACAGTGCCAAACCACATAAAACCCCTACTATCTTTATAAATACAATTCACCTGACTATGGGAAAGTCCATTGCTAACTCCCAGGTGTTTAAACATAAACTTTCCTTGTGCACAAACAAGAGATGAGAATATAAAGAGGAGTACAAAAAATGTATCTAGACGTTTTTTCATTCGTTGATTTACTTTAGCAGGATTAACAGTATACAAAACTCGTAAAAAATCCTGGCTTTTCAAAGAACATTTCTGCAAAATGATAAAAGTTATCAATATATTCTACTAGAGAAGCCATTAAACTATTGAAAGGCCTATACAATATTGACTATTTATGATATATTTTTAACAATATAAATCCTTCTATTATTATTTTTTGTATTTTCGTCTCCGTATAATAAACCGGTCTATTATAAATTATGGAATCAAAATATACATTCTTTAAACAAGCCCTATTGTTCTTCTTATCAATTACATTGTTTTCCTCAACAAATAGCCAGGATATTATAAGTGAACATGTTAAATGGATACAATACTAATTATCTAATTATACAATGAAAAACAAATTAAGTTATCTGATGCTGTTTGCTCTTCTAGCAACGGGAGCAAATGCAAAAGTTAAATTGCCCGAGATACTGGGTGATAACATGGTGTTACAACAAAGCACTAAAGTAAAACTCTGGGGAGATGCTGACCCAAACAAAACAATTACAGTCAAAGCGTCATGGAGTAACGAGAATTTCCATACCCTTTCGGATAAAGATGGCAAGTGGCTTTTATGGGTTACTACCCCAACGGGAAGTTATGAGAACAGGGAAATTTCTGTTTCTGATGGCGAGAAGGTTACACTAAAAAACATATTAATAGGTGAAGTGTGGTTTTGCTCAGGACAATCAAATATGGAGATGCCGTTAAACGGCTTCTGGAATTGCCCAATTTTAGACGCTAACGAAACGATAGCTAATGCAAGCCAGAATAAAGGAATTCGTTTTGCCACGATTTCAAAGGCTCAGGAATATACTCCACAGAGTTCTGTTCAGGGAAAATGGCAGGTTTGCAATCCGGAAACTGCCGCCTGGTTCAGTGCAACAGCTTATCACTTTGCCAAATCCTTGAACCGCGCACTTGATGTTCCGGTGGGAGTTATCAACTGCAGCTGGGGAGGTTCAAAGGTAGAAAGCTGGACTAACAGAGAAATCCTTGAAACATACAAAGATGTTGACCTCTCAAAAGAAGCAATAAATAAAATAGATGGTTGGTTAAGGCCATTGGTTATGTATAACGGTATGTTGAAGCCTTTAACCAATTATACCATAAAAGGATTTATCTGGTATCAAGGAGAATCAAATGTTGGAATGCATAATACCTATGCCCAACGACTTGCAAATATGGTTGAATTATGGCGTAAAGACTGGGGATTAGGTAATTTACCTTTCTATTTTGTAGAAATTGCACCTTATCAATATGGAGAAGGAGAATGGGGAGCATACCTCAGAGAAGCACAATATAAAGCGCAATCATTAATTCCAAATAGCGGAATGATTTCCACAAATGATTTGGTTGAGGAGTATGAAGCCAGCAATATCCATCCTAAAAATAAAACATTAGTAGGGAAGCGTCTCTGTTACATGGCACTGAATAAAACATATGGCTTTAACACTGTAGCATGCAATGGACCGGAATATAAATCAATGGAGGTTAAAGATGGGAAAGTATATCTAAGTTTCAATTTCACTCAGGATGGTTTCAGTCGTGAAAAGGGAATCAACGGATTTGAGATTGCCGGAGCTGATAAAGTATTCCATCCAGCCATTGCTGTAACTGATTTAAATAAAAAGATAATCGTGGTTTCCAGTAAAGAAGTCAAAGAACCGGTAGCTGTAAGATATTGTTTCCGAAACTTCCAGATTGGGAATTTATATAATAACAGAGAACTTCCGATGGTACCTTTCCGTACCGATAATTATTAATACGGAGAAATAAACTGAAAAATACAAGAAAGATGAATAAAAGGATTTATATAATTGCAATTTTTTGTTTTTGTGCACAAATAGGTTTTGCACAAAAAACACTGAATGTATCGTCTCCCGACGGAAAGATACAAACAACAATCTCCATCGGAGATAAAATATCCTATACAGTAACCAGCAATAATAAAACCATTATTGCACCGTCGCCCATATCCATGACTTTAAGTACAGGAGAAGTCTGGGGTAAGAATTCCAGGCTCGATAAAAGCACCAAACTACCAATCAATCAGTCTATTACTTCTCCATTCTACAAACGGTCAAAAATAACAGATCAATGTAATGAACTGAATCTCCGCTTCAAAAAGGACTGGGGAATAAAGTTCAGAGTATATAATGACGGGGTGGCTTACCGCTTTATCAACTATCGTAAAGAGCCGTTCACTATTCAGAATGAGGAGGTAAAATATAACTTTACCGACGATTATCCTGCAACTGTTCCCTATGTACGTTTAGACGAAGTGACAGATAATACAAACAAGGAGATGCAATTCACAAACTCTTTTGAAAACACCTATACCACGGAAAAACTATCCAGACTGGATAGCAGAAGACTTATGTTTTTGCCTCTTGTTGTTGAGGCAGGCAATGGAATGAAAGTTTGCCTCACGGAAGCTGATCTGCAAAGTTATCCCGGGCTATATTTGAATAACGCTCAAAAGGATAATTCTCTGGAAGGAGTTTTTGCTCCTTATCCAAAGCGGACAGAACAGGGAGGGCACAACATGCTGCAATTCCGGGTAAAAGAGCGCGAAAATTTTATTGCGAAAGTGAACGGTGCACGCGAATTTCCATGGAGAGTAGCTATCATTGCTTCTGAAGATAAACAATTCGCTGAAAGTGATATGACTTACAAACTTGCTGCTCCGTCAAAAGTGGCTGATTATTCCTGGGTAAAACCTGGAAAGGTTGCCTGGGATTGGTGGAATGACTGGAATATTTATAATGTAGATTTCGAGTCTGGAGTAAACAACGCTACTTATAAATATTACATAGACTTTGCTTCTGCCAACGGAGTGGAATATGTAATTCTGGATGAAGGATGGGCTGTAAACCTGAAATGTGATTTAATGCAGGTTGTGCCTGAGATTAATATTAAGGAACTAGTCGATTATGCTGCAAAGAAACATGTTGGTATCATTCTTTGGGCAGGCTATCATGCCTTTAACCGTGATATGGAAAATGTGTGCAAGCACTATTCTGAACTTGGAGTAAAAGGTTTTAAGGTTGACTTTATGGACCGCGACGATCAGGAAATGGTAGAGTTTAATTCTCGCGCCGCAGCTACCTGTGCCAAATATCATTTGATACTTGATCTTCATGGAATGTACAAGCCAGCCGGACTAAACCGCACCTATCCCAACATTCTTAATTTTGAAGGTGTTCACGGACTGGAACAGCTGAAATGGTCTCCTGCCACAACAGATATGGTAAAATACGATGTAACCATACCTTTTATTCGTATGGCTGCCGGACCACTTGACTATACTCAGGGAGCAATGCGCAATGCAGCAAAAGGATGTTATGCTCCTATTAATTCAGAACCTATGAGTCAGGGAACCCGCTGCCATCAATTAGCAATGTATGTTATCCTCGAGTCTCCTTTTAATATGCTGTGCGATAATCCATCAAACTATATGCGTGAAACAGAATGCCTGGATTTCATTGCAAAAGTTCCTACAGTGTGGGATAACACAAAAGTATTAGATGGAAAAATCGGAGAATACATTATTACTTTGAGACGTGCAGGAGAAACCTGGTATGTTGGAGGATTGACAAACTGGACTCCACGCGACCTCACCATCAATCTGTCCTTCCTGGGAAAAGGAGACTATAAAGCCACTCTCTTTAAGGATGGAAAAAATGCTCATCGTGCCGGTCGTGACTATAAAAAAGAAGAGTTAACAGTCAATGCGTCCTCTACTCAGGCCATTCATTTGGCTCCAGGCGGAGGATTTGCCATGAAAATTGAAAAAGCAAATTAAGACGAAGTAAATTTTCTGTTTCTATCATCACGAATATAAGTAGAAATGTCATCAGCCATTCACCAATAAATAAAATTCCTTGGTGAATGGCTGATAATCATTGATTAATAATCAGAAGAAATTGCTGAATAATTCAAAAGGATCATAACCGGACGCCACTCGATGTCCGGTTATATTTTTATAGAACGTGACCAAATGCTTTATTTTCATATTTTATCAAACTACAAACAATAAATAAAAACAACCATCACTCCATCACCGCATCTATAATACACTAATTTTAAAACAGTTAGACAGTGACAGATTCGTTTCATCTATCACGGATCCATCACTTTTGCAAGCCATCCCTCACCAATTAGCGTTCTATTACGAGATATTATACCAGCAAGAGATAAAGATTATAATTCACTGACAAATCTTTATTTATTATATATCGCTCTTTGTGAAAACCTAAAAGATAACAAACTGCCAATCCTTGCAATATTTACAAGATTATCTTTTAAAATTCAAAGCTAATAAAGACAGAACAACCCTCCTTTTTTGATAAATACAAAACTATTTATTTTTAATCCTTACCGAAAAAAAATAAAAAACAAGTATCTTTGCTCATAATTTATGGATGAACTTATTTATTTTTAATAATCTGATTTCACGAATTAATAAGCCATCTGGTAAACTAATAAATTACACTTATTTTTAACGATTAATAATTAGACAGTTATATGATGCACACTTGGTTTGAATGCAAGATCCGCTACGACAAAGTAATGGAAAACGGGATGAATAAAAAAGTTACTGAACCATATTTGGTAGATGCTTTGAGTTTTACAGAAGCCGAAGCAAGGATTATTGAAGAAATTACTCCATTTATTTCAGGAGAATTTACAGTAGCCGACATTAAACGTGCCAACTACAGTGAACTTTTTGAGGATGAAACAGGCGACCGTTGGTTTAAATGTAAGTTACAATTCATCACACTCGACGAGAAAAGCGGTGCAGAAAAGAAAGTATCTACTCAAGTACTGGTTCAAGCCGGAGATCTTCGCGAAGCTGTTAAGCACCTCGATGAAGGAATGAAAGGAACCATGGCCGATTATGTTATTGCATCTGTAGCTGAGACAGCAATTATGGACGTATATCCTTATGCTTCCGAACCAGATGTTAAACCAGAATTTCCACAAGCCGGAGAAAATCAATAGAATAATGAGTATTAAAAGCAATTTACTGGATGTACTTTCTCAACTCCCCGCAAGAGTTAGATTAGTCGCTGTTTCCAAATTCAATCCCAACGAGGCTATCATTGAAGCTTATGAAGCCGGACAACGGATATTCGGAGAAAGTAAAGTGCAGGAAATGACAGAGAAATATGAATCTCTGCCTAAAGATATTGAATGGCACTTTATCGGTCATCTGCAAACGAATAAGATAAAGTACATCGTTCCTTATGTATCTATGATTCATGCTATTGACAGTTATAAGCTACTTTGTGAAGTCAATAAGCAAGCAGAAAAAGCAGGACGGGTAATTCCCTGTCTGCTTCAGATTTATATTGCACAGGAAGACACTAAATTTGGTTTCAGTTTTGATGAATGCAGAGAAATGCTGGCCCTTAAAGAATGGAAAGAACTGACTCATGTTTCTATTCAGGGATTAATGGGGATGGCAACAAATACAAATTCGACTAAACAAATTGAAAGCGAGTTTTGTTCTTTAAATGGCTTCTTTAACGAGATAAAGCAAACATACTTTGCACAGGACCAGAATTTTAAAGAGTTATCAATGGGCATGTCTCATGATTATCCTCAGGCAATTGCATGTGGGAGCACTCTTATCCGCGTAGGAAGTAAGATATTCGGAGAAAGAATTTACTAATTAGCCTTAATTATGGTGGATTTAAAAACTAAATTTGCGGGATTGCAGTTAAAGAATCCTATCATTATCAGCAGCTCAGGACTGACTAACAGTGCTGAGAAGAATGAGAAGCTGGAAATGGCCGGTGCAGGGGCCATTGTACTGAAATCGCTTTTTGAGGAACAAATTACACAAAGAGCTCAACAATCTCACGAACAGGCATATTATCCTGAAGGAGGTAATTTTCTGAATGAACAATTGAACAAGCAAGACTTAGCTGATTATTTAAAACTTATTCAGGAAAGTAAAAAACGTTGTTCAATTCCCATTATTGCCAGCATAAACTGCTGTTCAAACAAAGAATGGGTAGAATTTGCACGTAAGATTGAACTTGCCGGAGCAGATGCTCTTGAACTGAACATTTTAAGTATTCAGGCATCTCCTTATTATGAATGCGGGGAGTTTGAAAACCGGCATATTGATATATTAACTAATGTCAAAAGCCGGATACGGATTCCTGTTATTATGAAGCTTGGCACGCATCTTACTAATCCTGTAGCTTTAATCAACAAGTTAAGGGTCAATGGTGCAGAAGGAATTGTGTTGTTCAACCGCCTATATCAGACTGACATTGATATAATGAAGCTGGAATTTATCTCCGGAGAATTATTAAGTTCGCCCTCGGATATAACCCCTTCTTTACGTTGGATTGGAATGTCGTCAGCAATTGTCAGCAATATTGATTATGCAGCTTCGGGAGGAGTGCACAATGGTTCAGCTGTTATTAAATCTATTTTAGTGGGAGCTTCCGCAGTAGAGGTTTGCAGTGCTGTTTATAAAGCAGGAAATCAATGCATTCGTCCAATGCTCCAATCTCTGGAAAAATGGATGGAAGGCAAAAGCTACGAAAGTATTTCTCAATTCAAGGGTTTAATGAAAGCTAAAGATGTAAATTGTGCAAGCATGTACGAACGGACTCAGTTCCTTCGTTATTTTAGTGAAAGAGATTAAAATTTGTAACATACAACTACAATGACTAAGGCTCCGTTATAATAAATTGGTTATAACGGAGCCTTAGTCGTTGTAGCTCTTATTTATAGCTGGTTTATAAGTATCCCATATTGGTCTGAATTCCACTTTTTTGGAATTTTAATTTGTAATACGAATAGAATGATCTATATTTGCACAATTTTTAAAAAAATGTGCAGTTAAGATGGAAGAAAGTTTTATAGCATTCATAGAAGATAGTATAAAAAAGAATTGGGATTTAGACGCCCTGACTGACTATAAAGGAGCCACTCTTCAATATAAAGATGTAGCCCGGAAGATTGAAAAGTTACACATCATTTTAGAAGAGAGTGGAATTAAAAAGGGCGATAAGATCGCTATTTGCGGAAGAAACAGTTCCTTTTGGGCAGTTACTTTTCTGTCCGTTGTGACTTACGGAGCAATTGCTGTTCCTATTCTTCACGAATTTAAGGCAGACAATGTACACAGCATCGTAAACCATTCTGAAGCTAAACTTCTTTTTGTTGGAGATGTAGTCTGGGAAAATCTGAATGAATCGGCAATGCCATTACTTGAAGGCATTATATTGATGACAGATTTCTCGGTACCTGTTTCCCGTTCTGAGAAACTAACGCATGCCCGCGAGCATCTGAATGAGATGTTCGGACAAAAATATCCTAAGAATTTCCGTCAGGAACACATTTCATATCATAAAGACAAGCCCGAAGAACTGGCTGTTATTAATTATACATCGGGAACCACCAGCTATTCAAAGGGGGTAATGTTACCCTACCGTAGCTTCTGGTCAAATCTGCTTTTTGCACATGATGCACTGACTTTGAAGCCAGGAGATAAGATTGTATCCATGCTCCCTATGGCTCATATGTATGGAATGGCTTTTGAATTCCTTTATGAATTTTCCGTTGGTTGTCAGATCTATTTCTTAACACGAATGCCGAGCCCAAAGATCATCTTCCAGGCATTTGCCGAAGTTAAGCCTAGTCTTGTAGTTGCAGTTCCTCTAATTATAGAAAAGATTATTAAAAAGAGTATCTTGCCTAAGCTGGAAACCCCGGCTATGAAGATTCTTATGAAAGTTCCTATTATCAATGATAAAATAAAAGCATCTGTTCGTGAGCAAATGATTAAAGCCTTTGGCGGCAACTTCTATGAAATTATTGTTGGTGGTGCAGCTTTCAATAAAGAGATTGAACAATTCCTTAAAATGATTGAATTCCCTTATACCGTGGGTTACGGAATGACGGAATGCGGACCTATTATTTGTTACGAAGATTGGCAACGATTCAAAATGGGATCGTGCGGTAAAGCTGCTCCCCGAATGGAAGTAAAGGTGCTTTCACCCGATCCTCAAAATATAGTGGGAGACATTATTTGTCGCGGAGCCAATGTGATGCTGGGCTATTACAAAAATGAAGAGGCTACTGCACAAGTTATAGACAAAGACGGATGGCTTCATACAGGCGACCTGGGAGTTATCGACGCGAATGGAAATGTTACCATCAAAGGTCGTAGCAAAAATATGCTTCTTGGTGCATCGGGGCAAAACATTTATCCGGAAGAGATAGAAGACCTGTTGAACAATCTTCCTTATGTATCCGAATCTATTGTTGTTCAGCAAAGTGAAAAGCTGGTGGGATTAGTATATCCGGATTTCGATGATGCATTTGCTCATGGCCTTACTAATAAAGATATAGAAAGAGTGATGGAAGAAAACCGTGTGGAACTAAACTCTATGCTTCCATCTTACAGTCAAATTTCTAAAATAAAGATTTATCCTGAAGAGTTTGAAAAAACACCGAAGAAGAGTATTAAGAGATTCCTTTATCAGGAAGCTAAAGGATAAAAGGAATACTAAAGCAGGGAAACAGGATTGCTAAAGCAATATAAAAGGATAGCTAAGGCAATTCAACGGGATAGCTAAGGCTATACAAAAGGAATAATTTATAAAAAGGTGTACACTTTATTAAAACAGAGTGTACACCTTTTATTTGTTAAGCCTACCCCTTTCTACGACTAACCGTAGGTCTTTATCAGGATCTATCCTCAATAAATTGCTTATACATAAGGTAGTTTCAGAATAAATATGTAATATTGTGATACTATGTATGTAATGCAGTTAAAAAAACAAATATACTAATGAAATTAACTTCACATATTCTTACCATACTTGTCGCATCACTAACCTTATGCAATGTGCCGGGTTACGCTCAAAACAAATCTGGAGGGCTAAACCTTTCCTTATGGAAAGAGATATCTACTCAACCATGTGATTCTTCTCAAACATCTTATTTTAATTTGGGGATTGCGTCTAAAATAAATCAGCTAAAAGGTGTTGGCTTGAATTTGTTTTATTGCAATACGGCAAACAGTGCTTACGGAATTCAGGTTTCCGGATTATCAAACATAATAAAAGATTCCACGAAAGGTCTTCAAATAGGCGGACTCACCAATATAACCGGAAACAATGCAACAGGAATCATTGGATCAGGAATAGCCAATGTTACAGGAAACAATCTGCGGGGAATTGGAATCAGCGGATTTATGAATATAACCGGAAACGAAACAAAGGCTCTCCTATTATCGGGACTTATGAACATCACAGGAAGCACCTCCGCTGGCGTGGATATTGCCGGACTTTTAAACATTGAAAGTGGCGGAACATCAAAAGGGATAAAAATTGGCGGAATAGGAAATATTATCGGTTCCGGACTTTCAGGGATTGCGGTGGGCGGACTGATGAATATTACAGGAAATAAAATGAAAGGAATTCAGGTTTCTTCTCTGACCAATATTACCGGAGGAAAAGCTGAAGGTCTGCAAATCTCAGGCTTGGGCAATGTATGCGTCAATGTCAATGGAATACAAGTTGCAGGATTAAGCAACATTGCAAAAGATCTTAATGGAGTACAGATAAGCCTTGTAAACATGGCCGATAGTGCAACAAGCGGGGTACAAGTTGGATTGGTAAATTATACCAAAAGCGCTGCTAAAGCGAAGTTAGGCTTGGTGAATCTGAATCCGGATACCCGTTATCAGCTCATGATATTCGGGGGAAACACAAGCAAAGGCAATGTTGCAATGAGATTTAAAAACAATCTTTTCTATACCATCCTGGGTATGGGAGATCATTATCTGGGACTGGGCAAAAAAATATCAGCCTCTGCTTTCTACCGCACCGGGTTGGGATTTGAAGTCTGCAAGAATTTATTCCTAAGTGGCGATATTGGTTACCAGCACATCGAGAATTTCCAGAATAAAAACGTGGATGGCATTCCGGCAAGAATGTATGCCCTCCAGGCTCGGACCAATGTTGAATATCACTTCACCAATAAATTCGGAATATTTACTTCAGGTGGCTATAGTGTAAACAAATACTATAATAAAGGTGGCATTTTTGGCAAAAAGCCTATACTAGAGCTTGGCGTAATCCTCTTTTAGATTACAAAAAGATAAAAATAAGAAAACAGACCTGTTGTATATTTTATAAATAAAAATCATCAATTTATAAAATAGTTTCTATCTTTGCGGCCCGATAAAACCAATAAAAGGAAAGATAAGCATGGAATGGCTTGACACATTATTTATAAATCACTCTGCACTACAGGCTGTAGTTGTTGTATCACTTATTTCTGCTCTCGGACTTGCTCTGGGAAAAATTCATATCATGGGAATATCTCTGGGAGTAACATTCGTTTTCTTCGCAGGGATTCTGGCCGGACATCTAGGACTTTCTGTTGACCCTCAGATGCTTAATTATGCTGAAAGTTTCGGATTGGTAATATTTGTCTATTCTCTGGGACTACAAGTAGGCCCCGGTTTCTTCAGTTCCTTTCGCAAAGGTGGTATGCAACTCAATATACTGTCTCTTCTTTTAATAACACTTGGCACTATATTAGCCATAATATGCCATCTCACAACAGGAGTTTCACTACCGGATACGGTAGGAATACTTTGTGGAGCAACAACAAACACCCCTGCCCTTGGTGCGGCCCAGCAAACATTACAACAAATGGGACTTCCCTCAAGTGCTCCCGCACTTAGTTGCGCGGTAACTTATCCGTTAGGAGTTATTGGAGTGATTATTGCAGTTTTGCTGATACGAAAATTATTCGTTCGTAAAGAAGATCTTAATGAAAAGGAACAAGACAATGCAAACAAAACATACATTGCCGAATTTCAGGTTTTTAATCCGGGAATATACGGCAAAAGCATAAAAGATATAGCTCATCTCAGCAGCATTAAGTTTGTTATTTCCCGACTTTGGAGAGACAATAAGGTAACTATTCCAACCTCTGAAAAGATTTTGAAAAAAGGAGACCGACTACTTGTTATCACTTCTGAAAAAGATGTGGAGGCAATGACCGTTCTGTTTGGAGAACAAGAACATACAGACTGGAATAAAGACGATATAGACTGGAATGCTATTGACAGTCAGCTCATTTCTCAACGTATAATTGTGACTCGTCCGGAGATAAATGGTAAAAAGCTTGGCTCACTTCGTCTGAGAAATCATTACGGAATAAATATCAGCCGCGTTTATCGGGCTGGTGTACAACTTCTTGCCACCTCTGAACTGGTTTTGCAAATGGGCGACAGACTGACAGTTGTTGGAGAAGCAGCCGCAATACAGAATGTGGAAAAAGTTCTGGGCAATGCGGTTAAAAGTTTAAAAGAGCCAAATCTTGTAGCTGTCTTCATTGGCATTATCCTAGGTTTGGCATTAGGAGCCGTACCTTTAACCATTCCCGGAATAAGTGCTCCGGTTAAATTAGGACTGGCAGGTGGCCCCATTATCGTAGGTATTCTAATAGGCACTTTTGGTCCACGGCTTCATATGGTTACCTACACCACACTTAGCGCAAATCTGATGCTTCGCGGATTAGGCCTTTCCATGTATCTGGCCTGTCTGGGATTGGATGCCGGTGCTCACTTCTTTGAAACAGTAGTTCGCCCCGAAGGAGCTCTTTGGATAGGACTAGGTTTTGCTATAACCTTTATCCCGGTAGTAATCACCGGACTTATTGCATTAAAAGTAATGAAGGTAGACTTTGGCTCTGTATCGGGTATGCTCTGCGGAAGTATGGCAAACCCAATGGCTTTAAACTATGTGAATGATACCATTCATGGAGACAACCCATCCGTGTCTTATGCAACAGTGTATCCGCTGAGCATGTTCTTAAGAGTTATCATTGCCCAGATTATTCTGATGTTCTTTATTTAACGGGGTTATACTTACTATTTTTCATTCAACATAATCAAATGAAGATCTTTTGAGACATCTTCAACAATGTTTTTTGTGGCAAAAGAAAGGCATTTAGTCATGGTATTCAGGCAGACTTCCGTCCGCGCTTCCGGTTCAATACTATGACTACTGCAAGCTTGTTTGAACGTGGTGGTATAAGATTTATGATGAATTATTTTTCCGTCAAAACTTATAGTAACATCAAGAGCAAGATCTGTATATGCTGGGCGTACTTTATCATTATTAAATTGAGCATAATCTCCACCGTAAACCAAATTATCATCGAACCACAAAACAGATGTCGTGTTCAGTTTAATCCTTGATGACGTCCGGCAACGAGTTATTTTTACGTTGAGAATATATTTCCCTTTTTCACTTACTGTATCCCCTCTTTCCAAAAGATTAAAACAGGTGCTGTTATTACATTCAGTGGTCAGAGCCTGAGTAAGGAACTCCCTGAAATTCATATTCAGAGAGCCTTCACCCAAAGTCACGTTAAAGCTTTCGCCGGTATAGTTTACCAATATAAGAGGAATTATCAGGGTAGATCTTCTTTTCACTGATGTTTCATAATCAATGTTTGAGTAATCAATAAAATTCAAATAAACATCATGCTTTATGCTATCTGAATATATTGGAGTTGTTAACTCATAGAAGAGATCCCCACGCATGGTGCGAATCTCTTTCTGAAGCAGTTTACTACTTGTACACGAGCTAAGAAAAACAAATACTGTAATTACAAGTATTGATAATACTTTTTTTTTCATAAGTCATCCCGTTTTAATATGATTCCAGGCCTATTGAGCATTCCAGTTAAACGTTTGAATAGTTCTGCTGCTTTCCGTGCTAAAGCCTAAAATGCCAATGCCTCCATTAATATTGGTAGGCAAATGGACCGGCTCTGATAAGATATCATTATCAGAATTATCAATAGATCGGTTTAGTGCCTGAAGATAATAATATTCTGCTTTTGAAATGCATTGCAAATATATAGTAACACTAATTGATTCCCGCTTAATATTATCATAATAATAATATGAAGAAGAAGAATTGTCCTGACTAACAGTCATTGTGTATTCGCTATTCAGGAAACGGGAGTCATCAAAAACGCCATACGTATTTGAAGATGAAGTAGTAGAAATTCCGTTTTCCTCATCATCTACAGTGGTGGGTCTTCCATCTGTTAGAACCACATCTTCTCTGGATACAAAACTATAATCATACGAATTAACGGTTTCTTCTCTTTCAGTTAGTCCTTGTACTAGAAATACACATGTTTTCTTATTCTCAACAATGATTCTGTAATAACTATCCTTATCGGGAATGTCTTTAAATGTAACTTTAAAGCGAAGAAAATGCGAATAGGAATCATATTTGTTTTTCATTCTAACGCTTGCCGTATCAATTTTTATTATGCTTGGCCGGTCTGGAACAATATCTTCTCCCCACGCATGATATTTACCATCTTTTGTTGAAGCTTCAATCTTAACCTTGTCGCCCGGCTTAAAAGTTGATTTAACAAGAAACGATTTCACTTTTGGGTAACTGCTGGAATCAGCAATACTTTCAGGTATTTCCTTCAGCACTCCGTTAACATAAAGGTTAACTGAAACATCGTTAATCGTTTCTATATCGTACTTTCCTGTCAGACTTATAAAAATTCTATTCTCCAAACGATCTGTATTTATAAGAGCGTTGATAACCATTTTGCTCTCAGTATCTTTTACATTAAAAGGAATTTCGTTTGTGCATGCTGTCAATAATAATAAAAGGACAGGGATGATTATAATATATTTTTTCATAATATTTAAAATTTATATGTGTAAGTAAACGACGGGATACATGGTAATATCGTTACTTTCTTAATTATTGGACGTGAATATACAATCTTACCGTCGTTTATTTCCTTTGTACTCATATATATATAAGAAGGGTTCATCGCATTATATACATTATATACACTGAAGTTCCAGGTTCTCATGCCGTGCTTTGTTTTCTTATTAAAGTTAATGCCAATGTTCAGACATTGATTGTTTGGCAGTCGGTAATTATTGCGGCTTCTTATGTATTTATCGGTATAAACAAATGAGGTACCATGAAAAGAATCTGAATTTTGTATATTCCACCATTGCCATTGGGCATATCCAACATCTGCTGGACAAATAACCGAGGTTTTTTCTTCAGCAATGGTAGCAACGTTTCCTGTTGAGAACGACCACGAAGCAAACACTTCTACTTTTTTCGTCAGTTTCTGATTCAAAGTGATGTTTACATTATGTCTTCGGTCATATTTATATGGGAAACGAATACCATCATTAATTCCACCTTTTTGGAACTGCCTGTCACTTTTTGCCAATGTATAACCTATCCAGCCCGTTGTTTTACCAACTACTTTTTGTGCAAGAAATTCCAAACCAAAGGAACGACCTTTTCCCATTTCAACTTTATTTTCCCATCCGCTTGACGACCCAGAGAAAGATGCACCATCTTTATATTCCAATACGTTAGTCATTGCCTTATAATAACCTTCCACTGAAAATTCCCAATCCTTTAATCCAGTGTAATATCCGCCAACAGAATATTGATGAGATATCATCGGCTTTATCTTTTTGGTGGTTGGGACCCATAAATCAGTAGGTAAAGAAATATTTGAATTTGCCAATAAATGAATGTATTGATTCATTTTAGTATACGAGCCTTTCATTGCAAAATCTTCAGCTAACTGATAACGAAAAGAAAAACGCGGCTGAATTGAAAAATAGCTCTGACTTTGCACGTTAAAACAAGAAATATGCGCACCGGCATTTATTCTGAACCGATCAGTTAAATTAAAATTGTCTTCTCCATAAACAGAAACTTCATGAGCGTAAACATTGCCATTTGATGCACCATTATAAGTGGTATCATTTAATTGCTCATTATCTTGTTGATGTATTTTTGACGTAATTACTTCGGGACAAAAATTATGGAATAAATATCCAACTCCAAATTTTACATGATGTGTTGGCACAGGATCATAATCAAAATCTATATTATATGTCCAGTCTCTTATTCCTGAATTATATTTTGCCTGATAATTATATTCTGAATATTGATTATCCCGTTTGTCTTTTTCCAGGCTTTGCATGTTTAATTTGAAATGGTAATCATTGTAAGCTATAGTAGTATTACTAAAAAGCTTGTTGCTAAAAATATAGTTCCATCGTCCGGATACTATTGTGCTGCCCCAATTAAAGTTAACCTTATCTTTAGATCTTGTTTCAACAGAAATACCATTTGAAGACTGTTCCTGAGAATTAGAAACATATTTCTCAGAACTATCAAAATCATAGTGATATACATCTCTGCCATTATAAGTACTTATAAACAAGCGACTTTTATCAGAAAACTTATGATTAATCTTAGCATTCACATCGTAGAAATAATATCCAAACTTATCTTCTTTATCGAGAAAAGGAGCAATTAGGAGATCGGCATAACTTCTTCGGGCTGAAATATTGAAAGAGGTTTTACCTTTAACAATAGGCCCTTCTAAATTAATTTTTGTAGAAAGCAAACCAATACTAAAACTTCCGTGATATCTTTCCATATCTCCGTCATTAGTTCTCACATCTAACACTGATGATAATCTTCCACCAAAACGAGCCGGGAAACTACTTTTAAACAGACTTACTTTTTTAACTGCCTCTGGAGTAAAGACAGAGAAGAATCCAAAAAGATGTTCCACATTATACATCGGTACACCATCAAGCAAAATTAAATTCTGATCGGGACCTCCACCCCGGACATACATTCCAGCCGAACCATCCATGCCTGTCTGTACTCCCGGAAGAAGTTGTATTGATTTTATCACATCAGCTTCACCTAGGATTGTTGGGGTATTTTTTATATGTTGCAAAGGAACATCTATAGTTCCCATTTGTGTTGCATAAAGTCCAGTTTCAGTTTTATCAGACGTAATAGTGACTTCATGCAGAATATTGCTATTGTTAAGACTAACATTAATAACTGTATCTTTTCTCAAATGAATAAAACAATCTTGAGATTTATAGCCAATATACGAGAATTTCAAGGATATTTCTCCTTCTGGTAATGTTATACTAAAGAAACCGTAAGGATTAGTAGTAGTTCCTTGCTGGTGGCTATTTTCATAGATATTTGCTCCAATCAGCGTCTCCCTGGAGGTACCGTCTGTGATATATCCGCTAATTGTACACTTTCGGCCGACTGGTTTAATCTTTTTCTTAAACAAAAGAATATGCTTTCCAGCAATTTTATAGCCAATTGGTTCTTTTGCAAAAGCACGGTTTAAAACATCCTGAAGTGAAAGATTATTTGCCTCAAAAGAAATTCTTTGATTGAGTTTAACCTCTTCACCATAAATAAATGAATATCCGGTAGATTTTTCCACACTTTTAATAAACTCTTCAAGAGTAAAATTTCTAAATGTAGTTGTTATTCTGCTTCCTGGATTTTGCGCTTGCATTAACGACATGGAAAAGGCTATCATACATGCTAAAAGTAATCTTCTGGCATGCTGACTTTTTAAAACATAGAAAATCATGTTAGTTTTATTTTAATTGTATCTTAATTTTGTTATCAACTTTTTGATAGGAGAAATTTCCTGTTGATTTAAGCAAATCTAATATTTCATATAGGTTCTCCTGGTTATCAAACCGCGCAGTAAACTTGTGATTTCTTAAAGATGCATTGTCAATTTCTATTTTAACATTAAACTTATGAGACAGAGTTAATGCTATTTCTTGCATTGGAACAGAGTTAAACAATAGAATTCCTTGACTCCAGACAATATCTTTTTCTGCATCAACCTTCTTCAGATGAGTAAAAGTGGCCGACAGTTTATTGTAAATTGCAGTTTCGTTTGGTTTCAGTATTAATCTGCTGTTTTGTTTCTTATTGCTAACCGCCACAGAACCTTCTAATAATGTGGTTGTAACACTTGGATCATCTTTATATGCTTCAACGTTGAAGTGAGTACCCAAAACTCGTATATTTACTGATTGAGTTTCTACAATAAATGGCTTTGCCGGATTCTTTGTTACTTCAAAATAGGCTTCTCCTGAAAGCTTTACATCACGTATTTTCTTTTTAAATTCTTCAGGGAACTGGATAGATGAATATCTGTCTAATATTACTTGCGTTCCATCGGGCAATTTTATCTTCTTTATTTCCGCAAGTGTACTTATTGTTTTTATTGATACAGACTGTGCGTTATAGTAAAACATCCAAGAGAATCCTAAAATAAGAATAATTGCAGCTGCTGCTGAAATGTATTGATAAGGACGGAGTCTGTATTTCGCAGGATGAAGTTTCTTTTGTAATATATTGAAACTTTTATCGGCAGTAAAACTCCCCTGAGGAGAGTGAGTTGAAGAGACAAGTTTATTTAAAAGCTCGTTAACTTCATTATCAGATTTTGGAAATTGGTTCATATCGTCTTTCATTCTTTTTTGCTTTTATATTGCTTACAATTCAATAATAAGCACTTCAAGAATAAAGACAGATAAAATCTAAAATCTCCCTATTATGAATCTAAAAAAAATGCATTTATTTTTTCCTTTAATTTTAGAACAGCCTTCTGTAGTTGAGCATCAACAGTTTTTGGGCTGATATTAAACAGCTCTGCTACTTGTGCATAGCTTTTTTTCTCTTCGCGAACAAGAAGAAAAATCTCACGACATTTTTCAGGAAGAGCATCTACTGCATCGATGTAATATTGAAACAATTCCTCATCTATCAATTGCTCCTCAGGTGAAGAAATAGAAGAAACAGGCTCTGCTATAGAGTCTAATGCACTTGTGCTTCTTCTGCCCTCTTTTTCAAGGAAGTTTACTGAGGCATTTTTGATCAGGATAAAGGAATAATTAGAAAAATTCCTAACATCACTGAGCATTGAACGGTTATTCCATATATTGAGAAATACATCAAGCACGACCTCTTGAGCCCATTCATCTTTTTGTAGATAATAGAAAGCTATACGAAAAAAGCGGTTGTAACATTGATCATACAATTCTCTAAAAGCAGAATCAGAATTCTTTTTCCTTATTTCTGTTAGCAATTCGTCTACAGTTCTGTTCTTCATTACTAATACCTAAATCTGTATTTTTAAATTATAAAAGTTGGCTTACAGATGCATATTCTGTAGCTTCAGGTTCGAATATGGCATAAAAAATGGTTCAGTTATCAACTAAACCATTTTATGTTCTATATTTGCTTTAAGATCTCAATAGACCAAACAATCATTTAGTGCTTTACCATTTTGTTACCATTCTTGTATTTGAATACTATAGAAAAAAGAACGCCAATAATCAATGCATACGCTGAAAAGATAAACCAGATAGAAGGCCAGTCGCGACTTACTAACTGAGTTTGCCCGGCAACAGTCTGATATTTAGAGAACCAGTCAACTACTGCCCCACTTGCGTAACCTCCCATAATTGAGCCTAAACCATTAGTCATCATGAAAAATAATCCCTGAGCGCTGGCTCTTGTTTGTGGAAGAGTTTCCATTTCCACAAAAAGAGAACCGGAGATATTGAAGAAATCAAAAGCCATGCCGTAAACAATCATAGAAAGAATAAGCAAAGGCAAGCCGCTTCCGGGGTTTCCTATTCCAAAAAGTCCAAAACGAAGCACCCATGCAGTCATACTAATCAGCATAACCTGTTTAATGCCAAATCGACGCAAAAAGAAAGGTATTGCAAGAATAAATAGTGTTTCAGACATCTGCGAAATTGAGAGTAGAATCACTGAATGCGTTACTCCAAAAGAGTTTGCATATTCAGGTATACTTTTAAAACTACTTAGAAAAAGATCACCATACGAATTTGTTATCTGAAGAGCTGCTCCCAAAAGCATAGAAAACAAGAAAAAAATAGCCATCGTTTTTTTCTTGAATAGAACCAGCGCGTCAAGTCCGAAAGAGGAAAGCAAGGTTTTGCTCTCAGTCTTTGCCGGTGGACATTTAGGCAAGCTAAAAGAATAAAGTCCTAAAATCAATGCAGCTACTGAACCAACACAAAGTTGTGCACACGAATGCTTAAATCCGGTTAGATCAACTGCCCACATCGCACAAATAAAGCCAACAGTTCCCCACACTCTGATTGGTGGGAAGTCTTTCACTATATCAAAATTATGCCTTTCCAAAGCATTGTATGAAACGGTGTTAGTCAGTGAAAGCGTAGGCATATACACTAACAAATTAAGAAGCATTGCCCAATACATCTGATCGTAACTTGTTACCGTAGATGCGTAAAACAAACAGGCAGCACCCAATAAATGACAAATACCTAATAAACGTTCTGCGTTAACCCACTTGTCGGCAATTATACCTATTAATCCAGGCATAATTAAAGAAGCAATCCCCATAGTTGCAAAGATTGCTCCAATTTGTCCGCCTTCAAAGTGCAGATTACCACCCATATATCCTCCTAAAGAAATCAACCAGGCTCCCCACACAAAAAATTGCAGGAAGTTCATAATAATCAAACGATATTTTACGCTCATTTTAACTCTTATTATATTTATATATTTTATGCATATTATTTCATATCTTGGCAAATATAAATATATTTTTTGAGAAAAATGAACACATTCTGAATTCTTAAAAGAATCTTTTTTCAATTAAGACTAAGATAATACTTCTTTATAAACAAATAAATGAGTTAAGCACCTTTTATCATAGTCAAAAGCATCTTGAATTTTTCTGTAGCAAATAAAGCGTGGGTAATATTTGCAGGCATAATAATAGTCTCACCACACTTTAAATTAATAGGACTGCCACCAATAGTTATAACTACTTCTCCATCAAGAACCTGGACCATTGCATCAAAAGGTGCAGTATGTTCACTTAATCCTTGCCCTTTATCGAAAGAAAACAAGGTTACATTACCAGCTTCATTCTTCAGAACCTGCTTACTTACAATTCCACCTTCTGAATAATCTATCAGTTTCTCAAAATTAAGGACTGTCCCTTTTTTAAATAATTCTTCCATACCATATATTATTTTATTATTAGATATAACAAAGTAACACATTATAGAAAGAATAAGTTGTCTCATTTGTTACAACTGAGAGAATTAATATAAAGTTTAGTATATTAGAGACTTAATTTAACAACCTACTATATTCATTCATCGGGTAAAATCATCGATTTATCGATTTATCCTTGCAATTAGAGTGTTAAGAGCCTTATCTTTGTCACAAACTAAAAAAAACAATTATGAAAATTCAAAGACAAAATTATCACAGCAGACACATCACTAACACTTTTGTATTTGCATTATTATTGATTATTGCAGGTATTGCTTTTCTGGGGTTCAATCTAGGCTATATTCCTATGCCTTATAAAAATGTTATCTTTTCATGGCCTATGCTTATTATTGCCTGGGGCATACTATCAATTAGTAAAAGTCACTTTTGGAATGGAAGTATTCTACTTATTATTGGAGGATTCTTTATAATCCCTAACATTGCTGCAGTCTGTCCCGGAATTATAAATGTAGACGGTGCCAACTTCACTCATCTATACTGGCCAATCTTACTCATTGCAGGAGGTATTCTATTTCTGATTCACAGGCTGATACCCGGTTCACACAAACATTGCTATGAAAAGCACTTTGAATATACTAAATACAAAGATGTTGAAGATTTTAAGTTGAACAGAAAACATTTTAAGGAAGAAAAAGGATATTTCAATAAGCAAAGTGTATTTTCAAGCGGAAAACACATTGTACTCGATCCTGAATTCAAAGGAGGAGAAATTAACACCGTACTTGGAGACACTACATTAGATTTAAGAAAAACAAATTTACCCGAAGGAGATACATTTTTAGAGATAAACACTGTATTGGGAAGCATTGCAGTATTTGTACCGACAGATTGGGAGGTTAAAATAAATATGGAGTCTGTACTATATAATTTTGAAGACAAACGATTTGAAACAGGAAATACCGGAGGCACAAAAAGATTAGTTATTATTGGAAACGGAGTTTTAGGTAGCGGTGAGTTAAGAAACTAATAAATGTAAATACATGTACTCATTTCAGACAATTATTAAAGCGGTATCATACATTTCTATATGGGGAGGTCTCGTTATTATTCACGTTTTAACGATGATGCCGCTTATTCATATTCCCATTGAATTATTAATTCTTGACGGGTTTGTCTTTTCATTTTTACTTATCATTATAGGATTGGCATACAAAATATTAATAAAAAGCAAAAGTCCGGATTTGATTATTTACCCTCAAACCAGTTTTAATTATATCAGTTTGGGATTATTTTTTATTATCTTATGGCTCGGAAGTGGATTATTTATTATGAACATTATTTTTACTCACGATAATTTCAATTTACTAGTGCCAACAATCCCGATAAGGATTCTGGTTGGATTACTGATATATACCATTGCTGCTGTATATGATTATTTCATTTCTCATAAAGAATTTGAAGAGGAAAACATCGACTGTACAGATGATTGTGAAGAAGTATGCCAAGAAGCATGCATAGAAACAAATAAAGAGGCTATTTTACCAGAAGATAATTCACCAACGAATAGTGGACTATTAGAACACATTGCAGTAAAATACGGACAAAAAATTCAGGTTATATTGATTCCGGATATATTCTACCTTCAATCAGATGGAGATTATGTTATAATTTTCACAGAAAAAGGGAAATACATCAAAGAACAGACTATGAAATTCTTCGAGGAACATTTACCAAGAACAAAGTTTGTACGTATTCACCGTTCGTGTATAGTAAACATTGAAATGATATCACGCATAGAATTATATAAAAAGCAGCAACAAATGCTAACTCTGAAAAACGGACATCAAATTAAAGCAAGTACCAATGGGTACAAAGCCCTCAAATCGGCTCTTCAACTATAATAGACACATTTTATTCCGGTTTATAAAACGTCTCAAACAATCCTCATCACTAAATTATCTGAATTAAAGAAACAGAATAACCACTAAAAATTAAATCTAGAAAAAACTTATTAATTCTAAATTTATTAGTTACAAACATAAAATATTGATAAAAAATGTTTTGATATATAAATAATAAATTCTATTTTTGTTTCACTGATTACTTTTTCAGTAATAGGCTCACTTAATATACATATATATTCCCACAAAAGGAATGAATTAATTGTATTAATCTTATTGTCTACTAATTTATAAAACAGAAAATTAAGATGATATTAATAGCAGAAAGTGGATCCACAAGAACTGAGTGGGCAATTATTGAAGGCAATTATGTAATAGGGCACGAGTTTACCGTAGGGATAAATCCGTTTTTCCAGACAAGAAGGGAGATAAGCCATTCTGTCCGTTTGGGATTACCTAAGCAATTCTTTAAAAAACGTTATGATCAGGTTTACTTTTACGGTGCAGGTTGCACTACTGACGATCGGAAAGAAATCATTAAAGCATCATTAGTAGCACAGTTCAAATCTCCTATTCAGGTAGAAAGTGATTTATTAGCTGCAGCCCGCGGATTATTTAAGAAAGAAGCCGGAATTGCTTGCATATTAGGAACTGGCTCCAACTCTTGCTTTTATGACGGGGAAAAAATAATAAAGAATGTACGCTCATTGGGATATATTCTTGGAGATGAAGGCAGCGGTGCTATAATGGGAAGAATGTTCTTGGCCGATTGTTTAAAAGAACTTGCTCCAAAAGAGATTATAGAAGATTTTTACAATAAATTTCATATCACATCCGAAAGTGCACTTGATTCAGTCTACAGTGACTCTTTTCCTAACCGTTTTTTATCTGATATCTCTTTTTTCCTGAGCAGCCATTTAGACAATAGTTATGTATACAATCTGATATATTCCAATATACGGAACTTTTTTATCAGAAACATTTGTCAGTATAATTACAAAAATTACCCTATACGTTTTGTGGGAGCTGTAGCTTATCTTTATGCTGATATATTGAAAGAAGTTGCCAAAGAGCTTAATATAGAAATATCCAATATTGCTGAAACTTCCATGAAAGGTCTGGTCGATTATCACTCCCAGGCATATATTCTTTGAATTATTCGATGTAAACAAATAGATAGTAATATCTAAAAACGATCAATTTCAGCCTTTCTTTCATTTTTAAAAATTAAATTGAATATATCTGTAAACCACATATAAAGAGTTTTATAAATTAGATATTCGATCTGAGCCATAAACCGTAACGGAGGGAAAAAAGGAGATCCATAAAGATCTCCTTTTATAATCACAGCGGAAACGGCGATTATGAACATACCGCTCCCACATTTTAGTCTTCAATCGATCACAAATCAGAAAATCGCTATGGTAAAGATTTAGGCACAAAGTAATGCTCCGTTTTTATCCACATTTGTCCGGCGCTTGTCTGCCTATATCTTGGGTTAAAAATACTACCATTAGAATATATGACTTTTTAAGGGTCGACTAATAATTCTCAAGTGAACTTAAAATGTGATTGCCAACCTTATTCTTTATAGCGTCATTCTCTATTGCAATTTCATTTCCACTTTAGTTCCAACATACAAAACTTTTTTTCCTTTTGAGCTTGCATTAATTCCAAAACCTTTTTGTTCATCAACAAAAACAACGTTAAAGATACGTTTTGCTAAACTGCCTGTATAATTTCCTTTTCTATCAGAGATAGTTAATGATTGATATTTTTCATCCCACTTAAACGAGATAACAGTATATTTACCTTTTTCATAGTTATAATTATCACCTTCATCTTCGTATAAATCAAATTTAGCATCGGCTCCTTTATAAACGCGAATCTCGATTGTGTCAGCCAATTTTTCACCAGCATATTGGATAATCTTACCCATTGGAATAATAGAACCAGCCTTAACGAAAAGAGGAATTTTATCTAATGGGGCATCAGTTTTTATACATTGACCTCCATTAAAGTGTTTACCCGTCCAGAAGTCGAACCAACCTGCCGATTTGGGTAAATAAACATTCCATTCAGACGCATTAGCTTCAGTAACCGGAGCCACCAATACAGATTTCCCAAACATATACTGATATTGATGGTTTACAGCAGTGGTATCTGTATTAAAATCCATCACCAGCGGACGCATCATTGTAGATCCATTTTTAGTAACCTGCCATGCTTCGGAGTATATATATGGGAGTAAACGATAGCGAAGGTTCAGCATCTTACGCATATTGTCCTCTACTTTTTGTCCATATTTCCACGGTTCGGTTTCGGTTTGGTAACCGTGAATACGAAAAATTGGGTTGAACGTTCCCCACTGGTACCAGCGTGTAAGCAGTTCGTGATATTTCTCATCGGTGTATTGAGAATTTCCGGGACGGAAAAAGCCACCAATATCTGTTGTCCAATATGAAAACCCTGTAATTGTATAATTTAATCCGGCTACGATTTGATTCTTGAATGTATCCCACGTTCCGCCAATATCACCCGACCAATTGATAATTCCATAACGTTGCTGACCCGAGAAAGCCGAACGAGTAAGAATACACACCCGCTTATCAGAAGTAGCTTGGCGTTGACCTTCATACACAGCCCTACTCACCATTAATGGATAGGTTAACCGGTAAAAATCGCCTTCACCAATATGCATTTTTGTTCCTTTCAAAGCATCATTTTCTGGTTCAACAGCATCCATCCACCAGGAATCTACACCATTATCAAGCATATTTACCTTCAATGTATTCCAATATTCTTTTCTGGTTTCGGGGTTGAAATAATCCAGCCATTTGGTATCTGGAATAAAACGGTTTTTAGCCACATATTCTTTACCAATTGTTGAGTTCTTATCTGGGTTCGACCATATTGATATGTTGAAATGTGCATTTAAATTGTGCAGTTCTTTTATAAACGCTGAAGGGTTTGAGTAGTTTTTCTCATCAAACTGAGGAACGCCCCAACCTTTATCACCCCAATATTGCCAATCTTGTACAATCACATCCAACGGAAGATTTCTTTTTCGGAACTCTTTTACCGTTTCAACCAAATGAGTTCCGGAAGTATAACGTTCGCGACACTGCCAAAAGCCATAAGCCCATTGCGGCAACATGGGTACATTGCCCGATAAATTACGGTAAGATGCAATCACGCTATCTGCTGAGGGTCCATAAAAAACTACATAATCGAGCGCTTTAGCAACTGGCGATCGAAATGTTGTGATGTTATCACTCAGCTTCCACGACAGTTTGGGAGTATTATTTGATTTACAAAGCACTTGCACCTGATGTTCACCGGCTTTTAATTTCACCAATGTTCCTACAGTAGGCGGAAGCCACATGTTACTTTGATCAATACAAGGTTTCCCATCAATAGCCACAAAATGTCTGTTGCCCATATCGCCCAAATCCAGAAAGATAGAATACTCGCCACCTTTCGTAACATTAAACTTACCTTGATAAAGCGATTGGTTTTGTGATACTTTCTGAGTTCCGGAGGTAGTAGTAACTTCTGCCATTTGATTATTTCCGGAAGTTGATTGTTCCTGTTTATCGAGTGCTATGAAATTATTAGCCGGATTAAAATCTGTTAGTCCATACTGATGCCATAACAAACCGTACCCTTTACTTGAATAAATAAAAGGAATAGAAATCTGCGTGTTTACCTGTGTTAAACGACGAGCTACGTTCTTTAAGTTATATTGTCCGTCCTGAAATTGCCCCAAACCAAATATATATTCATCGGATGGTGATTCAAAACTCTGTTCAGCGTCATAACAAGGTTCGTCTTGAATAGAACCAGGAGTTAATTTCCGAGAACCTGCTTCTTCGCTCAAAAATTCTTTACCTGCATTACTGGCATACGATAATTTGCCTGTATGCTTATCCAATAACACTTGAATATTTTTTGTTTTTATCTCAAGCTTAGTCGGCAAATCTAAAACTTGAAACCTAGGAGTTGCAACCCCCGAAGTAAGAATCAACTCTGGCAAGTTTCCTTTACTTTCTTTATAGAATTTGATCCTTACGGCATTCTCGGTTAAGGGAGATATGCTGAGTGTTCCATCTGATAAAGTAATATTTACCTTGTTGGACAAGCGTTTAAAGCCTTTCACTACTTGTGCCTCACAAAGTAGTGGAAAAAGACTAATCAATAAAAATAATTTTGGCTTCATTTAGTACTTATTTAATACAATCAATTTTATATTATAAAACGAACATAACGTAAATTTTACTCAAACAGATTAGAAAATAATAAAATCAAGAAACATCTCCACTATCTGCTACTAAATGCATAAAAAGCCTTTGTTTAAAGGCTTTTAGTTAGTGGGAGATAAAAAAAATAAGACTTTTCATCTTCTATGTTGTAATCCAAATAACAAGAGTATTATTAATATTAATTATACTTTTTATTAGCTTTGTAATCAGGGAGTTGAAGAGGAAACAAGCCCTGCTGAGGAGCAACTTGTCAGCAATAAA
>Ga0183095_10712_pt1 | contig 68657 bp, 62 predicted proteins | sample BioMet4_FD_130346 | JGI IMG/M metagenome (GOLD analysis project Ga0183095, IMG submission 130346) | Microbial communities from bioreactor (seeded with sewage sludge) at LBNL, California, USA - Biofuel metagenome 4 (v2) (version 3) | ecosystem: Engineered > Bioreactor > Anaerobic > Unclassified ... | reverse complement strand
ATCCTGAAAAGCCCGGCTCTATAACCGTGTTTGCTAATTACTACAATCAACCACGCACAACCTTCTTTGTGCATACCACTGATGCCGCTGTCTTTGATGATGCCTTAACCGGATTTAAAGGCTACGGAGTAGGTGTCGGTTACACTATCATGAAAAATACAGTAGCAACTGTGCAATATTTTGATACCAAAGAAAAAGGTGGAGAAAATCGTAAAGATCAACGAATCTGGTCTGATATAACTATTACGTTCTAAGTTATTATATATTACCCACATGTAATATGTTGAAAATCGAAAGGCGGCTCTGCCCATGAAGAAATCTTGCCTAAGAAGCAGCACTGTTGCTAAAAACACAAAAGCAGTTGTCGTTGTAAGTTTTGGCACTACTTTTGACGAAGCACGTATCAAAGATATCGGCGGTATTGAAAACGCTATTAAAATTGCTTTTGCAAACCGTGATTTCTTTAGTTCCAATACTTCTCGCATCGTGATGAAACGAAATGCAGAAAAAGGGCTCCATATAAAGGATTTAGCAACTACTTTGGCTGATCTAAAAGAATTAGGCTATACTGATATTCTTGTCCAACCAACCCACATTTTACATGGTGAAGAATACGAGAAAAAAGTTTTGGAGACTATTACTAAATTTAAAAATGAATTTAATCGATTAGTAGTTGGAACTCCTTTAATTGCCAATAAGGAAGATTTTTCTATTGTCGCTGCTGCTCTTGCTACCCAGTTTCCATTATTACAAGCTGGTGAAGGAATTATACTCATGGGACACGGCTCCCCTCGCGACAACAATAAATCTTTTGGCAACACTTATAACAGTTTGCAAAAAAGCTTTGATGCCATGGGACTTCCTGTTATAGTTGGTACAGTAGAAGAAGATGATTCACCCAACATTGATACTGTTTTAAAAGTTTTAGCAATGCGAAACTACAAAACAGTACATATGTACCCCCTGATGATAGTAGCAGGAGACCATGCACATAATGACATGTATAGTAATGATGAAGATTCTTGGAAGACTAAGATTGAAAAAATCGGCGTAAAAACTAGTGGGCATATTGTCGGAATTGGGCGAAATCCGGCTATACAAAGTCTTTATGTACAGCATGCTATTATCGCTGCCTCCGTAAAACAAACTTAAAATATACAATAATATTTCCCTATATTTCCATAGAAACTTAAACCCTGAGAATCAATTCTCAGGGTTTTTTATGCGCTAAATTAATTGTGGTGTTATAATGTAACTGTACATATAAAACCAGTTTATTGTGAAAGGTAAAAAGTGACACAATGCTTACTTCAGCTATAAATTATACAAAAAAAAATAAGGTAATCCCTGTATATCAGCAATTAGCTAATTATTTCAAGCAAGAAATTAAACAGGGTCATTTACAAGCACAGGATAAACTCCCTTCCATACGCAAATTGTCTGCTGACCTCAACCTCAGCCGCACAACTATTGAAACTGCTTACAACATCCTAGTATCGGAAGGATACCTCATAAGCCGACCCCAGAGTGGCTATCAAGTATGCACATTGCTTATTGCTAGCAAAACAGAAAAATCCGAACCCTACTTAATAAAAAAAAGTCCCAACAATTCCATTCGCTACAATTTTTCCAACAACTACATTGATAGTTCTACCTTTGATTCTGCCTTATGGCGTCGTTGTCTTAACAAAACACTGCACGATCCAGCAAGCATTACCGGCTACGGCGAAGCACAGGGTGAATTTATCTTGCGAAAAACTCTAGCGCAATATAGCTATACAGCACGTGGTGTAATTTGTACTCCTGAGCAAATAGTAGTAGGCGCAGGTATTCAAAGTCTTTTAGCCATACTGCTAAACCTCTTGCCCCTGAAAGAAAAATCTGTTGCTTTGGAAGCCCCTGGATTTCCACAGGCTGAACAAGCCTTTACTGACCATGGCTGGTCAGTAAAGACCTTTGATGTTGCTAACATTAATGCTGATTTACCAAGACTGCTCCTGGTCAGCCCCTCTAACCCCTATAAAGGACAAGCCTTATCTGCTGATGAACGCCGCAATCTTTTGGGCTGGTCAGCACTAAACGACGGCTACATATTGGAAGACGATTATAATGGTGAGTTTCGTTATTTCTCAAGACCGGTAGCCTCTTTGCAGGGTATGGCCAATGGTGAACGCATTATTTATCTAGGATCCTTTTCACGATCGCTTATTCCATCTTTGCGTATTAGCTACATGGTTCTCCCCCTTAATCTACTACCAGCTTACTATTCATCAGCTAAACTTTACAATCAAACATCCTCTACTATTGAACAATTAGCCTTAGCAGAGTTCATTGCCCAAGGACATTTGCAAAGACATGTAAAAAAACTTCGTAAACTATATAGCAAAAAAAATGACTTATTGCGTACTGCTTTATTAAAAAATTTTGGTAAAAAAATAACTATCTTAGATTATGCCTCAGGATTGCACTTACGCATATCATTGCACTACCACTATACCGCCAACAAAATTGCATCAAAAGCACTGGAAAAAGGAGTCAAAATTATCCCGGTTCTTACAAAGTCCCATAATTTTCCCGAAATTCTTCTATCTTTTGCCGGCATTGCAGCTTGTGATATTGAAGCTGGTGTTTTGGCCTTAAAAAGCGCCTTAGAAAATTAAAGTTTTACATATAAAAACAACAAAACCCAGTCCGAGACTATCTTAGTCCGCCTGGGTTTTGTTGTTTTTATTGTATTATTGAGCCAACTTGGTAAATAATCGCAGCCAGAATATATGCTACTCCCGTTTGATAACCTACCGCAAAGAAGGTCCATTTCCAACTACCCATCTCACTTCTAATTGCACCTACGGCCGCACAACAAGGTGCAGCTAAAAGAGTGAAAATCATAAACGCATAGGCACTGGCAGGGGTAAACATACTTTGAAGCTTGAGAACAAGATCGGCTTTACTACCTGCGTCACCACCACTACCGGCTAAAATGGCAAAAGTGGAAACAATAGCTTCCTTGGCCAAAAAACCTGTTAAGGCCGCAAAGGCCGCCTGCCAGTTGCCAAAACCTTGAGGAACAAAAACCGGTGCTAAAAACCGCCCTATATTTGCCAGCATGCTTTCTGTAGGAGATACCAAATCCAAAGAAGTATTGAAGCTTTGCAAGAACCAAACCAACACGGAAGCTGCAAAAACAATGGTACCGGCCTTCAAAATAAAAGATTTAACCTGTTCCCAAGTGTGTTTTAAGACTGTTTTCAAACCAGGCATATGATATGCAGGCATTTCCATAACAAAGGGAGCTGTTTCTCCGGCAAAAGGTGCTGTTCGCTTTAAGATTATGCCTGATACCACTACCATTATAATGCCCCAAAAGTACATAGAGGGCCCTACCCAACTTTTGTCGGGAAATAAAGAGGCAGCAAACAGCACGAATACCGGCATCTTAGCACTGCAAGGAATGAACGGAGTCAACATGATGGTCAGCCTCCGATCTTTTTCGTTTTCTATGGTCCTCGTCGCCATAATACCAGGAACAGAACAGCCTGTACCTACTAACATTGGTATAAAAGATTTTCCTGACAAACCAAACTGCCGAAAAGCTCTGTCCATAATAAATGCCGCCCTGGACATATATCCACAATCTTCCAAGAAAGAAAGAAAAACAAATAAAATAGTAATCTGAGGCACGAACCCCAGTACAGCACCTACCCCACCAACAACACCATTTACTACAAGGCTTTGAATCGTTAGTGATACTCCGCCAAGCTCCATTAATTGAGTTAAATAGTCACTAAAGGTTCCAAATATTTTTTCCATACCGTTAACTGACATACTGCCCAAAGTCTGAATGGCAATATAATAAACAGCCCACATAATAATAAAGAAAATAGGAAAAGCTAACAGTCTATTTGTTACTATGCTATCTATCTTATCTGAAGCACTAAGTTCCCCTGTTTTTAACTTTTTCTTTATACAACTGCGCAGAGTATTAGTAATATAACGGTACCTGGCATTTATGACAATACTCTCTGCATCATCGTCTTCTGCAACCTCGCACCGCCGACGCAATGCATTCATACGCTCCAATAAATTGTTGCTTATTTTTATCTGTTCAATAACCTTATTATCCCGTTCAAAAATTTTAATAGCCAGCCAGCGCTTCAACTGTGTTGATTCCCTATCCGGCAATAAACGTTCAATTCCCCGCACAGAAATTTCTTCGGTATCACTAAAAATAGGTAATCCCTGATTTGTAGATTTTTCTTTAGCTGCCGCTAAAGCCACATTGATTAATTCCCCTAACCCATAGCCATTAATAGCGGCTATAGGCACAACCATACATTTGAGCTCTCTAGACAAACGTTCTATATCAATCTCATCACCATTAGCCTCTACTACATCCATCATATTAAGTGCCAACACTACAGGAATTTCTAATTCCAATAATTGTGTAGTTAAGTAAAGATTGCGTTCCAAATTTGACGCATCAACGATGTTTATTATAACACTCGGATGCTCATAAACCAGAAAATCCCTTGTTACTACTTCTTCCAAGGTATATGGTGACAAAGAATATATTCCCGGAAGATCAACCACTTCGCAATCAGGATGATTTAAAAGCATGCCACCCTTTTTAGCGACAGTAACTCCGGGCCAATTCCCCACATATTGATCGCTGCCTGTTAAATTATTAAACATAGTAGTCTTTCCGCAATTGGGGTTGCCTACCAAAGCGAGTACTGTAATCATGGCTCCTCCTGTTCTTAATTTGCAATAAGTTTTGATATTTTTACCAGGAAAAAAATAAAATTCTTGTACGAGTATTACTCAACAAGAATTTTTTCGGCATCTTCTTTGCGAAGAAATAATTCGTAATCTCTAACTTTAAGTTCAATAGGATCTCCCAAAGGTGCTATTTTACGTACAAAAATATCCGTCCCTTTGGTAATTCCCATATCCATAATTCTGCGCTTCATAGCTCCAGTTACTTCTATTTTAACCACAGTGACAGTCTGCCCTACCGCAATCTCTCTTAAAGTTCTCACTTCATGACCTCCCACCACTGCTTTGTACAAAATTGTTAGCAGTCGCTAACCTTGCAGGAAAATTCTACCATTTTATGCCTGCTATTGTCAATAGTTTAAGAAAAGAACTTGTGAGTAATTGTATTTCATTGTAGAATGTAATAAAGTCTGATAAATTAGAATTCATTGGTTTTATTGGAGGTTAAGAAAATTATGATTTTACAAGAATCCGGCGAGAATTATTTGGAAATGATTCTTGTTCTGCAAAAGAAAAACGGTAATGTTCGTTCCATAGACATAGCAAATGCTTTTGAGTTTACAAAAGCAAGTGTTAGTCGTGCCATGAGCATTCTTAAGAAAGAAAATCTTATTTTAATGGAACCCAATGGCACCATTAGGCTTACTGAAACAGGTCTTGCTAGGGCCAACGGAGTCTTAGAAAGACATTTAACTTTAACCCAGCACCTAGAAAGTTTAGGCGTAAGTGCTGAAACAGCGGAAAAAGATGCCTGTCGCATTGAACATATTATAAGTCCGGAAACTTTTGCCGCAATTAAAGCCCAGGTGAAAAAACAATGATAATAGAAACTTTGGCAGTAGCAAGCGGCGGTGCTGTTGGTTCTGCTTTGCGCTACTACATTTCCGTTGGCATCCACTCTAAATTAGGCGTCAACTTTCCCTATGGAACATTATTTGTTAATATGCTTGGTTGCTTTATCTTAGGCATAACAGCCGCTTTTTGCTTACGGCATCCAGAAATGCCTTTGCCTGTTAAATTATTTGTTATTACCGGACTATTAGGCGGTCTTACTACCTTTTCAACCTTTAGCTTGGAAACATTTGAGCTACTGTTAAATAATACAGTTATGGGCTTCATAAATATAGCCCTTAGTATTTGTGGCGGTTTGGCATTAATTGCACTTGGAATGCGCGCTGGTGCTTAAAGGATGATAAAAAATGAAAAAAATTTTCTCTACTTTACTAATATTGATCTTGCTTCTTGCTTTACCTGTTTTGGCTAGTGCCGAAAAAAACAAATGGAAAGCTAATGATTATGATTTTGCTTCTGTGCATAATGTGATTATCGCAGAACCGGACATAAATGTTCCAACTATTGATGGATATATCGCTGATCCTTTTTCCCAAAATAAAATTGAAGCGTCTTTACGGCAGGCTTTGGAAAAACGCAAAATTAACGTATTTACTCAAGAAGATATAGATAAGGGAAATATTCCTATGCGTAATATTTATCTTACCATTAAACCTGTTGTTCATGCCTTGGGCAAATGGAGCGAACAAAAAGAAGCGTACTACGAAACTCGCACGGTTTACAAGAAAATCACAGTTGAAGATAATAGGGGCAGGGATACAACCATCACCGTTCCTACCAATGAAACCATTTATCACCCTGCCAGAATAGCGTGGCACGCAATTGCCAATTTAGAATTTGTTATAACTTCTCCTGACGGCAAAAAAGTCTACATGATTGTAGATAATCGAGATCGTGTTGAAGAAACAGATACTTCCGGTATGTTAGGCCGAATTTGCAATGATTTAGTTGATGATATTTCACGTAATTAAATTTTCTAAGGGCTTTCCCAGAGCTGGGAGAGCCCTTTTTTCTATTCCGATCCCTGATCTTATGAATCCTGTATACATGTAGTGAACTACTTGTAAAATATGTTTGCAATATATAGAATAGAGGGAGTGACTATTAGGAGGTCTAACTATGAAAAAAATTGAGTCTGTCTTAGTTGCCAATCGTGGTGAAATTGCTATTCGCGTTTTTCGTGCTTGTAATGAGCTTGGTATACGCACTGTAGCCATTTATTCCAAAGAAGACACCCTGTCCTTGCACCGCAACAAGGCCGACGAAGCATATTTAGTGGGAACCGGAAAAGGACCCATTGATGCTTATCTAGATATTGAAGACATCATCCGTATCGCTCATGAGCATGACGTTACCGCTATTCACCCAGGCTATGGTTTCTTGTCTGAAAATAGTAATTTGGCTAAACGTTGTGAAGAAGAGGGTATTATTTTTATTGGTCCTAGGCTTGAACATTTGATTATGTTTGGCGACAAATTAAATGCCAGAAAACAAGCTGAGCTTGCCGATATTCCTATGATTCCAGGCAGCAACGGTAAAATAGAAACCCTTGATGAAGTAAAGGCTTTTGTCGCTAAATACAACTATCCAATTATTATTAAAGCCGTTAATGGCGGCGGTGGTCGTGGTATGCGTATGGTACACGAAGCCGCGGAATTAGAAGACGCATATAACCGTGCTAAATCCGAAGCACTTAAAGCCTTTGGTAGTGATGAGATTTATCTGGAAAAATATTTAGAAAATCCTAAACATATAGAAGTACAGATAATTGGTGATAAGAAAGGCAATATTGTCCACTTGTATGAGCGTGATTGTTCTGTACAACGCCGCCATCAAAAATTAGTGGAAATTGCTCCTGCGTTTTCTCTAAAACCTGAATTCCGCAAAGAAATATGTGCTGCGGCAGTAAAACTTATGAAAAATGTCAATTATGTTAGTGCCGGTACTGTAGAGTTTTTGGCAACACCTGATGAACATTTCTACTTTATTGAAGTAAACCCACGTATACAGGTTGAGCATACTATTACAGAGATGCTAACAGGTATTGATATAGTTCAAACACAAATTAAGATTGCTGAAGGATATGACTTGCATAGCGAAGAAGTTGCTATTCCTCAGCAAGAAGAAATATATTGCCATGGTCACGCTATTCAATGCCGTATTACTACAGAGGACCCCTCCAACAATTTTATGCCTGATACCGGAAAACTTATTGCTTACCGCAGTGGTGGTGGTTTTGGCATCCGCTTAGATGGCGGCAATGCTTTTACAGGTTCTGTTATTACCCCCTATTATGACTCGCTGTTGGTTAAAGCTACTTCTTGGAGTCTAACTCATGAAAATGCTATTTCTAAAATGCTTCGTTGTTTAAAAGAATTCCGTATTCGCGGAGTCAAAACCAACATTCAATTTTTAGAAAATGTACTAAAAAATCCTTCGTTTATCAACGGCTCTTATGACACCTGCTTTGTGGATGAAACACCAAGTTTGTTTAACTTCCCCAAAATTTCTGACCGAGGCACAAAACTTTTAGGCTACATTTCTGACGTTAGTATTAATGGTTATGCTAATGTTGGCGTACAACCAAAGCCGGATTTTGCTCCACTGAAAATGCCACAGTATAAACACACTAAGATTGACAGTGGAACCAAGCAGCTTTTAGATAATCAAGGACCCATGGCTGTAGCAAAATGGACAATGGCACAAAAAGAAGTTCTCTTCACCGACACCACCTTCAGAGATGCGCATCAGTCTTTATTTGCTACGCGTTTACGCACTGCGGATATGCTGAGAATTACAGAACAAACAGCAGCCAAACTCCCACAACTATTTTCTTTTGAATGTTGGGGCGGCGCTACCTTTGATGTTGCTTATCGTTTCTTATACGAAAGTCCTTGGGAAAGACTTAGAAAAATGCGTGAAAAAGCGCCCAATATTTTATTCCAAATGCTTTTGCGGGGAGCTAATGCCGTAGGCTACACTAGTTATCCGGATAATGTTGTTAAGGAATTTATTCGCCAAGCAGCTAAAAACGGTATAGATGTCTTCAGAGTTTTTGATAGTTTAAATGGTCTAGATAACATGCGTCTTTCCATAAATACCGTTTGCGAATGCAATAAAATTGCCGAAGCAGCACTATGCTATACCGGTGATATTTTGGATCCACGCCGCGATAAATATGATTTAAAATACTATGTAACTATGGCCAAAGAATTAGAAAAAGCCGGTGCTAATATAATTGCTATTAAAGATATGGCCGGTCTTTTAAAACCCGAGGCAGCCTACCAATTAGTTTCTGCCCTAAAAGACACTGTAAATTTACCAATTCACCTACACACACATGAAGGTAGCGGTAATGCTATTTATACCTATGCCAAAGCAATTGACGCCGGGGTAGACATTGTTGACGTAGCTTTTTCGGCTATGAGCTGTGGAACTTCACAACCCAGCAGTTCCAGCCTCTATTATGCCTTAAGCGGTAATCCTCGTCAGCCAAAACTGAATCCTGAGGCCCTAAATGAGATTTCTCGTTATTGGGAAACTGTGCGTCCTTATTACAAGGCCGCCGATAAAACTGAGATCACACCTAACCCTGAAGTTTATATGCATGAAATGCCAGGCGGACAATATACGAATTTGAAACAACAATCTGTTGCTTTAGGCCTTATTGATAAGTGGGAAGAAATTAAAATCATGTACCACAAAGTAAGCATGATGTTTGGTGACTTAATTAAAGTAACCCCTTCTTCTAAAATTGTAGGCGATATGGCCTTATTTATGGTACAAAATGAACTAACAGAAGAAGATATTTACGATCACGGTGATACTTTGGACTTCCCTGCTTCCGTCATTGGCTTTTTCGAAGGTAATATAGGACTTCCTTATCAAGGTTTCCCAGAAAAATTACAAGCAATCATCTTAAAAGGCAAAAAGCCGATTCTTGGCCGTCCCGGTGATACCTTGCCACCCGTAGATTTCAGCAAAGTCAAAGAACATCTTACCGAAATCGGCGGACCAACTTCACCTGAATCAATTAGTTCTTATTGCCTCTATCCTAAAGTCTATGAGGATTGGGTAAAATTCACCGAAGAATATGGTGATGTTTCTGTACTTGATACTCCCACATTCTTTTTTGGCTTAGCACCCGGTGAAGAAACGCGTGTTATGATTGAAACAGGTAAGATGCTTATTATTAAATTAATCCACATAGGCGAAGCCAACGAAAGTGGTATACGCACCGTAAGCTTTGAATTCAACGGACTACCTCGTGAAATTGAAGTCAAAGACAGAAATATTAAATCAACTAGCATCACACGTAAAAAAGCTGATAAAACTAACCCTGGTGAGATTGGTGCTACCCTTTCCGGTTCTGTGGTGAAAATTCTTGTAAACAAGGGACAGCAAGTTGCTAAAGGTGACCCTCTAGTTGTTACAGAAGCTATGAAAATGGAAACTACGATTTCAGCCCCTATTGCAGGAATTGTATCTGCGATTCATGTTAATAATACCAGCCGCATTGAAAGTGGAGACTGCTTGGTAGAAATTGATATGAATGCTCAAATTGCTGTTAAATAATTTTTACAAAACACTATACAGACCGCCAGTTCAATTGTATATTGAACTGGCGGTTTACCATGTCAATGTATTTTTATAATATTTAATAAATTTGGGCATTTATATATTTCATGCTATAATTATAGGCCATAAAGAATAATGAGGTAATTATGAACAAAAAAACACAACCTTGGCAAAAAGGTGAAAGCCTTTTCCCCTACGTAAAAAAAAATATAGATGTAGATGGTTTTTACTGCGGTAAAGATCTTCCTGACCGCATCATATCATCTTCCGACCCCAATTTTTCTTTGGAATTAGGAACTGCCGATGCGTATCTTTCCATGTCCTCAGATATAGATAATGAAAAAATGCGAGATGATGTTTATAAAAAAATCATGGCATTTTGTGAAGATTCTTCTGCAGAAAATGAAGCCCAACTTTATAAAACGGTGTGTCGTTGCCAATGCATCTCATACTGTGAAACTCTTATCGACCGTCTGGCCCAAGAGGAACTTCCTCTAAAACTTGTACATCTAGCAGAAAATTGGCTCTATAATGCACCCCAGAGAGAAGCAGTAAAATTTGCTATTATTATCTGTGGTATATTTAATTTAGATACTATGTCGCGTTCCTATGAGCTTGACGTGAAAAAAGATTTAATGCTTCTTGCCCTTTGCGAAGAGTTTACTTTTTACATCATCTTCGCTCTAGATATGAGCAATATAACCACTGATGATGATTTATGGGAAATAATTAGTCATACACGTGGTTGGGGAAAAATACACGCTATGGAATCCTTCACCTATGATACTTTGCCTAAACGTGACTGGCTCTTATCCTATGGCAGCGACATTTCTGTTGCATATCCCGGCATTGCTCTTTTAGGCATACAAGAAGGCCATATGCTAGACTTTTTGCAACGACCTCATCTAGGCCCTGAATTGTATCGTGGCATATTAAAGACCCTCAACAATTATGTCCTCTTTCTTATTGACTACGACAGTGAAAATGAAAACGATCCGGAATTGCCATTTTGTGATACTTACACCTTAATTAAAGAATGTTTGCGCCACTCCGTAGAATATAATGAAACTTTGGAAGATGTTATTCTTCTTGCCAACTTATCACAAGAACTTAAAGCTTTAGCTGCCAACGAAAATTGGCAAGCCATTAGTGCCAACAATTGCCATTTGCTCATTAGTGCTACGGAAAAACTCATTTTTCATAAAGACTGGCTCCCTGAAATTAACAGTAAATTAGTCAATGAAGACGATTCCATTAACTATCTAGCCATTAGTTTTTCTTTCGCCGTTAAAGTAGATATCAGGTCTAAGCTTATGCATTTATTGAAAGAAAATCCTTTGCGAACAGAACTCTATGCCTTTCTGCTTTTAACTAGAGACCAGAAAAAATTTAACAAAGTTTTAAATTTTGCTCGCAAACATCTAAATATATACCAAAATGGAGAACACACTCTAGACTCTTTACTTTTAGCATTATCCCGCAAAAATGGTTTGGGTACTGAATTTGTTATTGCCGGTCTAACATCCATATATGACAGCCCGCGTTCCTACGCTCTAAACGTTTTAGAAGGTTGGGACGAAGAATACATAACCCCGGAAATTAAAGCGGCCCTAATCCGTGCTAAAGCCATGAGCCAGCATCCTTTCCTACCCCTGCGTATAGATGCCCTACTAAAAAAAGACAATTTGGATTTATCCGGTTTCATAAGCTCTTTAAATAATATGTAAATAAATAAACAGAATATTTAAGCAAATAGCCTTCCTATAATTGACTTTCCGTGTTCAACTTGTTACAATTATTGTATACAAGATACAAAATACAAATAAAAATTAGGAGGCAATGAAAATGCGTAAAGAACATGATTTTTTAGGCGAAATGGAAATTCCTGATAATGTTTATTACGGCGTACAAACTTTGCGTGCTTTAGAAAACTTTCAAATTACTGGGCGCACTGCAGATCCCCTTTTCATACATGCTATGGGAATGGTAAAAAAGGCATGTGCTTTAGCAAATAAAAAAACCGGTCGCCTAGATCCCGTAATTGCTGACGCAATCGTCAAAGCAGCGGATGAAGTGATATCAGGTAAATTAGACGATCAATTCCCTCTAGATGCGATCCAAGGTGGTGCCGGAACTTCTTTTAACATGAACGCCAATGAAGTGATTACAAATCGTGCTTTGGAAATTTTAGGACATCCTCGCGGTGACTATGCCTATATCTCACCTAACAACCATACCAATATGGCACAGTCTACAAATGATGTTGTTCCTACTTCTATACGTATTTGCGCGTTAATGCGCACAAAACTCTTTACAGAAGCTTTAACCGCTTTGTCAAAGTCTTTTGATGCCAAAGGTGAAGAATTTAAGAATGTTTTAAAAATGGGTCGAACCCATTTACAGGATGCAGTTCCTATTACCTTAGGTGGGGAATTCAAAGCCTTTGCTTGTTCTATGCGTCGCAGTGTGCACCGTATGGAAAACAACACCTATGGGCTGCATATTATGAATATGGGTGCTACAGCCGTTGGCACAGGTCTTAACGCTGACCCGGAATACATTAAAGTTGTTGCTCACGAACTTACTGAAGTTACCGGTTTTAAAATGACCACGGCAGAAAACTTAATTGATGCCACCAGTAACACAGATATTTTCACTGATATTTCCGGAGCTTTGAGAATTACAGCACTAGCTCTAATAAAAATTTGTAATGATCTTCGCTTAATGGCCTCCGGCCCACGTGCAGGATTTAGCGAGATTTTGTTACCCCCTCGTCAACCGGGATCTTCAATTATGCCAGGTAAAGTAAATCCAGTTATTCCTGAGGTAGTAGACCAGGTATGCTATCAGGTAATAGGAAATGATTTAACTGTTACCTTGGGTGTAGAAAATGGTCAATTTCAATTAAATGTTATGGAACCGGTTATGGCCCATAACATATTTGCCTCTTTCCGTTATATTACTAATGCTGTTACCACCCTAAAAACCCTTTGTATTGATGGTATCAAAGCTAATGAAAAAATGTGTAATTTCTGGTTTGACAGAAGTATTGGTATTATTACTGCCTTGCTTCCTCACATAGGCTATGAAAAATGCTCTGCTCTAGCCAAAGAAGCCTTAGCTAATGACCGTCAAATTAAAGACTTGCTCTTAGAAAAAAATATCATGAGCAAAGAAGACTTGGATATTATCCTAGCACCTGAACAAATGACTCATCCAGGTATTGCCGGCAAAGAGTTATTAACTAAATTAGAGTAGTTCTAAACAAAAAGGTGTTTCCCGAAAAAATCGGGAAACACCTTTTTTATTTGTCATAATACTAAATTGCCTTTTTTACTACCCTTGCTTTCGCTTTTACTTCAGCTTGTGCCATCATTTCTTTGGCTTTCATTAAGCGAACCGTGCTTGCTCTATCATTTTCTTCTAATTTCATGGTAATAAATTTAATACTTTCTTGCATTTCAGGAATCATAACATATTCCAACGCATTTACGCGGCGGCGAGTTTTCTCAATTTCTATTGCCAAAAGATTACAAGTTTTTTCCACTTCTGCCAATTCTAATAATTTAGGGAGATACTCGGAAAGCTCCATAACAGCATTATCTAAGGAACTGGAGGTAAAAGTGAAGGCATAGGGAATATCAGCTTCTCCATCGCCGCCTGTATACTTAACAGTAGGAACATCCACACTCATAACATTATGAATTCCAACTTCAAAAACCGCAGCCCTAGCCGGATATAAGAGAGCCTCAGAAACACGCAAAGCACCCATTTGAGCTTTTGCTAAACCAAAACGACGAGCAACGTCCTGCAAAGCCTTTTCTACTTCCAATCTTAAATCGTAGTTACGGCGAATATGCAGCATGAACTGTCGCACCATCTCATCCCGTTTATCTTTTAAAAGCTTATGCCCACGTACTGCCGTAGTCAGCCGCTTTTTCAAGCGGGTTAACTCCATACGTGTAGGGTTCACATTTGTAGCCATGTGTTATTCCCCCTCTGTTCCTTCCGTTTCAGCCGGTACATAGTACTTGTCCAAATAAGCATCACGAATACGTTTTAATTCTGCTCTTGGCAATATACCCAAAAGCTTCCAACCCAAGTCCAAAGTTTCTTCAATTGTACGATTTGTTTCATATCCTTGGGAAACGTACTCTTTTTCAAAGCGATCGGCAAATTTAGCATATAATTTGTCGACTTTTGACAAAGCCGCATCACCCAAAATAGTAGCTAACTCTTTTGCTTCCTTACCACGAGCATAAGCGGCAAATAATTGGTTCATAGTATCCGCATGATCTTCACGTGTTTTACCTTCGCCAATTCCCTTATCTTTTAAACGTGACAAAGACGGTAATACGTCAATAGGAGGCGTTACTCCTTTACGATACAATTCACGGGACAAAATAATCTGCCCCTCTGTAATATATCCTGTTAAATCCGGAATAGGATGTGTTTTGTCATCTTCCGGCATTGATAAAATTGGGATCTGGGTAATAGAACCTTTTTTCCCTTTAATACGCCCGGCACGTTCGTACATGCTTGCAAGGTCAGTATACAAATAGCCCGGATAGCCACGACGACCTGGTACTTCTTTACGAGCTGCCGAAATTTCGCGCAACGCATCAGCATAGTTTGTAATATCGGTTATGATAACCAAGACGTGCATGCCAAGGCCATAGGCTAAATACTCAGCGGCGGTAATAGCCATACGTGGTGTAGCAATACGTTCTACTGCCGGATCATTAGCTAAGTTGATAAACATAACGGCACGTTCCAACGCACCGGTTCTGTTAAAGTCATTCATGAAAAAGTTTGCTTCTTCAAAAGTTATTCCTACCGCAGCAAATACAACGGCAAAACCTTCTCCTGTTCCACGCACTTTTGCTTGACGAGCAATCTGCGCTGCTAGTTGTGCATGGGGCAATCCTGAACCGGAAAACACCGGTAGCTTTTGTCCACGAACCAATGTGTTTAATCCATCGATAGCACTAACACCGGTTTGAATAAATTCAGCCGGATAATCACGAGCAGCCGGATTCAATGGTTCGCCATTAATATCGCGATACTCATCAGGTATGATTTCTGCGCCACCATCTTTGGGTCTGCCCATACCATCAAACACACGACCCAGCATAGCCGGAGAAACACCCAAACGAATACCATGACCTAAAAAGCGTGCTTTAGCATCGGATATTTTAAGTCCCTGAGAACTCTCAAATAACTGGACCAGAGCCTTATCTCCATCAATAACTAGAACTTTACCGCTACGAATTTCGCCATTAGCTTGCTGAATTTCTACCAGTTCATCATATTTGACACCTTCAACTTCTTCCACCATCATCAGCGGTCCGACGACCTCGCGTATTGTTTTATAATCCTTACGCATCTAAGTCACCCTCCTCTGTTAATGCCGTAAAAGCGGCATCTAAATCTTTGAATAATTCAGCAAACTTAACTTTGTGTTCCTTCTCAGGAATATACTTTGCACGGCCAATTTGCTCACGAATTGGCATTTCGATAAGATTGTCAAGATGTACATGTTGCGCCAAGGCCAGAAGTGCCTTGTCATACCAAGTAATAATAAGTTTAAGCATTGCATATTGTTTTTCCAAAGAAGTATAAGTATCTACTTCATCAAAAGAATTTTGATGCAAGAAATCTTCACGAATAGAGCGTGCACACTCCATGGTAATACGGTCCTTAAAACCTAAGGCATCAATACCAACTAAACGCACTATTTCTTCTAATTCTGCCTCTTCTTGCAATATCTGCATGGTCTTTGTTACCAATGCTGACCAATCAGGAGCAACAGAAGCATTATAATATGTCCTTAAGCGATCAGAATAAAGGGAATAGCTTTGTAACCAATCAATAGCCGGGAAATGCCGGCGATAAGCAAGTGCTGCCGACAAACACCAGAACACTTTAACAATACGCAAGGTCGCTTGGGAAACCGGTTCTGAAATATCACCACCTGGAGGCGAAACCGCACCAATAGCTGATACTGCGCCCGTTCTTCCCTCACTGCCAATACAAGTTACAATACCGGCACGTTCGTAAAACTCAGCCAAACGAGAGGCCAAATATGCAGGATAGCCTTCTTCACCGGGCATTTCTTCTAAGCGAGATGACATTTCACGCAAAGCCTCTGCCCAACGTGAAGTAGAATCCGCCATAATAGCCACTTTATAGCCCATATCACGGAAATATTCCGCAATGGTAATTCCTGTGTAGATAGAAGCCTCACGTGCTGCTACCGGCATATCAGAGGTGTTGGCAATAAGAACTGTACGTTTCATTAGTGGCAAACCTGTTCTTGGATCTTTTAGCGCAGGAAATTCCATAAGAACATCGGTCATTTCATTTCCACGCTCACCACAACCAACATAAACAATAATGTCGGCATCTGCCCACTTTGCCAATTGATGCTGGATAACTGTCTTCCCCGAACCAAATGGTCCCGGAACTGCCGCTACGCCACCTTTGGCAATAGGGAATAAGGCATCAATTACACGCTGTCCTGTAATCATAGGCTCTTCCGGTGCTAATTTTTCTAAATAAGGGCGGCTGCGGCGCACAGGCCAAACCTGCAACATAGGATATTCATCTATAGTGCCGTTTTCCTCTTTAATTTTATAAATAGGCTCTGTAATAGTAGCTTCACCATCAAAGACCCATTCTATTGTCCCCTTCTTACCCGGAGGAAGCATAATCTTATGCAATACTGCCGGTGTTTCTTGAACAGTGCCTATAACATCACCGCCAATTACTTTGTCCCCGACGCTAACACTAGGATTAAATTTCCATTTCTTTTCCCTGTTTAATTTGGGAACTGAAATACCACGGGTAATACGATCGCCCGCCTGCTTATAAATAACATCCAACGGACGCTGAATGCCATCAAAAATTCCTTCAATCAAACCAGGAGCTAGTTCTACAGACAATGGAAAACCCGTAGATTCTACAGGTTCACCCGGCCCAAGTCCAGCTGTTTCCTCGTATACCTGAATAGAAGCCTTATCGCCTCTTAACTCAATTACTTCACCAATCAGATGCTTTTCGCTAACACGCACAACGTCATACATTTGTACATCGCCCATGCCTTCAGCTACAATCAGCGGACCGGATACTTTTACAATAGTTCCACTCATCGGCTATTTCCCTACCCTTCCTTGAATAGAATGTCTGCGCCAACTGCTTTTTCAACATTAGCCTTTATTTGTTTCATTCCAAGTCCCAAAGCATCAGAATTCATAGGAATGGGAATGATGGCCGGAAATGTTGCAGTTGCATACATCGCAATAGCTTCTTGCACTTGCGTTGCGGCTTTTTCAGTAATATAAATTACGGCATAACCGTTATCTGCTAAGTAATGAATTCTATGTTCTATCTTAGCCGGCTGCTCTTCATAAAAAACGTCTAGGCCAATAGCTTTGAAAATCATTACTGAGCTCGGATCCCCGATTACTGCTATTTTCCTTTTTTTCATACGCCTGCCCCCTATAATAATGAGTCAATGGAGCCATCGACCCCTACACCCAGCCTCTTTATACATAAAGCTCTGGCAATTCTGCTTCAAAACCGCCCCGCTTTGTTCCAAAAATAATGCGAAGAGCCTTTGCCTCTGCTTCACGAGCCATAAGATACCCGATAATAGGTCCTAGTGTAAACGTGTCCCATTTAACGCTACGCAAAACATTCATAAGAGCTGTTTCCATTTTGCGTTTAAGTACCGCAGGTTCGTTAGTAGACACATATTCTTCAATGGTTTGAGAAATCAGTTTTCCGTGCCTGCCTCGATTTAGCTTTGCCCCTAGCTGTTCAAAAGGAGTATCCATAGCCTCCATAAGAAGGGTATGATCAATTTCTCCACATTCCAAAAGCAATGGCTTTAGTTTATCTGCTTCCCAATGTAACAAGCGAGACCGAACAACACTACGTGCATTTTGAAAATCTGCCATTAAAGAAAAATATTCGCGTACAAAACTACGATCATGCATTTTATCTAATACAGATTTAATGTGTCTAAACATAGCACCATCAATCTGTGCACTAAAAAGTAAAGGGTCAATATGATGTTGCAGGTCAACTTCAATTTTATCCATAGTTATTCTAAATGCATCAGGCATTTCGCCATAGTATTTATTATTAATGCTCTCACGTAGAAAATCTAGAGGAAATGTTCCTCCCTCTATTAAAACATCTGGGGCATCCACACCCAAAAGACGTGCTTTTAATAAAGTCTTGATATTGTGTACATCAACCGCAAGCAAAAACAAACTAGTTAACTCCGGCGCAGGTGTCAATTCCCAAATTTGTCGTCTGGAAAATTGTAACTGAGCCCTGATAACATAATCTATTTCCTGTGTATTTATCTTATCTCCTGTCAAATTGCCCCCATAACCTGTTTCTAATAACAGAGCTAAGGCTTCCTGCACATTATTTGCTTCAGAAATTCTTCTTATTTGGGATGCATCCAACATTTTTGTGAAAAGGACGCTAACACGTCCCACTGCATATTCATAACTTGTTTGAGGCATATTACTTTACCTCCGTGCCAAATAACATTGTTGCTACTTCTCGTTCAGATTTCATGCGCACATCACGCAAAATTGTAGCAAAAGAACCATCGAAATCACTATGTTTACCTATAAGCATAACTCCGCCGGTAAATTTAGCAGGCTCGCTAGCCAATGTTAATTCCCCTTTTTTACCCGCCTCTATTAAAGCAGCGTTAAGTTTTGCAAGCATGCCGCCATTGTATTTTTCCACATCTGCTGCCGGCACACATAATTTTTCATTTCCACTTTCACTAGCAGCTAGTACAATCGTTATAATAAGTTTTTCCCACTTATCTAACGGTAATTTTGCAAGTTCTTTTTCTGCTTCGGAGAAGGCTTCTTCTATAACTTTCCGCTTGCTATCCAATGAATTCTTACGAGCTTCCAGTTCAGCAATTAACACTTGGCGGCGAGCAGCTTCATCGGCATCTGCTGCAGCTTGCACATTAATTTCTTCCACTTTTGTTTGGGCTGTATTTTTAATTTTAGTACCGGAAGCTATAGCCTTCTTCTTGGCGGCTGCAAGCATAACTGCAACTTCTTGAGAAGCTTCATCTCTTATTTTTAAAATAATCTTATTTGCTGCCACCGGATTTCCCTCCCTGCTTATAGTTTAACGCCATTAACCATAATGAAGGAAATCAACAGTGCAAGCACTGCATAAGTTTCAACCATTGCAGTTAAGATAATTCCCTTACCTGTTTCTTCCGGACGTTTTGCACAAAGATAAATGCCCGATGCTGCAACTTTGCCTTGATAAATACCTGACATTAAACCACCAATAGCAATAGGGAGTGATGCAAACAAAAGAGCCATGCCTTGATAAGTTGTTAATTCCTTAACATTACCATCAATAACACCTATGTTCAAAACAATAATAAAAGCAATCAACAAACCATAAATTCCCTGTGTTCCGGGAAGCGCTTGTAATACCAAAACATTACCGAATTTATCCGGATCTTCAGAAATAACTCCGGAACCTGCTTGTCCTGCAATAGCGACACCTATTGCAGACCCCACGCCTGCGAGACCTGCTGCAATTGCTGCTCCTGCGAAAGCAAGAGTTGTACCTAATGTTAACATAATGTAATTCCTCCCTTGAATCTCTTTTTTATGATTTTATTTAGTAACATCGACATATTTAGTGCGAATGGCCAGCGGCGTAAAAGCCCTGCCACCTGCTTCGTAGAATTTACCAAAAAACTCAATATACTGTAAACGACTAGAATGTACAAACGAACCCAGAACATTAATAATAATATTAAAGATATGTCCCCCTACAAGTACGAATACAGCTACTATAATACCCACAGGACCGGTTTCCCACAACATCTTAGCAATAGTATTGATAACCATGGCAATAACGCCGGTAGCTAACCCTAAGGCAAAAAGTCTGGAATAACTCAGCAGATCGCTGACGTACCCGCTGATATTATAAAGCGTAAGCAACCCGCCAAAAAACTTAGCAATAATGCCTTTCTTTTCTCGTCCTCCAGTAAAAACAATAGTTGCGGCTCCCAATATTGCTAAATATTTTCCTATTTCACTAGGCAAAAGTGCCATAAGGAAAAGGCCTAAAAACATTACCAACCAGGAAAGTTCATCAAAAATTGCTGCCCATACATTTCCACGCTTAACGTCCAAATACATTTTCATACACATGCCTGTTCCCAAATGCAAAGCACCTAAGCCAAAGCACAAAGCCAGCATCTTTAAAGGTTCTTTCATAGGGGCAAACAATAACGGACGCCATTCTAATCCAAACCATCCGCCAAATAATATCCCCCAAATAACAGTTGATATACCTCCAAAAAAAATAACCGTAAGCAATTTTCCAGTAGAATCTTGGGGTTTAAAGAGCTTAAGGACAACATACAGTAAAATTGTTAGAACAAGTCCATAGCCAGCGTCTGAGAGCATCATACCAAAAAATATGAAATGAAAAGGTGCCATCATAAAATCAGGATCTAATGAACCTATTTTAGGACGCGAATACAATTCTGTAACAAATTCATATGGCCTGGAAAACTTCCCATTTTCCATTACTGTAGGAGGTATTTCTCCCTCCTCCGGTTCAACAAAATTTAAATCATAAGCCGGTGTAACTTCTTTTACCGCTTTAACAACTTCATCTGTTTTATCTGCTCTTACCCATCCCTCTACAAAAAACGTTTTCTGTGTTTCTAACCCACTTGAAGCCATACGATCTTGCTTGGCAATTAACTGATCATAATAAAGCTGTAATTCAGCTTTCCTCTCAGCAACTTTTTTAGCTTCTTCCTCTAAGTTATCGGCTAGTGATTCTTTCATTCTAGCAGCATCTGTTAAATCTGCTGCAATTTCTCGCGCCAACCCTATCCGCTTTGGAAAAACTACATCTGCAAAATCATGAGCCTTGAGGAAATGTTTAACTTCGGGGCCATCAGCCTTATAGGCAAAAACAACTATAGCCCGCCCTTCAGGTGCTTCATCCAAGACAATTACTTCTGCAGTCAAATCTTTTATATCCGCCAAAAACTCATCTTTAGTTAATTCCGGCATATAACCTGCAAAATAAACACTAGAAACCGTAGCACCCAAGGCTTCTAGGGGAATATCTAATTTCAGCCAAGGTTTAAGAGCTTCTGCCTGTGCCAACATGGTTATAGCTTCATTCCGCAGTGAACTTATTTTATCTTCCAGTGTTGCTACCTGCTGGGCTAACCCCGCCGCCTCCGGAGTATTTTGAAGGAACTTAGTATAAGACACCGGAGTACGCGATGCTAGAAAGGAACTTTTACCAACATGCATGTCCATGAACTTAATAGCACCATGTGTTTTTTCCACTTCATTTCCAACATTTTCTGCACCAGGCAGCCCCTTCTCTTCCGCAGAAGGTATTAACATAATATTACCCTCCCGCTGCAATGCCAAGAGGATGGAATCGCGGTCTTCCTTAAGCGCATATAACATTGCTTTTTTCATTGGAACCAACATGTTAGACCACAACCTTTTCTACTATATAAGCTACCGTTGCTGCCAGTTTTTCACGAGCAGCTCGTGCCTGCGCACGGTCAAGCCGTGCACGCTCATCCACCAGGGCTTTAGCTTTTATCTTTGCCTGAGCTTCTGATGTTGCTATTGTTTTCTTAGCAGCCTCTCGTGCTGCCGTTATCATGGCTTCCGCATTTGCTGTGGCTTTATCTTCAGCTTCTCGAAGCATATTTCTTGCTGTAAGATTTGCTTCTCGCTTAGCTTCTGCCGCAGCCTCTTCCGCAGCCTTGATTTCCTCCAACATAGACAATTTTCTCACCACCTTTATCCATATAAATAATCAACAAACATCTTATAAGCGCACAAAATACCGTTTTCACCTCAATGTGAAACCGGTATTTGGATATTAGTATGTGAAGCTTTTTTCGTTACAATAAGCACAATCATTATCATTTCAGCGTTCCTCCCATACTGTCCTTACCCTAGTTGCGGCAATTCTCGTTGAGATCGCCTAGAATTACTCTGGCTGCTCAATAAAACATACTGTTATTACTTACACAAAAATCTGAAAATTCCTTCTTTTTTATTTTTTTATTTCAAATTGACTAGCTTAAAAACATTCTCCGTATCCGGTAACATATGTTTTGCTAAACGAATTCCTCTATCTAAATCGGCAGTAAAACAAATTGTAGTGCTGCCTTGCCCTTGTGTTTTGGCAAAACCATTTGCTGCCAATACTTTTATAGCCTCCCTAGCCGTTTCTTCTGCCGGGTCGATAATATTAACATCATTACCTAAAGCATTTTCTATTTCTTTTCTGATAAACGGATAGTGCGTACAGGACAAAATAAGGGTATCAGCACCTGCAGCCTTGAGTTTATCTGTATATTCAGTTACCGCTTCTGCCAGCTCCGTAGAAGCAAATTTTTCACCTTCAATAAGTGGCACAAATTTAGGACAAGCTATGGGTGCCACGCAAGCCGTGGGGTCAATAGCTAAAATAGCATCCTTGTGCGCGCCTGTTCCAATGGTAAACTCAGTGGCAAAAACTCCGATTTTTTTTTCTTTGCTTGCTGCTAAAACCAACTCGGCACCTTTAGACATACCAACTATATCAAACTTATGTTCCTTTTTGAGTGTCTCAACACCTAGTACAGTTAGTGTATTACAAGCAACAACAACTAATTTTACTCTTTTTTCATCAAAGAAACACAACATCTGTTCCACAAAAGCACGCACTTCTTCTTCTTTACGTGGGCCATATGGTGTTCGTGCCGTATCTCCTAAATAAATGAAGTCTTCTGCCGGTAACATAGTCCGCAGACATTTCAAAACACTTAATCCACCAACACCGGAATCCAGCACCCCGATTGGCATATCTTTTTTCAACATAATTCCACCTGGCTTTCTCCTTATCGGCTCTGATATTGTGTACAATGCTATTATACTATGAAATAAGATAATCTTACATATTTACACGAAAAATATGCTAAAATATTTGTAGGTGAAAATATTTGGGGGCGATAGCTGTTGAGCGACAAAACTTTATCAAAAATAGCTTGGCTAAGATTTTGGGCTAGGATGTTTGATTATTTTTTATTTGGGTTCATTTTTCTTGTTTTAACTTCACACATTCCCAACTTCACAAAATATCCGCTCGTTTTCTTCTTTACTCAAATTATTTTTCTTGTCTGTTCTGAAGCAATGTTCATAGCAAGAACAGGAACTACTCCCGGCAAAAAATTCTTAGGTATTCATATTGTTGGAAAACAAACGTGCATTATACCATTTCAGATAGCTTTATATAGAACCTTTTGGGCTTATGTGAAGGGACTGTGGCTAGGTCTTCCTGTTATTATGTTCATCCCTGCCTGGTTTAGCAAAAGGCGCTATATAAAAACCGGTACTACCATTTGGGATGAAGCCGCACAAACAGAAATCATTATGTCCCCAAGCAATTTTTTCCGTAGGGTCATGTTCGTAATTGTATTTATACTAATTATGTTCTTAATAGGCAACTATAGTTTATTACAACAAGCAGTTCAACAAGCAAAATAAAAGCAAAGTCTCTGCAACTAATTTGCAAAGACTTTGTTTTTATTTTATTCTGTTCTTTAATTTTTATTTATAATCATATACTTTAGTATATGATTATAAATATTTTGACCATAGTGGATAGGCACTTAAAACTATAACTATCAATAAAACCATATAATCTGCTACTCTCAATTTTTGTGGACACATGTTTTGATAAGTGTTAGCTCCAAAACCCTTAAGCTCCATAGAAAGCGCCAAAGTATCTGATTTTGCCACCGCTCGCATTACTAAAGGCTTCACCACTGCCAAATAAGCGTAAAGACGTTTAAAAATATTACCACGATTAGAATATCCTCGACAAGATTGTGCGTCCAATGTTGTGGCACTGTCAGTCAAAAAATCCGGAACAAAGCGCAAAGCCGTTGTCAGCATGAACGCATATTCACAAGGTAAGTGGAACTTTTCTACTAAAGCTTGAGCAATATCTTGAATTTTGGTAGCCGCTAACAAACATAGAAATGCCGTAGTCATAACAAACATCCGCAATCCACCGGCCAAAGAAACTTTCAAAGGTGAACCAAATAGTAATTGCAACAAGATCATCATGCCTGTAAATACCGTCAAAGCACCAATAGCGGCCATGGTCAAACGATCATGTTTAATATAAAGTAACAACGCCAATTCCAAAACCAAAATAGTCGCAACTGCTGAAACCGGTAGAAGAAATACCCAAGCAGTTACTGCTAATACTGTTATCAATTGAGTAAACGCCGTTATTCTCATTGTGCAACACCTTCTTTAAGGTGCAGCTTTTCACAAAATTCTTCTGCGGTTTGAGCCTCAACACCAAAAGTTGCGGAAAGTGTCGCTATAATAGGCTGCTTTAGCCCCCATTCATTTAGTTCGCTTTTCCCATCATAAAGATCTGCCGTAGCTCCATCAAAAACTAAATCGCCATTGTGTAATACAAGAGCCCTTTGTGTGTACTGCCTAGCAATATTCATATCATGAGTTATAAGGATAATGGTAATTCCCTTTTCTTGGTTAAGTTTTTCCAAGTATTCCATCATATTGTTTTTTTCTTGTTCATCTTGCCCATTAGTAATTTCATCTAATATCAAAGTCTGAGGATTAAGTGCCAATGCTGCCGCAACTCCCAATCTGCGTTTTTGTCCAAAAGACAAGGTGCGTGGATAGGCATCAGATAGCCCTGCCAATCCCATAGCCGCCAAAGCAGATTCCACTTGTTCTTTCACCTTATTTTCAGATTTGTTTTTACAACGCGGTCCATAAGCCACCTCTTCAAAAACTGTATCTTCTAAAATTTGCAAATCAGGATTTTGAAATACATAGCCAACCTGATGAGCTAAATCAGCCGGTTCTAAATCAGCAATATTATTGCCTCCCACAAAAACATCTCCGCTGCGAGGATGTAGTAGCGCCATAAACAGACGGCTTAAGGTAGTTTTTCCACTACCATTATGTCCTAACAAGGCCACAAATTCACCATCTTTTATTTTACAATTTATGTCATTAAGAACAGGTTCACCACGATGATAGGCGAAATTAACTGCTTTTGCTTCAATCATCACAGTCCACCTCCCACAAATTTTTCCTGCAACTCTTTAAGAGCATCTTCTTCGTTGCGCCAAGCTCCTAAAGTAATGCCAAAGCGATTTTCCAATCCAAGCTTAACTTGCCACAGTTCAGGAAGATTCTGCCTAAGTTCAGGGATTTCATAGGCAATAGCGGCTGCCTCTTCAAATGTCCCTTGGGCCGCAACTTCTCCTTTATTCATAACAATCATATTAGTAGCATAAGGTAGTAAAAAATTGATGTTGTGTTCCACCACAATCACTGTCATATGATACTCTTTATAAATTTTATATAAAAGTTTGTAAAGCGCATGTGCACCATCCGGATCCATTGCAGACACCGGTTCATCCAAAACCAACACCTCCGGATGCACGGCCAAGACAGAGGCCAGTAGCAACCGCTGCCTTTGTCCTCCTGATAACTCATCAAGTTGATAATTCTCGCGCCCCGGCAGGCCTACGTCTGCTAAGGCTTGTTTTGTCCTTGCTGCTACTTCCTCAGGGGCAAACCCGTGATTAAGCAAACCAAAAGCTACTTCTTCCCCAGCAGTTAAAGAAACCAACTGACTTTCATAATCGTCTAACATTAAACCTACGCGCATAGACAAATCAGAAACACGTTTGCCTTTTGTTGTTTCTCCCAATACTTCAACGTCACCCGCGTACCGCCCTCCGTAGTAGTAGGGAATAATTCCAACCATAGACTTGCATAAAGTTGTCTTTCCGGCACCACTTGGTCCTGAAATAACTGTAAAAGAACCCTTACTAATTTCCAAGTTAACATCATGTAAAACTACATTACCATTAATATAGCCATAATAAAATTTTTCAAATTTAATCGCTGCTTCACTCATGTTTATTGCCCTCCTGCATAAAAAACAATTTTTGCACCGGAGCAAAAAGCACCTGAGTAATAACACCATTTAAAGCTGCTACCACCATAACCACCGGGAGCATAGCATTAGTCCACACATGCAGGGGCAAACTCAAAATCAACTTCAAAATAAATGTAAAGACACCACCACTAACGGCCGTGGCAAAAAAACCGGTAATAAACGGGCGGAATTTAAAATTACCCATACCTACTGACAACATAGCTTTTACTAAAATTGCCGCAGTCAAAGCTCCACATATCTCACTGGCTACGTTACCAAGTGGAAATGCAGACTTGGAAGATGGTACTATTGTAAGTCCGGCTATAAACCCAATTCCCAATGCACGTGAAAGACTAGGGTTCGTTAGACCTATGGTAATAGAATACATAGCAATAGTCCAATTGGGTGTTACACCACCAATATTAGGGCTAATAGTATGTAAAATAACACCAATAGCCAACAATAGAGCGGTTACTGCCACCCACCTATGACTATCTTTCGTGGCCGGTACTTCTATAAGTTCGGGTTGTTTAACTTCCATATATCTTATACTCCTTGTTCTGAAAATTTAGACTCATATTAGAAGTTTAAAAGTTAAATAGCAATGTGTCAATATTATTTTGCTTTTCTTTATTTTTCAACTATAATAAGTATAGATGATTAGTATGATATAATTATTTAACAACTCAAATAAAAAGAAGGTGATATTATGAAAATTTCAACTAAAGGCCGCTATGCCCTACGCTTAATGCTAGACTTAGCATTTAATTACACAGGAGCTTATATTACTATCAAAAATATTGCCAAAAGGCAAGAAATTTCAGAAAAATATTTAGAACAAATTATAACTCAACTCAGTAAAGCCGGTTTTGTGAAAAGTGCCAGAGGTGCTCAAGGAGGCTATATGTTAGCAAAAACTCCCGAGGAATATACTGTTGGTGAAATTCTCCGTACCATGGAGGGTAGTTTAGCTCCTGTTCCCTGCTTAGATTCAAACAATACCCCTTGTCTCCGTGCTAGTGACTGTGTAACCTTAGAAATTTGGCAGCAACTGCAAGATGCTATTGATAATGTTGTAGACAACATAACCTTAGCAGATTTAGTTACCAGACAAAAAGAAAAAACCGTCTTGGATTACAATATTTAAAAATACTGTCAAGCAAAAAAAGCTTGACAGTATTTTTTTTAGATAGTACAATTAGTTAAAGCTAATCCATAGTACTACTATATGAATACGGTAAAAGGTGATTATTATGAAAAGAAATCTATCCGGCAAGCGATGTTGAATATCGTTAGTAAGCCCATAGTATCAATAAAATATAAGCGAAATGAGGAATTTAAAATGAAAAAAATAGCAAATAGTTTAATTGAATTAATTGGTAAAACACCATTACTTCTTCTCACTAATTTCAACAAAGAATATGCCCCTAAGTCTAACATTATTGCAAAATTAGAATATTTCAATCCTGCCGGCAGTGTAAAAGATAGAATTGGCAAAGCCCTTATTGAAGATGCCGAAGCCAAAGGTCTTCTAAAATCAGGCTCCACCATTATTGAACCCACAAGCGGCAACACTGGTATTGGACTTGCTTCTGTCGCAGCAGCAAAAGGTTATCGCGCAATTTTGACCATGCCGGAAACTATGAGTGTAGAGCGTCGCAATCTACTTAAAGCCTATGGTGCTGAAGTAGTTCTTACCGACGGAGCGCAAGGCATGAAAGGCGCAATTGCTAAAGCAGAGGAATTGGCAAAAGAAATACCAAATTCTTTCATCCCGGGACAATTTGTTAATGCGGCTAATCCTAGGGCACATTTTGAAACAACCGGGCCTGAAATTTGGGCAGACACTGATGGCAACGTTGATATTTTTGTAGCCGGTGTTGGCACCGGAGGTACTTTAACCGGGGTTGGCAACTTCTTGAAATCCAAAAATCCTAATGTGAAAATCGTTGCTGTGGAGCCAGCCTCCTCCCCCGTTCTTTCCGGTGGTACAAGCGGACCTCATAAAATTCAAGGAATTGGTGCGGGTTTCATTCCTAAGGTACTTGACACTAGTGTTTACGATGAAATTTTACAAATCAAAAACGAAGATGCTTTTTCCACTGTTAAAGCGTTAGCCAAAAAAGAAGGCCTATTGGTTGGTATTTCTAGTGGGGCCGCCGTATATGCCGCAACTGAATTAGCCAACCGTCCTGAAAATGTCGATAAAAACATTGTGGTATTGCTTCCTGATACCGGTGATCGCTACCTATCTACGCCGGGATTTGTAGATTAACACCAAATATTTTACTCCTAAGTAAACAGAGGCATTTCTCCACTTATTGGGAACTGCCTCTGTTTTTCATATTGTTTAATATTATGATAGATATATTACATAAAATATTATTTATTTTAAAACAGAAGTTGCAACAACGCCATGGTTGTATTATAATCTAACCCATGGGGACGTAGCTCAGCTGGGAGAGCGTTCGGTTCGCATCCGAGAGGTCGAGAGTTCAATCCTCTTCGTCTCCACCATACTACTAAAAATACATAATTGCAGCTGGAAATTAAACATCCTATTTTCACGTGGGATGTTTTTTTGTTGCACCAAATTGAGTTCTACTGATTATGCATTTTCCACAACCTTGTTATACACCTTAACCATGTTCCTCCCTGAAGTTTTAGCTTGATAAAGAGCAAAATCTGCGGCCCGGACTAATTCATCAGAGCTCATATCCTCTGATGGAACGACGGAATGAATGCCAACACTTATGGTCACATAAGGACATATGTTACCAATACCGGAGGGTATTCTTAATTCTTCAACAGCACTTCTGATATCTTCACCAACTTTTATAGCCTCGTCTATGGAAGTGTCAGAAATCACCACAACAAACTCCTCGCCCCCATATCTCGCCGCAAAATTACCGCGGCCACTCAATTGTCCTATAATTGCTGCGGCTACATGTCTTAAACATTCATCACCTGCCTGATGTCCGTAGGAATCATTATAATTTTTAAAAAAATCAACATCAATTAAAACCAAAGCCACAGAGATTTGTTCACTTAGTCCACGCTTCCATTCTTTATCTAGTAACTCATCAAATGAACGTCTATTTGCTATTCCCGTAAGCCAATCCACCGCTGAAAAAAGTATTAATTGTTTATTCGCTTTTTCCAAAGCTTCTGTTCTGTTTTTTAACTGCCTTTTTAATATGCCCACCATCAGAATCATAAAAATAGTCGTAATAAAAATGATAAATATTTTATAAAAATTCTGACTTGTATACTTCATTAAATGCCCTGGTTCAGAAAAAAAATACCCGCAATACAAAATAGTTAAACTTCCGCTTACGCTTCCACAAAAAAAACCTCCTGCAAACGTAGATAAAACCACAGCAATAAAACAAACCACAGCAGGATTGGGAACATTAAAGTAATCGCTAAGCGCTATTACAAATATGGTTACGAGCACACTTAATATAAAACAATGCTTTTGTGCTAATTCTTCTTTAACTCTATCGGAACTTTTAGGCATGCTCTCTCCTTCCTTTCTATCCATTTATCTTTTTGCAGAAAATTTATAATATATTTCTCAAAACAGAATCACTTATCAAAACTGACACACACTTCAATATTATAATAATTATACTTTAATATTCAAGATAATTATATAACTAAACAATATAATTTATAACTTTTATAATTATATTATTTAGTTTTTATTGTTCTTATTTATTTGGTAGTGTACAATAAAATTAATATTTAATTGTGATTGAGTAATTTTTCAGAAAGGTGAGCTTAAAAATGAACCCCCAAATAGAAACTAGTCCTTTAAATAAAAAACTTAATTTTATTGTCGATAGTCTTTCTGTATATGTTTCTTATTTTGATGCAAAAACCTTGCAATACTTATTTGTTAATAAATTATATACACAAGCCTATGACAAGCGACGCGAGAAAATAATCGGCTCTACTATGAAAGACATCCTTTCCGAAGAAAATTATAAAAATGCGCTTCCTCATATTGACGCTGTTCGTAGAGGCGAGCACACTTCCTATGAGTATTACTTTAATGTCCCTATTGGCTTACGCTGGGTAAAAGTAGATTATGTACCTGAATTTGATGCTTCCGGTAATGTGGTAGCATTTATTGCAATTGGCACAGATATAACGGAACGAAAAATAGCGGAAGAAAAAATGAAAAAAAGTGAAACACGTTATCGTTTTATTGTAGAGACAGCCAGTGAAGGTATTATGGTGCTAAATAAAAACTTTATTATAGAATATGTGAATAATAAGTTGGAATCTATGCTAAGCTATGCAACAGATGAATTGCTAGGTAAAAATTTCAGAACATTGCTATTTAACAAGGATTTGGAATCCTTTGAACTACAGGTAAAAAAAAGAATGCAAGGTGAAGGTGCAACTTACGAAAAATTTTTAAAGACAAAAAACGCCACCGGCCACTGGAGTTTGATTTCTGCTAAACCCATCATGGATGATAATAAAAATTTTGATGGAGTTTTTGTTATGTTGACAGATATCCATTCTCGTAAACAGCTAGAAAAAAAATTGGAAAAGGTCATAAAAAAACTTAAACATTTAAGCAACACCGATGAATTGACAGGTTTAGTCAATCGCCGCTATTTTAATAAAATAGCTTTTACCAAATACTCCAAACTCGCCAATAGGCAAGGACAATGGTCATTTATTATGTTAGACATTGATCAATTCAAAGAATTTAATGACTATTACGGACATTTACAAGGAGATATTTGTCTACAGAAAGTTGCCAGTGTTTTAACTAAAAACATTCATGGTAAATTTGATATTGTTTCCCGTTATGGTGGCGACGAGTTTCTTTGCTTATTGTCAGAGCGAAGTTTAAAAGAGCTGGAATCCCTAGCCCAAAAAATCGTACGAGATGTCGAAAATCTCCATATTGAACATAAAAAATCCATAGTTTCTTCCCATGTCACTATTAGTTTAGGACTGGCTATAACAAATTGCGACAATACTTTAAAGGTAATGGACTGCATCAAGAATGCTGACAATGCTCTATACGATGCTAAAACAACAGGACGTAATAGAGTGGTAATTTGTAACTATATCAACCAATCTTTTTAAAACAGGCTAATTCCCTTTTGGGAATTAGCCTGTTTTATTAGCTTAGTTATTTTCTTGACAATTAAAATGACCAGTCGTATAATAATAACAAATAGACGACCTTGTTTAATTTGAATAATAAAAATACTTAAAGGAGCTGAATTTTATGAACAATTTTCAATTTGTAAACCCAACAAAAATTATATTTGGCAAAGGGGAAATTAAAAGATTGCCCCAAGAGATTCCTTCTCAAAGCAAAGTTTTGTTAATTTATGGCGGCGGCAGCGTTAAAAAATCAGGATTATTAGACACAATTAAAGATATATTAAAAGAATACAAACTGGGTGAATTTGGTGGTATTGAGCCCAACCCAACATACGAAACCTTAATACAGGCAGTTGAATTAATTCGCAAAGAAAAATATGATTTTTTACTAGCAATTGGTGGCGGTTCCGTTATTGACGGCACCAAATTTATCGCAGCAGCTGTGCCCTTTACCCAAGACGATCCCTGGAAATTAGTTGCTGACCAACTCCCAATTATAAGTGCCTTACCTTTTGGTACCGTTTTGACTTTACCTGCTACAGGATCAGAAATGAATAATGGTGCTGTGGTAACCAAAAGAGCTATAAATGCCAAGCTGCCATTTAGAAATCCTGCTGTATTCCCTAAATTTTCTATACTTGATCCACTTTACACATATACATTACCTAAAAAACAAATTGCCAATGGAGTTGTTGATGCCTTTGTTCACGTAATGGAGCAATATATGACCTATCCCGTTGCAGGAAAAGTGCAAGATCGTTTTGCAGAAGGTTTACTCTTAACCTTGATTGAAGAAGGCCCTAAAGCCTTAGCAAACCCCGAAGACTATGATGTGCGTGCAAACATTATGTGGACAGCGACCCTAGCCTTAAATGGTCTAATCGGCAGCGGTGTTCCTCAAGATTGGTCAACACATATGATAGGGCATGAAATTACTGCTTTGTATGGTTTAGATCACGCACAAACATTAGCAATCGTGTTGCCTTCTATGCTTAAAATTATGCAAAAAGATAAAACCGAAAAACTTCTTCAATACAGTGATAGAATTTGGAATATTCCCAAAACCCTCTCAGATGCAGAAAGAATTAGCCTAGCTATTGAAAAAACACAATACTTTTTTGAAACCATGGGAATTAAAACTCGTTTTTCTGATTATGGACTAGGACAAGAAGTTATAGAAAAAATTATAACAGGACTGAAAGCACACAAAATGACTAAACTGGGAGAATGCGGAAAAGTTACGCCGGAAATTGCCGGTAAAGTATTAGAATTGAGTTTGTAAAAGGAGTCCTTATTATGGAAAATCAGGTAAAAGAAAATAATAGTATCCTGGATATTTTATTTAGTCCTGTAACAATAGGTAATTTAAAGTTAGCAAATCGCGTTGTTATGGCCCCCATGACCAGAGGCTTTTCACCAAATGGCGTCCCGGGAGAAAATGTTGCCGCTTATTATAAAAGACGTGCTGAAAATCAAGTCGGCCTTATTATCACCGAAGGAACTTTAATCAATCATCCTGCTGCGGCCGAAGGATTGGACAGGCCAAATTTTTATGGTGATGCAGCACTAAATGGCTGGGCTCAAGTTGTTAAAGCTGTCCATAAGGTAGGCGGGAAAATAGTTCCACAGTTATGGCATGTAGGCACTGCTCGTAAAATTGATGGCGACAATCCAAACCCTGAAGCCCCACCCATTGGTCCATCAGGAATTGATTTAATGACCGGAGAAAAAGTAACAACACCTATGACCACAACGGAAATCGAACAAGTTATTGAAGCTTTTGCTACGGCAGCAGCTGATGCGAAAAAGTTAGGTTTTGATGGGATTGAAATCCACGGCGCACACGGTTACTTAATTGATCAGTTCTTTTGGGAAAAAACAAACCACCGTCAAGATAAATATGGCGGCAATATGAGAGCTCGCTCTCAGTTTGCTGTTGAAATAGTAAAAGCTTGCCGCAAAGCTGTAGGTCCTGATTTCCCTATCATATTTCGTTATTCTCAATGGAAAACGGGCAGTTACCAGACAAAACTAGCAAATACTCCTGAAGAATTATCAATATTTTTAACTCCACTAGTTGAAGCCGGCGTAGATATATTTCATTGCTCAACCAGACGCTATTGGGAACCTGAATTTGATGGTTCTACCTTGAATTTGGCAGGATGGACTAAAAAAATAACAGGTAAACCAACTATTACTGTTGGCTCCGTTGGTCTTGATACCAACTTCATAGAGTTTTTTGCCGAGGGAAAAGGTGCAAAAGCTACTAGTATTTTACCGCTTATAGAAAGATTGGAAAAAGGTGAATTTGATTTAGTTGCTGTGGGAAGAGCTCTGCTTGCAGATCCTGCTTGGGCCACTAAAATACGACAAAATAGAATTAGTGATTTAATTCCGTTTGAACCGGGCGCAGAAAAAACCCTGTCTTAATACTATGTATTATTTACTATTAAAAAAACCTTATCAGTATATGAAGGGATAAACAATGTCTAGAAAAAAAAGTGCAGATTTGGAACAAACAAAACAGACCTTATTGGAAGTTGGTTTGTCCTTGTTTGAACAAAAAGGTTTCAATGCTACCGGTATTCAAGAAATTGCTACCTCTGCCGGAATTCCAAAGGGTTCCTTCTACAACTATTTTGCCAGCAAGGATGATTTTGGCGTAGCCGTAATTAACTATTACACTAAATTTCATACGGAAATTTGGCTAAATCTCCTAGCGGCAACAACAGAAAAAGAAAATTCTTATGAAGCTTTGAGTTCAGCTTTTTTAGCAATTACTGAAAAATATCGTTGTTCCGAAGTAAAAAAAGGTTGTCTGTTGGGTAATCTTGCAGCAGAAATCAGTGACGCCAGCGAAAAATGTCGCATGGCATTACAAACATCTGTAAACACTTACAAAAAAATTTTAGCGGAACGCATACTTCTGGGACAGCAGTATGGCAAAGTAAGACAAGACTTACCCGCCCAGCTTTTAGCTGATCTAATTTGGGATTGCTGGCAAGGAAGTTTGCTGCGAATGAAGATTGAAAAATCAGTGAGCCCGGTAAACAGTGATTTAGAACTTTTGTTCAAATATTTTTTGTTACCTACAATTTAATGTTAAAAAGTACCCTTGCAGTAGAAATGCTGCAAGGGTACTTTTTTATTGTGTTTGAATTATTTTGACTTTAGTGGTGGAATAGGCGGAATATGTTGCAATTTACAAATTTCTTCAGGTTTCAATTTGAAAACATCATGAACATGTATATCTTCAGTAGATCTCCAGGAAAAACAACAAGTATCACAAACATATACTTCCCAAACATCTCCTACAGGAGATTTTGTCATTACTCTTACAGCATCAGAATCACAACGTGGACATTTCATATGCATTCCCTCCTCTTTTTGTATTATTGCTTTGCACCGGCAGCCATTAAATTTTTTATTATCTCTTCCCATTTAGGTGTTTCAGGAGATGGCTTTAATAATTCTACAGAACGTGGATTTGGCTCTGGTGCTACAGGTGTTGTAGCATCAATAATCAATTTATCATGCATACCTGCAGGATTAGATGACGGATCTAGTGGCATACCCGCACAGTTTTGAATGACAGTAACATCTTTACTAGGTTTAACCCTTGTAGTTAGCGCCCACATTACTTGATCTAAATCAAACGGATCCACAAATTCGTCTACCAAAATAATAATCTTGGCATAAGCCGTACCATGAGTAGTACACAACATACGAAAAGCCGCAGACTTAGCAAACCCTCCATAACGAGATTTTACAGAAATAATCTCTCCAATACCGTGAGTGTACATAGAATTAACTGCTTCTACCTCCGGAATTGTTTCTTTTAGTTGCTTGTACATAGGAACAGAAGTATTGAGAGCCATCAAATAATCTATTTCTGTCCACGGCATACCTAAGTACAAATTTTCAAATATAGGGTTAGTACGATGCGTAATTCTAGTAATTTTTATTTCACATTGTAGCCTAGCCCCTGAATAAGACCCGGGGAATTCACCAAATGGGCCTTCACATGTGCGAACGCGAGGCATAATGTATCCTTCTAAAACAACTTCAGCATGTGCAGGAACATAAAGATTGTCGGCAGTATCGGCCTTAGTAATTTCCGTTGGAACACCATCTTGCAAAGCACCCACAAATTCGTATTCATTTTGGCTATAAGAAACAGGAGTTGACGCCATAAAAGTTACTAAAGGAGAATTGCCCAAAGCGATAGCAATCGGCAATGGTTCATTAACGGCTTCTGCTTTTGCCAATTGAATTGCGATATCATGGAAAGGCAATGCTTGAATACCTACGCGGTCAACATCTTTAACCTGAATTCTATAAGTGCCAACATTTAGTCTATTTGAATCATCAGGAAATTCAGGGTCAGCAGTTATAACTGAAGCCTTGGAAAGGAAGAATCCACCGTCTTGATCATTAATTCTATATAACGGAAGTACTTCAAAAAGATTAATATTTTCTGTTATTGTATTTTCTTTACAAGCTGCTTTTTCTCTTGGAACAACAACAGGCGGTACTGGAAATTTATCCCAACGACGATTTAGTTCAAAAAATTGCTCTTTAATAGTTGCATCTTTAGGCATTCCAAGCATTAAGGCATGATTTTGCCAAGAACCATGAACATTAGTAACTACAGAATACTTATACCCCTTAACTTTTTCAAATAACACTGCTGGCTTGCTCTTCATGTTTGCACAAGCACGACCTGCCGCACCAATAGATGGTTCAGGATCAACTTCTTCTTTAATTCTTACTAACTGGCCTTCTTCTTCAAGTGTTTTAAGAAATTCTCTTAAATCTTTGTACGCTTTTGCCATATAAATTCCCTCCTTATACGTCCCACTATTTTTGTGAAACTTTACATTTCTATAATAGGTTCTTTGTATCTGCATAGCAATTCAATTACTTCTTGTATTAATTCACAAACGGAAATTCCAAAAAGGCAACAATCACATTCTCTATTGGAATCGCACTATTATAAGAAAAAATGTAAAATAACAATAGAATACTAGGAGTGTAATTTATGAATAATTAATTGTTTTATTTAGGAAAGAGAAGTGCTTGATATGAATATTAACCAAATACGCTATTTCCTTGCTATTGTCAAAACAGGTAATTTTTCCAATGCAGCTTTTGACTGCTACATATCTCAATCATCTATTTCCAAACAAATAAAAGCATTGGAAGATGAATTAGGCGTTATCCTATTTACTAGAGAACACTCAAAAGTTAAACTAACCGACGCAGGCAAAACTTTTAATAAATATGCTTTGTCATATTTTGAATATTATCAAGATATGCTTGTATCACTAGAATATTATCAGCACTGTAAACAAGCCATTATACGTATAGGCTCTATTCCTATCGTATCTTCCTATGGTATTGCAAATAAAATTGGTCTCTTTACTAAGCAGTTTTCTAATAACAATATCTGTATTGATATGTATGAAAACACTCAATTTGATGTTGTCAATGCTATTCAAAACGATGTTTCTGACATGGCTTTCTTAAGATTGGAATTCCTTGAAAATATTGAGAACTATGACATTAGTCTTTTCGCAAAAGACAGCATAGTGCTGGTTTGCCACAAAGACAATACGTTTGCCCATAAAACAACTGTTTCATTACAAGAGATAGCTCCTTATCCACTAATGATCTTAGATCCTCATTCTTCTATTAACCATATTATTCATAATGAATTTGACAAACTAAACTTACCGTTAAAGATACAATGTGTTACTACTAGGCATAAAATTTTAATGGAAATACTTTCCACTAATTCCGCAGTTACCTTACTTCCCCAAAATCTAGTTGACCTACGCCTTTTCCCCAATTTAAAAATTATTCCTTTGTCAAATCCTATATATAGTAAGGTAGCTTTGGTAAAATTAAAATCAAAAAAGCTTAATAAAATATCTACTAATTTTTGGAACTTTTGGCAAGAACAATATAAACTAGATAAAACATGAAAAGAGGCGTACACAAATGAATAGATTCCTGCATATTGGAGTTCCAACCACAAAGTATATTCCCAATTCTGTGTTTAGGGATATTGACAAGGTTTATATCTCTCCTCCTAAAGATGAATTCGCAATAGAATATTTAAGGTTCGAAAAAGGGTCGTCTATGCCAAAAGAGGTAAAGGAAAATATCCATATTGCTTTTTTGGTTGATAACTTTGAAAACTTAATAAATGAAAACAAACTGCTGAAATTATGGACCAACGATAAAAACCAAAAAATGGCCTTCATATTGCACAATGGAATCGTTATAGAATTAGTAGAAAAATAAGAAAAAGCCATCGCTACTCAAATGCGATGGCTTTTTTATTAAGGTGGAGGAATAAGAATTTATTTAAAATCAAAACTTTTGAAGCTGTAACCATTCTTCAACTTCTATAATAATTGCATCAAAATTATCTTTCAGTTTTTCTATGTCTTCCTTGGTCGCATTGTCCAAGTGCAACCCTACGGAAACCACAACATTAATATTAAATTTACTTGACAAGAATAAAGCTGCTTCACGTGCCAACATATCATCTTTATGCCCCAGAACGCAGATAACAGAAACAGACGCAGAAATCATAGAAGCATCTTTTAAACTTGGTCGCGAGGACGCCAAACCAACTGCACCTACGTGTGGCTTTTCCCCACCACCAATAATAACAGCAACATCAGTTCCACAAAGGGTAACTGTGGCTGAAATTTTATATGGATTGCTTCCGATTTCCAGTTGTTTTGTATTCACCTCAATCAACGCCTTTCCATGCTACAAACTCTTTATAATCAATACCAAACTGCATTAAAATTTTACCAATAACATGATTGATTTGTTTTTCTACAGAATTAGACCCATTATAAAAAGTTAACATAGGAGGCACAACTATACAGCCATTATCTGCTGCTTCCTTTATATTCCTCAAATGAATACGGCTTAGTGGCATTTCCCTTGGAACAATAACTACTTTTCTACTTTCCTTAAGACAAACGTCTACCGCCCTCAAAAGTAAATTCGTAGCAAAGCCCGAAGCAATACCAGACACTGTTTTCATGCTGCAAGGAATTACTATAATCCCATCAGTTTTAAAAGATCCACTGGAAATACTTGCAGCCATATTTTTATTACTATGGTTATAATCCGCAAGGGCTGTAACGTCTTTCAGTGTTATATCTGTTTCACACTCAAAATTTTTTATGGCGCCCTCTGTAACTACAAGGTGTACTTCAATATCAGGTATTTGTTTTAATACTTTTAACATCTGATATCCCATAACAACACCACTGGCACCGGATATTCCTACTATCAGACGCATAATTCAGCTCCCTTTGATTTATAAAAATCAGATTTTTTAATATTTACCACAAACCACAGAACTTCCACCAAGGAACTTCTATAGCAACCGTTACAATATAAATGACGATGATGAATGGTACTCCAAACTTAATACACTCTTTCTGTGAATACATGCCATTATCATCACCTAGACCAACTAACATATTCAAATGCTGAAAAGGTAGTACATAGTGCGATGCAACAGCCGTGTAAGCAAGTAATGCCGGAACTAAAGGATTAACACCCATAGAACTGGTAAAGGCAATCATTGCCGGAATAACAATTCCCATTACCGCAATAACACTGCCTAGCAGCATATGTATGATAATAGCTACAGTTGTAATAAAAGCCGCCAAAATAAATGGGTTAGTTGGCACAGCAGCAGGAAGAATTGTAGTGGCAATCCAAGCATTCATTCCTGTTGCGCCACCAACACGGCCGATTGCTACCGCTGCTGTCAAAAATACAAGCACATGCACTGGTACTCCGCTCCAACTGGCAGGGGTTAAAATTTTACCTACAATCGGCATGGCCATCATCATAGCAATGAAAACAGTTACCCACCCGATATCCACTCCATGAATGGTATCTGTCATCCAAAGGATTATTGCTAATATAATCCAAAACGCAGTCCTTTTTTCTTTCCCAGTCATAGGCCCTAATTCTACAAGTTTTTTCCGCATTTCATCTTTATCAACATGCACTTCTTGAGACGGCTTAAATAGAATGAGAATCATAAAGCAAGAAATTATACTGGCAATTATAGCTGGTGGTCCCATTAATCTAAACCAACCCATCCAGCCCAGTACTTGCCCTGACGATTGAATCGCTAGCGGACTAATTGTTGCATCACCTGTTAAAAAAATAAGAGAAACCGGAACTGAAGAAGCAAATACTGTAAACCCAATTTTAACCGCATCTTCTTTAGGAATCTTTGCGCTTTTAATAACAACAGCCATAACTGACATAATCATAAACGCACGTGGCCAAGGATGTGGAATTAATAAACTTAGTATAAAAGTTAAAATAAAAATGCCGATAATAATACTCTTAAAAGAAGATACGTACTCTATTATGTACTTATATGCTATACGTTCTCCGAGCCCAGATTCTTTAACTGCCCCCGCTATCATAAAAGCACCTATAATCAACCACATCATAGAGGCAGACCACACGCTAAATATCAACGTTGACTTTGCAACACCAAAAACTGTTAACAGTACCAAGTACAATCCTGAAGTATAGCCAGGTTGTGTAATTTGGAAGGCCCAAAAAATAATAGTCATGAAAGAAAATGCCATACATAATTGGCCCGGTCTTTCTAATCCAGGTATATTAATGTTTGCAATTAACAGTGCAACTATGACACCCAAGATAAAACCTATTTGGGGTTTATTTTTTCCCATTTAAAATAACCTCCTCGTCATTTAATAAAAGAATCTTCGCACGCTCTCTAAGTTTTTCCCTGCTTTCGTCCTCTCTCCAGCAAACAATTGACATCGCTGTTTTTTATCCCTAATTCATATTATGATGATTGTCAAAAAGTTGCAATTCAGATAATGCAACCATACCATTCGGTTTTTGAATAGTATTTTTTAAAAAAATGAATCTATTCCTTTGTAGCAAAGAGTTCATTCGTTTTTAGAATAACGGATTATATAAAGCCATGTTATACTGAAAATGCAAAAGGATTTCGCACATCCTCTAAAATTTCATCCCCGAAAGGAGATCTAATCGCAAATGAATTTCACGCAAATATCCTACTTTCTAGCAATCCTGAGAACAGGCACATTCACCGGTGCTGCTGATGACTCTTTTATTTCCCAATCTTCTATGTCAAAGCAAATTAAAGCGTTGGAAGACGAGATTGGGGTAAAGTTATTTAAGCGCGAACGGTCAAGGGTTTATCTCTCGGAAGCAGGTTATGAATTTTTTTCTTTTGCTGAAAAAGTTGAGGCCGAGCGCCTTGATTTAGAAGCTAGCTTAAAACGCTTTTCATCTAAACATCAGGGAACCATTATCATCGGTTCCATCCCTGTAGTTACAGCGTATGGTATTTCAGGAATGTTCGCTAAATTTCAAGTTGAAATGCTTAAACAAGGCGCAAATATTAATTTTGATTTATACTCCGATGAACAAAATACCGTTTTTCAAGCATTAAAAAACAACAGAATTGATTTAGCTTTCTTAAGGCCACCCTATTTATCTAAAGACTTATATGAAAGTATTACTGTTGCGATTGATGATTTTGTTTTTATTTGTCACAAGGACAATCCCTTAAACAAAAATCAATCACTTGACATTAAATGTTTGAAGAATGAACGCATTATTCTTCTAACCCCGCGTTCAACCTTGTACCAAGTCTGCATAGCTGAGCTTGGTCGCAATGGTTTAAAAGATAATGTGGTTGCAACTACAGGTCGCCACGCTGTAATTCTGGAAATGGTCAATAATAAACTTGGCGTTACTCTACTACCAAGAAAACTTCTTAACAAAGCTGCTTTTCCCAATTTATGCACAATAGAATTAACGGTACCAATGAAAACCGAATTGGTACTAGCCAAACAAAAAGATAAAATCTTTAATGCTACTACTACCAAATTTTGGGAATTCGTAAAAACCAATTACGAAATTAAATAATTACAAAAAATTAGGAGGCTACATTATGAAAAATATTAATGATTTGCGTTCTGCTCTTGATTTACTAAAAACTATACCTGGACAATATATTGAAACAGATATTGAAGCCGATCCTCGTGCTGAAATTTCCGGCATTTACCGTTATGTTGGTGCTCGTGGTACTTGTATGCGCCCATCTCCGCTAGGACCTGCTATGGTTTTCAACAATGTAAAAGGGCATCCTGGTGCTCGTGTTGCTATCGGTGTCCTTTGTGATCGTGCTCGTGTTGCCAATTTGCTTGACACTACGCCAGAAAAACTTGGCTTTCTCTTAAAAGACTCTATAAATAATGTTATTGCTCCTGTTAATGTTGAAAGCAAAACTGCACCTTGCCACGAAGTGGTACATCTAGCAACCGATTCTGATTTTGATATTAGAAAATTAATCCCAGCCCCCACAAACACAGAAGAAGACGCTGGGCCTTATATTACAATGGGATTATGCTATGGCACAGACCCAGACAACGGTGACAAAGACATAACAATTCATCGCCTATGCTTACAAAGCAAAGATGAAATTTCCATGTACTTCGTCCCTGGTCGCCATCTGGATAGTTTCCGTCAGAAATATGAAAAAGCAGGAAAACCAATGCCAATTTCCATCAATATTGGCGTTGATCCCGCTATTGAAATTGCGGCATGTTTTGAACCTCCTACAACCCCTCTTGGCTTTAATGAACTTGGAATTGCAGGAGGAATTCGTGGTGAAGGTGTAGCCGTTACTGATTGCTTAACTATTCCTGAAAAATGTATCGCGCGTGCGGAATATGTCATTGAAGGAGAACTTCTTCCTAACGTAAGAGTACGCGAAGACCAAAATACTAATACAGGTAAAGCAATGCCGGAATTTCCTGGCTATACCGGTAACATGCAACCAGCAATTCCTCTTATTAAGGTTAAAGCTGTAACACATCGTTTGCACCCAATCATGCAAAGCTGTATCGGTCCTTCTGAAGAACATGTTAATATGGCCGGTCTTCCTACAGAAGCATCTATTCTTAGCATGTGTGAAAAAGCTTTACCTGGAAATGTTAAAAATGTCTATGCAGCTACTCCCGGTGGTGGCAAGTATATGGCCATCATCCAATTTAGCAAAACCAAAGCTGTTGATGAAGGCCGGCAACGCCAAGCAGCCCTATTAGCTTTTTCTGCTTTCTCTGAATTGAAACATGTCATTCTTGTTGACGAAGATGTCGATATATTTGATATGAACGATGTTATTTGGGCAATGAATACTCGTTTTCAAGGAGATGTTGATATTATCACAATCCCAGGAGTTCGCTGCCATCCATTAGATCCGTCCAGTGATCCAACTATGAGTCCAAGTATTCGTGACCACGGTATTGCTTGTAAAACAATCTTTGACTGCACCGTTCCTTTCACTTTAAAAGATCATTTTCACCGCAGCAAATTTAAAGAAGTTGATCCTGCAAAATGGGTTCCTGAATTGTTCAAAAAATAATTGAATTTTATTCTAAAACAATACTAACCAATAAAAAACACTCTAAAGAGATTAGTTTTTATCTAACCTTTAGAGTGTTTTTGTCATAAAAATTTTCAATTTTTCTATTTTTACTAATAGCTAAGATTGACTACGTTTTTTTAATTATTTAGATTTTTCAGTGCTATCCCATAAACTGTGGTGTGGCCGACCCTATAACAAAAACTGTGGTCATTTTTACCTCTCCCACATCCTGTGTTTGACCTCTAACAAATGCTGTGGTTAGCCTTTAACAACATCGGTGGTCAAGCTATAACACTTTCTGTGGTTTTAGCTTGGCCACCGCTATTTTATGACAAAAAGAAACCTCCTGTTTTACAATAGGATTGCCTAAACCACTATCGTAAAAAGGAGGAAAGACAAATTGTCTTTAAATCAGTTTATCACAGAGATCTTAAACATTAAAGAAGAGGATTTAGAGGATGTCCAGCCTTTTAAGCAGTCTGATGATACCCTGCTGATTAAGTTAAAATTGAAAAACCATCAGCCCTTATGTCCCTACTGCAATGAAGAAGTGAAAATTCATGGGTACTATCCCAGAAGGCTTACCCATTCGACCTTCAGCAACCGGAAATGTCTCATTATCTACCAGCAGCGGCGTTACCGCTGCCCTAACTGCGAGTTAACCTTCCATGAGCCCAATCCTTTCATTAACTCTAAGGAAAACCTTACCTTTGAGACAAAGATAAATGTCCTAAAAGAACTTAAATACCCAGAACAAACCTACACTGCCGTTGCCAGAAGATGCAATCTGTCCACAACGAAAGTCCAAAGGATATTCGATCAGCACGTCAATATTCCGCGCAAGGCACTTCCCAGGGTTCTGTCCATGGATGAGCACTATTTCCCGGAATCCAATTATGATTCCTTGTACTGCTGCCTGCTGATGAATTTTGAAACCGGTGAAATGGTAGATATCCTCCCTGACAGAAAAAAATCCTATTTAATTCATTATCTCAGCAGCATTAAGAAAGACACCTTTAAAGACAACACCTTGAAAAGCGAACTGGATAATGTGGAATACCTATCCATTGACCTGTTCGACAATTTTCGAGAACTGGCTCACACCTATTTTCCAAAGGCAACCGTCTGCGCAGACAGTTTTCATGTCCTGCAGCACATTACCAAAGACTTCAGGGATGTCCGGCTACGCTGCCGTAGGACCACGGAAAACACTGTACTCATTTACCTTTTAACCAAGTTCAAGCACGTTTTTCACCATGCAATATATCTGGACAACGTTCCCAAGTACAACAAACGGCTGAAAAGGGATGTCAATTACAGGGAGATACGTGACATTCTTTTTGCCAGTTTCCCTGATTTACGCTTAGCTTATGAGCTTAAGGAATATTACATTGCCTTCAACGAAAGTGCTTCTGTTGAAGATGCAGAAGGTAGGCTGGCGGAAATTACATACAGGTTTGCAGATTCAAACATACGTGAGTATGACGAGTTCTACACCTTACTTACCAATTGGAAGGCAGAGATTGTTAATTCCTTTATTGAGATAAATGGTACCAGGATTAACAACAGCTACATAGAATCTAAAAACAGGCAGCTGGAAAAACTTCTGTACAACGCTAACGGCTTTACCAACTTTAAGAGGACAAGAAACCGCATACTTTACTGTCTGAACAGGAATGATACTTTCATTATTTAAAAGAAAAGTGGTTAAGGCACAAGGATGACCCAAAAGGGTCATCCTTTATTGCACTTAACCACAGTATTTGTTACAGGTACCACTACAGCACTGTTACAGGGGGCACCACAGCATTTGTTACAGCCTGACCACAGAATATGGGAGAGGTCAACCACAGCATTTGTTAAAGGTTCTACCACCGTTTGTTTAAATGGTAGACCACAGCATTATTTACGCTCCCACTAAATGAACATTTTAGTTAGTCACCCCAACATTTGTCAGAGCACCTATATTAGACTATAAGTAAATATTAAACGATATTTTTAGTATGATAAACTGTTACCATAAACCCTTAATACCGTAATACTTTTTAAGTTTTTCCCAATCAATCTCTAATCCCTTTGCTTCCAATGCATTTTCACGTTGATTAAACAAATAGCTTATAATTGTATTGCGCTCTTTATCAACTGCTAAATGAATCATTCTGTGACAATGTGGACAGAGCGGAACATAATTTGGAAGGATTTCTATTGTATTATCAAAATCATTACCGAATTCTCGTGGTATCAAATGATGAATCTCCAAATAATTCTCTCCTGTTTCTTTACTAGTAAAATATCTACAATGTTCTAATGTTTCAAGCGCACACTTATAATGACTCTCTTCTTTCGCACGTTTTTTTAACGCAGTACTAATCCTGCGCAAATTCCCTAAACTCTTCATATCCGTAGGATCTATACTTGTATCAGCAACATCTGTAGACGAATCAATTTCTGCTACAATATCAGGATTGTCTTCTAGCTCAACCCCACAGACGTTATAAAATATAACTTTGAAAATGTCTTTTTCACTAAGTATAAATGAAAATACCTTCCCCGAATCAATATGATTTATTTCATTATAACGTTTCAATATTGCTATAATAAAATCTTTAAATGATGCATGTATGTTATTATTTATAGCATCTGTGAGGTATAATATCGTTGCATTATTTAGTAATGTTTCTTTAGTATAAACACCACCAGGCTTAAATTTATATGATATTAAACATGCATTTTTTTTCGTTTTATATTCTTTATTTTTATATTTTTCCGTTACATAATCATACAATTCTTGTTTTTGTATATTTGTCGAATTTCTTAAAATACTCAAGAAATCTGGTTCATCATAAAAAGAATCTAAATACGTATATTCAAACCTAAAGACATCGCTTACATCCAATTTTTGATTTGAATTGAAATGAAGAATAAAATCTTTTATTATAGCTGAAATATCTTCTTCGGTATATCCAGCTGCTAAAAAATTGCTACAAACTGCCTTGCTAGTAACAGGGAAATAATTTGGTGTATCATTAAAATAGCCATCTAAAATAAAAAGTAACGTTAATAACCATTTTTCCGTGTCACTAAAGTCTCCATCTAACATTTTTTGATATGATTTACCCTTTTGGCTTTTATAATAATGGTCAACATTTTTAGAAAAAAGCCTAGCCTGCAACATACGAACGACATAATGTTTCCATTTTTCCTGTCCAGTTTTAGCTACATGTTCCCATTCCGAACGTTTTATTCCCTCACAGCTTGAAAATTGGACTACAGCATTGTTTATAGAAGCTAAACCACGAAAATTTGTATTGAAAAATTTGAACATGCTTCCGGAATTCTTTGCAGCAACGCTTACATATTTTTCATACCAATTGTCAACAGTACAACTCGAATTGTAATATTGTTTTATCCCCATATCATTTCCCCACTTTACAAACATAGAGTTTTTCTAAATGATTTTTAAGATCTGTTTTCCCACTGTTAAAAAATTTGTATTTAATTTCTTTAACAAGAACTTCTCCTTTAGATTTCAAGATATCTTCTAATTCTTCCTCTTTTATCTTATTATTAGAGGCGCCACTTTTAGCGTTATATGTATTGTTATAAGATACAACAATGATTTTTGTGTCTAACGAATCAATTAGTTCCTTCATAAGTTTTGTAGCTATAGCTCGACTATAACCACTTTTCAAATTATTGCGTTTGAATTTCATTGAACTACCTTCAAACTCTGTTGGCTTATTCCAACGCATAAGGTTTTCCAAAACATGGTAAAAATTCACATATTGTCGAGCATTATATGGCGGATCAAGATAAACGACATCTGCTTTTATTTCTTTTGCAAGCAAGTTGCTATCCATATTGAAAAGTTTGCAATATGGAAAATATTCAACATTTGGCATACAAAGCAAAAAATTTGAATCTAATGGTGCCTTCTTCAAAAAATGCTCAAAATGACCAACTGTATTAGCTACTTTATCCACGGCATAAAGCAAACTAGTTAAAATTATATAATATTCTCTTTCGTTATAAGTTTTTTTCCGCTCTTCTATTAGGTCTCTAATGTACCCTATTTTTTTGCAATCATTAGCAGAAAAATATTTCTCGGAATATATTTCAGAAAAATAATTGTCTTGTAGTTTAGCTCCATCAAGCAGGTTTAATTCTGTCAGCGTTCTTTGTATTTTCTCAGCATCTACCCTTTCGCTAGAAATGAGCGCCTTATAAACGACATAATTAGAATACAACAGATCATTTACAATTACCTTGCAACCTTTTTCAGCAAAATAATGTGCAACAACTCCCGTTCCTGCGAACAAATCCGCAAATGTTTTTCCTTTAATATCAAAACCAGTCTCACGAATTACCTCGTCAATCTGTGCAAGGAGTTTTGTTTTACTTCCTATATATCTCCGGTTTTGAATTTCAAACATTTCTACTTCCCCTTATAAACGACAACTATCTCTTCTTCTGCCGCATCTCTATTTTTCTTATTATAACTAGCACTTCTGTAATGATAATTTATATCATTTACTTCTATGAGTTTTTTGTTTTCTTTAGTCCACGTATTTAACGGTTCATTTATTTGTCCTTTTTTCCTAATAACATTAGACAAAACAAAAGGAACCTTTTTGAAAAATAGGCTTTCTAAAAAGTGTAATAAATCCCACTCTGATTCTTCATCCCACCTGTTGGCCTCATTATATACAGCATCCGTAATCAAATATGGTGGGTCTAGATATACAAAATCTGACGTATATATTATATTTTTAATCTTTTCATCCCTAAAATCTCCACAGATAAATTCCGCATCTATTTCTTTCATTCTATCTATAAAAGCTTTAATTTTCTTTATATTGCTTTTATTCAAATCAGTTTTACCACACGGAAGATTATATTCACCATTCCTATTAAACCGTAAATCATTATTAAATCCATATACTAACAACAAATAAAGCATAGCATTAGCCGAATCCGTTTCCTTATCTTTCAACAAATTATAGTCACTTTTAAGGCTGGAAAACCCTGATGTATTATATGCTTTTAATCCATTGTTTTTATTTTCACTTTCCCTAATCTTAGTAAAGTGTGAATACCCATATCGTGCCGAATATGATAATTTATATTTTTCAATATATAACTCAAGTTGTCTTAGCAAAACATAAAAATCCTGATTTGCCAAGAATTTTAATAAATTAATCACCCTTCTATTATTGTCAACAAAAATAATTTTTTCACAATCCATATTAAGACCAACAGTAGCTCCACCACAAAACAAATCAACTACAACTTTAGCTTTTGGGGGGAAAAAAGGCGTGATCTGGCAAAGTATACGATACTTGTTACCAGTATAATTAAGTGGCGACTTAATAAAGTCTTTATTATTGCTTTCCTCAAACAAACTATCCACACACATTTGTTCTCTTGTCATGTCAACACCCCATTATCTTTTTTTTGCCTAATAAAATGGCATTGATTACACGTTGTAAGCAACCCAAAAAGGTAGAATACTTAATAGTACATAAGTACACACGTTAATACTCAGTCAATATTCTTATAGCAGTGAACTTCTTTAAAAGTTTCCATCTATTTTAGGAAATCTGCCGCGCTCAATATATCTTCTTATATTTCAATTAAATCCAAAAGCAGTCTTATTTTTGGCTAAATACCGCTTGAAGTATATGCTTTATGTATAAAAACAATGTATTAATCAAAAATCTGCATAGTGTATGTTATAACCTATACCAAGATATTATAACATTTTTCTAACCAACCAAAACATTTATTTCAACATATTACTTTCATTGTAATATCCTCCTAAGTTTGTTATCCTTATGGTTTGTTTTGCAGACCATGGTAACATATAAAACAGTTATCGCTTTATTTAAATTCTATCTACAACCTATTTCTGTATTTATCTTGACTACTATAATATCATCTCAATAACCAAAAAGCAAACATATGTTCACGTTTTTGTAATATACACTTTGAAGTCCTTTTTATTGAACTACACATATAATTTATCACTACACATATTGCACCTTAAACTAAAATGTTATGGAAAATAACTTACTATTAATCAACCACTTTCAAATGATCATCTGTATTGATGACCTTACCCTATCTTAAAACACATTGACTTCTGGAACACACTTAACCAATTATTCCATAATTCTAGTAAAATATAATTCATTATTTTGTTTTACAAAGAAATAAAAATATCCTATATTTCGTCATTTTAGCCTAGCGCATAATTATTTCTCGTTTACGCACCAAACTATATACTAGTATTGGTAGAGTAAACAAGTTTTATACAGAGCCCTCCAATCAACAATACCCGCGACATATTAAAATTCCTATATATATTGTATATGAAGTAGTATAGCCCTACCTTTAATCTTAAAGTCCAAGATAATGCCATTTAAACTTTGATACCTATACCATTCAAAAAACTATAAAATACAAAATAGTACCTTAAGTCTTTTAATAGCTGTACGCCCGAAAAAGGTACTGTTTACCCACAATAACTTAATACACAGAATTAAAATCAATTCCGTATGAATATCCATAAAAGCCTCCTTGGAAATAGCTATTAATCTGTTGCCATTTTTATTTTTTTGCTGAAATCGTATAACTTGTTTAATTCTCGTTTTATTAATTTATTCCTGCTGAAAATACTTGGCATAAAAAAACAGGCCTAAGCCTGTTTTTTTGCTATTTAGAATATTCATTTATCTAAATTCATAGTAGGTTACATCCAACAAAACTACCTTAATACTGTAGATACTTTTCTCTAAAGTCCATATCATAGTACCGCTCTAATCCTTTATCAAGTGCTTTTGTTTGAACCAGCTTGTCCACCAATGTCTCCCAATTGATAGTAATTAAATGTTTGCGCCCTGCTGACGTAACTATTTCCTTCTTTGCCTCTTCCGCTGCCCTGCGTACAGCGTCATTATCCCTAGGATATATAAAAACAACATAACTCTTACTATCAATGGCCAGCAAATTTCGCATAATTTGGTAATATTCAAAAAAGCTTAGCATAGGCTTAAAACTGTTTTTTACCCAAGTTGATTTGTTCAAAAGTTCCCTATATGTCCTGTTGTATTTATCGCGATGTGCTTCATCATTTTTTGCCTTACCAAAACCGTCTTCGGTATATTTTATTTCAAAGAATAATTGTATACCTTCTTCAGTTTTTAGGTAAAAATCAAAATTTGTTTTTCGCTCATTGCTTTTTTCAACAATACTTTCTTTATCAAATTCCACTCTATTATATTCTACATTGCCTTCTATACCCAAAATTGGCAGTATTAGGTCCAGCTTATTTTTTAATATAAGTGGATAGAAAAAATTAATGCACATTGCTTGGGAAGAATTTAGGTGATGAAAATTAGGATGCAATTTTATTTTTGCTAATTCCTTGGGAAATTCCAATCGGCTACTATATGGAATCAATAGATTTGCACTTGCAAATTCTTTGGGCAAAATATGCTGATAAAGTTTACCTTTATATTCGCCATCAGCACTTATCGCCAACCTATCCGTCTTATATTTTCCAAGATGTTCCAATACTCTCATTCTGAAGTCTTCCATGAGTACCATTTTAATTCCCTCCATTTTTTTAGCAAAACATAAAATTACATTTGGATACTTATTTTATATGTATCATTGCATGTAATAGCTTTAATAAAAAACTTAATTAATTATTCCGATTATTTTTTCTTAATCTTATCAGCTATTCTCATAACTAATTTTTACTATACAAAAATAGCGGTCGTCGGAAGCCCGGCAACCGCATTATTATTGTTGAATAGCTGCCAATGCCTGGAGCAATTATTTTATTTTATAATCATAACCTCGCAAATTAATTAGCACTCTTTTGGGCCGCTAATTTTCGTTGTAACCGATCAAACATAACATAGAAAACAGGTGTTACATAAAGGGTAAGGAGTTGGGAAAATACCAGTCCACCAACTACGGCTATTCCCATGGGCTGTCTGGCTTCGCCACCGGTACCATATCCCAAAGCAATTGGCAGGGCTCCAAACACCGCCGCCAACGTAGTCATCATAATAGGTCTAAAACGAATCATACAAGCCTGATAAATAGCGTCTTTAGATGATAGCTGTTCCTTTTCCGTTAATTCTACTGCAAAGTCAATCATCATGATGCCGTTCTTTTTAACAAGTCCTATAAGCATGATAATACCCACGTAAGCGTAGATATCAAGTTCCATATGGAACAACATAAGGCAAATCAAAGCACCTGCTCCGGCCAAAGGTAACGCACTTAAGATGGTGATTGGATGAATAAAACTTTCATACAAAATTCCAAGAACCACATAGATAATAAACACTGTAACGAACAGGAGAAATCCCATGTTTGCAAAAGAGCTTGCATAAGCTGAGGTATTACCTTCAAAAAATCCTACTACTCCTGCCGGTAAAGTTTTTTTAGCCACCGCTTGAATTTCATCCGAAGCTGTACCTAGGGCATAACCCGGTTTGAGATTAAATTGGATGGTAGCCGATGGTATTTGTCCACTGTGATTAACTGATAATGCTGTGGTTGTTTCTTTCATTTTGCCAAGTGTTGATAACGGAACCAACGTCGATGTGTTAACAGAAGGCCCCATATTTGATCCAGTTTTTATATAAAGTTTATTGAGTACTGACGGATCCTTTTGAAAATTTTTCCCCAAATCAAGATATACGTTATATTCATCACTGGAGGTATAAATAGTGCTCACTTGTCGATCGGCATAGGAAGAATACAAAGCATCCTGAATTTGACGTGCCGAAAGACCAAGAGCAGAAGCCTTATCCCGGTCAATTGTAAAATATCTGGTAGGAACTTTTACTTGCAAACTGGAAACCACATCAGTAAGTCCCGGTAGGGTTTTCATATTAGTTTCCATATCGCTAACCGCTGAATAAAGAAGGTCCAAATTAGGACTTGTAATAGTGTACTGACCAACGCCATAGGTTTGGCGACTGCCCAACGTAATTGGTGGGGCGTTGTATGGATAAACGCGAAGTCCCGGTATACTATTAAATTTCGGCCGCAGTCGATTAATCATTTGATCAACTGACTCTGTTCTGTCCGCTCTATCTTTTAAGCTGACCATAACAAAGCCCGTGTTATAGGTAGGACTGCCAACCACAGATAACGCTCCATGCAGGCCTGGTTCCTGTTCTAATATCTTGTTAAGTTGTTCTTGGTGCTGCGCCAAATACTCAAAAGATGCGCGATCATCAGCCTTTGTCCTTATTGTAAACTGGTTCATATCTTGACTAGGAATAAAACCCTTGTCAATTTTAGTAGACAGAAATCCCGCCAAAACAAGAACGCCCAATGTAAATGTCAATATTTTTCTGGGGTTACTCAAGGCTAGTGCCAGAGTCCTTCCATAGAAGTTCCCTGCTTTCTCGAAAAGCCTTCCCGAGGCTGTAGCAAAACGATTTTTTTTGCTTTCATCCCTATGTTTAATAACGTAAGCGCACATCATGGGCGTCAACGTCAAAGAAATAAATCCGGAAAAAAGAATTGCTGAGGCAATACAAACCGCAAACTCGCGGAATAAGCGTCCAACGATACCACTCATAAATAAAATCGGTACAAATACAACAACCAAAGAGATGGTCATTGAAAGTACAGTGAAACAAATTTCCTTGGAACCAGCAAAAGCTGCTTCCATCGGTTTTTCTCCGCCCTCAACCCGCCGAACAACATTTTCCATTACCACCACAGCATCGTCGACGACAAAGCCTGCCGCCAAGGATAAGGCCATAAGTGAAATATTATTCAAGCTGAAATTACATAATTTCATAACCGCAAAAGTTGCGATTAAAGATAAGGGAACCGTAATACCCGGAATAAGCGTAGCCCGCAGGCTTCCCAAGAAAAGGAAGACAACACCAACTACCAGCAAAATGGTGAGCACAAGGGTAAATTCAACATCATCTACTGATGCTTGAATATAATTGGCCTTGTTATATAATAATGAAACGTTAATGCCTTGGGGAAGTGCCTGCTTAACCATTTCCATCTTTTTCTGAACGTCATTGGCAATCTGAACTGCATTAGATCCTGGTTGCTTGAATACTGCTACAAATACACCGGGGCTTTCATCACCTGGTGTTATAAGATTTCTTACTGTTTCTTCATTTATAACACTATCAGTAGCCTTGCCGATATCCTTGATGCGAACAGGCTTGCCATTGTGATAAGAAACAATTAAGTTATCGTATTCTTTTGCATTCATTAACTGCCCGGATGAATCTAAAGAATAAGTTACATCTGAGCCTTTTAGTGTGCCCCCCGGCAATATTACATTGCCATTTGTAAGTGCACTACTAACTTCGTTTATACCTACTCCTCGAATAGCCATTTTATCCGGGTCCATACGCAACCTTACCGCATATTGCTGTGACCCATAAATCAATGCCTGGGACACCCCATTTACCTCAGATACAGCTGGGATAAGCGACGTATCAACGTAACCTTCTATGTCGGACATTTTCATGGTTTTAGAGGAAATTACATAGTACATTATCGGCTGGTCAGCCGGATTAGTTTTAGTATAAGTCGGCGGGTACGGCATATTTGACGGTAACCGTTTGGATGCCGCAGAAAGAGCGGAACTAACATCGTTAGCAGCTCCATCAATATCACGGTCTAAATTAAAAGTTAAACTTATTGTTGTTTTGCCTGTGTAATTTGTTGACGACATAGAATCAATGCCGGAAATTGTCGACAACTGTTTTTCCAGTGGAAGTGCAACTGACGATGCCATCATCTCCGGACTAGCTCCCGGCAGCGATGCTTGAACTTGGATTGCAGGATAATCAACATTCGGCAGATCATTTACTGGCAATTGACGATAGCTTATGATACCAAAAAACAGCAAAGTGATCATAATCAGAATAGTCATAATTGGTCGACGTATCCAAATAGCCGAGATATTCACTTTTCCACACCACCTTGGCTATTAGTTTGGGTGTTAGACTCTTTTATGATTATTTTTGATCCCGGAGCCAAGTTTATTTGTCCATCAGTTACAACTGTTTCATCATTAGCCAAGCCTTTGCTAATAACTGCTAGGTCGCCTATTACACGATCTTCAGTTACCGTTCTTGCCTCAACTGTCATATCGTCTTTAACAACAAATACATATTTACCTTTTTGCCCCTCTACCACTGCCGCATTAGGCACAACAATAGCATTAGGCTCTTCACCAAGTTTAAGGATAACCCGAACAAACTCTCCTGGCCACAATTGTCCTGTAGTATTGGGGAATTGGGCTTTCATCTGAATAACGCCGGAGGAAATATCCACCGTGTTATCAATAAAGGTCAACGCGCCATCAGTAACACTCAATCCCTGATCAGCAATATTTGCCGTAATGGGTATTGAATTTTTTTTCTTCGCTGCCATAACCCTCGCTAAATCCTTTTCAGGAATAGTAAACTGAACGAATATTGGTTCAAGCTGATTAACAACCACCATTTGTGTCTGATTAGCTGTTGCCAGCGCCCCTAGGTTAGCAAGGAAAGCACCGGTTCGCCCATCAATTGGTGAAGTAATATAGCAGTGACTGAGATTTATCCGTGCATTCTCTACGGCTGCCTCGTCTTGGCTCACAGTAGCGTCCTGAGTCTGAGAAGCCGTAGCCATCTGATCATTATCTTGTTTGGCGACTGCCCCCTGTTGGTATAAATCTGTATACCGGTTAGCTGTCACTCTATTGAAAGATGCTTGTGCTCTGTCATGAGCTAATAATGCTTCAGCCTGGGCCAATTGTTGTTGAAATGGTGCAGGATTAATAGTGATTAGAAGGTCTCCTGCCTTCACATTCTGACCTTGTTGGAAATGAATATTGGCAACCTGCCCTGTCACCTGAGGTAAAATTGTCACGGAATTATATGCCGCAACATTACCCACTGAGTCCAAATTTATAGGCATAGATTTAGTTGTAACTTTGCCCACTGTCACTGCAACCGCAGCTTTTGCTGTAGGTTGTTTTTGAGAGCAACCTGCAGTAAATATTATTAAGATGAAAAGACCTAAAACCATGCAGATTTTTCCGTTTTTCTGACGAAAAAAATTCATAAATTATATACCCCTTCCATCTTTTGTTATTAAGTGAACTATTGATTTTTGCCTTGATACTGTAGGTTTTTATAAATTTATTTAATCTATTTTTCTGATTTAACTATTGATAACGAATATTCTCATAATCAATATTATACAGCTTATTCTTATATTATTAAGTGTCTAAAATGTGATTTTTTATTATATATAATGGCTTATGTGCTTATTTTGTTAACATAATGATTAAACTGCAATATTTTAATCTCTGCCTCAAAAAAATGCTTAATTAAAATAATTTTCTTTCCAAATCATAGAGAAATTATAATGTCACTTGTACAAAAAAATAGCGAGAGAATTTTCCCTCGCTAAAAATTAACTTTATGTTTTTACCCTAACATTTAATAAAGAAACAAATTGCTTAGTGCAACACTAACTTTTTTATTTAAAAAATATCTTACAACTTTTATTTCAGGTATTTGCTGAAAAACTCCGTAAGTTTATCGAATGGTATGAGGTCCGTACGATCATAGAGATTAACATGCCCTTCATTAGGAATAATGTAGAATTCTTTCGGTTCAGCTGCTTTTGCATAAGCATCTTCACTAAATTCTAGTGAATGAGCTTCTTTACCAGCAAGGAGGCAAATATTTCCAGCGCCGCCGAAATTCTCCATATCACCCAGCCAACTCTTTCGCGCCAAATTTCTGAGCTAGAAAAAGAGCTTGGTGTGCAGCTATTTAACCGTGGCAAACGAAAAACCACCCTCGCAGATGCAGGACTTCTGTTTCGCAGACGTGCCGAAGAAATATCTTGAATAAAATATTGCCCCATCAAGACCACCTGTAAAAAGGGCTGCTTGCACCAATCCTATAAGGCTCCTTTACTTACCAGCACCTTGAAATGTTGAATTTCTCTTTATTTAAACCTTTTTCCCTTATTAATTAACTCGTGGTTGTCGAATTACGCGTTTTTTCCACGCTGCGGTAGCTTATTTTCACGGTGCCAATATTTACTCTTGCGATATTTGCAGATACAATGCTAAGGTTTCAAGAATCCTTTTCTAACAGAATCTTCAATCAGTTCCTCCGCGAATTTCCAAAGCTCCGATGCATTTTCTTTAAGAAGGCTATTACGTTTAAACACATCTTCTTTTGTTACACCTGGAATCTGCCAAGTATGACCTTTTGTGTTGTAATTTAGAATGAGAGGCTGAAACCGATCCAAGCAAGCAGCAAATCTTGCTTCGGGTGTATTCAAGTCCTCAAATTCCCGCCACAGACTCAATATTTCTTGTGCCTGATCTGTAGGCAACATATTAAACAGCCTTTTTGCAGCCTTTTTTTCTCGCTCTTCCTTATCTTTATAACCTTCCTCATCATAACAGAAAGTATCACCCGCATCAATTTCTACTAAGTCATGAATCAATACCATTTTTACTACCTTTAACAAATCCATTTCCGGATCCGCCGCATATTCAGAAAGAAGAATTGCCATCATCGCTAAATGCCAAGAATGCTCCGCATCATTTTCATTTCTTTCTGTCCCAATCACTACATTTTTCCTATATATTTGCTTCATTTTATCAATTTCGGTAATAAATTGGATTTGACGCATTAATCGTTCAATTTGCATTTTGCAGTTCTCCTTATTTTTATGTTGACCACTTCACATAGCAGGTGGTTTTTTGTTTCGCATGCTTCGCGAACGAAACAGACTAAAGTCTTATAACAAAACAAAAGCTAGCGCCCAAGGGCGCTCGCTTTTGTTAAAGGCTCCTAGCCTCAGGGAAAACTACCCTTTAGCCGGTGGTGCCTGTTTACCTATTTAGCCATAAAAAATTCTACATCTGAATCGGCGGTGTCAATACCCGCAATGCCAAATTTTTCGACCAAAACGCTAGCCACATTTGGAGACAGGAAGCCCGGAAGTGTGGGACCAAGATGGATATTTTTTACTCCCAAATACAAAAGCGCCAAAAGTACAATGACGGCCTTCTGCTCGTACCAAGCTATATTAAATGTAATCGGAAGGTCATTGATATCATCAAGCTCGAACACTTCCTTGAGCTTTAGCGCAATAACCGCCAGTGAATAGGAGTCGTTGCACTGACCCGCATCCAGAACTCTCGGAATCCCACCGATATCGCCAAGATTTAGCTTATTGTAACGATATTTTGCACAACCGGCAGTGAGAATTACAGTATCCTTCGGTAACTTTTCAGCAAACTCAGTGTAATATTCTCTTGATTTCATCCGACCGTCGCAACCGGCCATGACAAAAAATCTTTTGATTGCGCCGGATTTTACGGCATCAACAACCTTGTCTGCAAGAGCGATAACCTGATTGTGAGCAAAACCACCTACAATGCTTCCCGTTTCAATTTCAGTGGGTGCCGGAAGCGTCTTAGCAAGTTCGATGATTTCAGAGAAGTCTTTCTTTCCATCTTCATTGGCTTCGATATGCTTGCAGCCAGGGAAACCGGTGGCACCGGTGGTATATATTCTACTTCTGACCTCTTCGTTCCTTGGTGGAACAATACAATTGGTTGTAAAAAGAATCGGACCGTTGAAAGATTCAAACTCTGTGAGTTGTTTCCACCATGCATTACCGTAGTTGCCCACAAAATTGTCATACTTCTTAAAAGCCGGATAATAGTGTGCGGGCAACATTTCACTGTGAGTATACACGTCAACACCAGTTCCCTTTGTCTGCTCCAACAGTTGCTCAAGATCAGTCAAGTCATGCCCGGAGATAAGAATCGCAGGATTATTTCTGACGCCAATATTGACTTTTGTAATTTCAGGATTGCCAAACCTTGATGTATTGGCTTCATCCAAAAGCGCCATAACCTTAACCCCGTATTCACCGGTTTTCATGGTAAGAGCTACAAGGTCATCCGCTGAGAGTGAATCATCCAGCGTTGCTGCCAGAGCCTCATATATAAATGTGCTTATTTCCACATCGTCTTTGCCAATGTTCCTTGCATGTTCGAAGTACGCCGCTATTCCCTTGAGGCCATAGGTGATCATCTCGCGAAGAGAACGCACATCTTCGTTTTCAGTGGACAATACGCCGACAGAGGCAGTCTTTGCTAGCATTGATTCCCTAGAAGTTACGATAAACGTTGCCGCGTCGTGCAAACTCCCTACATCAGTAGATTTTCTCAATTCATCCCTAATGGCGATCATTTTTACGATTTGTTTTTCTAGTGAGGGGCTGTCAAAGTTTGCATTGGTGATTGTCGTGAACAAACTACTAAGCACTGCATAGTTTGTCTCACCAAGGGTTTTAACATCAATTTCCCCCTTGATAACAATTTCTGAAATGCCCTTAAGAGTGTACACCAGAATATCCTGTAGCTTAGCGACCTCTTCGGTTTTTCCGCACACACCGCGTACTGTACATCCCTTTCCTCCTGCTGTTTCCTGACATTGATAACAAAACATACTCATTTTTTTCCCTCCTTCTAATATTCAATCTTCAATAGGTTCAAATTCTTCCTTACTGACAAAACATATTGGGCACTGCCAAGAATCGGGTAAATCCTCAAATGCTGTACCAGGCGCAACACCGCCGTCCGGGTCTCCTAGCATAGGATCATATATATACCCGCAGGGAATACATCTGTACTTTTTCATGTAACTTCCTCCTTCATTATATCATGTTTTGTGTTCAGCTTGTTCTTCTGAACGGTGGACATTGTAGTTCTCTTAGTCAATTCAGATTATTTCCCGAATCATGTTTTATTCACCTCTTTCTTGGAATATTTTATTTCAAGTCATTATCTACTTTGTTTTTTAAGTATACCACTCTTGAACAAATAAATATGTTGGAATTCCAACAAAAGAAGATTCAATGAAAAAATATTTATATATGCCAAAAATGGTAAATTTATTCAGAAGCATTGAGGAACCAAGTTGATATATATGATAAACACTATCTTTTATGACTATTTTGAGTTGCGCATAATAGCCCTGAGCACTAACATTACCTAGTTATAGAACGTTGGTATATTTGCCAAAGCTTTTGCGGATAATTGTCTAACAGTTCTTTGTTTACCTGACCCAGAATGGTAAGTGGTTGCACGAGTCCCAAAAACATCATGGCTGCGGCCATGGCATCAATTTCCGCGCTGATTTCTCCTTTTTCTTGTCCTTGAAGTAGCATCTCTTTCACATCCTTAACATATGAAACAATCGTCGCTAGCATGCTTGCCTTTAGTTCAGGATTGCGTTCACTACTGAGCAGGAAATATAAAACGCTCGGCATCGCAGCTTCCTCTTTCAGCAAGGATACGTGTAATTCAAACAACTCCTTCAATTTCACTATTGAATTTCCCTCGACCGCCTGCACCTGTTTGAGATTATCTTTCAGTCGCTTGTCAATATGCTCTATTAAGGCGGCTACGATTTCGTCCCGTCCTTTGAAATGCCTGTAAATGGCGGACGGAACGAGTTCAACTCTTGCCGCGATGGCCTGAATGTTTAATTTGCCCAATCCGTTTTGTTCGACAATCCCCAAAGCAGCTTGAACGATTTCTTCTTTTCTGATTTCGGTGCTCTTTCTGCTTTTCATGAACCCCCCTGACCGCCACTAGTTACTTTTTGACTGGCTTTTCGTTATTTTGCCACTTAACGCAGCGGCCCACGTGTTGAAATAAACCTACTCTATTGAAATCACCTGAACAGGGTAACCATCCGCTCCCCTATGGGCACACTCTGCAAGTTTTTCTTCGACTTGACCTTCGGCACAATTGCCGGAAACCTGAAACTTTTCAACAATCCGGCTTTTTGCATCATCAGCATTTGGTTCATAGACTTCCGGACAAATAGCCCAGCAAGCCCCACAACCAATGCACCCGTTTCGATCAATCGTAATTTTCATCATTTTTTTCACTCCTTATTTTTTATTCTAAAGTTCGCAATTTCACGCAATATTTTTATGGAATCTCTTAACCGCCAGAGTCAGAACTAGGCTGCCGAGAACAAACAGCGCCAGAATTTGCGGCCATAATATTGTCACTCCCGCCCCCTTCAAAAAGATCCCCCTGAGGATTATCAGAAAATAGCGTAGTGGATTTAGATAGGTAAATGCTTGCACTACCTCTGGCATATTAGCAATAGGGAACATGAACCCGGACAATAGCACTGCTGGCAGATAGAAGAAGAACGTAGACATCATGGCCTGCTGTTGGGTATCCGATATGGTTGAAATGAGAAGCCCTATGCCGATTGTCGTCATTAGATAAAATCCGTTGGCTACAAACAAGGTCGCAATACTGCCCCTAACTGGGATATTGAACCAGAACACACTGATCAAGGTCACTAATATCATGTTGACAAAACCGAGTATGACAGAGGGCATAGTTTTACCTATAATAAATTCTGCCGAAGTAATCGGCGTGACAATAATTTGCTCCATGGTACCCATTTCTTTTTCCCTGACTACAGACATACTAGTCAGCAGCAGAGTCACCAACATGATGATTACCGCAATAACTCCAGGGACGTAAAAATTGCGGCTAGCCAGGTTTTCATTAAACCAGGCCCTTGTTTGCAGATTGACACCGATTGTTTCCAGACCCGGTGCTCCCGTACGTTTCTGTAATATTTCAAGAGCATCATTTCGTATAATACCGCCCGCATAGTTCAAGACTACGCCGGCTGTGTTAGAATCAGTACCATCGACAATAATTTGGACTGCCGCTGTAGTCCCAGCAGCCAGATTAGCACTGTAATCAGGTGGAATTCGAATAATAGCCGACACTTTTGCCTGGTCGATAAGCTCATCTATTTCTCTGTCGCTCCTTATCGCAACCTTAACTTTAAAGTAGCCCGAGCGAGCGAATTGATCAATGAGTTCACGGCTTTCAGGCGTTTTATCCTGGTCATAAACGGCTGTGTCAACCTGTTTCACGTCCGTTGTCACTGCATACCCAAAAACCATACTCTGTACCAACGGCATCACTAGCACAATAGCCCGCATTTTGGAATTGCGAAATATCTGGATAAATTCTTTTTTAATCATACACGACAATCGTTCTAAAACCATTTGCTACACCAACCTTTTCTTCAGCTTGCGATTAGCGACAGCAATCAACACTATGGCAAAAATCAAAAGAATGGCGGCATCCGCTTTGACGATGGCAAAACCAGCGCCTTTCAAATAAATGTCCTTTAAACTTGCCACGAAAAACCGAGATGGCACCAGATATGTAAGCCCCTGAATGAAAATAGGCATATTTGCTATGGAATACATGAACCCTGACAACAGGAAGGACGGCAAAAAGGTTAACACCATGGCCAACTGACTTGCTAGCAGTTGCGATCTGGTCATAATACTAATCAACAACCCCATGGTAAGGGCTCCCGGAAGAAAGATTGCCGCTATACCAAAAACAAGAGCCGCATTACCGCGAAGCGGAACATCGAATATGTATTGACCCATTAAAACCGCCAGTGCAACGTCGACCATGCCAATCAAAAAATAGGGCGTCAGCTTGCCTGTAATAAGTTCGCTGGGTGTCAATGGCGTAGTAATTAACTGCTCCATTGTACCATTTTCCCATTCACGGGCAATGGTGAGCGAGGTCAGCAGAGCGGCGATGACCATCATGATGACAGCGATCAAACCCGGAATAATATAGTTTTTTGCCTGCATATTCTGATTGAACCAAACCCGCGGCTTTAATTCCAACGGCGGACCAACAGTTTTTGCACCTCTTTGCTGGGCTGTTTTAATCAACAGTAAATTGGTGTACCCGTCTGTTACCGTCTGAGCATAACCGATGGCAATGGTTGCGGTATTGGCATCACTACCATCGACTATCAGCTGCACATCTGACGCCTGCCCGCCTTCCAGCCTGCGGCTGAAGTCGCGGGGAATCACAAGTGCCAATATAGCCTCGCGCTTGTCGACAGCCTGTTCAATCTCAGCGTATGACGTGACATAGCCAGTCAAGCTAAAATAGCGAGAAGCGGTAAACCTACCAATAAATTCGCGGCTGTCGCTGGTTCCGTTTTGGTCCCATATCACTAGTGGCACATTATCCACATCTAGGCTTAGGGACGAGCCGAAAAGAAAAATCAACAAAATAGGCATAGCAATAGCCATTGCCAGACTGCGCGAATCACGAAATATATGTATAAATTCCTTCCGAATGATAGCGAAAATTCTATGAATGTTCATAATTTCACCGCCTGAGCTTCAGGCTCTTCGTCATGCTCTTCAATAATCGAAACGAATACATCTTCCAGTGATGGGTTGATTTTTTCCAACCTCGTATACTCAATTTTTAGTTCTTTCAGAGTTGCCTCAATGATGGGCATTGAAATTTTCGCATCTGTCACTGCTAGGTGCAGGCCACGTCCGAACAGGGCTGCCTCCTTTATTACAAAAATACCTTTTATATTCTGGAGTATACGGAAAGGGTCCGGACACTCCAAATTCAAAATATCATCTTTCATATACCTGACTTTTAGTTCGTCCGGAGTTCCTATCGCGACCATTTCACCCTTATAGATCATAGCCAAACGGTCACAATATTCCGCTTCATCCATATAGTGGGTCGTTACGAATACTGTAACCCCTTCTCCCGAAAGTTGGTAAATCAAATCCCAAAAATTGCGACGGGAAATCGGGTCAACCCCTGATGTGGGTTCATCGAGGAAAATCACTGGTGGCTTATGAAGCAAGGCGCATCCGAGCGCAAGCCGTTGCCGCCAACCGCTGGGCAAAATCGAGGTAAGGCTGTTTCGGTGTTCTTCCAGTCCTGACATGGCAATGACCCAGTCTTTGCGCTCTTTTTTCTCTTCTTTCGGGATTTGATAAATACCACTGTAAAAATCTATGTTTTCTTCCACCGTTAGATCTTCATACAACGAAAATTTTTGCGACATGTAGCCAATGTGAGCTTTAATCTTTTCTGCTTCCTGAAACACGTCAAAGCCGATTACATTGGCTTTACCGGCCGTAGGAATTAGAATGCCACAAAGCATACGAATAGTAGTCGACTTCCCGGCTCCGTTGGGACCAAGAAAACCGAATATTTCTCCTCGCTTCACTTGAAAAGACACTTTATTGACTGCCTTGAAATCGCCAAATCTTTTTTCCATGTTTTCTACCACAACCGCATATTCAGAATTCTCCATGTTATCCGGCATCTGAATCACTTCCTTCGCAAGCCATAATCCTGGAGATAAATACATCCTCAAGAGACGGTGCCACGATTATAGTCTCCGCCGGCACTCCCAAATTCCTCAGTGCGTCATTAACCACCGACAGCCCCTGCGCCGGTTTTCCGTCCAGCAGAAGATGTATTTTCGCGCCGAATAGCCCGGCCGACACCGGCGACAAGGCTGTTTTTAAAGAAGCTAGTACCTGTCGCGGTTCGCTGCAACGGATTTCAACCAGGACTCCCTTCATGTGTCCTTTTACCTCGTCCGGCGTGCCGCAAACAATGAGCTTTCCCTTGTGAAGCAAGCCAATTCTCCCACAGCGTTCAGCTTCATCGAGATACGCCGTGGAAACAAATATGGTAACCTTTTCTTCAAGCAGCCTATACAAAATTTGCCAAAAATCTCGCCGAGACAAAGGATCAACACCGTTGGTTGGTTCGTCCAGCAACAGCACTTTGGGAGTATGGACCAGGGCACAAGCCAGGGCCAATTTTTGTTTCATGCCGCCCGACAGGTTTCGCGCCTGGCGTTCCCGAAAAGGTGTCATATTACTGAATGCAAGAAGTTCCGCAATTTTGTCTTTTCTCTCTTTACGGGAAACATTATATAAGTCCGCGTAAAAGTCTATATTTTCCTGTACCGTCAGGTCCGGATACAGCCCGAAACGCTGGGGCATATAACTAATATGAGTTCGGAGTTTTTCTGCTTCATTAACGGTATGACAACCATACACCCAAGCATCTCCCGCACTCGGAGCCATCAACCCCGCTAACAGGCGCATCACAGTCGTCTTGCCCGCGCCATCCGGCCCCACTAGGCCAAATACTTCGCCCTCGTTTACAGTCAGTGTCAGACTGTTTACTGCCGTATTGTCACCAAATTTCTGTGTGAGCCCGCGAGCCCGAATGACCTCCATCATATTATTCCTCCCCGCCCAGTTGAATCAATGCGTCGGCAGGCATGCCAGGTTTCAACTCAAAGTCCTTGTTCTCAATCATGATCTTGATCCTGTAAACCAATTTAACTCTTTCTTCTGCTGTCTGAATACTCTTAGGGGTAAATTCAGCTTCCGACGAAATAAAACCAATTGTTCCTTTATATTTTTTACTAGGATAGGTATCCGTGGTAACGTTCACTTTTTGTCCGAGCTTGACTTTGCCGAGATCAGTTTCTGGAATATACGCCTTGAGCCAGACCTGGTTAAGCTTGCCGATCGTGACCACAGGTGTTCCCGGAGAAACGTATTCGCCTGCTTCAATGTTTTTAGATAATACTATTCCATCCACAGGAGCCGTAATCTGAGCGTAAGAAAGCTTGGTCTGTGACAGATTCAGAACTTGTTCAACTTGTTCCACCCTGGCCGCTGCCAGCTCAATATCTTCCTTCCTGGGTCCTTCCACAGCCAAACTGAGTTGCTGCACTGTCTGGTCAGCACGAGCATTAGCCATCGCATAGGTAGTTTGACTTCTATCGCGGTCCTGAGCTGCGACAGCGCCTCTAGCAAAAAGTCGTTGCATACGTTGATATTCTACCTCTGCATTGTCTCTGTCTGCTTCGGCACTTTTAACAGTCGCTCTTGCTAGTAAAACATCTTGCGGTCGTGAACCATTCGTCAGCTGTGCAAGAGTTGCCTTGGCTGCAAGCAGTTGTGCTTTTGCATTGGCCACATCCAGTTCAAGATCGGCAGTTTCCAATTTGGCAACGTTCTGCCCCTTTTTAACGCTCTCGCCTTCGTCCACAAAGCGCTGGATAACAAGTCCTGCAATTTTAAAACCCACTCCGACCGTTGTTACTTCAATGTTACCGGATACCTTCACCTGGTTTGGATTAATTTCCTTTTTGAAATATAAGAAGTATGCGCTTGCCGCCACGGCAATTATCAAAATGGCTATCAATATTTTAAATTTTTTTTTCATGTCCACACCTCCGCACTTAAAAGTTAAAACTTAATTGAAATTTCACAAATACCACTACATTATTATTTATTCACTGGATCTCGAGAACTTTATATCTTGTTTAAGATACAAACCACTACCTATTTCCTGTTGTGAATGTTAATTCACTTCGCCTTTTAGCTAAAATATATCACAATTTTATCGCTAACGCAACATTTTTTGCACTTGCTTACCCCCATTAAATTAAACACTATAACACCACTACAGACTGATAAGCAACCTAAAAGGGGTTTTATTGACTATAAGACTTTTTGCTCTTTAATTAGCTGTGCTTGCTTTTCTTCTATTTTTCGTTGTGCATATCCAATAAGTTGTTAACATCTTGCAATGAGTCATCGGTTTTTCCTGAGAACTTCTGCTTTTCCTATGTTTATATTTTCAGCATTACCAATTGACTTTGTATATCTATTATTTGATTCTTCTGATGGTCTTCTTGGTTCACGATTGCCATATTGTTTATTTTCAGGGTATCAACTCTTAATTAGCTGTCACTAATGCCGGTGTCAATGTTTCCGCGTCTATACTAACTTTCGTAAAGTAGGTTAAAGGGTTTCGTGAATCAAGTCGTATTGCAGTGTGGAATTAGGGCAACTATACTTCTATAAGGCAGAGATATACTACCCGCTTAAAACGTGGATTATGCGACACAGAGGATGCTTTAGATATACTAAAAAAAGCCATAGGCGTTCTGGGAAATTACCAGAAGCACGATGGCTTTAGAGAAGAAATAAACAACAATATAAAATTTTGAAAAGGGTTAACCACGTATTAAAACATTTCAAATATAACGAAACTGAGTTTGATTTTCTAATTCCAATTTCATTATCAATTAGTGCAATATCGCAGCACCCTAATCCATTAGCTGAACCCACCATTACATTGGCTTCATGAATTCTGCACATTATTTATTATAATAAATTAGCATACTAAGCTCAGCAATTTCTTTGCCGGTATTTTTGTAGCTATGAGCAACATCTGCCTTGAATTTCAGGGAATCTCCCTTCATTAAATTAAAGGCTTTAGTATCTAGGCTAATCTCTACGCTACCGGCAAAAACAGTGATGTATTCCTCGCTACCGACAATGTGAGGATTGGCCTCCAATTTACCACCTGGCTTGACAATGATTCTATATGTTTCAAATAGCTTCTGCTCGTCGAAGGTAAAAATAGGATAATTTATATACTTGCCATTGTCTGCCTCCAAGGACACAATTTCTGTGCCCCTAATAATGGTCGCTTCCTCTTGATTATTTTCTATCAGGGCTGTAAAGGAAACCTTTAATCCCACGGCAATTTTCCACAACACAGAAATAGTGGGATTGACATCTCCACGCTCTATTTGACCTAACATACTCTTGGAAACTCCGGTCAGTGACGATGTGGCATCAAGGCTTAGTTTTCTCTTCTCTCTAATTTTTTTCATATTACCAGCAACCACGTTAGTAACACAAGAAATTTTCATACCGACCTTCTCCATTCTTGACAATATATAGCACAAACAGTACAATATCGTGTATACGGTTCTTTTGTTTTATTATACTGCACAAAAATGGGGAGGTCAATATTATGTTTCAATGGTTTAATTTTCTATTATACGCGGTTTCAACAGCTGCAACACCAGGACCAAATAATATAATGTCCATGACAAATGGTGGGCACTTAGGCTTTAAAAAGGCCCTTCCCTTCAATTTCGGCATATGGGTGGGGTTTTCTCTTGTTATGATCTTGTGCACATTATTTTGCGCGACATTAGCTTCGTATATTCCCCTGGTAAAAATGCCCCTATTAATTATTGGCGCTATTTATATGTTATATTTGGCCAGGAGTACCTACAAAAGCTCATCAAAACTTAAAAAGGGAACCGGTGGCAGCGGTTTTATCTCTGGATTTATACTTCAATTCGTAAACCCCAAGATTTACATATATGGCATAATGTCCATGGAGGCCTATATATTGCCATATTATTCTCAAGAACCTCTAACCCTTTTAAAATTCGCAATGTTTTTAGCTTTTATAGGCTTCGCTTTTACGCTGGGTTGGTCAGCCTTCGGGGCACTTTTTAATTTGCTTTTCACTAAATACGCTAAGATAGTAAACACCATTATGAGCCTGTTACTTGTCTATTGTGCAATTTCTTTATTTCAATAAAAATTTTTTCGATAAAATTCATAACTACGCTTCACTTTACCATTGTAGCTGGGAATTTTTTGTCTAATTACCTGAGGTCCTAAAAGTTTATGAAGCACAGGGAATTCGTGATGGTGCTGAAACCAATACGATGCTCGGCAAGGCATTTGACACTCCATTAGCAACGGCTTATCCTAATTTTCGTCTTGTTTTTGTTGAGAAGGTATCAACCTGTGAGAATCTTATCGAAGTATTCTACAGCCTGCTCAAAGATCAATTGAACATCAAGAAAATGACCTTCGTTTCAGGCGACAATTGTGCATCTGCAGAATTTTAAATCATGACCACCCGTCTAATGTGTGGTTTGCTCTGAGGATATAAGCCTCTAATAAAAGCTACTCTCAGCCCTTGCCGCTTTAGCTACCTCCCTTTGTATTTTCGTTCAGAGCGTTTTTCAAAAGTCTTCATTGCACTTTCACCTTTTATGTATCCCATCACTGATGTCTTAAATAAACTACTTACTTGGTTGAGCAAGCACAACTTTTCATTGTTCGTATGTCTTTTTGGAAAGTCCTGAAACCCAATACAGAGTAAAAAAAAGCAGGCATCAACCTGCTTTTTTTGTCTAGTTAGTCATTCTTTGTTTAAGTTTGTTCTCTACTGTCACCTGTGCACAAAAATAGCGGCCACCGAAAACCCGACAACCGCATCAATACTGGTGGAGACAAGCGGGCCGAACCGCTGACCTCTTTTTGAATGATAAAATATACTGCACAGATTTTCGTCAGTAAATACACATATTACACCAAGAATTACCCTGGGTTTCGCCGCAAAGTTCACAGCTTTACGACAAAAAGTGCACACTTTCTTTGACTGCTCACACCATCCTTTCGTTATTTTGTGGTTAATTTAATTGTACCGGATAATTTCGCTCTTATATTCATTTTTATGCAAAAAAAATGTTGGAGTGCTTTCTCACCCGAACATTTAGTATAGTACTCTTTTTAGACGCCAATGAGAAAGAATATGCAAAGTTTATACTTTACGGGTAATACTAAAAACAAGCTTCCAGCTTCAATAGCCGAAAGCCTGTTGTGTTATTTTTAATTATTTTGTGAAACAAGTTTATCTTCCCAGGACTAAAAAGAACGTACAATATGCTCTAACCATCCTCGCAAATCCGCCACCGCAATAATGTAAGTAATTAGCTAAGACAGCCTGTGAACTACCAGATATATGTTTTAATTAATTGACATATCATCAATAAGAATCTGTCATCGCACCATCACACAGGAACGCTTGTCCACTAACACCACTGTTGGCCGGGCTAATCAAGAAAGCTACGATACGTCCATATTCTTCAACTGTCTGATACCGTTTTTGCGGGAAAGATGTGCTATCCCGTTTTGTGTATTCTTCTTC
>Ga0183095_10280_pt5 | contig 68663 bp, 59 predicted proteins | sample BioMet4_FD_130346 | JGI IMG/M metagenome (GOLD analysis project Ga0183095, IMG submission 130346) | Microbial communities from bioreactor (seeded with sewage sludge) at LBNL, California, USA - Biofuel metagenome 4 (v2) (version 3) | ecosystem: Engineered > Bioreactor > Anaerobic > Unclassified ... | reverse complement strand
CTGTTACTTTGAAAGATAACTTTGACGGAACAATGTCTACATCAGTTACATATGATGAAGGAAAAGTTTCTACTCTCGATTTTGTTAACAACTACAGTGCTGCTGGTACGTTCAACTTATCTGTAACTAAAGCAATTGCTGGACGTGATTGGAACGATGATGATTCCTTTACATTCAATGTTGTTTCAGAAGCAGGTTCTCCAGCAGTTGCAAGTTCTACAGCTACAGCTACTAAGAAATCTCCAGTTGCTTCCTTTGGCAAGATCAGCTTTACACAGGCTGGTACTTACAAGTACGACATCACAGAAGAAATTCCTGATGGTGCTACAAAGACAGCAGATGGACAGTATGTACTGAAGGGTGTTGTATATGATTCCACAACACATATTGTCACAATTACAGTTGTAGATAACGGTGATGGAACATTAACGGCAACTTCAGATGCAGGTACATCCTTAAAGGTTACAAACAACTATACAGATATAAAGTTCAACAAGTATGATTCCAACAACAATCAGTTGAGCGGCGCAAAGCTTGCTTTTTATGAAGCAGGTTCTGATACAGCGTTAGACACATGGACATCCAGTGCTGATGCTGAAAGCTTAGGCGATTACCTTGTTAGAGGTCACAGCTACGTAATCCGTGAGCTGAGTGCTCCTGCAGGATATGCAACATTTGATGATGTGAAGTTCACATTGAATGCTGATGGAAGTGTAACTGGTCTGGAATCCTTAACAAAGGATGCCGATGGCGCATATAAGTTGATTGATGCGGTATTAGATGTCAGAGTACAGAAGGTCACAACCAAGGGCGATAAGTTAACAGGTGCAGTACTTGCATTACTTGACGCCAATGGTAAAGTGGTCGATCAATGGACAACAGATGGTACAGATCATGTTGTTAAGGGTCTGGTAGCCGGTGCGAAGTATTCGATTCACGAAGTTTCTGCACCAAGAGGTTACTCGGTTGCTTCCGATATCAGCTTCACCGTAGAGAACAATGGCAAGACACAGTCCTTTACAATGGTAGATGATGTCATTGAAACACCATACACACCAACAACACCTACACCAGATCGTCCAACAACACCGACGACACCGGATAGACCAACGACACCAAATACAGGTGATCAGACAAATCTCCCGATGGCTGCTGCAGGCATGTTGTTCGGTACAATGGCAGCGATGTTCGTTGTATTCTTCAAGAGAAAGTATTCCGACTAAAGAGTTTGAAAAGAACGGTTTGTAAGAATCGTTCTTTTTATGTATGCAGACCTTACAATGCATGGACGTTGTCTAACAGAGAGGAATCCTGAGACAAAAGGCCTTGTCTAAGTAGGAATACCTGTAATAAAATAATAGGAGATTTGATAACAGACTGTTCGAAATAGAATTTGTGTTGGATATCATTTGGTTCTTTTTCTTTGACGGCTGTATTGATTCTCTGTGTACGGTGAGGTACACAAATAGAAAGGCGTTCCGTATCTTTATGAAAAATGTATTTGATGTAATTTTATTAACAGCTTTACCAGCAAGTGGAAAATCCGAAATTCGTAATTTCATGGCACATATGGAGCCAGCAGATCTGCAGAAGAACTTCCATATTGGACAGAGTCTGCAGTTAGATGACTTCCCATATGTTGTATTCATGCAGAAGATTGATATCGAATTAGATAAGTTAGGTCTTCCTCATTTCTGCAGCATTCCAAATGGGGGCACCTTCCTTGATGTACGTACCTATGGTGTATTAACACGTTTGCTTTCCGAAGATTATCATGATCTGAAGAACCGTGTTGTTGTGAAGACAGACCGTCCAGCAGAATATATGTTCCGCCGGATCGACCGGGCAAGAGAACTGGTTGGCATGGAGCCAACACTGTCGATGTATCCAGCAGACATCCGTGAAAAGCTGGTCGCTGCCATGAACAAGGAAGCAGAACAGGTCATTGCGGAAAAGAATGCACAGTACCCAGATTCCTTTGAAAATAAGACTGTCATCATTGAATGTGCACGCGGCGGCAAGCAGGGCAGTGCAATGCCTTTGACTGGTTCGGAAGGATATCAGTATTACTTAAAGAACTTAGCACCGGATCTATTGACCAATGCAGCAATCCTGTATGTACAGGTCACTCCAGAAGAGAGCAGAAGAAAGAATGCAGCTCGCTTTGATCCAAATGATCCAGATAGTTCCTTATTCCACAGCACACCAGAAAAGGTCATGATCAATGACTATGGCTGTGATGATATGGCATATCTGTTAGAGCATTCGGAAGTCAAGGATACAGTGACAGTGAATGCCTATGGTGAAACATGGCATGTTCCGGCCGGCGTCATTGACAACCGGAATGATATGACATCGTTCTTACGTGCAGACGCAAAGGAATGGAAGAAGGAAGACCTGGATACCATTACCAATGCATTAAAGACAACTGTCGATACGATGTGGAAGAACTACAAGAAAGACTAAAGAAGAAGGACTGTCGAAAGACAGCCCTTTTTTGTTTGGTGAGTATGTTGTAGTAATTCTATAGCAATCTTCTTGAGATTCTCTATACTGAAATTGTTCATTCATTCCCCCTTTCGTGATATACGGCATTCAATCATTCGTATATCACTTTTTAATTCCTTATTTCGGAAACAATTGTGTGGTATGAATAATATGCCGTATGGTAAAATTAGAACAGATGTTCATCATTTCGTTGGGGAGGATTATGACGAAGAACGCTCCATATCATTTTTCAGAAGAAGCACGCAGGGCGTATGAACGCCTGCTGCTTCCAATCGGTATTTATCAATTCGTGGATAATAAAGTTGTAACGCTGCTTGTTTCCGATGGTCTATGTACCTTGCAGGGAATGAGCCGGGAAGCACTGGTCAATGGATTTAACAATGACATGTTTGCCCATGTGCATCCCGATGATGCAGAACGGCTGGCAAAATTGGGACTGCGCTATGCAACGCAGGAAGGACCATATGATATTGTGTACCGGACCAAGCTCTATGGGAAAGACGAGTACCGCTATGTCCATGCGGTATCGAAGTTCCATGGCATGGAAGACGGTTCACGGATCGCGATTACAGAATATACCGATATCACTGCGTCGCAAGAGACAAGACAACTTTTAAAAGAAGAGTTCAATACACCGGTCACCCAGTTCCTGGATGAAAGCATTGGCCCAATGGTCATTGTGACCAGGGATGATCACCGGATCCTTTATTACAATAAGGCAATGACGCTTTTACTGAAACCAGCTGTGACTTATGACAGCGGGCTGACGTTTGATGCCTTCTTTTATGGTCAGGATACGCCAGCCATTGATGGTCTGTTCGATGAAGTTGATGCGGGATTGCGGACCATTGTCGAACCGGTTACCAAGCGCAAGCTGGATGTGAATGTATTGTCCTGCCGCTGGGAAGAGACGACAGCCTATGCCTTGTTTTTCTATGAATATGTGGAACAGGCAGAGAACCAGGAAGCACGGCTGCGCCATGCGCGTTCCATGTTCAATAATCAGATGTACAGCGGCAACTTCAATGGCTTGGAATACTATCAAAAAGGATACCGCGGCATGTGGCTGTGGAACTTATCCAAGGATAAGCTGCTGTCCCAGTCGGGACATACCGAACTGCTGGCTGGGGTGAATGGAAATCATCATTTTGATGTGCTTTTTAACAAGACGATGGAATTCCTGGACCCAAAGAGCTGCAGTGAACCATTCGAGAGTGTGACCCGCAAGGCATTAATCAGTCGGTTCAAAGAAGGCACGGTGCCAAAGAGTGTGGACTTTACGTTACGTACTCCGCATGGCCAGGTACAGATCCATGGGGATGTTGTCATGATGGAATCGCCGGTGGATGGGTGTATCTACCTGAAGCTGATGGAAGAGAATGCCACCGAAAGCATGGAGATGAATGATGTCATCCAGATGATGGTGAATCAGCAGTATGACTTTGTGGCATACATGGATGTGCTGGCAGATCATATTCGTTTGATTGACAGCAAGACAGAGAATGCCCTGCAGAAGGACCTGTCCGTCTCTTTGAAGGCGTATGGACAGACGCTTGCCCAGCGGATTGGGATTTCCATTCAGGAACCAAACGACCTCATCCAAGCACTCCAGGAAGCTTGTGGTGAGAATGACCATGGTGCCCTGAGTTATGAATGTGCGGATGGCCGCGTCAAGACAATTGTCATTCGCCGGCTGAATGAAGAACAGACACAGTTCTTTATTGGCTGTGCAGATGTAACAGCATTATTAAAGAAAGAAAAAGAGAAAGAACACGAATTAGAGAAGGCGAAGAAACAGGCAGAAGATGCGGACCGCAGGAAGGATGAGTTCCTAGCAAAGATGTCGCATGAACTGCGGACACCGACGGGCGCAATCTTGGCACTGTCAGGCTTTGGTATGGACGATACCTTGAATCCAACCTTGAATCAGTATTTTTCCAAGATCCATGGCAGCGGTGAGTATATGCTGAGCATGATCAACGATATGCTGGATATGGCAAAACTGGAGAACGGCACCATTACGTTACAGAGTGATGTGATGAATGCCGGGGATTTATGCAGCCGCATCTCTGGTATGGTCATGCCGCGTGCCTTTGAAAAGAATCAAAGCTTTGCGGAAGAACATTCCTATCCAAATTCTTTATACATGGTGCTGGATGCACGGCGGATCCAGCAGGTGCTGATCAATCTATTGAACAATGCCATCAAGTATACGCCAGAAGGCGGCCACATTGCGTGGAAGAGTAATCTCGTCACAAAGGAAGACGGCAGTCAGGTCTTTGTACATCAGATCATTGACGATGGGGTTGGTATGAGTGAATCCTTCCAGGCCCGGATGTTTGAACCGTATGCCCAAGAGCACAATTCTGAATCAGCCAATGAAATGGGAACGGGCTTAGGTCTTTCCATTGTCAAGAAAGTCCTGGAGTATATGCACGGCACAATTGCAGTACAAAGCACCTTAGGCAAAGGAACGCAGTTTACCGTAACGATACCGTATGTTCCGGCCAAAGAAGCACAGATTGAAAACTACCAGAAGACCAACCGGCCAATCTCTCTGAAAGATTTTGACTTCCATGGCAAGCGGGTGCTGATCTGTGAAGATAATTATTTGAACCAGCAGATCGAGCAGAAAATTCTAGAAAATGCTGGGATGAACGTGACGGTCGCGGACAACGGAAAGATCGGGGTTGCGCAGGTAAAGGAACATTCCTTTGACTTAGTCATCATGGATATCCGGATGCCGGTCATGGATGGCTTTGAAGCGACCCGTGAGATCCGTAAATTCAATACAGCCGTTCCAATCCTTGCCTTAAGCGCGAATGCATATAAAGAAGATATGCAGAAATCATTGGATGCAGGAATGCAGGGACACTTAGTCAAACCAATCAACACAATGGAACTTTTTACGAAGATTGCGGAACTTCTCTAGTTGATACTCAACAAATGAAGAAATGTGAAATACAAAATTATATCCACACATTCAAAAACAAGTTAGAATGAAATTAGAAATTGTAAAAAATATGATCATCGAAGAACATAAAAATTTCATCCAGCAGAAAGATGGTTTGATCTCCAATGGTATTTTAGATACCACAGACATCTGTATTTTCTGGAAGGATAAAGAACGTCGGTTCGTTGGTGTGAACCGTGCCTTTTTGGAGTTCTATGGGTTCGCTTCACAGGAAGAACTCATTGGCAAGACGGATGAGGATATGGGATGGCATTCGGATCCGGATCCTTTCAAGAATGATGAATGGCGTGTTCTGAAAGAAGGCATCTCAACGTATCATGTGCATGGAAAATGCATGGTGCGTGGAGAAGAGCATGATATCTTAGCATCCAAGAGTCCATTGTATGAAGCGGACGGTTCCATTGTCGGCCTGGTGGGACACTTTGAAGATGTAACCAAAGATTATCAGCAGAAGGATGAGATCCGGAAGCTGAACGAAACATTGAGTCATATTCCAAGCGGTATCTGCATTGCACAGATCCACTTTCAGCGTGTTGTCATCAAGAGCATCAATGAATATCTTTTACATATGATGGGTGAATCTGCACAGCAGTTTGTGGAAGAAGATATTGCGGAGCTGTCACGGCTTCTGATGAAAGATGAAGTTGAAGGCTGGAAGCAGAAAGCCAATGAGATCTACAGCAATGCCAGTGCTTTTGATGGTCTGTATCGTTTTAAGAAACCAAAAAGGGATAAGTACCAATGGCTGCGCATTGTCGGTGTTAAAGCAAGATTGGAAAATGACGAAGAGTATCTGTACTTTACCTTTACAAATGAAGATGAATTAAAATTCTCGGAGAATCGTGAGAAGGTACTGCGTACTATGTATGCCTCCAGTGTTGACGCAGCAAGTTTAGTTGTATGGGAATTTGATGTCAAGACACGTTCCATTCACTTTGCCAAGAGTGCGTATACCGTGCAGAGATGTAAAGAACTCGGCTTAGCCAGTGTGATGCATAATGTGCCGGACTGTTTCTATCCTGGCATGGATGAGGAAAATAAACAGAAGATCAAGCAGTTCCATGATGATGCGATTGCGGGCAAGCCATTCTCTGCCATTGATGTGATTTATCAATTGGAAGGACAGAACTATCCGTTATATCTGCACCTGACCTATACGGCAGCTTTTGATGAGACTGGCAAGACTGTAAAAGCCTATGGAACTGCAAATGATTACTCGCAGCAGAAAGCAATGGAAAAGGACTATGAAAGAGAACTGCTTTCCATTAACTATAATCAAGATCCAAACATGTTTGCGAAAGGCCATCATGATCTGACCGACAACAAAGTACTGGATTACTATAAATCAAACAACACAGTAATGGATGTTTCACATATGACCTATGATCAGGCATATCATTCACTGATAAATTATATTTATGGTGATGAAAAAAAACAGGAATATTTAGCGATGTATGACCGGCAGAATCTGATTGCGAATTTTCATGCCGGACAGAACTTCTTCCAAATGGAATATCGTCGGGACCATAAGGACAACAGTGCAATGTGGGTCAATATGGAGATTCATACATTCCCGAATCCCTCCAATGGTCATATTGAATGCTTTATCTATTCGCGGGATATTACTGACAGCCATATCCGTCAGCAGATGATCAATAATCTGAAACGGATCGGTTATGAAAAGATTGCGCTGATCAGCTGCTTGGATCAACGTCTTGGCATCTATTCTCCTTCGGAAAAGAGGGACAGCTGGGTCAAGACAATGGATGTTGATAACTACGATGCGTATGCCAGAAGCATTATCTGCTCGAATCTGCTACAGTTAGACCAGTTAGAAACGACGACGAGCACCAGTTTGCAGACCGTGATTGAAAAGCTTGAGACAAAAGATCTTTATGGACTGTCGGTGAATCAAAGAGATGAGAATGGAGAATTGCATCGGAAGTATTTATCCTACAGTTACTTAGACCAGGACCGCAGTGTCATCAGTGTTACAGTCCAGGATATTACCGAACAGTATCAGAAAGAACAAGAACAGGTTCATCAGCTGTTGGAAGCAAAGAAAAAAGGCGATGAAGCGAATATTGCCAAGAGCAACTTCCTTTCCCGGATGAGCCATGATATCCGTACGCCATTGAACGGCATCATCGGTATGACGTACTTGGCAAAGAAAGAGACCGATCCAAAGAAGTGTCAGGATTACCTGAATAAGATCGATACTTCTTCCAAGTTCCTGCTGGGCTTAGTCAACGATATTCTGAATATGACGAAGATTGAAAGCAACAAGATCGTTCTGCATCCAGAACCATACGCATCCAATATCTTTATTAACTACATTGAAGCTGTAATTCGTCCGCTATGCACCGAAAAGGGACAGAAGTTGATCATGGATCTGCAGACCAGAGATGATGTTGTGCCTGTAATCGATATCCTGCGGATCAATCAGATCTTCTTTAACTTATTCTCCAATGCAGTGAAGTATACGCCAGAGGGCGGCACCATTACCTGCAGACTGCGGGAAAGTTTACAGGAGGATCATAAACTGATGATGGAAGTCGATGTCATCGATACCGGCATTGGCATGGATGCGAAACTGCAGAAGACACTGTTCGATCCATTCGTGCAGGGTGAACGCAGCGATACCGCATCGAACCGCGGTACGGGATTAGGCTTAGCAATTGTAAAGAGTTTGACCGAATTGATGGGAGGAACGATATCTGTTACCAGTGAATTGGGCAAAGGATCTGATTTCCATTTCCATGTGATCTTTGATTACATTGATGCGTCCAAGATAAAGCAGAAGAAGAAGAAGAAGAAGACCGATGAGGATGCGGCAGAAGCGGATCTTTCCGGCAAGCACATTCTGTTATGCGAAGATCATCCGCTGAATCAGGAGATTACCAAGACATTATTGGAGAGCCGCGGCGCAATTGTGGAGATTGCCGGAGATGGCGACCAAGGTGTCCGCTTATTCAAAGATTCCGCGATTGGCACCTTTGATTTGATCCTGATGGATATCCGGATGCCGGTCAAAGACGGCTACCAGGCAACCAAAGAGATCCGGGCATTGCCAAGAATTGATGCGAAGCATCTGCCAATTGTCGCAATCACTGCGGATGCCTTTGGCGAAGATGTTGAGAAGTGCCTGGCTGCTGGAATGAATGGACATTTATCCAAACCGATTGATCCGGATAAAATGTATCACCTGTTAGGGACATATCTTGCGAAGTGAGACATTGTCCACAAAACAATAAAAAAAATCACGTAGACTATGCATGCATGTCTGCGTGATTTTTCTATTACCTATTTCAGTTTTGATACAACATTTGCCCGTGCTCCATAGAGACCGGCAAGATTGCCCAGCTCGGCTGCCACAATCGTGACATCCTGGAAGCCAGGGATTGCCGCATCCCGGATGCGTGCTTTCACACCATTCAGGACAACGGCTTGTTCCATGACACCGCCGCCTAAGACAAGGCATGGAATGTTGTAGAGATGCAGGATACTTAATAATCCTGTCGCAATCTCATCCAGCCAGGTATCGACAATTTCTTTGACTGCCGGTTCATCAATCCGTGCAAAGATCTTGCGTCCATTGTCTAAGGCCGGATCGTATTTCTTTGCGGCTTTGACGAGAGCAGTCGTTGAAGCACTGCGTTCGTAGCTTCCTGCAAAGGGATCTCTGCCATCCCGTAATTCGGGATGTGTAATGAGCCCGCCAATCATTAAGTTGGCACTGCCGCCTTTGCCATAGTATGGCAGATCATTCAGGAAGATGCCTCCACCAACACCCGTACCATAAGTAATGCAGATGTAGTCTTCCTGATCTTTGGCAGCACCGCTGGTTCCTTCACCAAGCGCTGCACAGTATGCGTCATTCATGACAGCACATGGGCAGTTGAAACGATTGGCAAAGTATTCTTGTACATGTGTTCCTGTATAGCCAGGCAGATTGGCATTGGCATAACGGATTACACCAATTTCCGGATCGACTTGACCTGCGGTACTGATGCCGATGGCATCAAAGGGCTGGAACGCTTCTAATAAGTCGCCGGCTGTTTTCAACAGCACTTTGGCGCCTTCTTTTGCTGGGGTATTTGTCTCGGCTGTCTGTAAGAGCTTCGTTCCTTCAAACAGTCCGGCTTTGATTCGGGTCCCCCCGATATCCAAAGCCGCAACACGGAGCGCATCACTCATTGGTGAATCACCGCCGTGAACTTCTTGGTGATCTGTAATGGACGTGTGATTGCCCCACCAACCACCGCACAATGTACACCAAGGTCTAATGCCGTACGCAGCTGTTCCGGTGTGCTGATATTGCCTTCGGCAATGACTGGCTTGCCGCAGTTGCGGACCAATGCTTCAATCATGTTAAACGGCGGCACGACTCTGCCTTTGGTATAGGATGTATAGCCTGCCATCGTTGTACCGATGAGGTCAAAGCCCATCGCAGCCGCAGCCATTCCTTCCTCATAATCCGAACAGTCTGCCATGAACAGCTGCTCCGGATACTTCTTCCGGACTTCCTGGAAGAAGCTTTCTAAGGTGCGGCTGCCTGGACGCATCCGTTTGGTTGCATCCATGGCGAGGATCTCCACACCGCATTTCACTAACGCATCGACTTCCTTCATGGTCGGTGTAATATAGACTTCCGAATCGGGATACTCTTGTTTGATGATGCCGATGATTGGCAGATCCACGGTCATGCGGATCTCCGAGATGTCTTCTACCGTATTGGCCCGGATACCAACAGCACCGCCTTGCGCAGCGGCTAAAGCCATCCGTGACATGATAAAAGAACTATGAAGCGGTTCGTCGGGAAGGGCTTGGCATGAGACAACAAGACCACCCTGAATCGCCTTTAAAATATCAGTATTATGCTGATTCATGATCAGAAACCTCCAAGTTTTTATTTGGTACGTGTGTTAGTGATTACAGTCAGATAGTAGCACGCGCTTCCGACCGTTGTCTATGGCGAAATGATGAAAATTGCAAAAAATATTCAAAATGTTTGGCCTATGAAAATATTTTTATTATGTCTATAATGTGGTTACTATGACGAAACAGAAGACAGAAAATTTACAGGATCAGAATTATTTGATGAAGATCAATGATATCTATTATGAGCTGACTTCTTCAGAGAAGCGGGTCGCGGATATCATCATCTCCAATGCAGGAAGAGTTCAGCATATGACGGCAACGGAATTAGCAAAGGAGTGCAGTGTTGCCAATGCGACAATCTCTCGTTTCTGCAACAAACTTGGCTGCCGCAACTATATGGAGCTGCGGGTATCTATTGGTCAGTCCGCAACTTCGCACGAAGCTTCCGAAGGCCCGATTACCGGCAAGGTAACGCCGGATGATACCATTGCCGAGATGTGTTCCAAGATGTATCGCATTGAAGTAGATGCGATTACGATGACCCATGAATTGATCAAACCAGAACTGATTAAGATGGCAGCCGATTATTTACGGCGTGCTAAGACGGTCCTTTGTATGGGCCAGGGCGGTTCGATGATCATGGCTGAAGAGGCAGCCCACTTATTCAGTACAACGTATCCAAATTTCTATGCCATTGCGGATGACCATACGCAGATCTCCCGGATTGCGATTGCGGAGCCGGGGGATGTCATTCTGTATTTCTCTTACAGCGGTGCAACCAAGGAACTGATGGATCTGATCCCGGTTGCCCAGGCAAAGAAAGTCATCTTGATCCTGGTGACTCGTTTTCCAAATTCCCCAGGCGGTCTTCAGGCAAATCTGGTGCTGCAGTGCGGTGCCAATGAAAGTGCTCTGCAGTTAGGCAGTGCCGAAGCCAAGATTGCACAGATCTGTTTATTAGAGATCATTCATACCGAAATGTGCCGGCATGATATGGAAAAGATCAGTGAAAGGAAACAGGCAATTGTGGAAGCCCTTGCCGCAAAGCACGTATAACGTATGTTCAATCCCGATAGTTTATTCTGGCGCTTGATCAGCCGATGTGTGGATATTGTGGGACTGTCTCTATTATGGGCGGCTCTCAGTCTGCCAATCATTACCTGCGGTCCTGCCAGTGCAGCGCTGTACTATACGGTCGTAAAGTGTTTCCGTCAAGGCGACCGTGATACGTTCCATACCTACTGGGATTCTTTTAAAGAGAATCTGAAACAAGGGCTGCTGCTGTCTTTGATTGCCGCCGTACTATTGTTGTTTCTAGGATATGGCTACAGCATCATGAAGGCCAACTGGTCATCTACCATAGGACAAGTAATGTTCGTGATTTACGATATTCTGCTACTGGTACCGCTTGGTACATTGTGTTATCTCTTCCCATTACAGGGCCGGTTCCAATTGCCAACACGGGATCTCGTTGTGAATGCATTCCTGTTGGCAATGAAGCACATCTTTACGACAATCATCGTGACGTTGTTCCTGGTGGAAGTGGTCGTAACGACAGCAGAGTACTGGTGGCCAATCTTCATTACACCATTCCTCAGTGCATTTGTGGCTTCGTTATTTTTGGAAAAGATCTTCGCCCGTTACTTAGAGGGTGATGAAAAAGAGAAGTTTGAAAATAAGAATTAGTACGAAAAGATGCCGTGGAAAATTCCACAGCACCTTTTTCTTACAGCAGGGTTGGAACAAGCTTGGTCAGGATTTCCGCTAATTGGCGGTGACCATGCTTGGTCAAGTGCATATGATCTACGGGATTGAACTCACAGCCATTGGCATCCAGAAAGGCACAGCCCGTCAGTTTGGCCTGTGCTTCATAGTAAGGTGCCAGCTGTTCTGCCTTTTCGGCACAGCCTTTGCCCATGCCCGGATCATCCATGAGACGGCCTATCGGCGGCGGGCAGACAATCAGGATGTTTGGCGGATGGTCACCCCAGCAGTCCACACTCTTTGCCTTGTTCACTAACCGCTGCATGCCCAGCCCGATGCATGCGGCGTTGGCACCGAAGCGTTCTTTGGTATCATTGGTTCCTAACATCAAAATCAGCAGGTCAATTGGTTCATGGCTCTTTAGTAACGAGTAAATGACAGATAAGGCATCCATGGATTCATGGAGCGGATCGACAAAGACGGTCGTTCTGCCAGACAGACCTTCTTCACTTACGAGATATGCATCCCCGAGTGCTTTCTGTAAAAGACAGGTCCAGCGTTCGTCTTCATTGAAGCGGATGCTGTGGTCAGCGGTATCGTTTGGATCGGCACAATAGCCGTGGGTGTTCGAATCTCCGATACATAAAATATGTTTTTTCATAGGAAAATGGTTCCCTTTCTTCGCTTTCATATTGCACATGCCACATGCTTTTGTCAAAGCGGATTCCGCGAAAGCTAAAAAACGGCTTTGAAAAAATTTTACTAGTTTTAGCATTTCCGAAAATCCCACACAGCAAAAATGGCGTGCCTATTCACTTGATACTGGAAAATATTTTCAGAAATGTGAAAACGTAAAAAATATTTGAATTTTCTATTGACCGAAAAAAACTCTTTGGCTAAGCTACAGGTATGTTAGCGGTTACATTCCCGATAAGGAGGAAAAGATTTATGTTCAAAAAGGTTACATCATTCGCACTGGCAAGCGTCATGGCACTGTCATTGACAGCATGCTCTTCCAGCGCAACCACAGCAACAGCATCAACCAGTTCTTCTTCTACAGCAACATCCATTACTCTTTGGACATACCCAATTGGTAAGTGGGGCGATGAAGCATCTGTTAAGACATTGACTGATGCCTTCACCAAGGACACAGGCATTTCCGTCAAGGTGGAATACCTGACATACAAAGACGGCGACGATAAGGTCAATACCGCATTGTCTGCTGGCCAGGCTCCGGATCTGATTATGGAAGGTCCAGAACGTCTGGTTGCCAACTGGGGCGAAAAGGGATACATGGTAGACCTTTCCGACATCCTGGATGACAAGTCCAAGTCCGAGATTTATCCATCTGTATTGTCTGCCTGCCAGAACAGCTCTGGTGCAGTCTATGAATATCCATTAGTCATGACAGCTCACTGTATGGCAGTCAACGTGGATGCGTTCAAAGAAGCAGGCGCAGATAAGTACCTGGATCTGAAAACACATACATGGACAACAGCAAACTTCGAAAAGGCTATGGCAGCATTATCCGCAAAGTTCGGTGACACCGTCGGTACAGTATACTGTGCAGGCCAGGGTGGTGACCAGGGTACAAGAGCTCTTGTCAACAACCTCTATGGTGGAACCTTCACAAATGCAGATCATACCGGTTACACATGGACCGATGCGAAGAACGTCAAGGCATTAACAGAACTCTATGGGATGAACGGCATCAAGTTTGATTCTTCATTAGTCGGCGGCGATGAAATCGCTCTGTTCTACAATGAGACATTAAAGGTTGCGTTCTGCTGGAATATTGCACAGCAGCTGAACCCAAATGCCGCAAACACTGGTGCAGGCAAGACCATCAATGGTCAGGAAATTGCTTTCATGAGCTTCCCATCCGAAACAGGCAAGTCACAGCTTGCTGGTGGTATCTGGGGATTCGGTGTCTTTGATAACAAGGATGCAGGAAGAACCGCTGCTGCTAAGAAGTTCATTACTTGGATGAGCAACTCGGAACATACAGCTGACGCTGTTAAGACAGCCAGCTACTTCCCAGTACGTGATGCTGTACAGGGCACAGACTTAACAAAAATCTATGCAGACAACCAGACAATGAACGACTACAGCGTTCTGATGCAGTACTTAGGTGACTACTATCAGGTCACAAAGAACTGGGCAAATGCACGTACCGCTTGGTGGAATATGCTTCAGGAAATCGGCACAGGTGCGGATATCAAGACCACTGTCGAGAAGTACAACACACAAGCAAACACAGCTTCCTAATTCATAGTCATTCCCTGAGGAATATCCCGCCCGCTCCCCGTGCGGGTGGGATATTTACCTCATTTATTTGTATCGCTTTCCCAAGTTTCCGTGAAAGGGGGATTTAACAGATGAGCGCTGCACCAATGAGCAAAGCCCAATTAAAAAAAGAAACACTGCATGGCTATCTCTTCTTACTGCCAAGCTTGATTTTCTTTATCGGCTTTGTCGTAATTCCAATGGTCTACTGTGTCTATATCAGTTTCTTTGATTCCAATTTGAATGCCACAACACAGGATGTATTTATCGGCCTTCGAAACTATCAAGAACTGTTCGGCGACCCAGTATTCATCAAAGCATTACAGAATACGATCATTATCGTATTGGTTTCCGTCCCAGTCGTTACTATTTTTTCGCTCTGGGTCTCTTCCGTTATCTTTAAGCTCAAAGACTGGGCATTATCAGCGTTCCGCTGCATTTTCTATCTCCCGGTCGTCACTGGCTCAGTTGCAGTTACCGTTGTATGGAAGTGGATGTACAACAACTACTACGGCATCTTCAACTATGTGGGCAAGTCGATGGGTATCCTGGACAAGAATATCAACTGGTTAGGAGATCCTCGCTTCGCTCTTGGCTGTATTATCTTGATTCTTCTGACAACTTCTGTTGGTCAGCCGATCGTCTTATATGTATCTGCTCTCAACAATGTTGATCAAGGTCTCATTGAGGCAGCGAAAGTCGATGGCGCAACAGATATGCAGGTATTCTGGAAGATCAAGTGGCCTTCTATTATGCCAACAACTCTGTATATTCTCGTCATCACTACCATTAACAGCTTCCAGTGCTTCGCATTGATTCAGTTGTTAACTTCCGGCGGACCAAACTATTCCACAGAGACAGTCATGTATTACATCTATTACACCGCATTCAAGGTATACCGCTTCGGTTACGGCAATGCGATGGGTGTGATCTTAGCGATTGTCATCGCAATCTTCTCTGCTGTCCAGTTCAAACTGGCGAAAGAAAAGTAAGGAGGGATGACAGATGAGTTTAACAGCTGAAAGAATCGTCCGGAAAGCGAAGCTGCATTCTGGTGAGAAGTCTTCTTGGACGGTATATAAGACCGTATCGGTCATTATCTTAGTCATCTTAGCAATCTTATTCGCTTTCCCGCTTTACTGGATCATCACGGGTTCGTTCAAGACCATGCAGGACATCAACTCCGCAAGCCCTGTCTGGTGGCCGACCAAGTGGGTCATGACAAACTATGACAAGTTATTAGATAAGCGTTCCGCACCTTTGTTTGAATTCTTAGGCATCGTTGGACCAACCGTGCCAGGTGCCGTCCGCTGGTTAGTCAATACCGTATTCATGGCAGTCGCTGCCATGGTGCTGACTTGCGTTACCGCAACAATGGCAGGCTATGCCTTAGCCAAGAAGCGCTTTGTCGGACGGACACTCTTATTTACCTTGATTGTCTGCGCCATGGCGTTACCAAAGCAGGTCATCTTAGTTCCATTGATCAAGGAGATCTCTTCACTGAATCTCTACGATAATATCTGGGCCGTCATTTTGCCGACCGTCGGCTGGCCATTCGGTGTCTTCTTAATGAAGCAGTTCTCCGAAGGAATTCCGGATGATCTATTGGATGCCGCCAAGATTGACGGTGCTGGTCAATGGCGCACCTTCCAGCAGATCGTTGTCCCGATGATCAAGCCGGGCATTGGTGCCTTAGCAATCTTCACCTTTATCAACAGCTGGAATGATTACTTCATGCAGTTGATCATGCTGACCTCCAGCAAGAACTTGACCATTTCATTAGGTATCGCAACGATGCAGGCAGAAAACTCCACGGACTTTGGTCTGATCATGGCAGGTGCTGTCTTCGCTGCTGTACCAATTATCGTCGTATTCCTGATATTCCAGAAGTACTTTACCAAAGGAATTACCATGGGCGCAGTCAAGGGTTGAGCCTTGTACATTCATGCATAAATAGAGGGGAGTGATCAAATTGGATTACGCAAAGTTTGAAGGAATTATACCGGCATTCTATGCCTGTTATGATGAACAAGGAAATATCTCCACAGCGCGTGTCAAAGGATTAGCACGTTACTTAATGGAGAAAGGTGTCAAAGGTCTCTATGTAGGTGGTTCTTCTGGTGAATGTATTTACCAGAGTGTGGAAGAAAGAAAAGCCGTTTTACAGGCAGTCATGGAAGAAGTCGGCGGCAAGCTGACCGTCATTGCCCACGTTGCCTGCAACAATACCCAGGACAGTTGTGAACTGGCAGCACATGCAGAGTCTCTGCATGTTGATGCCATCGCATCCATCCCGCCAATCTATTTTCATTTACCAACGGATGCCGTTGCCAAGTATTGGAATGATATCTCGGCCGCTGCACCGCATACCCCATTCGTGATCTACAATATTCCACAGCTTGCTGGTACCGCATTGAACCTGCCGTTATTACGCGAAATGAAGAAGAATCCAAATCTTCTTGGCGTTAAGAACAGCTCAATGCCAGTCCAGGATATTCAGATGTGGCATGATGAAGGCGTCTTTGTCTTCAATGGCCCAGATGAACAGCTGCTGTCCGGCTTAGCTGCTGGCGCAGGAGCAGGCATCGGCGGCACCTATGCCGCAATGCCGGAGCTGTATATGGGCATCTTTGATGCCTTCCATAAAGGAGAGATGGAAAAGGGCAGAGTCCTGCAGAATGAGTGCTGCCGCATTATCTATAAGGTATGCGAAGCTGACTGCAACCTCTATGCCACTTTAAAAGAAGTTCTCCGTTTACAGGGCGGACCGGATGTTGGTGACGTACGTACACCAATGACTGGTTTAACGGCTCATGGAAAAGAATGTGCGCAGGCAGCGTTTGAGATGATCAATGCCGCAAAGCGTAATCTGTTATGATCTTCGATTCCTTAGACAACCGAAGTTCTTATGAAGACATTCCAGGATTGAAACAGATCCTGGATGCTTTGGCAGAAATCCACGATACCAATATGCCGCAGGCACGGGTTGTCCTAGATGATGGTCGTGCCTTCCTGAATCCCGTTATATTGACCACCAAACCATTGGCAGAGACGCGCTTTGAGGCACATCGCAGATATATTGATATCCACTGTGTGATTCAAGGAGAAGAAGAAATCATTGTCAATGATATTCACAACGTCAAAGAAATCCAGACATTTTCAATCCTCGACGATATTGGATTCTATGACAGCGATCAAGGCACCGTGTGCATTCTGAAACCAGGTCAGTTCCTCGTTTGTTTTCCCCAAGATGCACACCGGGTTGCCATCGCCCCAGAGAAGCCAGCTTCCGTAATGAAACTGGTAGGCAAGCTTGAAGTAGATCAGTAAGCAAATAAGGCAGATGACAGTGATCCGACCACTGTCAAGTGGACACATTAAATAACGAAATGATTCATGATGCCTGGCTGAACGATCAGTCAGGCTTTTTATGCTCTGGCAGCTAGTTCTGCCAGGTGCACCTTATACTTCATGATGCGTTTATTCTCTTCGATTGGAAATACTTCCGGTGTTTCAGTCTGCAGTGCAGCCATTCTGACCTGCATTGGTGATTGACTGTGGAAACGTTCCTGAAGTCTTTCGTAATTGTAGAAGCGGATATAATCTTCAATTGCTCTGCGAAGAGATTCTTCATCATTGATCTCATACATCTGATACATCTCTGTCTTGACGATTCCCCAGAATCCTTCCGTAGGACAGTTGTCGATACAGTGGCTAACGCGTGACATGGACTGTTCCATTCCCTTGTCTTTGAGCTTCATCTGGAATACTTTTGTCGTATATTGGAATCCTCTATCGGAATGGAACAGCGGTGAGGCTGTTGGATTCAGATCGACAGCTTTCTGGAAGGTCTCGAACACAAGCTTATTGTCGTTTCTTCCACTGATTACATAGGAAACGATAGAGCGGTCATACAGATCTATGATTGCGCTCAGATATAGCTTCCTAGTGTCATGAGGTATCTTGAACTCGCTGACATCAGTTGCCCATTTTTCATTTGGTGCCAGTGCCAGAAAGTCTCTCTTCAATAGATTGTCAGCTGTCTCTTCTGGCCTTGAATAATGATATTGGTATCTTGGCCTGCGTATCACAGCGTGGATGTGGACGATATCCATGATCCTCTGGATACGTTTCCGGCTGTAATTGGTATGATTGAACGCATTGATGTACATGCGCATCCGTCGGTAGCCGAGGATGTGATGGAACCGTTCATCGTATTCAGTGACCCAGCGTGCAATCCGCTGGTCCTCGAGCTCCTGTAACGTCTCTTTCCGATTCAGCCATTTATAGTAAGAAGATCTCTGCACTCCGAGCTTTCCGCACATCCAATGGATGTTCCATGAAGGGTGTGCATCTTTGCATTCCTTGATGGCTATGAATTTTTGTGTGTATCGTCCTTTGGTGAATATCGCCTCCCTTCGACTTCCTGTAATTTTTTTAACAGTTCATTCTCCATCTGCAGTTCTTCGTTCCTGCGTTCTGACAATCTGAGTTGACGTTTCAGCTTCTCCATCTCATCTAGTTCATTGTCTGCTTTATGTACGCCACGCTTGTCATTGAGCCCATCTTCGCCTCTGGATAAGTACTTCTGTACCCAGCTAAAAATCTGGCTGTAGCTGCACTCACATTTAACAGCAGTGCCTTTATAGTCCCTGCCATGCTTGATGCAGTACTCCACGATCTCAATCCGTTCTGCTTTGGTTTTCTTATTTCTGCTGGCCATGGTATATACCTCCGGCTGAGGATGATAGTCCTTCAGTTCTTCAAGACCAGTATACTTCTTTATCCAGCAGCGCAACTGTTCACGAGATTGCAGACCATATTGATTAGCTACATAAGTTAGTGATCCTTTCCCTTTGAGATAATCCTGTACTGCCTGTTCTTTTAGTTCCTTGGTATATGACTTGTTATGATGCGCTGGCAGTAATGCCTCAGGCCCGTGTGCTTCAAACTTCTTCACCCATTCCCAGACTTTCGAGTCACCACATACTCCCATTTCAAGATTGCTTGCTATCTGTTTCATGCTATATTTGCCGCTCTTATAATCCTTGCAAGCATTGATCTTCTGTTCATATGTATACTTTTGTTTCCTTGACATAATAAAATCCCACCTCCGTAGATTTTGGTTATTTACCGTGTCTACTTTGGTGGGATCATATCACAGGATCTGCCTTTTTATAATATGCGTGCATAATGGAAATAGGGTATAGTTATTACAGAGGTATCACATACCATGAAAGTCTACAAGACTGCTGCAAAAATGGGAATGCGTTTTATCTTGGCAGGTCTTCTGATCCTGCTTCCTTTTGGACCGCTTACCCTGCATGCGGATACGACGAAAGTCATTCATGTCGGCGTGCCGACGGACCGCTGTCCAATGTCCTATATCGATTCGACGACCGGTAAGATTACTGGTATTGGTGTGAATCTGTTCACGTTAGCAGCAGAAAATGCCGGCTATGAAGCAGAGTACATATCTTTAAATGAGGAATCTCTAAAAGATGCCTTGGATGACAGCAGCTATGATCTGGTGCTTCCCTTCGCGTCAACCATGGAAAGTACCGCAGGAGAGACTTGCATATTTACTAACAGCCTGATTGATTCTCCATTTACCTTTGCAATTGTTAAAGGTAAGACTTTGGATACAAAAGGAAGCATTCAGGTCGGTATGTTAAACTCGATGAGCAGTCTGGGCGAATCTTTTCATCATGTATATCCAAATTATGAAATTGTCTATTTTGACACTTGGGATCAGGCCTTTGCTGCGATGCGCATGGATGTTATAGACTGTTGTTTACAGAGTGCTTATGTATGGTCGTATGTTCTGCAGAAACCGGACCGCAGCGATATTGAGACTTTGCCGGCGGCTGCAATTTCAATGCCGTATTATGTAGGCGCTATATCAAGTGAATCACACAAAACGATGCTAGCATCACTGAATGCCGGCATTAACACAATTACACCGACCCAGCGTCAAAGTATTGTCCTGAATTATACTTCTAAAAAACTGTATTTTTATACCGCACAGGATTATTACTTTGAATATAAGAATGTGATATGGATTGGTGCTGCCATTATATTGCTGATTATCAGTTTGGCTCTTTGGTATATCGATCAGCGTCGGAAGTATGTCAATAAGATCCTGGAGGCTAATAAGAAACTTGAAGAATCGGCAGAAAAGGAAATCTCTTTAAGAAAACAGGCAGACGAAGCAAATGAAGCCAAGAGTGAATTCCTATCTCGTATGAGTCATGATATCCGTACTCCTTTGAACGGAATCATCGGTCTGACTTATTTGGCCAAAGAACAGCAGAATCCGGCCATGACGGTAGACTATTTAGGCAAGATTGACACATCCTCTAAGTTTTTGCTGGGACTGGTCAATGAGATCTTAGATTTATCCAAAGCAGAGAGCGGCAAGGTGGAAATTCACCCAGAGCCATATTACTTTGATGACTTTAATCATTATATTGATTCCGTTATTCGCCCGTTAGTGGAAGAAAAGAATCAGACATTGGAATTTGAAACACATACTGATAATACAGTTGTTCCTTTGATGGATATTCTGTTGGTGAATCAAATCTATTTTAATCTGTTATCCAATGCAGTGAAATATACCCCCGATGGCGGCAAAATACATGTGATCCTCAATGAGGAACGTGTGGAACCTCAAAAGCTGAAAATTACGGTGCAGATCAAAGATAATGGAATTGGCATGAGCGAAGGCTTCCAGAAGAAATTGTTTGAGCCTTTTACACAGGAAGTTGCACAGGGACAGGTCGAACGGCAGGGGACAGGATTGGGCCTGGCAATTGTGAAGCGGAATATCGATATTCTTGGCGGCACCATCGATGTTGAAAGTGAACTTGGCAAAGGAACGACTTTTACGTTTGTAGTCACTTATGACTGCATTCCAGGAACACGCACGAAACCGGCTGCACTGGAGCTCCCAACGTCATTCTTTGAATGTTTGGCAAATCGACATGTCCTAGTCTGTGAAGACAATCATATTAACCAGGAAATTGCCCGGACTTTATTAGAAGAGAAAAAAATGGTCGTGGAAGTTGTTGAAAATGGACAGTTAGGTCTGGAAGAATTCCGGAAGTCAACACCGGGATATTGGGATTTCATATTGATGGATATTCATATGCCAATCATGGATGGCTACGAAGCGACCAAGCAGATCCGTTCTTTGAATCGCCCAGATGCGAAGACTGTTAAGATTGTCGCAATGACTGCCGATGCTTTTCACGAAGACGTGGAGAAATGTATTCATGCAGGAATGGACGGGCATATTGCCAAGCCAGTAAATCCGGAACGCTTATATGAAATTCTGGCAGCGTATTATAAGAAAGAAAATTAATACTTGTTTTCTATTTTTAATTGATTAAAATAGATTCACAGCGAGTTGTCGATGGACGTAATTCCAGTTGCGATGACCGCTTTTTTTATATGCCATAGTGTGTAGCCGTCAACGGCGTAAATCCAGCTGACGGCTTTTTCTATGGAGGAAATATGAGTGAAAGTAAGAAACAAATGTATTTAGAAACAGAAAGTGTGGGGAAACTGATCCGGAAGTACAGTATTCCCTGTATTCTTTCGCTATTAGTTGGTGCACTGTACAATATTGTAGATCAGCTCTTTATTTCGAATGCGTCGTATTTAGGATCGTATGGCAATGCCGCCAACAGTGTTGTTTTTCCTTTGACGGTTGTAGCATTAGCAGCTGCTGTCATGATTGGCGATGGTGCCTGTGCCTATGTATCCATCTGCTTGGGGAAAAAGAAAGCGGAACAGGCTGGAACGACAATTGGCAATGCAATTGGATTAACAATTACTGTTTCACTGTTATTAACATTCTTCTATTTTGTGTGTATGACGCCGCTCTTGAATTTCTTTGGGGCAAGTGTAAACGCAAAGACCTTTGAACTGGCCAAGGAATACTTTACCTACATTGCAATGGGTATACCAGCGTACATGTTCGGTCAGGCAATGAATCCGATTATCCGCTCGACGGGAGCTCCAAAGTTTGCGATGATCTCCAATATCATCGGTGCCGTGCTGAATATCATCTTAGATCCAATCATGATCTATCCGATGCATATGGGAATGATGGGAGCAGCAGTGGCAACGGTCATTGGGCAAGCTGTCACTGCAGTATTATCTGTCATCTATTTGATGCGGATGAAAACGATAGCACTGCACCAAAAAGACTTTCACTGGTCAGCTTCGTTACAGAAAGAATTTCTGCCTTTAGGAATGACCAGTCTGCTTTCGCAGATTTCAGTAGTAGCGTCCATGGCGGCAGTGAATACAATGATCGTGCGCACAGGTGCTGTGGATTCTATCTTTTCACAAGCTCAGTATGCGCAGATTCCAATGGCTGTCTTAGGAATTGTGATGAAGTTCTTCCAGATCATTATTTCAATCAGTGTCGGTCTTGCGGCAGGCTGCATTCCTTTGGTTGCCTATAATACCGGTGCGGGCCGCTATGATCGAATCAAACAGTTCTTTATACACTTGATTATTGCGGAAGCGTTCGTCGGATTGGCCGGCTTAATCATCGCGGAGTTTTTCCCACGTGCTATTATGACGCTGTTTGGCTCTGCCAATGAGAGTGTGTACTATCAAGAATTTGCCGTCAAAGCATTCCGCATCTATTTATGTATGTTGGTTCCAGCATGCATCAACAAGGGTATGTTCATCTTTCTGCAGTCTTTAGGCAAAGCATGGACATCGACAATGTTATCGCTGCTGCGGGAGATTGTCTTTGGCGTAGGGATTACTTTACTGCTTCCAATTTGGTTTGGCTTGAATGGTGTTCTGTATTCGATGCCGGTATCGGATCTGCTGGCACTTGTTTTTACAATCGTCGTTATATTGAAAACAGTCCAGGAATTAAATACACAGATGAAGACAATGGCGCCAGTTTCCCTTGTGTTATCGCAGGAAGCAGAGTGAGACACCTCTGCCGGAGGACTTATGAAGAAATTGATGCCTGCGGCAGTGATTCGATGGCACACTACAATACCTGAGAAATGACAGGAGCATTCTACTGGCAATTCCGAATAGATTTCGTATCTTATAAGTAGAGAGTTCCTGATCCGGAACCAAGGAGATAAGAAACCCATGAAAAGAATCCTCCTAGCAGCATCTATGATCCTTTCCCTATTCGCTGTTGGCTGCGCCCAGATGACAAGCACCACAGTTGCAACTACAACCGCTGATGCATCTTCTACAGCAGTTTCCACCAAAGGCTATACAATTATTAAAGCAGATGAAGCCAAGAAAATGATGGATGCCGGCAATGTCATTGTTGTGGATGTACGTACCGACAGTGAATATGCGGATAAGCATATTCCGAATGCCATTAACATCCCGGTCGAAAGCATTACCACCACACAGCCAGATCTGCTTCCTGATTTGCATCAAACAATATTAGTCTATTGCCGTACCGGCATCCGTGCAGCCACAGCATCGCAGAAGCTGGTAGATATCGGCTATACCAAAGTCTATGATATGGGTGGTATTGTGGACTGGCCATATGATACCGTTCAGTAAATAAAAGAAATCTTATTCCAATTTTTCAAAAGTTATGGAATAGGATTTTTTTATTGAACATAATTGTGAGAACTCGCTTTATAATGGTTGCATGTGTATAAGGAGGTAGCGGTATGAAATACGACTTTACAACAATCATGGATCGTCATGGCAAAGATGCACTTGCGGTCGATGACTTAGGTTTAAATCCAGGATCACCGGATGCCCCACAGGAAGGATTTGATGCGATTCCAATGTGGGTGGCAGATATGAACTTCCCTACAGTACCAACCATAACGGATGCTATTATCAAGCGGGCACAGCACCCTGCCTTTGGCTACTTTTCACCAACCGAAGAATACTTTCAATCGATCATAACGTGGCAGGAAAAACAGAATCATGCCACAGGCTTGACCAAAGAGAACATTGGTTATGAGAATGGTGTTCTGGGCGGTGTCATCTCTGCTCTATCTGTGATTGCCCATCCAGGTGATAAGATCTTATTACATAGCCCAACGTATATTGGTTTTACAAGGGCATTGGGAGATGCTGGATACACAATTGTGCATAGCCCGTTGATTTTTAAAGATGGGTCCTGGTATATGGATTATGCTGATATGGATCGTAAGATCAAGGAAAACCATATTCATGCGGCAATTCTTTGTTCACCACATAATCCATGCGGGAGAGTATGGAAACAGGAAGAATTAGAAAAGGCCATGAAGGTCTATGAAGACAATGAAGTCAATATCATATCAGATGAAATCTGGTCGGATCTGTTAATGAATGGCAATAAACATATTCCAACGCAATCGGTGAATACTTATGCTCATGATCATACGATTGCCTTCTATGCACCATCCAAGACCTTTAACCTAGCAGGCCTCGTTGGCAGCTATCATATTATTTACAACAAAACATTGAATGACCGGGTTACAGCTAATGGGCATAGGACGCATTATAACAGCATGAATGTCTTATCAATGCATGCGCTCATTGGTGCGTATCAGCCAGAAGGCTATGAATGGCTGGAGGAATTGAAGGAAGTTCTTTCCAAGAATGTAAACTATGCTTATGACTATATTCAGGAACATTTCCAAGGGGTCTCTTTAGCAAAGCCGGAAGGAACGTATATGTTGTTTCTGAACTGTGAGGATTGGTGCAAGGCGCATCATAAGACTATTCAGGAATTAGAAAAGGCTGCTTGGAATGTAGGTGTTACCTGGCAGGATGGAGAGATGTTCTTTGGCCCATATTCGGTACGTATGAATTTAGCAGTACCATACAGCAGAGTCGTGGAAGCATTTGACCGCTTAGATAAATATGTTTTCAATGCGGAAGAAAAATAATTGATGCAGCAACGAAAGGCTTATTACAAGAAACCCTTGTAGTAAGCTATTTTTCTTTATCCATCGTAGTCACAAACTCCAATTATCATTGAAAAATAATTATGTTCCGTTTTGAAACGGAACGAATGTACAGATATAAAAAAACGTATTTGGTACATTCAATAGATGATGGAGGGGATACGCTATGGGAATCGGGACAATTTTATTAAAACAAATTGTGATTATGTTTATTCTGCTGGGAATTGGCTTCTTTTTGTATAAGAAACAGATGATTACCAACCAAGGCAGTAAGGATATTGGAAAGATTCTTCTCTATATTGTCATCCCGGTGGTGATTATTTCTAGTTTTTGGATTGAACGGAGTCCGGAAAAGACAATTGCGTTGGTTCAGTCTGCTGCGATTTCTGCAGTATGCATGTTTCTGGCGGTCTTTGTCAGCTGGTTGGTCTTTGGCAAACGAAATGGAATCAGCTGTTTCAGCAGTGCCTTCTCAAATGCAGGGTTTATTGGTATTCCATTGGTGCAGGCAGTATTAGGCAGTGATGCAGTATTCTATATTTCTATCATGATCGTATTGATCAATGCACTGCAATGGACGTTTGGGGTATATATGATCTCCGGGAATAAAGATGTCATGAATATCAAAGCAGTGATAAAAAACCCTATTGTGATATCGGTCATCATCGGATTGATTTTGTATTTTTTCAACATTCCTTGTCCGGAAATGGCCGCTACATTATTCAGCTCCATTAAAGGATTGAATACACCGCTGGCCATGATTGTTTCGGGTGTCTTTCTGGCACAGTCAAACTTGGTATCAATGCTTACAAAAAAAGAAGTCTGGACAGTATCTCTGTTCAGACTGGTATTGATTCCACTTGTAACAATGCTTGTGTTCTGGATCATTCCTTTTGGTACATTGGATATTAAACTGGCTGTTTTGATTGCTTCGGCCTGTCCGGTTGGTTCCAATGCCGCGATCTTTGCCCAGCAGTATGACAAGAGCTATACCGAAGCAGTGGAATATGTATGCATGTCTACACTATTATGTTTGATGACATTGCCAATTGTTGTGACAATCGCTTCGATGATCTTATAACTGCATAAAGATCATCATAAAGCTGTGATAGTCTTTTGCAGAGACAAGAGCCTGTACTGCCGCGTTGCTTTGGATTACCTTGGAGATATGATCCATGAACCAGGAGGAATTTGCAGCACTGGAGGCACTGAGCAGGAAGACAAGACTGACTTCTTTCTTGTTCCAGACAACAGGTTCTTTTAATTTAGAAATGGCTAAGAAATCCGGTATCTTTGAAGTATCCAATGGATGCGGTATAGCAATGCCATTGTCAAATTCTGTTGAACCGAGTTTTTCTCTGGATAATACACGGTCCATAAAGTCGTCTGGTAAAGAGACGGTCTTTTTGATCTGGGCAACCATCTGGCCCAGGACTTCCTTCTGTGTATGGACATCCGATAAATTCATGAATAATGCAGGATCACATAAGCTGGTAATCTTCTGTTCACTGGATAATCCCTGCAGGGTATTCCGAATCAAAGACATTTCGTCTTCAGTGATGAAGTTGGAAATGCTGAGTGTCTTTACAGGGATATTCACGGGAATATCCGTCATATTCAGAATCAAGTCATAGTTGTTTGAAGATGCAGACTGGATTCGTTCTAGATCGGAGACTTTGATAAAAGAGAGGGAACCAATCAGATCATGAAGATCACGGTCCAGCTTAAATGATGCAATATGATAGATAGTTGCTACATCTTTGCAGATGATACCAATGTTGTACTGTACTTCTGCCTGCTTGTTCTTTTCCAGACTCAACTCTAGATGCAGGGCAAAGTAAGAAATTTCCGCAGGTGTAATCTGTCCTTCTTTGAACATAGACAGACCATACAGAGCTAATTCATAGGCATACGGGAATTCATTTTGAATATCTGCCATTTCAGACTTTGTAATCTGCAGGTTATTGTTGACCCGATTGCGGAAAGGAATGATGTGGTTCAGCAAGGCAATGCGGAGCTCTTCATCCTCAAAGAGATCAACATCACTGTATTTATAGATATTCCGCAGGAAGCGGTTATAAAAGATAATATCTTCTTCGGTCACCTTGAACTGAATCTTATGATGACTGACAAAGCGCTGTTTTCCGTTGATATGCAGAGTCAGATACATCAATTCATTTTCTGGCAGAGAAATGCCAAGTGTTTCCTTCAGTTCGCGATTGATCCGGTTTGCGACAAAGTATTCTGGAGATCCTTTTAACTGCATCAAGGCAAACTCATCTGGCATACTGACAGTATTGTCTGTTTCAATGCGGTTAATGGCAATCATGATATGCAGGACGAGAGCGCTGATGCCTTTATCACTTAACGAAATGCCATAATACTGCAGGCTCTTAGATACAATATTGGTCACCGAAGAAATCTGACTGTCATTGAACTTAGCACCGACTAAAACAGAGCTCATCGCAGATTCATCTTTGCATTCTCTCGTCAAGCAGTGCCGGATATCAATTTCTTTTCCAATAATACGATAGCCATTCTGGTGCGAGTTTTCCAGCTGCAGGTTATATTGTTCTGCTGTTTCCTTTAGTGAACGTATGATATTCCGCAGTAAAGAAGGAGAGATATACAGTTCGTCAGCTAAGTCATACAGACTGATATAGTCACCATTGGTCAATAAGCGCATCAGGACATATGCTTTTCTAGTCTGTGGATTATTCAGGATACCTTTCTCTTCAGAGGAGAATTCCGCAAGATACGTATTGAAAACCGCTGGATCCTTAACAATCAGTTTCGTACCGGTACCGTGCCGGATATCCAGAACAGCACCATGGTCTGCCACTTCATACTTCAAGATATTCAGATATTTCAAAATTGTCTTTTCCGAGGTATTCCATTCGTCGGCAAGTTCTTTACTGGTCTTATAATCATTTGCGGCCATCAATGCATGCAGGATGTTATCAATTTTGTTATATCGCATAATTTGTATCCCTATTTATGGAATTATAATAACATAATCTAAGAGACATTCTGTGATATGAGAAAATCACAAAGTTCCTTTTTGAAAAGGAACTTGAGTACATCTTCGTCATTTTGGATTGTCTATGATGAAGCTGCAGATGAGGTGAGAATATGAAAGACAAGAAAACGATTCTGCTGGTCTGTGCCAATGGAGCTTCTACAAGTTTGCTGGCACGGAAGATGAAAAAGGCCCTCCGTGAGGAGGAATCATGGGTCATCGAAGCAAAACCAGTCAGTGAATTACCTCTTGTTGTCGCAAAATACGACATTATTCTCATTGCACCGCAGATTGGCTATGACCGTAGAAGAATCGAGGAGTTGGCCGCTCCTTACGAAGATATCAAGATCATTGATATCAATCCAGACAGCTTTGCCTCCGGAAAAGCAGAAGCTATCCTGGATCAGATTCGGATTGCGGTGAATGGTACTGCGGGCTGCGCGACATTAGAAAATGACGAAAGGGGAATTGAAATGTCAGAAACAGCAGGTAAAAAAACATTTATGGACAAAATGTCTGACTGGATGCAGAAGTATATCGTACCAATTGGTATGAAGATTTCCAACCAGAGACATCTTGCCTCCATCCGTGACGGATTAACCATCCTGATTCCAGCAACAATTATCGGAGGTATCGCAATTCTGATTGCCGTACCACCAATTCCAGCAACCATAACCGAACCAAGCAACTTCTTCTATGCCTTCTTATTAGCATGGAAGGGATTCGCGGCAGCCAATGCCAGCGTCTTAATGATTCCTTACTACATGACCATTGGTATCATCGCAGTCTATGTTGTATGCGGTGTGTCCTATACATTAGCGAAGTCCTATAAAATGGATGGTATCAACAACATGGTCGCTTCCTTATTGGTCTACTTATGTGTATCTGGTGCGGTTGACTTAGAGACAACATCTCTCAAGATTGGCAAACTGGGTGCAGCGTATATGTTCTCCGCAATGCTGGTCGCTATCATTACCGTTGAAATTACACATTTCTTTGAAAAACGTCACATTGTTATTAAACTTCCAGATTCCGTACCTCCAAATGTTGCAGCACCATTCAACGTTCTGCTGCCATTAGGCTTCACGGTCATTCTGATGCTTTTGGTTGATGCAGGCTTAACTGCTTGGACTGGTGCAGGCTTTGCAAGCTTGGTCTATACCATCTTCCAGCCATTAATGAGAGCAACAGGATCTCTGCCATCTGTATTACTGATCAATATCTTAATGACAACATTCTGGTTCTTTGGTATTCATGGTGCCAATATGTTATCTGTTGTTACAACTCCAATTACAACAGCCGCTCTGGCAGCCAATGCAGAAGCTGTTGTCAATGGAACAACGCTTCCATACATTTATGCCGGTGCAATGAACTCGGTCTTTGGCAACTGGATTACCTATAATGTTATCCTGTTAGTTATTTTCCTCTGGTGCAAATCTCATCAGGCACGTTCCATTGCCAAAATTGCTATTGTACCATCCTTGTTCAACATCAATGAGCCATCTATCTTCGGCTTGCCAACAGTATTGAATGTTTACACATACATTCCTCTGCTTCTGTGCGGCATTCTTAACACGACAGTCTATTACCTTTGCGCAGCAGCAAATATTGTCGGCAGATTCTATATCACTCTTCCATTCACGGTTCCAGGCCCATTACAGGCTTTCTTAGCAACCGGGGATTTCAAGACAATCATCTTATGGGCAATTCTCTTCGTTGTGGATATTCCAATTGTTTATCCGTTCATCAAGACATATGATAAGCAGCTGGTTGCACAGGAAGAAGAAAACGCAGAAAAACAAGAAGCATAGTTCAATACTACGGATAAGCACTGCTTCGGCAGTGCTTTCCATCATTGTAGAGAAAGGATCAATTTATGAAATTAATCGTGAATGGAGATGACCTTGGCTATACCAAGGGTGTGACCGAAGGAATCTTAGAAGGATATCATCGCGGTATCCTACGCTCTACATCTGCATTAATGAGTTCAGCATATATACAGGAAAGTGCCGCTTTAACAAAAGACTGTACGGATCTAGGCGTTGGCGTCCATCTGAATTTGACTCTGGAAGGACCGCTGACAAAGAACCGTACTTTGACGGACCCTGCTACCGGTGAGTTCTACCACGGCCGTACCGAGGTCTGGAAACATGATCCGGACTACACAGAAATCTACAACGAATGGAAAGCACAGATCGACCGCTTCATGGAAGTGTTCCAGAAACGGCCGACTCATCTGGATTCTCATCATGGAGTCCATGATGCAACCCCAGAAGCACTGCAGGTCGCACAGCGGTTAAGTGAAGAATATCGTTTACCGTTACGCCGCTATAATCATTACAAGTTTGTACCAGAGTTCTTTGGCTCGAAAGAACCAAAGCAGCTGATTGATATTCTGGAGAAGTATAAAGACACGGATATTGAGATCATGGCACATCCTGCATTTGCAGATCTGGATCTGTATCGCAAATCCTCCATCTGTTTTCCAAGGGTGCAGGAACTAGATGTTCTCTGCAGTGATGCAGTGAAAGAGTATGTTAGCAAGCATGGCATCGAATTGGTCCATTACCAAGGAAATGAGGAGAAACAATGAACGTCAATTTTACAAATGAACAGGTAAATACACATATTTACCGGGTACGCGGTCTTGGAGATGCCTGTATGTATTACATCAAAGGACAGACAAAGGGACTGCTGGTAGATACCGCTTATGGTGTCGGTGATCTGCGAGGCTATATCGAAGAGACTTTTTCTCAGCCGTATGAAGTCATCATTACGCATGGTCATGCCGATCATGCCAATGGGATTGCACAGTGGGATGAGGTTTATCTGAATGAAAAAGACCGCGATTTATACCGCCTGAAAACAGATACAGCATTGCGCAGAAGAATGCTGCGTCGGACGGTACCAAATATTGATGAATATGCGGATACGGATTTTCAAGGCGAATTCCATGGTACCTTCAAGGATTTAGAAGATGGAATGGTATTTGATCTTGGCGGATGCACGGTGGAAATTATCAGCGCACCAGGTCATACCCAGGGCATGATGGTCCTGTTGGTCAAAGAAGACCGCACGGCGTTGTTTGGCGATGCCTGCGGGGTATGCACATTCTTGTTTAAACCTGAGTCTTCCACGGTGCAGGGTTACTGCAAGACTTTATGGAAACTGCAAAGTTTTGAAGACCGTTTTGATTTTGTTTTACGTCAGCATGGTACCTGTGAGTCACCAAAATCTATCACCGAAGAGAATTTGACAACTGCAGAAAAGATCCTCAATGGGAAAGATGCACATCTTCCTTTCGAATACATGGGCGAGCATGTATGGATGGCAGAACCAATGGATCCTAAAACAGGTGTAAGAGTCGATGGAAAATCCGGAAATATTATTTACCGGATGGATAAGATCCGCTGATAGATACGGAATCAGAAATGTGGTACCGTACATGTTAGGTGACCTGAATAGGGTCACCTTTTTATGACCTGTTCAAGGATCAATTATTCACTATTGTTTCACTATTTTGAAGGAGATGTTTGCTGCAAAAATATAGAAGGTGGCTTCATTAAGTCACTATAGTATTCTACTGATTCCTTGAATGGCATAAAAAAGCATTGTCATTTGAAAGGGGTAGGACAATGCTTTTTGAAACATAGCTTCAAGTTAGGGAGACTTGAAGAGAAATATTAATATTTGTAGTGAATTTCACCTTGATACTGTTGATGGAGTAAATGGTTCTTTTCGTCACCACCATCGATGTTAGCACTATAGTAAACAGGAGGAGTTTTCAAACCTCTACGGACTAATTCATTCGCTGTCTCGCTAATAATTGAATTTAATATGATTGCTCCAATCACAGTTGAAGTTGGCCCTGCTTTTTGCTGCGTACCATGAATTGGAACACACGCATCGCCGATGTCACCGTGATTATCTAGAACAACATCACAGAATTCATACATATTCTTTCCTAAAGGATGTCGTGAAGTAACAGACTTTGAATATGTAAGATTGGTAATGCCAATGACTTTCATGCCAGCATTTTTCGCAGCCATAGCGATTTCAATAGTTACAGGGTTTCTACCAGAAACGGAATGTACCAGCAAGATATCATCTTTTTGAAAATTGTAGCTTGATGCAATGGTTGTTCCGTAGCCTACACAACGTTCCATTTTGCTGGTAAGTGTAATTGGCTCTCGATCAAGAAGAACTTCTTTTGCAAAAATGGGATTGATAGTCATTAACCCACCAGCTCTGTAATAAGCTTCTTGACTGAGGATGCCTGCATGAGAGGCACCGAAAATATAGATAGAATGATGATTCATGACAGCATCAGATAAAAGATTTACACACTCTTCCATATGATTCTTCTCTTGCTGTTCAATTGTCTGGATTAAATATTTGATTTTTGTAATATATTCAAAATCCATGCACTTCTCCTTTTGATCAGAAAGCTGCAATCAATCTAGCAATACTGCCTTCGATGATGCCCCACAATGAGAAGTCTTGACCACCATATACCAGCATCCATGATTGAATCGTATTATTGAAGAAGTAAGAGCCAAAGCCAACTAAGAATACCATGATAATTCCTGCGACGGCTGCGCCAAGGACACATCCACGCACGCCACCGGTCGCATTGCCAATAATGCTTGCACACCCAATTTCAAAGAAGCAGGTAAATGTTAGCGGGATGATAATTGTTGGGAACATTCCAACACTATCAACAATAATAATGGTTATAACGGAAGTGATCATTGCTGTAATGAATCCAATGATCAAAGCGTTAGGCGCGTATCCGAAAATCACTGGGCAGTCAAGAGCAGGAATGGCACCGGGTACAACTTTTTCGGCAATACCTTTGAATGCTGGGATGATTTCAGCAATCAGCATACGAACACCCTGAAGCATAATTGTTACACCAACACCAAAATAGATTGCGTGTGTGAAGATATAAGTGAAAATTCCTGTGTTTGTGCCGGAATAACCCCATACAACTGCAGGATCAAATCCATTTGCTGAGAGGATGCATGCCATGACAATATAAGTAATGCAGATTACAAGTGCACCTGTAATAGATACTTCACGTAGGAATCCTAAAGACTTTGGGATGTTCAAATCTTCAGTTGATTTAGATTTATCACCGAATGTTTTGCCAAGCCAACCAGAAATCAAAGAAAGAATGGTTGTTGGGTGACCGATGGTGAAGCTGTCATCTCCCGTGACTTGTTTTACAAGAGGACGCATCAAATTTGGAGCTGTGCATAGATAAATTGCAGTAAAGATGGTAGCAAGAATAATCAGTTTTCCACCTGTTAAACCAGCATCAACACCAGCTGCAATAAATACATATGGGAACCAATAGAGCATGTGACCTGTCAAGAATACACTCTTCCACTTAGTGAATCGTGCAAACAGAAGGTTGATTGCAAAAGCAAGAAGCATAACGATACCAATTTGTGTGCCATAGGTAGCACCAATGTCTACAGATGTTGCATTTGCTGCAGCCTGTGGCATCATTGTACTGAATGCAGTAGCTAAGCCATCAATGGACTTTCCAGTGATTAGACCTGTACCAGTGTTTAATACGAAGAAGCCGATTGCGGTCATCAACGTTCCACGTATAACTTCCGTAGCTGGTTTCTTTTGAAGAAGAAGACCAATCATAGCAATCAATGCTAGGAAGATGGCTCCTTGTCCAAAGATTTCATTAATGATAAATTTCAGCATTTCTTTTCTCCTTATTTATTTGTTTTGTAATAATCAAGTACTTTTTGTTCTACTTCTTTGGTGTTCATGAAATTGTCGATAATAATTACAGGTACTTTAGCGCGATCTTTGATTTGCTCTCCTAATTCTTTAGAGATGAAAATCACATCACAGGGATTCGCTAAACAAGTGCCGACATCGGAGCAGAATGTATCTGCTTCCAAGTGATTTGCCTTAAGGATGTCATCTATTTTCATCTTTAGCATTAAAGAAGATCCGCAGCCAAATCCACATACTGTTTGAATTTTTGGTCTCATTATTTCCTCCTTTCTTTTATCCTGCTCAAATCGAATCCCAGCTAATTGAATAATGCATAAAGTTCTTCACTTGTTCTGCACTGTTTCATTTTGTTGAGTATTCCATCTGTCATCAGCTTTTTTGCAACTTCTTGAAGTAATTCCATATGCGATGTCTTATCTACACAGGCAATGCACATTACAATGGAAACAGGATCGTTTTTAGAACCGAAATATACCGGCTTTTTTAATGTGATTAGCGAGATGCTTGTTTCTTTTACATGTGATGATGGTGCTGCATGTGCTAAGGCAAATTCAGGCATCAGTACAATGTATGGCCCTAGCTGATTCACCGCCTGAATCATTGAATCTATATAACCAATGTCAATTTTATGATCGTCTGCTAGGAGCTGCCCTGCTTTGGTAATGGCTTCCTGCCAGTTAGAAGCTTCGACCTGTACTTCAATATCCTGTAATGCAATTTTCTCCATTTTTAATCTCCTAAACTTTCTATTTCATGCACGGTAATGTTTTCTTTTTTTAGTATTTTGCGATTCTTTATATTCGCAAATATATATACAAGTTTTAGAAAGGAATCTTCTCCCTTTTCACGAATACCAATAATCACGATATATTTGACCAATTTTGAATTTCGATCACCAAAGATAACTGGCTTATTTAGCGCGAGAATGGCACAACAATTCTCTTTGATTCCGTCTTCTGTACCAGCATGAACAAAAGCCACATCTTCTACTAGACACATATAGGTGCCGAATTGCTTTACGGCAGCAATCATTCGATTGACATAGCGTTGTTCAACGTAGTTCTCTGCCAGCAGAGGTTTGGCTGCAATCTGTATTGCTTCTTCCCAACTGTCCACGGAAGATAAAATCTGGATGTTATGCTCCGCGACAAAATCTGCAATCTTACTGGATACGAAGTCAGGCTTCTTGTTATCCATTGAGGAAATCTTTTCGTAGGAATTTACAAAGTGATTACACATTTTTGAATAAGAAAGCTGAGATAACTGATTTTTAATACCTTCAATATCATTCTGATAAAGAAGTGGGTTTACAACGATTACTGGAATTTTTTTATATGTGAAAGTAGACGTTGAAATAATCAAATCGACAGCATGATTATCTAAGTACTTTATGGCATCTTCCATGGTCAATGGTCCTATGACATGACATTCGGGAATTGCAACAAAGATTCTTGATTTCAGAATTGCAGAAGTAGTAATGCCAAAGGTACATGTAAGTAGAACGGTAAGAGATGTTTCTTGCTGAATGCTACTTTCATATGCTGAGGCAATGTACATTGCAATATATGCGATTTCACTGCTGTCAAATTCAATGTGACTGGTCTTTTCCCAAAGATTGAGTTGTTCTTTGGTGAACTCATAGATCAACGGAATGCTTATCATGATTTGATCCTGCAGTTCGTTTTCGATATGAGTTCCGTTTTTCTGCCGCTGCAGTGCAGACTGTAGATGCTGAGTCAAACCAGAAAGAAAGCGATCTTTCTTGCTAGGATCTAAAGTCTGTAATTTTTGCAGATGATCATACAAATAAGTGGCAAGTTTTAAGGCATTTTGATCCTTGACAGGTGTGACTGAAATCTTTGCTAAACGGGCGGTAGAAAAAACCTCATAAAGGAAACGGGCTTCTTCTTTACTGCCACTGTGGTCAAGGAGGGTGAGCCAAAGTTCATTTTCCTGAATGTTGTTAATATGGTTTTTATAATTCATCTCCGAAGATACAATGTTATGTCCAGTTCGAATTCGCTTTAAATATATAGACAGTAATAGTGTTAACTGTGTCCTATCTGCATACTGAACTTTCAATTGTTCTTCAAACTGGCTTAATATGTTTTCTGCTTCTTGAACAAATTCATGAAGATCTAGACATTTGCAGAGTTCAGAGAAGATAGCATCGTCATGAATGACTGTCATCGCATCCTTGATTGCTGATCGAATAGATGACTCTTTCCCTTTAGCAAATAATCCAAGTCCCGAAGATCCGATAACCGAAATATTGAAAACAGAAATATTTTGGCGAATCTGTTTTACATCATTTATGACAGTTTGACGACTGACATAGCAATCTTCGGACAACTGTTCATAACTGGTCTGACACCTAGTTAATAACAAAATGATTTCAAAAGATATGCGTGTATCCTTGTCTAGGAAATTCTGAGGATCGTCAGCATCTGCAAGAACACGAGAAACTGCTTCTTGACTGCCCATGATACGTAGGCCATATTTCGATTTTCTTTCAACTTGGACTCCACTTCCTATAAGATAGGTATCTATCATGGCGAGATCGTTGCGCGCGGTTCGCTCGCTAATGCCAAAGCGCATAGAAAGGTCAGAAAAAGAAACATATGACGGAGCACAGATGATATACGACAACATTTTAACTTGTCTTTTTGAAAGTGTTTTAATCATAAAAGATTCCCTGCACCTTTTCTATTTGGATTATAGATTTCATGATTTCACCTCGCTATACAAGCATGCTGTAACTTTTTTTGCAAAAATTTGACTAGCTTGTCAAATTACATATTTTAGTACAAATTACTTTGCTTAGAAAACATAAAAAAGTGCCAGATTACTAATTGACACCGCTATTAATTAGATATAATATTTCAGTATCTAACGAGGAAGTTATTATCTTATATAGATAAGCTTAACTTGTTTGCATTAGTAGTTATTTACTTTTGGCAGACAAGTTTTTTGTTTGTCAAAAAACTCAACGATAAATATCTGCAGATATTTATGGTGATGCTAAACGGGGAGGTGAAATAATGAAGATCAGTAAAATTCTCAACAATAATTCCGCGGTGGTTTTGGATGAGAGCGACAATGAAGTTGTGATTGTTGGTAAAGGAATTGCTTATAATAAAAAACCCGGCGATCCAGTGAATCCAGCTCTTATTCAAAAGAAATTTTGCTTATCTTCACAACAACTGAATACAAAGTTTCAAGAAATCTTGGTATCTCTCCCTTTGGAAGAGATAGCTATCGTGGAAAAGATTGTGGAGAACATAAAGATGAATCTGGGCAAACCCATCAGTGATTCAATTTATGTGTCTTTAAGCGATCATATTCACTATTCTTTAAAGAACTATGAAAGAGGCATTGCTGTTCATAACAGCTTATTGTTTGACATCATGAAGTTCTATCCTGATGAGTATCAGCTTGGTAAACAAGGAGTTGAAATCATCCTGAAAAATACAGGTGTTGCATTGAGTGATGATGAAGCTGGTTTTATTGCGCTTCATATAGTAAATGCAGAAACAGAAAATGCAATCGGAACAGATAAAATAGAACAGTCCACAAAGATCATTGAACAAATTCTGGATATCGTCCGAGCTTACTTTAATGTGGACATTAATGAAGGAACGTTGACGTATTACCGCTTCATAAACCATTTACGTTATTTCTCGCAGAGAATCGTCAGTAAATCTACTTTTAATGACGTTCAAAGTGATAATGATCTCTTGGAAATGATGAAAAGTACATACAGTGAATCCTATTTATGTGCGGTAAATATCAAAGGATTTGTGAAGGGAAGATTTGATGTGGACATTGGCAGTGAAGAACTGCTGTATTTAGTAATTCATATTCAAAGAGCGATGTTCAACAAATAATTGAACGAGGAGGAATTTATGGCTAATTATGAGAAATTAGCTGCGTTTATTATTCAAAATGTTGGCGGTGAGGACAACATTGAAAATATCAGCCACTGCATGACAAGACTGCGGATCAAGCTAAAAGATGATAATAAAGCAAACCGTACCGCAATTGATGCGAATAAAGATATCATTTCCAGTCAGATCGCAGAAGGTAAACTGCAGGTAATCATTGGTACACAGGTCGGAGATGTCTATGAAGAAATCATCCGTCAGACTGGGAAAACGAATGGCGACAGTAAAGAGGAAGAAAAGAAGGGAAGCTTTATAAATCGCTTTGCGGCATTAATTACAAAAATTGTCGTACCTTCCTTAGGCGTATTGTGTGCCTGCGGCATTATTGCAGGTTTAAATTCTGTTTTATTAGCAACTGGTGCAATCCAGGCTGGTTCTGGCACAAATGTACTATTGAATGCGATGGGCAATGCCTGTCTGACATTCTTCCCAGTTATTTTGGGCTATACCAGTGCGAAGGCATTTGGCATGGATCCATTTGTAGGCATGATCTTGGGTGCGGTTCTGATTTTCCCTGGGATAGCAGATACAATGAATGCAGGCGATGCAATCACTACGATTTTCTCGGGTACCGCATTTGCAATGCCTGTTTATAAGACCTTCTTTGGATTACCGATTGTTTTCCCAAAGACAGGCTATACTTCTACCTTAATTCCAATCATGCTGATTACATGGTTTGCTTCTAAGTTGGAAATTTCTTTTAAGAAACACATCCCAGCTGTATTGAAGCAGTTCATGGTACCATTCCTGACAATTCTGATTGGATCCATCGTCGGTATTCTTTTGATTGGACCAGTATCCATGATTCTGCAGAATGCTTTATCTGCATCATTGAACTTCTTGATCTCAAAATCAAAGATTCTGGCATTTGCGGTCATTACTTTGATTTATCAGCCGCTAGTCATTTTCGGTCTGCATTGGCCGCTGATTACATTAGGCCTGATTGAATTTGCAACAAATGCCAACAGCTTGATTGTTGCGGCAATCTTCCCAGCAAGCTTTACCCATATGGCAGCATGCTTAGCAGTCTTCTTAAGAACGAAGAGCACAAAGATGAAGAACATCTCTCTGCCAGCGTTCTTGTCAGCTTGCTTCTGCATCATTGAACCTTCTATCTATGGTGTTACGCTGCCGGTAAAGAAACGGTTTGGCTTCTGCATGGTCGGCGGTTTAGTCGGCGGCTTGATCCTAGTATTGTCGAATTCACCAATGTATGCCATATCCATGGGAATCACTGGCGTGATGTCATTCGTAAATCCAAATACGGGCAGTTTCACTGGTATGATCTGGTGCGCTGTTGCATGTGTTGCGGCATTTGCTGTAACATTCTGCCTGACATGGTTCTCGTACCGTGCTGGTGAAGATGGGAAGAATGAAGACGATACTGTTTTATCCCATGAGACATCTGTTAACAATAAAGAAATTATCTACTCCCCAATGAAGGGTGAAGTCAAAGAACTTTCTGAAATGGGTGATCAGGCTTTCTCGAAAGGACAGTTAGGCAAAGGAGTATGTATTGTGCCAGAGGAAGGAAAGATTGTTTCTCCATGTGACGGAGTTGTAAGTGCATTGTTTCCGACCGGACATGCTATCGGCATTAAGAGCAATACCGGTGCTGAGGTATTGATCCATGTTGGTAAAGATACCTACAATCTCTCAGAAGGTGTATTTAACAAATTAAAAGCACAGGGAGATAAGGTTAAAGTGGGTGAGACAATTATCGAATTTAACCTGGATGAAATGATCAAGGATGGGATAAATCCTGAAACTGCGGTAGTTGTCACAAATACAAAAGACTATCTTGATATCATGAATCTGAAAATGGGAATGGTAGACTATAAAGATAAAATCATGGTCACAGTCGTTCCGGAAAATCTACAGATTGTACCTGCTGGTGCAAAGGAGTAATAACTTGATGAATCAAACATACGAGAGAATTAAAGGAACATTGATTGGCTGTGCTTATGGAGACGCTATGGGCATGCCAAGTGAAATGATGACAAGAGAGATTCTTAGCCGAGCTTTTCCGGATGGTATACATCATTTTGAAAAGTCATCTCCCCACGATTTCTTTGGTAGAAAGTTTGCGGCAGGAACAGTGACCGATGATACCATTAATACACTTCTTGTATGTGATACGATTCTAGATAATCATGGCGAATTTGAGACGGTTCCATATTTGAAAAGGCTTCAGACATGGATGGATGATAATGCAAAGATCAATCCCTATGTTATCGGTCCAAGTACTGCAAAAGCATTAGACGCAATTAAAAAAGGCACACCGATTTCAGAAGCAGGAAAGTATGGTACAACAAATGGCTCGGCAATGAAAGTCAGCCCGTTAGGAATCATTTATGATTATCATGATGTGAAAGGATTTGTGGATAAAGTTGAAAGATTATGCCTGCCGACACATCATACAAACATTGCAATTGCGGGTGCAAGCTGGGCAGCAGCGTGTGTCAGCTATGCAATACGAGGCGGCAGTGATTATCCACAGATGTTTGCTATGGCACAGACAATTCTAGAAGAGGGAATGCATCGAGGCACACAGCTTCCCTGCGCTTCTCTTTTGGAAAGAATGAGCTGTATCAAGGAACTGAAGAATATCCAATCGGATGCAGAGTTTTATCAAAGATTAGAAAACTTTTATGGCTCAGGTATGGAGGTCATTGAAACAATTCCTGCAGCTTATGCCATCTTATTACGGAGCAATGGCAGGCCAAAACAGACAGCAATGCTGTGCGCCAATATGAGCGGAGACTCGGATACAATTGGCGCTATTGCAACTGCGATAGCAGGTTCAATGAATCCGGAATTCGATACAGCGGATATTACTGTTCTGAAAGAAGAAAACAATATTGATTTTGATGATTATACAGAAAAGCTTATACGTTATGTGAAATGAAGGTATATAATTCCAGCAAGATTGAAAACGTAATTATACGGTGCTTCGATTTATTGCAAATTATATAACAATGATAAATACATTGATGAAAATTCGTATGAACATGATGTTATGTTTTAAGAATGTATTGAAATACCCCCATTTTAATACATTTTATATAATTGACCGTCATTCGAATTTGATTCAAGAAAGACTGCTTAATCAGGGCAGTCTTTTTTGGCATCATCCAACTTCATTTGGACTGAACTGTCCTTTATCCATTTTACCATTCTTCTGTCATGCATCTCTAGAATGAACAATCTTCTTTTAAACAAGCAAGTGTTGACAAATCATATATTTTTGATAATATGAGAATCGTTCTCAAATATGAAAAAGGAATATACGACAAAACAAAATCAGTTTCTGCTGTCTTTTCTTCAAAAGAAACATGGCAGACATGTCACTGTAAAAGAAATTATGGCCTATTGCGAACAGCACCAGGTCCATGTTTCGCAGGCAACGGTATATCGCCGCCTGGAGAAACTGGTCAAAGATGGAGCTGTCGCAAAATATGTCATTGATGAAACGACAAGTGCGTGTTTTGCCTATATTGGCGAAGAAGAGAAACAGGAAATCAATACGTTTCACTGCAAGTGCATGAAATGCGGAAAGTTATATCACATTCATTGTGATGAGTTTGCCCAGATAGAAGGGCATTTAAAACAGGCACATGGCTTTGCCATTGATCCAACACGTACCGTGCTGTATGGCATCTGTGATACCTGTGCGAAGAAGTAAAGAAAAGAGGCAGGAATGAAAAAGAAATGGTTGGGAATGATCGGAGCGGCAATTTTGATTCTTACGATATTCACAGCTGTTTTTTATATTGCGGCAGAGTCACAGCATCACTGCACTGGTGTGGACTGTCCTATCTGTCAGGTGATCCATACTGCGCAGGGATTGATCGCGCAGACAGAAAAGACAGCCGTTAAGCCAAGGACTGTAGTACAGCTGCCAGTACTGTTCTTCAACGTACTAACGGTCATCTTGATTTTGAAGGAACAATACTTTTGTGAAGATACATTGGTAACAAAGAAAATACGGTTCAATAATTGATCCTCTTTTTGATCTGTTTTGAAGTGATATAGAAAAAGGGGAAAATTAAAAATGAATAGAAAATTGATGACGGCATTGATTGCCGGTGTTTTATGCATGGGATCATTATCAGCCTGCAGCAGTACAACAAAAACTGCAGACAATACAAGCAGCAAGCTTCAGATTACAACAAGTATTTATCCAGAATATGAATGGGTGAATGCCGTTCTTGGCAGTCATAAAGATGAGGCAAATGTGACACTGCTGATGCAGAACGGCGTAGACCTGCATAGTTATCAGCCAAGTACACAGGACATTCTGACCGTGAAGAATTCCGACCTGTTCATCTATGTTGGCGGGGAGTCAGATGGATGGGCAGAGGATGCGTCGAAAGATGCGAAGAATCCAAACTTTCGATCCATTGATTTAATGGACCTGTTGAAAGATATTAAAAAACAGGAAGTTGCCAAAGAAGGGATGCAGAAAGACCCAGATGACGACGGCGAGATTGAATACGACGAACATGTATGGCTTTCCTTAAGAAATGCAGAGAAGGTCGTGAAGAATATTGCGGATCAATTATCTGCCCTGCAGCCAGAGAACCAAACGGATTTCCAGGCCAATGCAGATGCATATATCAAACAGCTGTCTGCCCTGGATCAAAGATATCAAAAGACAGTGGACAACGCACCGGTAAAGACATTGGTCTTTGGCGACCGTTTCCCATTCCGTTATATGGTCGATGATTATAATCTGGATTACTATGCGGCGTTTGTCGGCTGTTCGGCCGAAACAGAAGCTTCCTTTGAAACAATTACTTTCTTGGCAAAGAAGATTGATGAATTGAATCTGAAACATATTATGGTCATTGAAACGAGTGACAAGAAGATTGCCAATACCCTCAAGAACAATACCGCTAGTCATGACCAGGATATTCTCGTGCTGGATTCGATTCAGTCAGTGGATAAAGAAAAGATGAAGCAGTCATACCTGGATATCATGGAAAGCAATCTCAATGTTCTGGCACAGGCATTGGATACGGAGCCGGCAGAATGAGCTCCATCCAGATCAAGGATCTGGTTGTTGGCTATGATCATCAGCCGGCGGCTTCGGTTGGTACCTTCACGGTATCCAAAGGAGAGTACGTATGTATCGTCGGTGAGAATGGTTCGGGCAAGACAACGTTCATGAAGACACTCCTTGGCCTATTAAAGCCAGTCTCTGGAACGGTGGAGTTCAACGGCATCTGTTCAGATGAGATAGGCTGGCTGTCACAGCAGACCGCTGTACAGAAGAACTTTCCAGCGTCCGTCAGAGAAGTTGTTCTCTCTGGATTTGCAGGAAAATTAGGATATCGTTTCTTCTATACCAAACAAGAGAAACAGCAGGCAGAAAACAATATGAAGCTGACTGGCTGTATTGCCTATCAAGATCAGTGTTTTCGGGAATTGTCCGGAGGGCAGGCGCAGCGTGCCCTCCTGGCAAGAGCCTTATGTGCAGCAGATGGGTATCTTTTGATGGATGAACCAATGGCCGGACTGGATCCGCAGGCACAGAATACCTTCTATCAATGCATTGAAGCACTGCACGAAAAAGGAATGACGATCCTGATGATTACCCATGATCATCGTTCACTGCAGTATGCCGACCAGGTTCTTTCCTTTGCTCAGGAAGTAAAGATTATGGCTGCTCATGAATATCTGAAGAAGGTAAAGAATGTTGGATAAACTGCTGATGTATCTGCAGTACCCGTTTGTGCTCCGGGCATTAACAGCAGGAATTCTGATTGCCTTCAGTGCATCCCTGCTGGGAGTGATCCTGGTACTGCGTCATTATTCGTATATCGGTGATGGTCTGTCACATGTGGCTTTTGGGGCAATGTCGATGTCCTATGTACTTGGGATTGTGACGCAGAAGATGTTGATCATTCTGCCTATCACGGTATTGACTGCTATTCTGATCCTTCGGGTGAAGCAGAAGAAGGTGCAGGGAGATGCGATGATTGCTATCCTTTCAACAGCAGCCTTAGCAATTGGCTATTTGCTGATGAACGTCTTTCCCGTCGGTGCTAATGTATCTTCCGATGTATGTACCAGTCTGTTTGGCTCAACATCCATGCTTACATTATCCAGCGGTGAAGTCTGGGCTTCGGTTGTACTGTCGATTGTGGTGACTGGGATGATGATCTTCTTATATCCGCGGATCTTTGCGGTGACCTTTGATGAGAACTTTGCTAAGGTAACAGGAATGAAGACAGATCAGATCAATCTGATCTTGGCAGTGATTACTGCAGCTGTTATTGTATTGGCTATGAATCTGGTTGGATCCCTGTTGATCAGTGCCTTGGTGATCTTTCCCGCACTCAGTGCCATGCAGATCGAGAAGTCATTCCTGCGGGTACTGATTCTTTCCTGTATCCTGTCGGTGACAGGAACCGTCATTGGACTATTTACATCTATCCTGATTGGTACGCCGGTTGGCTCGACCATTGTGCTTGTATACTTAGGTATTTTTCTATTATGTTTTGGCATCGGCATGTTACCAGATTAAGAAAAGGGATCATTCTCTGTACTGCGGTATTGATTGGCTTTTCCATTCATGGCATTACGTATCTTTCTATCCCAAAGAATACACAAAGCAGTTATGACTATGATATGACGCAGTACAACAAAGATATGCGCTATGCATTGACGGCAAATATCATGAATAATCCAGGAGAGTATATTGGCAAGACCATCAAAGCAGATGGAACGTTCTTCTCCTACCCGGAAGGAAAAGATAAATGGCGCTATGCAGTGTTTATTTCGGATACAATGGGATGCTGCTCAGCGGGTATTCCTATCCTGATGAATGATGATTTCCAAAGGCCGGAGAATGGTGCAGCCATTACCGTAAGCGGTACATTAGAATACATTGAATATGCAGGAAAGCAGCAAATCAGCCTGCAGAACACGGTACTGACAGTCAAATAGAAAGTTACGAAAATACTAGGATTATGAAGTGAACCCCAAAAGTTGGACAAAATCAACTGGAGGGGTTTTTCTTTATGAAACTGACATTGGAACAGAATACGCTGATCTATAACGGATGGTAACTTGAATATTTTTCTCTTAGTTTGATTGTCAAAAAATAGTGTGTAAAAATTTCCACATAGTGGAAATTTAACCCATAAAAGGAAATGTAACCGGATTCATTCAGAAATATTTACAAAAGAATTTCCGAAAAATATAGTATGGCATATACAAAGAAACGACTGGCCAGTTGAAGTAAATGTAAATAAGGAGAATGAAGAATGAAGAAGTATAAGGTTTGTATTGTCGGTGGAGGAAGCACCTATACACTTGGCTTTCTAAAGTCTTTTGTTAGACTGCAGGATGAATTTCCAATTGAAAAACTTGTGTTATTTGATATCGATGGTGATCGTCAGCGTCCGATCGGTGAGTATGGAAAGATTCTCTTTTCGGAAAGGTTTCCAGAATTGGATTTCTCTTATACAACAGATCCGAAGACAGCATATGAAGACATGGACTTCATTTTTATGCAGATGCGTGCCGGTGGCTTGGCAATGCGCAGGGAAGATGAACATATTCCTCTGCATATGGGAAAAATTGGACAGGAAACAGTTGGTGCTGGAGGAATGTCCTATGGTCTGCGGTCGTGTGTTGATATGATCAAGGCAGTACATGATATCCGTACGTATTCACCGAATGCATGGATCTTGAATTATTCAAATCCTGCTGCAATTGTTGCAGAGGCACTGCGCAGAGAATTTCCTGATGATACACATATCCTGAATATCTGTGATCAGCCTGAGAATGTTGTTCGTTCTGTTTCAAGACTGCTGAATGTATCTTGGGACAGCCTTGATCCCGTATATTTCGGCTTGAATCACTATGGCTGGTTCACACATATCTATGATAAAGAGAGCGGTAAGGATCTGCTCCCATTAATTCGCGAAACAATTCGCACGAAGGGATTCCTACCACAGGATGCCGAACAGCGAGATCAGTCGTGGCTGGATACGTATGGCTTTGTACAGACCATGATGCATGATTTCCCAGAATATCTTCCAAACACTTATGATGGCTATTATTTATATCCGGAACTAAAATGTTCACATATGAATCCGGATTATACCAGAGCGGATGAAGTTATTAATGGCAGAGAAAAACGTGTATTTACAGAATGCAGAGAAGTCATTGCTGAGGGGAAAGTCGGCGATAGATTCAGCGCAATTTCTGATGCACACGCTGAGATGATGATCAAGGTCGCAGAAGCCATTGCCTATAACAAAAATACACGATTTATTGTCATTGTTAAGAATAATGGCTGCATCAGCAATATGCAGAGTGATGCTATGGTGGAAGTTGTCTGTGAACTTGGCATTAATGGTCCTAGACCTATGGCAGTTGGCGCAATTCCTCAGTTCTACTTAGGTCTTCTGACACAACAGGTTTCTTGTGAGAAACTGCTTGTTGATGCATATTATGAACATTCTTATCAAAAGGCACTGGAAGCATTTACGTTGAACAGAACAATTAATGATGCTGCTAAAGCACGTGAAATTCTAGACGCCTTGATCAAAGCAAATAAAGGCAAATGGCCGGAACTGAATTAATAAAGTTCTTACGGGAGAAAAGATGAAAAAGAATAAAGTAATGGATTTCTTCTCTGCATTGGGAAGAAGTCTAATGATGCCGATTGCAGCATTGGCCGCATGCGGTATCATCCTTGGAATAACAGCCGCTTTATTAAAACCACAAGTTATTGCAGCCGCACCATGGCTGGGTACCGGATTCTTAGGCTTCATCATATTATTCTTGAATAAAATATCAGGTGTTGTCTTTACTTTAATCCCTGTCTTATTTGCAATTTCGATTGCAATGGGGCTGGCAAAAGAAGATAAAGAGGTTGCTGCCTTTGCAGGTTTCCTTGGATATTATGCATTCCTTGTGGCTTGCTCGCTTGTTATTGGAACCAATATCATTGATTTCTCGGCAATGAAAATTTCTACAATTCTAGGTGTTGAAACGGCAGATATGGGCGCTGTTGCAGGCATCTTGGTTGGCTGTGTTACAGCACATCTCCATAATAAGTTTCATAATGTTGTCTTCCCAGCTGCTGTTGCTTTCTATGGCGGAAAAAGATTTGTTGCTCTGATTGTTATTCTTGCATGTTCGGCATTGGGCCTTGTAATGCCGTTTGTATGGGAACCGCTTTCTTTAGGAATTAACGGTCTTGGTACTTTGATTCATTCGGCTGGAGCATTCGGCGTGTTCTTATTCGGATTCTTGGAAAGACTGCTGATTCCAACAGGCCTGCATCACGTATTGAATGGACTCTTCCGCACAACAGCATTAGGCGGATCATTCAATGGCGTAGATGGATGCTTGAACATTTTCTTGCAGAATATCGGCAAAGTTCCACTGTCTCAATTGGCAGACTATACACGTTTCTTAGGACAGGGCAAAATGCCTTTCATGATGTTTGGCCTGCCTGCCGCTGCGTTAGCAATTTATCGCACTTCTCCAAAGGAAAAGAAAGAAAAAGTTAAAGCATTGATGATTGCAGGTGTTGCGGCCTCTGTTGTTTCTGGTATCACGGAGCCAATTGAATTCTCATTCCTTTTCATTGCTCCAGCACTCTTTATCTTCCATGCTGTTATGGGAGGTATCTCCTTTATGCTGATGTCTGTTTTGAATGTCATTATCGGCAATACAGGAGGCGGTTTAATTGATTTCCTGATCTGGGGTGTCTTTGAACCAGGTTCTCACTGGTACTGGGTCATTATTGTCGGTGTATTCTATGCCGTTATCTATTACTATGTGTTCAAGTGGTATTTAACGAAAAAGCATATATCTGTTGATGTCTCTGTAGATGATGCTCCGTCAAAAGAAGATACAAAAAAGACAGCAAGTGAAAAAATGCAGCAAGTTGCGGCAACAATTATTGAAGGCTTAGGAGGCCTGGATAATATTGTTGCAGTGAATAACTGTATTTCCAGACTGCGTGTTGATGTGAAAGATATGAAATTGGTCAATGAAGATACAATTAAGAAGACTGGATCACTAGGTATTATTAAACCAAGTGAGACGCATATTCAAATTGTGTACGGTCCAAAAATTGATGCGGTAGCGAATGCAGTAAGGGAAGTAATGAAATACTAGATAAAAAAAGAAAGTCCTGAGTTCAACTTGGGACTTTCTGAGTTTCTATGTATTCTATGACAGCTTGAAGGATAACTAATGTTGCCAATTTGTTGGCCTGCTCATTTTCTGAACCTGTATCAAGAAATAGATTTACGGATTTCTCCACGTCTGGAAGTGCGCTGCTGCTGCAGATCCAGATAATGGATGCGCCACGTTGATGCAGAGCCTGAATGATGGGTAAATATTCTTCATGACAGTGCTCACTCATCATTAAAACCAATGAATTTGGCGAAATGGTTTCTGATAAAGAGCGCAATGTATCAATCCAATCAATGAACATGCAGGAAATATCCATTGTGGTGAGCATATCATAGAGATAAGCAGCAGGAATAGATGAAAGGTTTCTTCCATAAATGTAAAATGGCTGTTTTGTTAGTATTGATTGACAGATTTCTGTGATAATCGATTCATCAAGTGTAGTGATTGTGTCATCAAAACGTGCAGTCATTTCAGGAAGAATGTTGTCAATGTGATGATCATTGAGGGTATCACTATTTCTCAATTTGAACTTGAATTCAGAAAAGCCATTGCAGCCAAGCTTTTGTGTGAAGCGAACGATACTGGCATTGCTTACAAACAATTTACTGCATAGTTCGGATAAAGTCATCCATGCAACACGATCTCTGTTCTCTTGAATATATTTCAATATTGTGCGGTCTGTATCGGTTAGTTTTGCTGCATCAATTTTAGACAGAATATCAGTCATGAGCTGCACCTTCTTTTATCGTACTGTAATATTCAATCAGTGCATTGATAATGAAAAATATAGGTAAACGTGAAGTATACTCCGCACTGTCTTTCGAACGTGATTCGCTGAAAAAACGCAGACTATAATCAGATACCTTAGCAAGTTCATTATCCGAATATGGTGAGAAAGAGATTACACACAGTCCACGGAGCTTCGCAAGGGTCGCAAGCTCAATCGTTTTCGCCCATTTTCCAGAAGAACTGATAAACACCATGATACTATCAGGAGATAGTGTGGAAATCTTGTGTTTTGTCATGTTGGAAGATGGCAGCTGATAAATATTTTGCCTTCCTTTTGACATCAGCAGCTTAACAAAGTATTTTGCTAAATTATCTGTGATGCCGCCTGGCATAAATACAAATACAGGATAATCATTTGTTAGTACTTTCGCGGTTCTATATAGTTCCTCAGAGCCTACCAGGCTTAAGGACCCTTTTACATCAGTGGTCAATTTACGGGTTAATTCAGGGAAATTCTTAGAACTTGTCGAAGTATGATCAGATTGATCAGCAACATTATGGATCAGATAGTACTTTAACTCAGGAAAACCGCTGAATCCTATCTTTTTACAGAAGCGTACGATAGATGAAGCAGAACATGGAATGGCAGAACAAAAAGCTTTGATATCCATACTGCATACATCAAGCGGATGCCGATAGATGTAGTTTAGAATACGCATATCATTATTTGATAAGTCACGTAGTGTACTGTCATTGAGCTTTAAATCAACCATGCATGTATCCTCGTGTATATTTTGAACTAAAATAGAACATATTGCAAAACATTAAATGATAAAGGAGAACTCATGTTAAATATTTTTGGTAAAAAGAATGCATCAGAGAACTTATTAAACGCACCTGCTGATGCGGAAATGTTAGATATTTCCACTGTGAATGATCCGGTATTTGCTGGCAAGATGATGGGGGATGGTGTTGCTTTTCAAATCAATGAAGACAAATGTGTTATATGCAGCCCTGCAGATGGAACATTGAGCGTCCTTTTCCCTACAGGACATGCATTCGGTGTTACGCTGAAAAATGGGGTCGAAGTACTCATCCATATTGGTATTGATACCGTAAAAGAAAATGGAAATGGATTCAAGCTTTTTGCCAAAACACAGGGCAGTAATGTAAAAGCGGGTGAACCAATTGTAGAAGTTGATTTTGGTCAATTGCGGCGTAAGTACGATATGACAGTGATGCTTGTTGTTACCAATGCTGCAAATAATCCAATTGTGTTTCTGAAGCCAGGCAGTGTCAAAAAAGGTCAAGCTATTATTGAAAGCTAAAGTCAATATGTATCCTTTATGCTGTATGCGAAAATAATCTGAATAAACTATTCGTTCTGAACAAAAAAAGCATGATATCGTTTGATATCATGCCGTATTTTTTTAGATGAATAAGTTAACGTTAGATTCTTCGGCATCCCCAAGGTAGGTTCCTACACCGCCAAGTTCTACACCATCAATCAATTCTTCCTGTTTGATGCCCATAACATCCATGGACATGGTGCAGGCAATGATCTTGATACCATTGTCCATAGCCTTCTTCATGAGTGTCTCTAAAGAATCGACATTCTTATCATTCATGATCTTCTTCATCATGGCAGTTCCCATACCGCCCATATTCATACGGGATAAGTGCAGTTTGCCTGTACCTCTTGGCAGCATACTGCCGAACATGTTTTCGATGAAGGTCTTTTTGACATTCTGCTTCTCTGGCTTGCGCAATGCAGTTAAGCCCCAGAAGGTAAAGAACATCGTTACTTTTCTGCCCATGGCAGCTGCACCATTGGCAATGATGAAGCTGGCCAGAACTTTATCGAGATCTCCCGAGAAGACAATGATCGTCTTTCCTTCGGGTGTATCGACTATTTTTGTCTCAGCAGGGGCAGCTGGTACATTGCCCAGTCCTTTCATTACAACTGCGACATATTCATTTCCACGCTTCTCATTGGAGACAACCGTATTGCCGGTGCGTCTGCACCAGGATACGATATCGGCTTGGAAGCCTGGATCAGAAGCGGTGACTTCCAGCATTTCGCCATCCTGCATGGTCTTCATCGTTTCAAAGACCTTCATGATTGGACCTGGGCACTGTAAGCCGCTGCAGTTGACACTGATTGTTTTCATATTGACCTCTTTCGGTTTTGCGTTGGTGGACACGTTGTTCATAATTGGTTCCGCCGGCGTATCTTCCGGGTGGGTGGAACGATAGAACTTGGTTCCGCCTGGATAGACTTTGACATTGGTAAAGCCATGGTTCATTAAGATACGTGCAGCGTTGTAGGAACGTACACCAACCGCACAGAACGTAATGATCTCTTTTGCTGGATCCAGTTCATTGAGACGGCTGCGTAATTGTCCTAGTGGAATATTCACAGCACCAGGGATTTCAAATGCGGTGACTTCTGCTTCTTCACGGACATCTAATAACAGGGCATCCGGATTCTTTTCAATGACATCCCAATCCGCAAAGCGGACAATGCCATTCAATACATTGGCAGCAGTAAAGCCAGCCATATTCACAGGATCTTTCGCAGAGGAATATGGCGGGGCATAGGAAAGCTCTAAGCTTTCTAAGTCATTGACGCTTCCACCTAACCGTAAGGTCGTCGCAATCGTATCAATACGTTTATCTACGCCTTCTCTGCCGACAATCTGGGCACCATAGATCTTCTTGCCATCCATGGAGAATAACAGTTTGATGACCATTGGCAGAGTGCCAGGATAGTATCCTGCGTGCGAGTTCTGGACAATGATGACCTGTTCATAGTCTTTGCCTTTGACAAGGCCTCTGCGAAGCAGGGTCTTTTCATTGGCACCGGTGGATGCGGCAGTTAAGTCAAAGACTTTGGCAACAGCACTTCCCTGGGTGCCATGATAGGATTCCTTGCCGCCGGCAATATTGTCTGCTGCAATTCTTCCTTGTTTATTGGCAGGACCGGCCAGTGGAATCATGGTACGGTCTTTAAAGATATAGTCTTCGACTTCAATGACATCGCCGACCGCATAGATGGAAGGGTCACTGGTAACGAGATGTTCATCAACGACAATTCCACCGCGGGCATTCAATGTCAGACCGGCGTCTTTGGCAATCTGGCTGTTTGGACGGACACCAATGGAAAGGATGACGAAGTCCGCCTGAACCTTTGTGCCGTCTTTTAACGTAATCTCGACTTGATCACCGGTATCCTGGAAGGAATCAACGCCGTTGTTTAAATGCAGGTGGACGCCATTCTGCATGATATTCTCATGCAGGAGCTGTGCCATTTCATAGTCTAGAGGAGCCATGACCTGATCCGTCATTTCAATGATGGAGACATCAAGTCCGGCATGTTTCAGGTTCTCTGCCATCTCCAGTCCAATGAAGCCGCCGCCAATGACAGCTGCCCGCTTGGCATGGCTTTCCTGGATTTTGTTCAGGATACGGTCGGTATCGTTGACCGTCCATAATGTCATGATCTTATCAGAATCAATGCCTTTGATTGGTGGACGGACCGGGGAAGAACCGGTCGCAATGACTAACGTATCATAGGATTCTGTGATAAGTTCCTGCGTGGTTGTATTCTTGATGGTCAGTGTCTTCGCAGCACGGTCAATGTCCGTGACTTCGTTATGAATGCGTACATCCACATTAAAACGATCTTTCATCATCTGTGGTGTCTGTAACAGCAGCGCTTCTTTGGAGGCAATGACACCGCCAGTACGGTAAGGAAGTCCACAGTTTGCATAGGAAATATGGTCTCCCCGTTCCAGCAGTACAATCTCCATTTCTTCATTCAATCTTCTTAAACGGGCGGCACAGCTGGCTCCGCCAGCCACGCCTCCGATGATTACAACTTTTTCAGTCATCTTCTTCATCTCCTTGTACTCTCTTGTATATAATTAAATTATTAACAAGTGAGAAAATAGTTCCGTGACTTTGTCACAGAAGGAAGGAGGCCAGCCATGCCGAATACGAATGTTACTGCCGACGAGATCCGTCGTTTTATTCCCGTCTGGGACCATTTGACCAAAGCAGAACAGGAACAGCTGGTCAATGCCTCCATTAAGCGGACTGTCAAGGAAGGCAAAGTGCTCCATGAAGGAGCCGATGAGTGCGAAGGATTGTTCTGTGTATTATCCGGACAGTTACGAGCGTATGTCCTTTCCCCAGAGGGGAAAGAGATTACCATTTACCGTTTATTAGAAGGAGACTTATGTCTGTTCTCTGCATCCTGTATCTTTTCTGGGTCTCCATTAGATATCTCGGTTGCAGTTGAAAAAGAAGGATGCCTGATTACCATTCCTTCCGCTGTTTATAAAAAGATCATGAATGAGTCTTCGGTCTTATCGAACTTTACCAACCAGAGAATGGCAGAACGCTTTTCGGATGTCATGTGGTTATTAGAACAGATCTTATGGAAGAGCTTAGACCGCAGACTGGCATCCTTCTTATTAGAAGAAAGCAGGATGGATCACAGCGATACGTTGACCATTACCCATGAAAAGATAGCGGATCACTTAGGAACGGCCAGAGAAGTCATTACCAGAATGCTAAAGTATCTGCAGTCAGAGAAACTGATCCAGTTATCCCGCAGCAAGATTACAATCTTAGATACCGAAGGGTTAAAGAAGCTGGCAGGATAATGTGACTTAGTTACAGAACTCTATTTGTATTCTATTTAAGATAGATACGAAAAGAGGAAAGTACATGTTCAACTTATTCCAGTCAAAACAAGATCCGGCAGACTTAGCCGATAAGAAGTTAAGAGTAAACTTAGCCCGCTGTCCACAGAGTCATGCCTGTCCTTCGGTAAGAGTATGTCCTGTCGGGGCACTCAAGCAGAAGGGATTCCACGCACCTTATGTGGATGAAGCAAAGTGCATTAAGTGTGGGAAGTGCGTAAAGTTCTGCCCAATGCATGCGTTAACAATACGATAAAGAAATACAGCCTTGTCAGATGACGGGGTTGTTTTATAAAGAAAATATTGGACAAATACGAAAAATGATTCATTGATTTGAAATGATTATGCGTAAAATTATATAAAAGGTTGTATTATTATTCATATTAGATTCAACTTTTATTAGTGCATATAGATCTGCAGTACTATTTTTGAAAATGTTTGAAAATGCTCAACTCATTGCAATAAAAATTATGAATGTAAATACTGCGAGAAAGTATCAATAATCAAAAAATGAAAAGACAGCAATACTTATTTCTTTAATCTTGACTTCGAAAGTCAGGCATAATAAAAATTGAGGATAAATTATGAAGATGCTTGCGTTGATACAATATGAGAGACGATTAACATGAATTATGACAGTGCAAGTTTCGAATAGAAGTAATGGTGGTGGAAGGACATCATGGATACATTAAAAAAAGACAAAATTGTTTTGCTTCAAAAAGTTGTTAAAAAATGCAAAGAGAAACATACTACTCATAATTCAAACTCATCGGCAAAAGATAGACATATAGCTAAAAAAGTGAACATACTAATCAAGAAATTTAACTTACTGAAGAACAAAAATTTGAATATTGAAAGCTAATACCTTAGTGGTATTGACTAAACTGATAGGAAGAAAAAGCAGTTTATTTGTTGCGGATACAAAACTCCTTAACCCATATCAATTTTGTATGAACATTAATCATATTCAATGCTTAAATGATTTGCTGTGGTATACATGTGCTATTTGTTCTCAATAAGAAATATTGAATTCCTGTTTTCAATAATCTACAACAAACAAAGACGCTAAGAGCAATCCTACAAAGACTGTTTGATGATTCACACAATATTTAAGAAACAAAAATCTTGTATCTCGAATAAACAAATTAAAAATTTTGCTTTTCAAAGTCATTTACTATAAAACTTGATTTTTCAATAAAGATGGAAACACAATTTCTATAGGATAAATATGTACATAAAGATGAACAATTAAAGGAGTATTATGAAAAACGATAGAGAAAAATGGATTGAGAGAAATTTAAAAACTCACTCTCAAAACTCGCTTGAAGACCAACAAGCTGTAACGGCACTCAATTATTTTTTGACATCTAACGAAAAGATTGTTACTGATTTCAAGTGCAATGATAAGTGGCCAAATGTTGATGGAACATTTGAATTTGTTTCTGATCCTGATTTATCTAGGAGACCAGTTCAAAATTTTTTTGTACAAATTAAGGGAACTAAAACAGATAAAAGTGCTGACTCAGAAAAATTTAAATATTATTTAAAAAGTATGGCTTTCCCGGCTTATATTGAAAACAATGTTACATCAGACCCTGGCATCCTGTTTGTTGTAGTTAATCCTGATAGACATGGTTGCGAACATATTTACTGGAAATATATTTCAGAAATATTCTTGGATTCAATAGATTACTCAAAAGATAGTATGACTATTGAATTTGATGATAGCGAAAAAATTGAAAATAGTGAAGAAAGTTTAAATCAATTTTGTTCCAATTTGCGTAATATAAGTAAATTACATTTGTTTGTAAAGAAGGTAGACAGTATTTTATACTCAAAAGAAGAAGCCTTTAAAATTATATATGAATGTGACAGACAAATTACAGACTATTTAAACAATGAGAAAATTTCTAGGGATGACTTATCAAAAAAAATTCTGTGTCGGTTAAAGGATTTGTGTATGTCAGTTATATTGTTAGAAGAGATTCAAGAAAAAACTGACAAAATTTCTTTCGCATTAGCATGGGAACGCTCATTCTTCTCTCCTGCCCTGAAATTTCTTCGAGATTTTTATAATTCCTTAGATTATATAGGAAATAAAGTGCCGTATGATGGCCAATCAGAAAGACTAATGCTGAAATATAAGGATTATTTATGGCAGATTCAAGCTTTGCTAAATAATTCATTTGGAGTTAGGATAATAAATAATTTATTCAAATTTCCTACAAATACAGACAGACTTGATGAAGAATATTATCAACGAGTTGCGGATGCGATGAGTTCTTCAGAAAAATATAGTAATCAAAAATGGTCATCACGATATTATGTTGTGAAATCAACACCTTTTTTTGTTGAGGAGAATAGATACTATGAAGTTACACTGCAATTAGCAGACATTAACGCAAGTAAATATAATAGAATAACAGCATACACAAAATTGAACATTCAATCTAGCTATTCAATTCGAATTCAATATTATAATTCGGAAATTTCGCTGTGGGATATTTTGACAAATATTATGATTATAACAAGATGGGAGGTTTCTATTTTTCCAATTTGTTTAAATAAGCTTGCCAAAATTACTTGCTTTGAATTGAAAATGAGCGCTAAGATGCAAGAATATGCAAGTTTTATGAATTATTTGACAACAAGTAAGTTAAATATTTTGGAAATCATTGATTCAGATGATGATATTTTTGATGACCTGATTTCGCATATATATGCAAATACAAATACAAAATATTTTGAAAATGTTTTGATTTATTTGCACAAATATTTCTACAAGGGAAGTCATGCTGTTGGAACTAATGTGATTAGGTATTTGTTATTGAACTTAAGAGAAGAAACACTTACGAATGTATTTCCGTATGATGATAATACGTTATCATCAAACTTAGTTAAGCTATCAAAAAAATGTTACGCATTTGATCAAAACCCATTTATTTCGAATTTAACTGGGACAAAAACAAACGAAATCAGTCAAATTTATCATACGAGCATAGCAGTTGGGAAGGACAAGATGGAAAAGGTGATGCCATACCTAATTGTTAAGAGCATGATTAATAAAACAGGTGAAATATATTTTGATGAAAATTCTAGCGTATCATCAGAAGAAATAAAAAAATATAATTCACGGCTTTCTGCATGGGATATAAAACAAGGATATGATATTAATGATACTGATGGCGTTATCAGTATTCGATCTTATGAAATAACAACTTTAGATATTTTAAAAAAATTAATCGTTATGTCAAAAAAACAAAACAAAGGGCAAAAAGAATATAATGCAAGTTTTATAAAGAAATTTACACATTCATCTGATGAAATAGATGAAGTGAAGAAAAAGGCATTATTAAATGCGTTTTCGGATTCGCATTTATTACTAATATATGGTGCTGCAGGTACCGGAAAAACAACTTTACTTAATTATATTTCAAATCTAATGCGTGATAAAAGTAAACTGTTTTTAACAAAGACGCATACTGCTTTGCAAAATTTGAGGAGAAGAATAGAAAACCCTGGCGAAAAATTTGATTTTATAAGTATTGATAGTTACAATAAGCGCGTAAATTTAAGTCATTATGATTTAATTATAGTTGATGAGTGTAGCACTATTGATAACCGTACAATGCAGAAATTGTTAAGTAAAGTTAATGAGGATACTTTACTGGTTCTTGCTGGAGATATATATCAAATTGAATCCATAGAGTTTGGAAATTGGTTTTACTATGCAAAAAATATTATAGTCTCGTCAAATTCCAATGTGGAACTATTTAATACTTGGAGAACTCAAGACGAATCACTTATTGGACTATGGGATGAGGTAAGAAGAAAGGGCAATTTGGTAACAGAAAAGCTCGCGATGGATGGAAAATTTTCTGAGAGTATTGGAAAACAGATGTTTAAAAAAAGTGAAGATGATGAGATAATTTTGTGCTTAAATTATGATGGAAAATTTGGATTAAACAATATGAATCATTATCTTCAAGATGCAAATCCACAGGGAAATAGTGTTATATGGAATGAATGGAAATTCAAAGCTGGCGATCGGATATTATTTAATGAATCTAGGCGCTTTCCACATCTGTATAATAATCTAAAGGGCAAAATAATAGATATTTCAGAATCAGATAAACAAATCAAGTTTACAATAGACGTAGCTACAATAATTACTGAAATGGATTGTAAAGCAGAAGGAATTGACTTTGTTGATATATTTGGTGAAAACACGAGAATTTCAATTTCTATTTTGAAAACAACAGATGAAAATGATGGCGATTTTGATGAATATTCTATTATCCCATTTCAGTTAGCATATGCAGTTTCAATTCATAAAGCCCAAGGCTTGGAATATGATTCTGTGAAAGTGGTCATTCCTTCTAACAACATGGAAAAAATAACACATGGCATTTTTTATACTGCTATAACACGTGCAAAAAAGAAGCTAAAAATATACTGGAGTGCTGAAACAATGAACAAAATTGTGGATGATTTTCAATCAGATAATAAAACCATTAATAGTCTGGAAATTGTCAAAATGAAACTAAAAGATAAAAATCTAATATAAAATATAGTTTACTAGGAATGATTGATTCAACAATAATTTCTGTATATAAGATTATATCATTATTCTATCATGCATAGAAATGCCAAAATAAAAAACAAGCAATAAAAACTTATGAATAAAACATACAAATAGCAAAGGCATTTCTAAATTGCCAATTTATTTGCAAGAGCTCAGAATTGACACCATAGCTTTGTGTTTTGGCTTTTGCAAAATTAATTTATAGTAAATTTCAAAAATGCTTTATATAAAATTATTATCTAAATATGTATATTTGTAATTGTCATTCAGAGGAGATGTTTTTATGAAACTATATAATAGTTATATTTTTTTGCCAAACCCATTTAGAAAAGAAAATATACATACTGCACAAGAAGAAGGCGTTATACATATTGGGTTAGATAAAAGCGTTGAATCATATATAAAGCAAAAATTTCCTGATATTAAAGAAATCAATGAATCTAAGAATATATTTAAAACAAAATATATTGATAAAATGGTAATGAATAATAAGAATATTGATGTTATGTATATAATTAATAAAGTTTCTAATACAACTTACTTGGACGTATTCGTAGATGGAAATAATAAAATTGATTTAATAATTGCCTTAGAAAACATAAATTCATTAGTTCTGGCTGAAGATATTAGAAATGAATACATATGTATTATATCTTACGACTCTGTTTCGGAATATTACTGCAACAAAATGTTTCCAAAACTAGATAAATTTGAAAGAAATTTACGAAAACTGTTATTCAATATTTATATTGTTAATTTTGGAAAGGATTATTATCAAAGTACTATTAGTCAAGAATTACAAAACAAAGCTAAAAGTAATATGCATTTAAAAGGAAAATCAGAAAAAGTTCAAGTTGAGCAAATACAACAATTTTTTTATTCTCTAGATTTTGGTGATATCGATAAACTCTTATTCACGACATCAATAGCAACATATAATGAAAAAAAATTTAATGATTTTTTGAAATGTAATAAAAATTTATCAAAATTATCAGATGATGAGTTGAGAAAGGCTTTTAATGAGTTTGTTCCAAAAAGTGATTGGAATCGATTCTTTAAGGACAAAATTCATATAGACGATATTGAAAATGTAATAAACAATATTCGAAAATACCGGAATTGTGTTGCACATGCTAAACTTTTTAATAAAAACGAATATGATACTTGCAACAAATTGGTAAAAAAGCTGAACATTGCAATTATTAAAGCTATTGAAATCACAGAAGAAAAAGATTTTACAGAAAAGAACAGCAATACAATTGGTGAATTAATGTCTCACATAATTTCTTCGATGAATAAATTAGGCGAATCATTAGCTGAAGCTATAACACCAAACATTTTCGAAAGCATTAATTTTAAAGATTTAATTTTTCCATCTGCTATAGATTTTAGCAAATCAATTGGATTGAGCGATGTATTAAAGCCATTCGAAGAAAATGATGAAACCGTTGAAGAAAAACGTTTGCCTCAAAATAAGAAATAAGTAATCAATACTTTTTTGAATAATACACCTATCAAGTGTATCTATTATATTTAAAAGGCTTTATTAATCATGAATTAGATTGCTTCAAATCGTAATTTCAGTTTTTATTCATATGTTTTGTATTTTTGATCTGCTATGTTATTCTGAGCGACTGTAATTAGTAATTTATAATTACAAAAATATATCAGCATCAAATAAATTGCGATTGTTTAGTACACCATATGTTTTTAGTGAAGATTATTCCCCGAATGATAGGTGAGATGGCCTTTTGATACATGGTGATATGCAATTTGGCAGAAGCGTCTTCATCTAAAGAGATAACATAGACAGGTATGGTATAAGAGAAAGTTCCACCCACAGCTGTGATGAGCAGGAGTGCTGTGGGGAAGGAAATCTTTTTTTTGACTGCTTATTCATGCAATACACAAGTATAGTAACTTTTAATATATTGATGAGAACATTCATGAATGACATGTGATAGTTGTACTAATTAGTAAAAACTAATAGTAATTTTGCAACAATAATGTTGCAAAATTCTGTAATTCCATGGTTATAAAATATTGACTATTATAAAGTTGCAAGGAGGAAACAAGAATGGATATTTCACCTGTAACAATGATTTTAAGAGGGTATACTTATGAACAGGTAAAGTGTGTTGCTGAAGTACTACTCAACAGTAAACATGTCCGTAACATGGAAATCACACTAAATACAAAGGATGCTTATGAGATTATCCGAAAAATTTCGGCTGAATATGGAACTCGCCTGAATGTTGGGGCCGGAACAGTACAGACTTATGCTGAACTTGAAAAGGCAATTCAAGCAGGCGCTAGTTTTGCTTTATCACCACGTATGATGACCAAAGAAATGCTGGATTTATGCAAAAAGAATGGCGTTATTTCAGTCCCAGGCTCATTTACGCCTTCAGAAGTGGCTGAATCGTTAAAAAATGGAGCAGATATTGTCAAAATCTTTCCAGCTACAGAATTGAACCTATCCTATGCGAAAAAGATACAGGAACCAATGGGCAAATTGCCATTGATGGCGGTTGGCGGAATCAATAGAGAAAATGTGAAAGAAGCGTTCAAATCGGGATATGAATATATCGGAACGGCTGGAGGCCTCTTTAAGAAAGAAGATATCCAGCAAATGGATACTTCAGCATTAAAAAATGAATTAGAATTATTTGAAAATGAACTGTCAGATTAATTGATCGTAGGAAGGAAAGCCAAAATGGAGAGAAAGCAGCGGCAAGAAAAATTACTTACCATGTTGAGAAGTAGCCTTGAATTCAAAAGAACTGAAGATCTTGCTGAATCTCTCCAGGTTTCACGCAGAACGGTATTTAATGACATTGTTAATCTTGAAAATGCTGGCTATGTATTTGAGAAAAAGCCAGGACTAGGGCTTCGTCTCAATAGCATACCGAAAAAGCTCGAAAAGGATAAGAATGTTTGGTCAATTAATTCTCGTCGTTCTAACGAAGTGAAAGCCCTTTTAATTGAAGGAACGGTTGTTACAATTCAGTCGCTTGCCGAAAAAAACATGGTAGCGGAGAGCTCGATTATTGCGGATTTTAATTGGATACGTGAAACAATCCTTGGAGACAATACAGCTTCGTTAGTTGGCAATGAAAAAGGCACTTATATTTTGGGGTCTGAATTGCAATGGCAGAAAGCGTTAATTGCTTTGAATAATTATATTATTCAGACGAATAATCTCTCTTTTGATTCACCTGAATTGGTCGAAGTATTCAGCGAATATTATTCAACAGATGTTGTTCAAGAATGCAATAGTATGCTGCGATCTTTGAAGGACTTTAATTTGTATTATGTAGCAGATTATTACGCATTGAATATGTTAAATGCCTTGATTGTTCTATGCTATAGAATCAAGCATGGACACCATCATGATGTATATAAATCATCTTTGGTCTACGATGAGGCAAATTCTTTGATGTATTATCTGCTGGCAAAGGATCTACTAAATAACATTAGTAAAGAACTTCCACTAAAATGTAGCGAAGAAGATATTCGCTACTTGGCGATCTATTTAGATGTAAATCGCATCAATTTTGAAGTCACCAAGCCAAAAATTGATCCAATGTATGAAAAATTAACAAAGAAAATGATTGTGCAGGTTTCTGAAGCAGTAGGAATTGATTTGAATACAGATAAGGTTCTATTTCAAAATCTATATCTTCATGTCGCTCCAATGATCAGCCGTCTAAAAAATAATATTACGATAAAGAATCCAATGCTGGATGAGATAAAAAAGCAATATAAAGTAATGTTTGATTTAACATGGCTGATTACCGGCTCAATTAGTAATGCTCTTGATGTTACTTTGACAGAGGATGAAATTGGGTTCTTAACATTGCATTTTTTAAGCGCATTAGAAAGACATGCAAAAAGTCATAGAGTTTTAGTCTTATGCCCGAATGGAACGGTTGCATCTTCAATTATTGCAAGTCAGATTAAACGTATTCTTCCTCCGTTGGATATTGTGGAAGCAACGTCAAAGGATGAAATTAAACATATTAACCTTGAAGATATTGATCTGATTGTAAGTACATTTCCATTAGAGCAAGATAAAGTTCCATGTGTTGTTGTTTCAAATATCATCACGCAAAATGACTTGGCAAACATTGAAGCGGTATATAGAAAGAAATTGGCATTTCCGAAATATGCAGCTGTAAAAAATACAGGTATTTTGGAAAGCTATCTTAAACGCGGAAATATTTATATCAGTAATAACGAGAATATTACCCAAACTCAGATTCTTAAGAAGTTATCCGACTCTTTCTGTCATGACGGGTATGTAACAAAAGAATATTATTCTTCGCTGAAGGAAAGAGAAAAGAACGGCGGGACCGATATTATTACTGGTGGTGCAATTCCACACGGATCAATTGAATATGTGAAAAAAACACAATTGGCATTATGGATTAGTAAAAAGCCAATCAAATGGAATAAGTATCGTGTTACATGCATAATTCTGTTTGCACTTTCCAAAGACGATTTGTCTGAGTCAAAAAAAATATTAGAAGCTGCATTTTCTCTTATTAACACAAAAGAAAAGGTTGAAAGAATCACTGCATTGAAATCAAAGAAAGATGTAGAGGAATACATTTATGGAGAACATTAATATTATCCGTCGAGAACTCATTTTCACGAAAGAATCTTATGCGGATAGAAACGAAATACTGAATTGTCTGATCGACAGAGCAGATGAGCTTCACCTTCTTAACGACAAAGCGACATATTTAAAAGATGTTCTTAATCGTGAAGAGACTATGTCAACTGCAGTTGGGTTTGATATTGCAATACCTCATGGTAGGAGCAAAGGTGTTAAATCGCCATTTATTGCATATATGCATACGGAGACTCCTTTCGTATGGGACAAAAATAGTTCCAATCAAGTAGATCTGATTTTTTTGATTGGTGTTCCGGAAACAAATGAAAACAATATGCATTTAAAATTTTTATCAGAAATAAGCAAAAAATTAATGGACGAAGATTTTAGAGATGCTTTGCGCAGAGCATCTTCTGAAGATGAAGTATATAGCATGCTAGAAGATATTAATCAAAAAGTACAAAAGTGAATTAAAGGAGGAATGAAAGATTATGAAAATTATAGGAATTACTGCATGTCCTACAGGCATTGCTCATACGTATATGGCCCAGGAATGTTTGGAAAAGGAATGCAAAAAGAGAGGGTACGATGTAAAGATTGAGACCCAAGGTGGCCTTGGTATTGAAAATGAGCTTACGGAAGATGACGTCAATTCTGCAGATGTAGTTATTTTAGCTGTAAGTGTTTCAATTGAGGGCGAAGAACGTTTTGATGATAAACCAGTAGTACGTACGGATGTCGATGAAGCAATCTCACATACTGCTGCATTGGTTGATCGCGCGGTAGCGCTTGTGAAGGGGAAATAAATATGAAGAGTTTCTTGAAGGATATTCAAAAATATTTGCTGACAGGTGTTTCTTACATGATGCCTGTGGTTGTAGTAGGTGGTGTGATCTTGGCTATTTCATTGTTAGGTGCTGATCAGACTGCAAAAGGTCTTGTTCCAACAAATCCTATCATGGTATATCTGAACCTGCTTGGTAAAGCAGGTATGGCATTGATGATTCCAGTCTTTTCTGCGTATATTGCTTACTCTGCAGCAGGAAAACCTGGATTGGCTCCTGGATTTGTTCTTGGTTATATAGCTAACAATACGGTTTCAATAAATGGTGTTGATTGTAAGTCAGGTTTCCTTGGTGCATTGGTTTTAGGCCTTATGACTGGTTATATGGTCAAGTGGATGAAAACATGGAAAGTTGGAAAAGCCCTTCGTTCTATTATGCCAATTCTTGTGATTCCTGTCGTGACAGTATTTGTGGTGGGAATGATTTATTACTTTGTCATTGCTACTCCTGTAAGTTTCCTTATGACTGCCTTGACTAACTATATGACAAGTCTAAATTCAACAAGTGTCATTGGCTTAGCAATATTCATGGGCATCTTTGCTGAAATTGATTTTGGAGGTCCTGTTACAAAAGCAGTGAGTATGTTTACCTTAGCGCTGATCAGTGAAGGAGTCATGGGACCAAATGGTATTTTCAGAATCTTGGTTGCAGTTGCACCAATCGGAATCTTCTTGTCAACTTTAATTGCGAAAGATAAATATACACCTGAAGAAAGAAACAATGCGACTGCTGTTGGCATTATGGGGTGCTTGGGTATTACAGAAGGCGCAATTCCATTTGCAATTAAGGATCCAAAAGCTGTTTATCCTGCCTGCATTATTGGCAACATCGTCGGTGCACTGATTGGTGCACTTGGAAATGTCACATGCCCAGTTCCACATGGTGGTTTCATAGTCCTGCCTGTCGTTGGAAATAAACTGTGGTTTGTTGTTGCTATTTTGACTGGCGCTATGGTGACTGCAATTTTGCTGAAAATCTTCAAAAAGAAATTGCCTGCTGAAGAGACAGAAGAAAAAAAAGAAAATATTGTATCAGCTACAGAAGCACAATAAGGGTATTACCAATATTTATTATTAAATTGAATTGTAAAATGCCGTATCGACAGCATTCTTCATTAACTATGGAAAGTGTTGAATGGATGCGGCATTCTTTCATATTACTTTAATTATTGAAAGGAACTTGTATGGAAAACTCTGAATTACATGCACACGCACAACATATTCGTCAAAATATTATAAAAGAAATTTATAATGCGCAATCTGGACATCCAGGTGGCTCGCTAAGCGCTGCCGATGTATTAACAGTTCTATATTTTGAAATCATGGATATTACAAGAGATAATGCATCATCATTAGATCGAGATCGATTTGTATTGTCAAAAGGCCATGCCTCTCCACTTCTGTATGCTGTATTAGCGGAAAAAGGAATTATTCCAGAAGATCAACTGATGTCATTCCGTAAAATCAATTCAAAACTTCAAGGACATCCAAATATGAATTATGTTCCAGGTGTCGATATGTCTACAGGCTCACTCGGACAAGGATTTGCTGCTGCAGACGGCATGGCTATTGCAAATCGCCTTTCAGGAAATGGTCATCGTGTTTATGCTTTGTTGGGCGATGGCGAATGTGAAGAAGGTGAAGTTTGGGAAACTGTCATGGCAGCAAATCATTATGGATCTGACAATCTTTGTGCCATTGTTGATCATAATGGATTGCAGATTGATGGGACAACACAGGACGTCATAGGTTTAGATTCTTTAGGCGATAAGTTTTCAAGTTTTGGGTGGCATGTCATCCGAATTAACGGGCATGATTATGGACAAATTAAGAATGCTTTTATTGAAGCAAGTCAAATGAAATATCATCCTACGGTTATCATAGCGGAAACCATCAAGGGCAAGGGTGTTTCATTTATGGAAAATCAAGTTGGATGGCATGGTAAGGCACCGAATGAAGAACAAATGAAAGAAGCTCTTAAAGAGCTAGGAGCAGAATGATATGGGAAAAGCTACAAGAGATGCATACGGACAAGAATTGGCAGAATTAGTGAAAGAGAATAAAAAAATTGTTGTCTTAGATGCAGATTTAGCTGGCTCTACAAGAACAATTGAAGCAAAGAAGGTTGCGCCAGAACGTTTCTTTGACATGGGCATTGCGGAAGCAGATATGATTGGACATGCAGCTGGGTTTGCTGCGAGTGGATATATTCCATTTGCTTCATCGTTTGCAATGTTCTGCACAGGAAGAGCATGGGAACAAATTCGAAATAGTGTTGCATATCCACATCTTAATGTAAAAATTGTTGGCACACATAGTGGAATAACGGTAGGGGAAGATGGTGCTTCGCATCAGGCTATTGAAGATATTGCAATTATGAGAGCTATACCTGGAATGGAAGTATATGTTCCCTGCGATGCCAACGAAACGAAAGCATTAATTCGTTATGTCTCTTCTACCAAGAGACCATGTTACGTTAGACTGGGCCGTTCTGCCGTTGATGATGTTTATGATGCAAACACAATATTTGACTTTCCTAGAATAAGGATTGTAAACCGTGGAGAAAAGGTGGCAATATTTGCTACAGGCATTGAGGTGCAAGAAGCATTAAAAGCTGTAAAAGATTTACAGTCTTATGGTATTAATCCAACCGTGGTAGACGTATGCTCAATCAAACCATTAGATGAAGCTGGAGTTGTAAATATTTTAAAAACGCATGACAAGATTATCACGGTCGAGGAGCACAATGTTATCGGTGGCCTTGGTGATGCAATTTCTTCTGTTTCAACAAAGATAGAACCAAAATTGATTACAAAACTTGGCATGCCCGATTGTTTTGGAGAAAGTGGCAAACCGAATGAATTGTTAGTGAAATATCGTTTAACATACGAAACAATATGCGAAGCGGTCAATCCACTCTATGATTAATATTTATGGTGGAAGATTAACCACTTTCTTTCATCATCTTCCCCATCTCTTTTCCCATTCTCTGATGCATCTCCTGCATCGTCATATTCTGGGCTTCTTCTAAGGTGATGGTAGGATCCATTTCTTTTAGGATGAGATACATCTTGTATTTACCTAGGGACATATCACATTCTTTTGCCTGGGCAATCATTTCACTGTCTGCTGTATTATAGGAGGCATTTGCCATGCAGGTATTACTGCAGTGCTGCAGGTTCTGGATCATCTTCTGACAGCCTTCTTCGTTATTTCCGGCAACGGTAATAACTACGTTAGAATTAGAAAATAAATCAGAATCCAATAATGTTGTAACAGCTTCGGTATATCCCATATTGTTTACGGAGGTAGTCAGGGTCGTATCATAGGTGGAGACGGAGACGACCTTTTGATACATGTTCACATGTAATTCGACAGAAGCATCTTCATCTAAAGAGATGGCATAGACAGGTACGGTATAAGAGAAGATTCCACCCACAGCTGTGAGCAGCAGGAGTGCTGTTGTCAGCACAAGCTTTGTTGGGAATGGTTTCTTTTTTGTTTGTTTCGATAGAATCGTATCCAAGGTATGCTGCTTAAGGGTATCATCTGCTTTGATCTCTTGGAATGCTTCTTTGATCTTATTCTCAGTCATCTTCGTCACCTCCTAATCTTTCTTTTAGTTGTTTCTTAGCACGGTCTAAGGTTGTATAGATCGTATTGACATTCTTTTTGAGAAGCTTTGCAATCTCGACGGCACTATATCCTTCATAGTAGAAGAGATAAATGGCATTGCGGTAGCTCTCCGGTAACTGCAGGACAGCTTCCATCACTTCGGGATGGGATGGAGAAACGGATGCTGCCATTTCTTTGATCTCATCGAGGGAGATCCGGTTCTTGTTGAAGAAGCTTTTCAAGAAGTCTTTACAGGCATTCTCAGTGACTTTAATGATCCAGGCTTTCTTATGTTCTTCACTGGTAAAGTCAGCTTCGTATTGGGCGTACTTTAAAAAGACATTCTGAAAGATGTCATCGGTATCGGCTTCATTCTTTAGGTTGACGACACAGATACGCCGGACAGTATCAGCATACTGTTCGACGCACATGCGAATGTCTTCTTCTGTACGCATTCAAATCTCTTTCTCTAGTTGTTTCCTCTGCGGCAGGTGCCGGAAGTCATGCATTGACGTGCTCCTGCATTATCGCAGATACCGTCATTGTTTGCATCTACATAGCCCTGGCCGTTGCCGCGGCACTGTCCTGATCCATAATTGTCACAGATCCCATCGCCGTTTTCATCGACGTAATTGACCGTTGGAGCGGTCGTTTTGTTCTCGGCCAGGACCGTGGACATCCCTAGGCCGGCAGTCAATACGGCTGCGGTAATACCAATCATCATTTTATACATATCAAATTTTCTCCTGGAAGTCCTTTCGACTTCACCTATAATACGAACCAGGGAACCGAATCCTTTCACCATTTTCCTTAAATTGTATGAAATTGTGCGTAATATCGTATTCACAAGAGTGGAACTAAAAATACCCATGATATAATAGAGACAGAGAAAGAAACAGTATAGAGTAATTAGAAGAGTGGTATTGTACAGAACAATTCCTTTTCATGAACCAACTTGTTGGGGAAGGTATCGATATGAAAAAAGAATTTACGAAGGAAGAACTGACGGATTTGATTGCGGCCATGGAGAAAGAGTATGAAGTGGTGCGCTTAGTTGATCCTGTGGAACGGATGGTCTTGACCAAGGATGATTTTCAGCCGACAGGAGAGATCTGTCATTCAATCTGGGGAAGATGTGAGCGGTGTGAGAACTGTACGTCCTTACGTGCTCTCCAATCGATGGCCAATGCCTATAAATTAGAAGTGGTGAAGGGGAAGACCTTCTGGATCACTTCCCGGTTCATCTGGGTGGATAACCGTGCCATGATCCTGGAACTGGTGCAGGATGTCACGGATACGCTGATCATGGACAGTGATCAGAAGAATCAGATTGGCAAACTGATCAATAACTATAATTCGATGTTGATCACCGATCCTTTGACCGGTGTCTATAACCGCAGGTTCTTA
>Ga0183095_10078_pt1 | contig 68830 bp, 61 predicted proteins | sample BioMet4_FD_130346 | JGI IMG/M metagenome (GOLD analysis project Ga0183095, IMG submission 130346) | Microbial communities from bioreactor (seeded with sewage sludge) at LBNL, California, USA - Biofuel metagenome 4 (v2) (version 3) | ecosystem: Engineered > Bioreactor > Anaerobic > Unclassified ... | reverse complement strand
TAACGGACGACGGGGTGATGGGGTAGATGGCAGCAACATCTGTAAACGCATAAGACACATGTGCGGCAGCGTTATTGCCATCCATTGTTTTCATCTTTCTTGAATCCATTATAATTATTTTCCTCCTGCTATACCCTCACTGATAAATATGCGGCGCAGGAAAGCGGAGGGAGTGGAGCTTTCCTGCGCCGGCGGCGATGTGCCGCAGCGATTGTTTGCCATCGAAATCCGTTTCAATTTTTAATATAATTTTTCTTAATATGGACAAAGGTTTCCTTTTCCCTCCTTAATGAGCCTTTGTTCACTATTTAAAGGCTAAAACCTCTTTTCAGGCGGGAGAAAGGGGAACGCCGAAGCCGACTACCACACAGGTAATCGCAAGCATGATGAGCGCCCATTTGAGAACCGCACGCAGCGCTTTGCTGTCTTGGCCAACAAGTCCGACAGCCGCAACCGCAGTGGCAACACACTGGGGAGACATAATCTTGCCGACGCCGGCGCCCAGAGAGTTCGCCGCGGCGAGCCAATACCTGGAAACGCCGATCTGCTGTGCGGCAGACGTCTGCAGGGTTCCCAACAGCACCTCGGTGTTGGTGCCGCTGCCGGTGACAAACGCACCGATCGCGGCAATGATCGGTGCCACGAACGGATAATAGCTGCCGGTGAGGGTGACAAAAAGGTGTGCCATATCGGCGATCATACCGGAATATGTCATAATCTTGGCAACCGCAAGCACAGACATAATGGTTATGATCGTTTTGGACATTTGCTTCACAGTGCCTGTCAGCGCCTGCCACATCATCCTTCCGCTGGCCTTCTGCACAAGGCTGCCAATTATCGTGGCGACAAAAATGATGATGCCGGGCGTATTGATCCAGCTGAAAGAAACAGGACCGGCACTGGCGGCCGTACTGATCTTTACGGTGGACTTAAAAACGGAAAGAAAGCTGTTGACCGGCGGAACCAGCTTAGAGGTCAGCAGAAGAAATACAAAAATAAGAATAAACGGCAGACCGGCCACGACAAGCGGCATTGCCGGTTCGCTTTGTTTCGTCGCCGTGCCGGCAATCCCCGCGCTCATGTCGTACTCCGCGGGAACCGGTTTGTTTTTCCGCGCTCTGGCCATCAGGAAGGTACAGGCCAGTGAAACGACACAGCCGACGATGACGGTCAGCTCCGGCCCGAGGAATCTGGAAACAACCAGTTCCGGCAGAACGAAGGACAGGCCGGACACCAGCGTGATGCCCACAACGCCCTTCAGCGCCTTGACTCCGCCCCCACCTGCGATGACCATTAGAAACGGCACCAGAATCATAAACGGCACCATCTGAAACACCGTCGTAAAGGCCAGCGGCAGCGCATCCAGCCCGGTCACAGCCTGCAGGGTAACGGTAGGAATGCCGACGGAACCGAACGCTGTGGGAAAAGCATTGGCAATCATGCAGACCACACAGGCTTCAATCGGATTCATGCCCATACCGGCCAGCATGCTGGCCGGTATGGCGATCGCCGTGCCGAAACCGGCCATGCCTTCCAGAAATCCACCGAAGCACCAGCCCACCAGCAGGATCAGAAGGCGCTTATCGGCGGAAACACCTGTAAGCATCTGCTTAATGATGTCCATTGCGCCGGTTTTTAAAGAAAGGTTATAGGTGAAAATGGCGGCAATGATGACCAGAATGATAGGCCACAGTGCGGTGGCGAACCCTTCCAGAGCGGACGTGGCGCAATCCACCGCCGGCATACGCCAAAGCGTCAGCGCCAGAACTGCGGCAACGGCCAGCGCGCTGAGGCATGCCTTGTGACCGGGCATCTTCAGATATGTAAGCGCGATAATCAGCCAGACGATTGGCACCAGAGCAAGATAGGATTGAAGCATAAATGAGACCTCCCCTATTTATTTCAGTGGCTACAACAGTCACAGTTTACCTGCTTTTGGTTCTACCAATTTTCGACAAGCATTCCGGTAATATAGAAAGTCAAATGGCAGCAAAAAAAGGACCTCCCGGGAGCGGATATTTCTATGTTGGACACATTATATCCTAAAATTAGCATAAAGTCTATATCAAGTTATATATAAAATTATATTTTAGTATATTTGACGAATATTCAACCCCATTTTTGTCAGAAAAATAGAATCACTCCATTGGGCATTGTATTAAAAAAAAAATGTGGTAAGATGATAGCATACATAAATGGAGCTACCAATTTTAAAGCGTTTTTTACCGCTTGTTCAATGCAAACGGTTGGTGTAAAAACGGAATGGAGGTGCTTTCATGTCTATAATGATTCCCTTTGGCAAATCCGGGATGCCACTGCACGCGGATCTCAGCGATGCGGAAATTCTGGAATCCCATGTGGATGAACTCAAGGCCGCCGACACGGAGGACGGTTTGGTGCTGGCCGCTATGGCCGCCCCGATTGATTCCCCCCGCCTGCGGGAGCTCGCCGCCGGCAAAAAGACCTGCACGATCATTATCAGCGACCACACGCGCCCGGTCCCGAGCAAGCACATTCTTCCCGCCATGCTGTCCGAGCTGCGCGAGGGCAGTCCGGACATCGACATAACGCTGCTGGTGGCTACCGGCTTCCACCGCCCGACCGGCAAGGAAGAGCTGGTGGCGAAGCTCGGCCGGGACATTGTGGAGCGAGAGAAGATCGTGATCCACGACAGCCGGGACGCGTCCGGCAACATACAGATCGGCGTGCTGCCTTCCGGCGCGGCGTGTGTGATCGACAAAATAGCGGCGGAAACCGACCTGCTTGTTGCCGAGGGCTTTATTGAGCCTCACTTTTTCGCCGGTTTTTCCGGCGGGCGCAAGAGTGTGCTGCCGGGCGTCTGCGATCAGGTAACCGTGCTTGGCAACCATTGCTCCGAATTTATCGCATCGCCTTACGCGCGCACCGGCGTTCTGGACGGCAACCCGCTGCACAAGGATATGCTCGCCGCAGCGAAAATGGCACATCTGGCATACATAGTAAACGTCATTATCGATGAAGATAAGCATGTGGTGGCCGCCTTTGCCGGCGATGCCATTACCGCTCACCGCCGGGGCTGCGATCTGCTGCTGAAATACTGTCAGGTGCAGCCGAAGCAGCGCGGCGATATCGTGATTTCCAGCAACGGCGGATACCCGCTGGACCAGAATATTTACCAGAGCGTAAAAGGCCTTACCGCAGCGGAAGCCGCCGCGGCGCCGGGCGCCGTGCTGATCATGGTCAGCTCCTGCAGCGACGGACATGGCGGGGAAAGCTTTTACCACGCGCTGCGCGACTGTGTTTCTCCACAGAAGCTGATGGAACAGATTCTCGCTACCCCGCAGGACCGGACCCAGCCCGACCAATGGGAATTCCAAATCCTTTGCCGTGTTCTGTGCAAGCACCATGTCATCTATGTCACAGAGTCCGCGCAGCGGAAGACCATTGAAGACATGAAGATCGCGTGGGCCCCGGATGTGGATACCGCCTTGCAGGAAGCAAGGGACATCAAAGGCGCAGACGCTCATCTGGTTGTGATCCCCAACGGCATCTCCGTTATGGTACGAGAATCGGTTTAAACGCTTTTATAAAAATATTTTATCAGGAGGATTTATCATGGCAAATTATAATCCGGTAACACAGGAAATACTTGCTGAACTGGAAAAAGCGGCGCCCGGTCATGTCGTGACCGGCGCAGATGTCAACCCAGACTATTCCCGCGACGAAATGCCCATTTACGGCACCCGCATGCCGGACGTCACCATCGACGCCCAGAGCACGGAAGAAGTCTCCGCCATCATGAAAATCTGCTATGAGCACAACATCCCGGTCACGACCCGCGGCGCCGGCACCGGCCTGGTGGGCGGCTGCACCCCGGTCTGCGGCGGAGTTGTGATCTGCACCATGCGCATGAACAAGATTCTGTCCTACGACCTTGAGAACTTCGCGGTCACGGTGCAGCCCGGCGTTCTTCTGCAGCAGCTGGCCGACGATGCGCTGAAACACGGCTGCATGTACCCCCCGGACCCGGGTGAGAAGATGGCGACCCTAGGCGGCAACGTAGCCACCAACGCGGGCGGCATGCGCGCTGTAAAATACGGCGCTACCCGCGACTATGTCCGCGCCATGACCGTCGTCCTCCCGAACGGCGAAATCACGCGTTTCGGCGGCACGGTTTCCAAGACGAGTTCCGGCTACAGTCTTACGAACCTGATAATCGGATCGGAAGGAACGCTGGGTATCATCACCGAGCTGACCCTGAAGCTCATCCCCGCCCCGCAGGCCACCGTAAGCCTGATGGCTCCGTTCGAGGATCTGGAGGTCTGCATCTCCGCCGTACCCAAATTCTTTATGAAGCATTTCCGTCCGCAGGCACTGGAATTCTTCGAGAAGGAAATCCTGATTTCTTCCGAAGAGTATCTGGGCAAACAGGTCTTCCCGCGCAAGATCGACGGCACGGACGTTGGCGCTTATCTGCTGGTTACTTTTGACGGCGACTCCATGGATGAGCTGGATCCGATCGTAGAGAGCGCGTCCGAGATGCTGGTGGAAGAAGGCGCGCTGGATGTTCTGGTGGCGGATACGGCTCCGAAGTTGAAAGACATCTGGGCAACCCGCTCTTCTTTTCTGGAGGGCATCGAGGAGCAGACCAAGCTGCTGGATGAATGCGACGTGGTCGTTCCGGTGAACAAAATTGCATCTTATGTCGCATATGTCAATGACATCAAGCAAAATTATGATTTTGAGGTAAAATATTTCGGCCACGCCGGCGACGGCAACCTGCATATCTACGCCTGCTCCACGGAAATGGAAGAGGAGACATTCAAGAAGCAGGTCGACCAGTTCCTGGGCGCTCTTTACCAGAAGACCGTGGAGCTGGGCGGCCAGATTTCCGGTGAGCACGGCATTGGCTACGGGAAAGTGCATTTTCTTGAGAGCGCGATGGGCCCAGTGAACATGGAGCTGATGCGCGGTATTAAAAAGGTATTTGATCCGAAGCTGATTTTGAACCCCGGCAAGGTTTGTATGGACCTGAAGAGCAAGTGAGAATAGTTTTAAAGGAGTAATGATATGAACATTCTTGTATGTGTCAAACAGGTACCGGATACCAATGAAATCAAGATCGATCCGGTAACCAACACTCTGGTGCGCGACGGTGTGCCAAGTATAGTCAACCCATTCGACGGCTACGCGCTGGAAGCGGCGGCACGCATTAAAGATGACGCGCCGGACACCAAAATTGTAGTGCTTTCCATGGGCCCGAAGCAGGCGGAAAATGCGCTGCGGGAATGTCTGGCTATTGCGGCCGACAAAGCTTACCTGGTGACGGACCGCATATTCGGCGGTTCCGATACGCTGGCCACCAGCTATATCCTGAGCAGGGCAATCGCGAAGGTTGAAGAACTGGAAGGCGCTAAATTTGACGCGATCTTCTGCGGCAAGCAGGCGATTGACGGCGACACCGCACAGGTTGGCCCGGAAATTGCCGAGCACCTTGGCTATCCGCAGGTAACCTACGCGCTGGAAGTAAAATCGGCGGAAGACGGCCTTCATGTCTACCGCGAGGCGGAAGACGGCAAGGAAGTCATCGGCGTACAGACGCCCTGCCTGGTAACCTTTACCAAACCCTCTTTCGATCCCCGTTTTCCCACCATCAAACGCAAGATGGCGGCACGCAAAGCGCAGATCACTCCGCTTACCGCGGCGGAGCTGACGAACATTGACCCGGCACATGCCGGGCTAAAAGGTTCGCCCACAAAAGTAAAGCGCACATATGTACCGCCGCGCAAAGAAGCCGGCGTCGTGATTAAGGAAGAAACCACCGAAGCGTCCGCTCACAAGCTGTATGAGCTGCTGAGCAAATCGCACGTGATTTGAAAGAGAGGTATCGGAAATGGAAGCCAAAACCAAGGATCTTTGGGTGTTGTTGGAAACCAATGAAGACGGCACTGCCAAGAATGTCGGAATAGAATTACTGAATCCCGGACGCCATCTGGCCGACAAACAGGGCGGCAAGCTGGTATCCGTTGTAATCGGCTACCACACGGATGCGGCCGTGAAAGAAGCAAGCACACACGGAGCAGATCAGGTGATCGTGGTGGACAGTGAGGAATTTCAACGGTACACCACGGACGCTTATACCGCCGCACTTGCACATATGCTTGAAAAATACGCGCCTACAAGTATGCTGATCGGCGCTACTCCGAACGGCCGCGATCTGGGGCCGCGTCTCTCCTGCCGTCTCGGCACCGGTCTGACTGCCGACTGCACCGCGCTGGACATCGACGAAGCCAGCGGCAATATCGCCTGGACCCGACCGGCATTCGGCGGAAACCTGATGGCGGTAATCCTCTGTCCGGACCATCGCCCTCAGCTGGGTACAGTGCGGCCGGGCGTCTTTAAGAAGCCCGACGCCGGTGAAGACAAGGCGGAGATCATCCGCGAGGACTTCCATGTGCCCGCGGATCAGATCCGTACTACGTTGCTGGAAACCATCCGTGAAGCTGCGGGTGAGATCGTTGACCTTGAAGGCGCGGACATCATCGTTTCGGGCGGCCGCGGGGTCGGCGGCGCGGACGGTTTTAAGATTATCCGTGAGCTGGCAGACGCGCTGGGCGCTACCGTCGGCGCGTCCCGCGCGGCGGTGGACGAGGGCTGGATCACCCATTCCCATCAAGTCGGCCAGACCGGCAAGACTGTCGGGCCGAAGCTGTACATTGCCTGCGGTATTTCCGGCGCTATCCAGCATCTGGCCGGTATGAGCTCCTCCGACGTAATCGTGGCGATCAACAAGGACTTTGACGCTCCGATTTTCGGTGTCGCGGACTACGGCTTTGTGGGCAATCTTTTTGAGATCGTGCCCGCATTGACTGCCGAAATTAACAAAGCAAAAGCCTGAGACTGATTAACAAGAAAAGGGGTCTTTCAATATGGATTTTAAGTTTACCGCTGAAGAAAAAGATATTCTGGATATGCTGCATGATTTCTGCGTAAAGTCGGTCGCGCCGCTCGCTGCGGAGATTGACGAGCAGGAGAAATTTCCGGAGAAAACCTGGCATCAGCTGGCCGAAATGGGCATGATGGGCATGGCCTACCCCGAAGAAATAGGCGGAGCCGGCCTGAGTTACCTTTCCTATATTGCCGCGGTTGAGGAAATCTCAAAGCACTGCGCGGCCACCGGCACCATGTTCTCCGCACACTCCTCCCTGTGTGCCTGGCCGATCTTCGCTTTCGGCACGGAGGAGCAGAAGAAAAAGTACCTGCCCGACCTGTGCTCCGGCGAAAAACTGGGCGCCTTTGCCCTGACCGAACCCGGCGCCGGGACCGACGCTGCTATGCAGCGTACAGTTGCCGAGGACAAGGGCGACTACTGGCTTCTTAACGGCTCAAAAATATTCATCACCAACGCGGGTTTTGCGTCCGTATTTGTTGTTTTCGCAATGACGGACAAGAGTCTGGGCACCAAGGGCATCTCCACTTTTATTGTCGAGAAGGACACTCCCGGCTTCCGCATTGGTTCCCATGAAAAGAAAATGGGAATCCGCGGTTCTTCCACCTGCGAGCTGGTTTTTGAAGACTGCAAGATTCCCAAAGGAAATCTTTTGGGCGAAATAGGCAAGGGCTTCAAGGTTGCCATGATGACGCTGGACGGCGGCCGGATCGGCATTGCCGCACAGGCTGTCGGCATTGCTCAGGGCTGTATTGATCAGACTATTCCCTATATTACCCAGCGCATCCAGTTTGGCAAACGCATCAGCCAGTTTCAGAACACACAATTTGAAATGGCCAATATGCAGACGCATGTCGACGCGGCCCGCCTGCTGACATACCGCGCGGCGCAGGCCAAGCAGGACGGCGACCCATATACCCACCTTGCCGCGATGGCGAAGCTCTTTGCTGCCGACACCGCCAGCGACGTGACCCGCCGCTGCGTGCAGCTGGTCGGAGGCTACGGCTTCACCCGCGAATATCCGTTTGAGCGCATGATGCGCGACGCAAAAATCACCGAGATTTACGAAGGAACCAGCGAAGTACAGCGCATGGTTATTTCGGGCTGGATGGGCGTCAAATAAATTCGATTACTCCTTTTATCCATACTCGTATATCCATACTAGCAGCAGGCCGCAGGCTGGAATCCAGTCGGCGGCCTGCTGCGTTTTTGCGGCCGCAGCTTAAAGCACTCTTGTTTAAGACATACAGAAATGCTATAATATACTGCTATGTAAAATTTAAAATTTAGCTTAAATAAATTCTGAGGTTTTCGACATGACCGGCAAAGGGACTTTTCGGCGGAAGACCACAGATACGGCAGCTTTGCTGCGGGGAGATGTTTTCATGGACGTAAAATCGGGAAAAAGTGAAAAAACCTATGAGCGGGTGATTAACTATGTGAAGGACGAAATCTGGCGCGGAAACCTTAAGCGGGGGGAGCGATTGCCTTCGGAGCGGGATTTGGCGGAGCTTCTTGGGGTAAGCCGCAACTCCGTTCGGGAGGCGATGCGCACATTGAGCATGATGGGTTTTATCTCCAGCGTACACGGCGGAGGGAATTTTATATCGTGCGACCTGGAGCAGAATCTAAGTGAGACGCTCCGCATCATGATGATGATGGGAGAAACCAACTATCTGCAGGTGAGCCAGCTGCGCAGAGGGCTGGAATCCGAGACTGCGCGTCTGGCGGCCAGCCACATACTGCCCCGGCAGACGGCGAAGCTTGCAGACCTGGTACGCCGGATGCGCGAAGAGCCGAACGCTGAAAAGGGTTCCCTGCTTGACCAGAAATTTCACACGCTCCTCTGTGAAGCCGCCGGTAATAAGCTGATCTATGCGATTTTTATGGCCATGCTTTCTACCATTAACGATTTTATCGGCACCATGTACGAGCGTATTGTTCAGGACGACGAACAGGCAGAACAGTTGTATTTATCACACGAAAAGCTGGTGGACGCCCTGGACCGCAACGATGAAGCCGACGCGGTTCGCGCTATCCAAGACCATTTTGAAGTCGTTGACACGTCGATCGGACTCTTGTAAGTTACTCTTTCACAGACTAAAAAGAGCTTGCCGCAACCACGAACAAGAATAATGAGACGGATATAAATAAAAACTGACAAAAACGGAATCAGCATCCGGACGCAATAGATAAAAGGAGAAGCTGTGAAAAAAGTACAACGAACAGTCGGCCCGAGAAAAACGGCCTCAAAACCCGACATGGAATTTTTAGTAACCGAACCGGGCGGCTTATTGGATTTTTTATTGCTCAAGCTGTCAGACCAATCCAGAAACCACGTAAAGTCGCTGCTGACACACAGAGATGTCTCCGTAGACGATGTTGTCGTTACGCAGTACGACACATTACTGCACGAAGGACAAAAGATACGGATTAACCGGACATACAGCCAGAAGCCAAAGCAGAAAAATGTGCTGGATATAATCTATGAGGACAGCGATATTATCGTAATCAATAAACCCGCGGGATTGCTGTCCATCGCTTCCGATAAAGAGAAAAATCTGACGGCTTATCACTTGCTGACGGATTATGTAAAGCTGAAAGACCCCGAAAACCGTATTTTTGCGGTGCATCGTCTTGACCGGGATACCTCCGGAGTATTTATGGTTGCAAAGAACGAGAAGATCAAGCTGGCGCTGCAGGACAACTGGGCGGATTTAGTGTCTGAACGGGCCTATATTGCAGTCGTTGAAGGACGTCTCCAAGAGAAAAACGGCAGAATTCAATCCTGGTTGAAAGAAACGAAAACCCTGCTTATGTATTCAAGTCTCAGAGCCGGTGACGGTTTGAAAGCCATCACCGACTATCGGGTTATAAAGGAAAGCGCAGAATACTCTTTGCTGGACATTCGTCTGGAAACAGGCCGCAAGAATCAGATTCGTGTGCATATGAAAGATCTTGGGCATCCTGTCGTGGGGGACAAAAAATACGGATCGAGATCCGACCCTTTCAGGCGTTTGGGCCTGCACGCCTGTAAATTAGCGTTCAGGCACCCCTTTTCCGGTAAATTAATGTGCTTTGAATCGCCGGCACCCAGCAGCTTTCACTCTCTTTTTACCCAGCCTGAGCAAACGAATATGCGCAAAGTCTGACAGAAGAAATACGCGGCCTACGGCTCGCAGATCTTATTAATCACACGCCGTCTGCATTCCTATGAGAAAACCCGCATAGCTTAGCGCCATGCGGGTTTTCGTTTTGTTTGCGAAGACTGGATTCCGGTTATATAGAAGAAATTAATATTTTCCGTTACCCGAATAGATTTCCTCAGGCTGCGATTGCTGTGGTTGGGATTGAACTTTCTGATCCTGATCAGCCTGGTTCCTTAATTTGAATTTCTCAACGAGCGTTTTCATTGACTGAGCCTGCCCGGACAGTTCTTCACTTGCTGCAGCGCTTTCCTCAGCAGTCGCGGAGTTTGTCTGCACGACGCTTGAAATTTGGTCAACACCCAGTGTCACCTGACTGATAGCGTCTGCCTGCTGATTTGATGCCTGTGAAATTTGTTCGACATTGTCTGAAACAACCTTCGCCGCTTCAACAACTTTAAGAAGAGATTTCGCAGTTTCATCCGCGATCTTTGTGCCGTTCTCTACTTGTCTCACGGAATTTTCAATCAAAGAAGTAGTATTTTTTGCTGCCTCCGCACTTTTACTGGCCAGATTTCTTACTTCGTCTGCTACTACAGCGAAACCTTTCCCCGCAGAGCCCGCTCTTGCAGCTTCAACTGCCGCGTTGAGCGCAAGGATATTTGTTTGGAAGGCAATATCTTCAATCGTTTTAATGATTTTCCCAATTTGGCTGGATGAATCACTAATTTGAGACATCGCAGTGACCATGTCCCCCATATGCTGATTGCTTGTTTCTATTTCAGAGCGAACATTGTTTACATTTACGCTGGCACTGGCAGCATATTCTGCATTGTTCTTCACTTGTGCTGATATTTCCGTAATGGATGCAGACAGCTCTTGAATAGAACTTGCCTGCTCCGTCGCGCCCTGCGCCAATGCCTGTGCGCCGTTGGAAACTTGTTCTGAACCGCTGGAAACTTGCTCCGAGGACCGTTTTATTTGGGTAAGCGTATCGTTAAAAGAAAGAACAATGCCTGTAATTGATTTTTGAAGTCCTATAAAATCATTTTTATAGTCCATAGTGTGGGCGATACATAAATCACCTTCTGCCATTCTGCTAAGGTTTACAGATATGTCTTTAATACAGTCTTTTATATATACGATGGTTTTAGAAAAAGACGCACCTAACTGTCCTATTTCATCCTTTGAATCTACATTAATCTGTACACTCAAATCGCCTTCGGACATTCTTTCAGCCGCATCCGCCATCTCGCCAATAGGCTTGCTAATGCTGCGTGCAATATATAGGGCGATAAAAACAGAAAAGAGAAGAGCGGCCAAAATCACCGCAATAATAATTATGGTTGCTGCTGAGCTTTGTGCAGATAGGTCGGAAGCTAATTGATCGCCTGTTGATGTTTTCAAATCCATTAAGCTGTTTATTGCAGCGCTGATTTTAGGAACGAGAGGCGAAGCTTCTTTGGATAAATATGCGTCTGATTCTTTCTTGTTATTTTGCTTGGCAAGTTCCACTCCCTTTGCCTTGGCAGTGTTGTATGCAGCAATATTTGTCTGAATCGTATTATAGTATTCTATTTCTTTTTCGTTCGTTAATTGATTTTTTAACGTTGCTAAATATTGATTGATTTTGGTGGTTGATTGGTCAAGGGAATCATAATCTTTTTGTAATGAATCCTGATCAGTTTTAATATTGATATCCTTCATCGTTGCGCGTTCATAATTGAATTCTGAGCTTATCCGGCCAACAGTCCCCTGAGCAAAGCCATAGTTGATCAAAGCATCGTCGTAACTTGCATTCGAGTTTCTCATCACAAAGAGCCCCACCACGCCGCCGGCCCCTGATATTATCGCTATTAAAAGACAGACTGTTATTAATTTTTTGCCAATTTTCATATTCTTCAGCATAAGTACATCCCTTTCAAATCTTATCTTGAACTATTTTTGCAAGCACTTAATTTTTTCCACCTAAGCACCTCACTTCAAACTTGCATATTATTTGCTGGGTAAAGCAGTAAGGTTTCTTCGTTGTAAGCTGAACGCTAAAGGATGATGGCAGCTTTACGTTGATAATCACAATAAGACATCAGCTGTTATAAAGGCTAAATCCTACACCTTTTCCATAATCAATAATAAAAGCCGTGGTACCTATATACCACAGCCATGCAACATGGTAACCCGGCTGTCGTTGTAAACATTAGACCCGTGGCTTTGCGTCCCCGCCTTTCGACGGGTTTGCTATTTTCATCATGTTATTAAATTATCTTATACGGAACTATGGCGCACACCTAACCTACTTTAGACAATTTTATGATACATTTAAATATACAAAAAATAATTATTTTATTGAATTAATTTTCGTTAAAGTGTTACTTTATCTCGACAAATTAGCAATATTCGTGCAATTTTTACAGGTTTGTAATGATTTATAAAAATATTTTATTTAAGCGGCTCTTGCTGGTAGAGCGCACAACCATAAAAATAAGCGACCGCTACCTGCACTGCACGAACAGCAGCAAGTGCCATTTTGTCATTGACTTCCCTTCTTTGGGGCTAAAGCATTTTATACATCTTGAAAGAAGACAAGCAGCCCGGCAGGAAAATTTCTGCCAGGCTGCTTGTCTTCTGCAATATTCCGCCTTATTTTTTCCTTGCGCCGACGATATATACCCTGTTTTCGCCGGATACTTGTGTAATGGTCAATTTTATCTTGTGCCCGCTGTCTACAAGATGCTGTGCGGCAGTCTTTACATCCGCATTGACTTTCACACCGAATACGGAAAAGCGGCTCTCTGATGAATTGGGAAGGTCAAGAAAAGCTGGACACAAAGATAAGTATTTAAGAATTTTGTATTTCAAACTGTATAGGGCTTAGCCAGCCCAGAGCAGAATGAATTCGTTTAATGATAAGAAAAAATGCCGTACTTTCCCTCTTAAGGCCAATTTGGGATTCAAAAGATCGGGTATACGAAAGTATTTACTTATATTAAGGGGGCATATCATGGCTGTATCAATACCGATCTTTTTGTATAAGGATGAACCAACAGCAAATTGGGAGGGAGCAAACTTAAAAATTCATGACAGCGAGTACATCCGCATCATACAGGGAGAGGCCAATTCGCTGACTCTGACTTTCCATCTGTTCAACAGTCGCTCGGAACCGCTTTCTCCCATATTATCCTCACAGATACAATACAAAATTTTAATCAACGAACCGCTACAAATAATCGATGTCATCGAAAGATTCGTAGAATCAGAAAAGAAGTTATAAACCGAAACATGTGGGAAAAAACCGTTGCAATAACAATCATCATAAGCAATGGATTTAATACACTCCACACATATCCCAGCACAGACCGCCTGTATTTTACTTTTATATCCCTTATTACCAATTCATTTAAAAGGCCTTTGTATTCGTTTTAAAATACTCTATCATAGTAAAAGAAAGCCCTTTCCAGTTATCGTCCTGTTTTCAGCCGTTTCATTGCTCTTTTTCAGGCATACCAGACAAATGATGTAAAGTTAATTCCCGTCATTCGGATAAATAATTGGACTAATTTTACACTATTATTGTTATTATACGCTAATATATATTTGGATTCAAGGAACATCTTTTTTACAGCCTGTTTATCCTCTTTTGGAACTTCCTGTATTGTAGCCATATTTAATACATATTCAAATAAAAGTTTGTCCGTCATCAATGTTCTATACGGAAAATCAGAAGAATTCTGAATTCTTTTTACACAGTCCTCAATGATAATAATAGTATCCCGCACCCTTTTTGTACTTACGCGGCCCATTAAAGAGTCTGCTCTGCCTACGCGGTAGCAATAATATGGATTATGAAAAAAAGCGATCCCTTTCGCTTTTAAAAGAACATTAATAGTATAGTCTATATCTTCGCTCAAAAATCCTGTCCGGAAGAAAAGATTATTTTCGAGAAGAAAATCTCTTCGGTAAACATACCGCCAGACATTCCAAAAGCATTCTTTTTGACGAAGGAAGTGCTGCAGATATTCATAACGGTAAATCGGTTTTTCGGAATTTTCAATCTGGCTGATTTTTTTGACAACCCGTCCATTATCAGCCACCCGGGTAAAGTCACAGACAAACACGGATACATTTCGGGACTTTTCTTCCCCGATTTCCGCCAGCAAAGCACGAAATCTTTCCGGTACAATATAGTCGTCGCTGTCAAGGAATGCAACATAGTCGCCCCGTGCGATTTTCATACCGCAGTTTCTTGCGTCGGACAGACCGGTATCATCCTGCCGGATCACTGTGATAACGGGAAATCGATTCCGGTACTCTTCACAAACCGCATTGCTGCCGTCCGTGGAATTCCCTGTTACCAATATGATTTCCGTATCTGTTAAGTTACAGGATAAAACACTGTCCAAGCACTGTCTCAAATATTTTTCTACATTGAAAACCGGAATAATAATACTAATAAACATGAAACCCCTCTATCCAACGGCCGCGCAATATTCAGCTTAGATGATAAATATTCATAATTCCGGGCAGGACCTGTGCAATGTCAAACGGTCTCATCGTCTCAGATACGCTTCCGCTATGTTCCATCCAGAATTCCCGGTCGGAATACGCCTTTTCCAACTGGGATTCAAGTTGCTGCTGATTGGTTTTTTCAAACAAATAACCGGTTTTTCCGTTCTTAACAAGTTCGCGGTGCCCTTTGATATTACTGGCGATCACCGGAAGTCCGCATGCGATGGCTTCCATGACATTAAACGGAAGCCCTTCGATATTACTGGTTGTCACACAGGCATTACAAAGGCTGTATAAGCTTTGCATATCGTCAACATATCCCAAAAACAGAATATTGTTTTTCATGTGCAGCCGGCCGGCCAGTTCTTTGCATTCATCAAGGAGCAGCCCGTTCCCGGCGAGCAATAACTTCATATCGGGATGCTTCCCGGCGGCCTCGGCAAAGGCCGTTATAAGCAAACGCTGATTCTTGCGCTTTGAAAACTCTGCCGCATACAAAAACAAGAAATCATTTTCCGAAAAACCCTGTTCCCTTTTGAGTGCCAGTCGCTCTTCTTCCGGAACCGGGTGAAATTTTTTCAAATCAATACCCATTCCGTTAATATAACACAGCCTGTCTCGATATAATTTATGTTTTACAGCAATATCATAATCCTCGTGGTTCATAACCATCAGGACATCGGTAACATGAGAGCATATTTTTTCCGGCAAAAGATAAATCCATTTTTTGAATCCATCATTCTCGTTAAAAAGGTAACCGTGAGAGGTACAGTATACGGCTGGCTTTTTTCGTAAAAGGATAACCGCCGCACGTATAACAGCACTTGACAGCGTTGTATGCGTGCTCACAATATCAAACTTTTGCTTTCTCAACAACCGGCCCGCTGTAAAAATTGCTTTTACATTATATAAGCTGACAAACTTTTTATCGAAAGGCAGGGCAACCACATGGTCCGCATAAGGGATTGACTCCGTTTTATTTGCCGCAACCCATATTTCGTAACCTTGTTCATGAAATGCTTTCAGATACGGAAGATGAAAATTCTTAATATGGGAAACAGTAGAGGCACAGAACAATATTTTTTTCTGCATATTATTTCCCCTTTATTTTTTACTCCTACTTTAAGCTTTTTATAACTCCTCGCTTTGGTTTACAAAGCCTTTTAATACAGTCATTAACAGAATTTTGATATCCAGTAAAAACGTCCAATTCTCAATATAGTAGATATCGCATTTAATACGCTCGTCTATAGAAGTATCTCCCCGCCAGCCATTGACCTGGGCCCATCCGGTAATTCCCGGCCGGACAAGGTGTTTGAGCATATAAAGCGGAATTTCCTCTTTGAACTTGTCCACAAAAAAAGGCCGTTCGGGGCGCGGACCGACCAGACTCATATCCCCTTTCAGCACATTTACAAGCTGAGGCAGTTCATCAATGCTGCACTTGCGGATAAAAGAGCCGAACTTTGTACGGCGGTCATCGTTTTTTGTTCCCCACGCAGTCATATCAGAGTTTCCAGTGTCAATTTTCATAGAGCGGAATTTATACATTTGAAAGGGATGCTTATTTCTTCCAATGCGTTCCTGCTTATAAATAACCGGGCCTTTGGAAGTCACTTTGACGCCGATTGCTGTAATAAGTAAAAATGGAGAAAGCAGGATAAGCGCTATTAAGGATACTATTATATCAAAGAACCGCTTGCAGAAACTGTTGAGCATATTATCGAGCGGAATTTTGCGAATATTGATTAACGGCATTCCTTCCACTTCGTCAATATAAGGTTTCGTCGGAAGGTATTTCGTGTAGAACGGAAGCAGGTTCGATTTTACTCCCGCCTTTTCACAAGCCTCAATAATACTGCCCAATTCTGAAAATTCATTGTAATCCAATGATATAACAACCTCATCGATTCCTTTTCCATTCAGCAGCGAGGGCAGTGTGCCAAAACCTCCGGCATAGGAAATTTTTCTTTCCGCAGTATTTACTTTACTGTGGCTGAGATATCCGACAAAATCATATCCCAAGCTGCGGTTTGATATCACCCTGTCATAAAATTCGGCTGAGACTTCATTCCAGCCTACCAATAAAAGATGCTTTAAATTGTATCCTTTTGCCCTCATCCTCCGCAGTAATTTACGCAGTGCAAGGCGGCTGAAAGCCGACAGTAAAGAATTGACAAACCCAAACAGAATAATGACCATTCTGGAAATGTGTACTTCTTTTAAAAAGAAAACTAAGACGAAAATAAAAATAATTCCTATAAAATTCGCTTGGAATATTTTGCCCAGCTCTAAAGTCAATGATTTATGCCGGAAAGAATCATGTAGGCCAAAATAGTGATAAAGTACAAAATAAGCCGGTATAATGTAAATCAATAGCTTCAAGTAATAGTTTATACCAAGATAACCGCCCTGATAGCCAAAAAAGTGAAGTGAAAAAGCGAACAGTATCGCAAGTACGCATAAGCAGGCATCTGCTATGGTTAAAAGTGTATTAAGAAATTTTTGATTTTCTTTTATCATATTGATTCCTCAGATTTATATTTTTTCTATTATTACATTGTATAAGATTTTGGAATACGTTACAAGATATATTTAACATATAACTGTAAACTTTTTTGGCAGGTGTTGTATGTTATTAATTGCAATGTTATACTAATAAAATATGAAATTACATTTTGAAAGCAGGTTTGCCATGTTAGCCTATAATTTACTTTTATTATTGATATTAATTCTTGGCATTTGTATTTGTGAAATTAAGAAAAGCAGCCGGAACAATATTGTCTTTCTGACCATTGTCTCTGCGGCGATGATTATGATGTCTTACCTTCGCGCAGACACCGTTGGAATTGACTATAAACAATACGCCGACTATTTTACACAGGTACGCAATGGCGGCTGGTCTTTCTTAATCAGCAGTGCAAACGGATATCGAATTGAGCCGGGATACAGCCTGCTAAACTATATTGTTTCGCTGTTTACGGGTGACGTACATATTTTTATGCTGATTGTGTCCATTATCATAGTGTGTCTGACTGCGGTACTTTTGTACAGATATTCCCCTGTTCCATGGATTGGAATGTTTGTTTTTGCAAGCTTTGGCTTTTTCGGTAACTCGCTCAGTTTTATTCGTCAATCCATTGCCGTTGCAGTATATTTGTTCGCCGTACATTTCTTAAAGGATAAAAAATTGCTGCCATATATTTTGATTGTATTATTGGCAGCCAGTTTCCACAAGGCAATACTGATCATGATCCCCGTATACTTTATTGCGCACATCAAAGTGAACTGGAAAACATTAGCGTCTTATGCGGGGCTGGCTGCCTTCATTATGGCGCTTTCATGGCCGCTATTTAATTTTATAACCAAATATATATATCAATACTATGCTACGCGTGAAGGCCTTTACTACATGATGGGACGCGACTGGCAAACTGCTGCGGTTCCTGTCATTACCACCATTACAATCTTGATTTTAAAGGATTTTATTCTAAAGAGGGATTCGAAGAACGTTGTTCTTATTAATCTGTCTGTTTACTCCGGTTTGTTATATATCATGACCTGCCAGCACTTCCTGTTCCAGCGCTTCGGCATAATGTTCTTTACCTCCGCAATCCTTATCATACCGGAACTGCTTGCCAGTGTCGGCGTGGAAAGCGTACAGACAGAAGCGATGGAACAAGCAGAGAATCTGAAAGGCTATAAGAATAAAACAGAAAAGAGAAAGGCGCTGCAGGAGCACCGTCAGGCAAAGAGTCAAATCAATATGCATAAATATATTTATTATTATGCAACTGCCGCCATTGTTTTCATTGGATTCCTTTATAACGTCTGGATTCTGCTTCAAAACAGAATTAACCTGACCCCGTACGTAACATTTCTAACAAAATAGCAACTTGCTTTGATAGGGATCTTAGCCTAGTCTTCATACGCAGCTTAAGCCGCAGCACATTGGGGTTCTCGCCCCAATGTGTAAAATAAAAAGCACCCGTACGGGTGCTTTTTATTTGGTGAACCGTATCATGTAAAGTGCATTGAAAATACTTACAAATTTAAAAAATTTCGAAAAATAAGATTTACTCTGGCAGCCTCCTCAGCGCATGTCATTTCGCAGAAAATCCGGAGAAGGGGTTCTGTCCCGGAAAATCGGCAGATAATCCAGCCGCCATTTTTAAAGTAGACCTTACAGCCGTCCAGATAGGAAATCTTGTCAATCTCCATATCAAATTCCGGTATCTGTTTTTTCTCGAAAAGCAGGTCTTTTAATTCTTCCTTACGTTCATGAGTCAAACGGCAGTCAAATTCGTTCATGACGAAACTGCCGTATTTTTTATGAATATCATGGAGCACGTCTGACAGCGGCTTTCCAATGACGCTGAGCATTTCAACTAGTAAAGCCCCGGCATAAACTCCGTCTTTTCCGCGGATATGACCGCGAACAGTCAGGCCGCCGGAGGATTCTCCCCCAATGAGCGCGTCCGTCTCCTCCATTTCTGAGGAAATATATTTGAATCCCACCGGAACCTCGTAACACTTTTCTCCAAAGCAAGCTGCCATCGCGTCAAGGCAGTGTGTCGTTGCGACATTGCGGACCGCAGCGCCTTTCCAACCTTTGAACTCATGAAGATAATAATAAAGCAGCACAAGAATGTCGTTGGGGTGAATAAAGGTACCGTTTGCGTCGATCAGCCCAATGCGGTCGGCGTCTCCGTCGGTCGCAATGCCCAAATCGTATCTCCCCTGAACCACCATTTGGGAAAGGTGGGCAAGTGTGGAACTGTTTGGAGCCGGCAGCCTTCCGCCGAAAAGAGTATCGTGCCTGTCGTGAATCACTTCGACATTGCAGCGGCAGGTCAGCAGAATCGTCTGCAAGGTCGTTTTGCTTACGCCGAACATTGGGTCCAGCAACACATTTAAATGTCTTTGTTTAATTGGCTCGATATCAATCACGCTCAGGATACTGTCTATGTATTCATTCTGAGGATCAATCAGTTTGATGAATCCGGAATCAATCGCCCTGGAATACTCCATACTTTTGATTTCAGTCTTCCCTATCCCGGCAATCTGTGCCTCAATCTGATCCGTGACCTCTTCGTTCGCGTCCCTTCCGCCGGAAGTGAAAACCTTAACCCCATTGTACTCCGCCGGATTATGGCTTGCGGTGATCATCAGCCCATAGGATACTTTTTCTTTCATCACTTCAAACATAATCAGCGGTGTGGGAGCGTCGTAATCAATAAAGTGCGTTTCAATCCCTTCCGCCGCAAACACGCACGCCATCCATCTGGCTGCAATGTCTGACAGAAATCTGCGGTCATAACCAATGATAATCGGTTCGTTTTGTCTGCCGTTTTTCCGGATAATCTTTATAAGTGCAAGAGAAAGAATCTCCAGATTCTCCCTTGTAAAGTCCTCACCGATAATTGCACGAAATCCGCCTGTTCCAAACTTTATCATTTAAAATCCTCCGTCTCACGGGCATAACGCCTGATATGCTAATATTTATTCTTTCATTCAAAACGACCCTTTCATGGAACGGCAAGATGATGTAACTCCTCTTTTACCCAACAAACATCCGCGGTATTTCAGAGAATAACATGAATCATATTTGTTCCATCCGTAAAAAGATCACGATCCAAAACAGGAACCATTCTGAAATTGAAAGGATCCTGCTGCATTTTCAGAACGTCAGCACCGTTTATTTCAACCCGTTCAGGAGTACAGCAGCGATTATTCCTGTTTGTAATTTCCATCTTCACACATTTCCCCATGTACGCGAAATCAACACTGGCGAAATTCATCCATTTCGGTATGCAGGGGTCAATGACAAGGCCGTCCAGCGTAGGCTTGATGCCGAACATCCACTCATAAACAGCCCGCTGTGCCATACCCACACTGCCTGTTAAAAAGCTGAACAGGCTCCGGAATTTGAATACGGGAAGCTCCTGCCAACAGTTCACAATCGCATAGGGCGCAGACATAACGACGGACGATGGGTGGCGTGACTGGTCATACGGCAGCAGCCATTGCAGCACGTCAAACAGGGCATCCCCGTCGCCGACGGCGGCAAGGGCTCGTATCAGGAACCCCTGCGCGCCGTGGTTATACACATTGCCGTTTTCCGCAAAACCTATCGGCGCGTCTCCGCTTGCGGCGCGCCCCACGCAGCGAATGGGAATCCTCCCCATCGGCGGCCAGTAAAGCCGATATCCCGCTCCGCATTTCAGCATATCCTTTACTTGTAAGACCGACTCTCGCTTCTCTGCCGGAACAATGCCGGAAATCAGCGCAAACCAGTTGACAGGACCGTAGGGCCTCGTCTCTCCGTCCGGGTCTTCGTCCGAAAAAATCCATTTCCCTTCATCCGTAAAAATACCGTTGAAAAAGCCTTTCGGATTATACGCACAGGTTAAAAGATTCTTTTTAACCTCCCCGGCTTTTTTACCGTATTTTTCAATCGTTTCCCAACGGCTGTTCCTCTTTTTTAAAATCTCAGCCATATAATACAGACACATAACGGCCTGTTCGCTTACCATGACAGACTCTCCGCGGCCAAGGACACCCGCCCGGTTCACGGAATCCAACCAGTCCCCCTCCCCTATCTTGCAGAGGCCGTGTTCCCCCAGGTTTTTTGGGTCAATATAGTAATCCATTGCCCGAATCAGGTGTTCCAGCACAGTGTTTCCGCAGGCGGAGTCCATCCAGGGAAGGCTCACGTCAAGCACACCGCTGTCGCCGCTGTACGCCAGATAGGAGTATACAAACTCGATGACAAACACACCGGCGTCAACATGGCCGCGCAGGTCGTGCCGTCCCGTTCTTCCCTCCGTCGAAAACTGACGTGGAAACCATCCGTCTGTCCGCTGGCAGCTGAGCATTTCCAGCAGCCTTATGCGGCCTATTTTATGATCAATCGACAGCATTGCCGTATAATCCTGCGCACAGTCACGCGTGCCGCGCATCGCCGTCGGCCATCCCCTGTCAAGCGAAGCCACCCACTCCATCTGAAGCGGCAGCCAGTTGTTAATAAAATAGTCCCAGGCCTTCTGTCCGGTATGGACGCTGTTTTTACGGCACAACCGTGAGAAATAGCGCCGTGTCTCTTCCTTTTTCTCCTCATAAACCGGAGTTTCAAAATAGGCAAGCGGCTTCTTGACGTCACCGATTGCCGGGAGCCCCCCGTCCGCCGTGTTTTCCGGCATACACAGCACCTGAGTCAACACCTTTTCCCCGCCCGGTTCCAAATGGAAGCCGTACTTTGCCGCGTAAACAGGCGGATATCCCCAGATGGCGTTATCTTCACGGTATTCCCCAAAGGAAGCCGTGGGGCTCGACTTCATCCGGAAATTCCCGTCCATAACCGATTGCGGGCAGGAAATATCCCCGCTGCCAACGAATTTTTCATAGCTGATTTCCGTACCGCATAAATCGGCGCAGTCGGTCCACAGCGCGGCGGTGCGCCGTTCGTCCGGGTCGGATGTGCTGCTGAGAAGCTGCGACCAGAAGATTGCTTTTTCCTCTCTTCCCACAGCGCTTTTTAAGTACCATTCGTATTTATCCCATGGGGCAAGCTGGGCCGGATTGACATAGGGAACGAGGGTCGGGCATACGGAAAGCCCGATTGCTTCCCTCCGCATGTTTTTCACATACAGCTTCATCACAATTTCCGTTCCGTGCAGCGGAACAAAGAATTCCGTTTTCATATGCAGGTTCTGATACTGATACTCATAGGAAGCGCAGTGGGGCAAATAAGTTATTTTTAAATTCTGCGGTTCCTTGGAAGGGTCGCTCCCGTCAACAAGCGGACGAAAAAAGTTTGTAAACGGTTTGGGGTCTTCCATCTCATTGGACTGGAGCCATACGCCCCAGCTGGAAAACTTCTGTCCGCCCTCCCGTTTAAAAAGCAGAATTCCTCCGGGAGGATTCGCCTGCGCATATACCGGCCCGAACTGGTCTACCTTTAAAAGCACATCATGGTTCTGATAAATATATTCCCACGGCGCGGGGAGGTTCATCGAAAAAAGGTCGATCCCCGCGCAGTCCGGGCGGAACTCCGCCCATTTTTGCCCGGAAGGCCCGTATATTTCTCTGTTATTCATTGTTCGTTCCTTTCTGCCTTAACCCTTCAGGCCGCCCATGCTGATGCCTTCCGTCAGCTTGTTCTGAACAAGGCTGTAAAGGATCATCGTCGGTATCATGACAAGAACCATTCCGGCGAACATCGCGCCCCAGTCCGTCGCAAACTTCTGCTGTTCCATCAGATTTTCCAAACCGACCGGCAGAGTCCATTTCTGCTCTTTCAAAATGGTAGTGGCCATAATGTACTCGTTCCAGAAGCTCATGAAATTAAACATGATGACGGTAATCATGGCGGGCTTTGCCATGGGGACAATAATGCGGAACAATGTTCCGAAATAACCGCATCCGTCAATCTGCGCGGCATCCTCATAATCGTGGGGAATGGTGCGGAAAAATCCCGTCAGCAGATAAATGGTAAACGGAAGCTCGCACACCGCATAAATCAGTGCAAGAACGGTCAGGTTATTCGCAATTTCCACATGCTGAAAGAGGACGTACTGATTCAGGAAATTTTGGAATTTATTCAAGGACAGGAAAATAGGAATCACAATATAGTTCTGGCTTACAAACAGGCCCGCCATAAAAATCATGGAAAGCCCCTTTGAAAATTTAAATGGGAACCGGCTGGTCACATAGGCGGTGGGCACCGCCAGCAAGACGACAAACACCAGGGCGATCAGCGTAATATAAGCCGAATTCCAGAAGTACGCGAGCATATTCCCCTTTTCCAGCGCGTTCTTATAGTTATCCCAGTGAAGACCGGCGGGGAGCGCCCAGGCATTTGTCAGGAATTCCGAGCTGGTTTTGAACGAGGTGTAAAATGTCCAGATAATCGGAAGCAACACAACAGCGGTAAACAGAAGCAGAACCACCCTGACAAGAAATTTACCCGACCATTTTTGTAATTTAGCGTTTTTCATCTGTATTTCTCCCTTTAATACTCAATGACTTCTTTAGCAGTCAGTTTGTTGCTGATGAGCGCCAGTATAAAAGAGAATATAAAGACAAACACACCGACAGCCATCGCGTATCCAAAATTGGAGTTCGTGAACGCCTGTTTATACATATACGTAAGCAAAACCTCCGATTGACCCGACGGCCCTCCGGTCGGCGTCATTACCTTGACAAACACAAAGCTCATGTTAATGGTTGAAATGATAAAGAATACAATGGTGACGCGGATAATTTCCCACATCAGCGGAAGCGTAATGGAAAAGAACTGCCTGAACTTCCCCATCCCCTCCATGCTGGCCACCTCGTATAAGTCCTTTGGGATTCCGTCCATCCCGGCCATATACATCACCATATAGTACCCCACGGCCTGCCAGATCATGGCTGCCGCAACGCACCAGCGCACAGTGGATTTTTCCCCCAGCCACGCGTGAATCAGGCCCTCCGAATGGACGGCTTTCAGCGTGGAAGTCAGAATGCCCATAGTGGGGTCGTAGATCTGAACAAAAAGCACACCGATGACCACCAGCGAAAGCACATTTGGAAAAAAGAAAACCGTACGGTAGAACGGCTTTTCAATCAATTCCGTCTGTGCCAGCAGCGCCGCAAAAAACAGGGAAACCGTCATCGTCACGGCCGTTACGAACACAATGAAAAACAGATTGTTGCGAAACGCCTGCCAGAATTTTTCGTCGCGGAAGAGAATCTGGAAATTTTGCAGCCCGATAAATTCCTTGTTGAGCGAAAGGCTGCTCATCCTGAAAAGGGACATATAAAAAACATTGACGGTAGGATATAACATAAATACCGTAAACAGGATTACGGTCGGTACGGTACAGGCGGCGATAAAACCGGCGCGCTGTTTTTTTCTGCTGCGCAGCACGCGGGGGTTCCCGCTCTTTGCCCTATTGGCTGTCAACATGGTTACTCATCCTCACATAATTAATTCCAAGAAGAGATAAAATTGGTGAGGTCGTAGACGACCTCACCAATTCATGTCTTACTTTAAAATCAATGAAGAGAGTGTCCCTGCATCTTTTTCCAGATTTTCCGACCACTTGTCGGTTGTCAACGTGCCCGCCATAATCTGGTTGAGGTCCTGATATAAATCATCTCTTAAATTCACTTCTGTCTGCGAAGTCAGCGCATAAGAGCCGGTAACCGGTATGTACCCCTTGTCCGTAATCGTAAAGGTATCATAAACGGATTGGTCGATGGAATTCTTTACAAGATTCGCGGCCCCTTTGATCGGGGGAATAATTCCGGCTTTGCCTGCCAGTGTCTGAATGCTGGCGTCTTCATAGAGGAAGGCAAGGAACTTCTTCGCAAGCGGAATGTTTTTCGCATCTTTCGGAATATACATTTCTTCACAGTTCGCCCAGATATATTTCTTATCCGTTTTGTTAAAGGTCGGCAGCCCGGCGAAGCCGTACTCAAAGCCTTTCGCCTTCGGCGCGTCTTTCATTTCGGTCTCCAGCCAGTTGCCGTTCGGAATAAAGAGGCATTTGTTCTGCAGAAACTGCTGCTGTGACTGTGTATGGGTCATGGCGAGCGTTCCGTTCAGAAGATAGCCGCCGTCCTTAATTTTCTGATAAATATCAAATGTTTTCTTTACTGCGTCCGACTTCCATGCTCCTTTTTTATAGTTCAGGCAGTCCTGTAAAGCCTGTTCGCCGCCCGCAACCGCAATGGTGGGGTTCACTACAATTTCATTGTAGGAGGGGTCGTTTGCGGCCGCATAGGTAAAGAGCGCGATGCCCTTCGCTTTTGCCTTTTCTCCCAGAGCAAAAAATTCATCCCACGTTGTCGGAACTTCCCAGTTGTTTCCCTTGAACAGCGTTTTGTTATAAAACAGTCCCATTGTGCTGTAGGAAAGAGGAGCGGCATAAATTTTTCCGTCGCCATAGGGGGAAATTGTCGGGGCGGAGAGCGTTCCGTCAATCATTTTATCCTTGAGGTCGCCCGTGAAAACATCGCTGATATCCTCCAGCTTCTTATCCTGAATCAGCGACTGCAAAATTCCCGATTCATTGGTGGATGAAAGGAAAATGAAATCCGGCGGATTCCCGTTCATAATTTGCGGACGGATAACGTCGCCAAGTTTTGCGTTTGCCGTAACGTTGATTTTCACACCGGGGTTTTTCGCTTCAAACTGCTTGGCAAGGTCGTCCCAGACCTCTCGGCCGTATCCGCCTTCGAACACTGCAATGTTCAGTTCCTGATTCTGCGGTTCAGCGGCGGATGCCTGATTTTGTGCTGCTGCGGAAGAAGCGCTGCTTACTTTCTGGCAGCCGGCTAACGACGAAACTCCCAGCGACACTGCGCAAATCAGTGCAACTGCTTTCATAAATTTCATAAAATTTCCTCCCTCTAATCTTTTAATCTAGCGTAAATTATAACGGTAACTTTATAAAATTTAAATAAAACATATTGCACATTACTTTCACTTTTTTGATAGTTTTCTCATCTTGCAGTGCCATTTATATTATTTTGATCTATTTTGATACTTTTTTTATATTTCTTTTTAAATTCCGACGGGCTGGAACTCAGGTATTTATTAAATATCCTGTTAAAATAGGACTGTTCGTCAAAGCCCAGTTTGTTGGCAACTTCTTTCACCATCACATTGGGATCTTTCAACAGTTCTATCGCTTGCCCCATTTTCAGCAGATTGATATACGACGTTATATTGACCCCCGTCTCATTTTTAAACAGCCTGCTAATATAACTTTCATTCATGTGGACAAGTTTTGCAATCTGGGCAAGTGTAATTTTCTGGGTGATATTTTTCTTGATATATTCGATGATACGCATAACATCTTTTCTGTATTTCACCGCCTGATTCTTCCCCGCATTTTCGCTGACTGCATGGATCAGGTCTTTCATTGCGGCTTCATATTCGTAAACCGTACCGCATTCCCTGCAGCCGGCAGCCAGTTCTTTTATTTTGTTTTCATTTCCTTCAAAACAGCCGGAACTGAACAACATCATATTCTTGAACAGCTTATGAATATAATCACAGGCGCAGACGGGGTCTATGCCCTGCTTGTCAAAGCTTTCAAGAATTGCTATCGCCAGAATTTTTGCGCTTTCATATTCATGAAATGCCATCCCCGCACAGATCAATTCGATTGCATCATATTGATCGTCTGCGATCTCTTTTGAATAAAACAGGATATCCTGTTGATGAATTAGGTTTCCAAAGCCTTTATACAAACTGATGGCAGCCGCCTGAGCGCAGCTTTTCAGGTTGGCGGAAAGCTGTAATTCCGAAGAGAACGGCTCTGAAAGGACAAAGCCCGCCTCTGTGTTCATGTAGATCTTTACCGAATTCTGAATTCTGGACAGATACTTTTCCAATATTTCCTGAACAGGCTTATCCGATGGAAGCGGCAGCACAATCAGGGCGTCCATTGGCGTTAAGGGAATAGCCTCCATTTTGAAACCGGCATCGAACGTTTCACTGATCAGGCTGGACAGCATTTCTTTCGATGTCATATCAGGCTCTTCTTTTCGTACAGTACGTGACCGCCCCGATAGTAAAATCTCTCTTTTAAATACATAAACCCCGACGAATTCCGTTGAATATGTCTTGTTGAATTCCGGGCTCTCGGTACTGTCTTCTTTATTTCCGCCATAGAGCATTCCATTGATCTTTGACTGGTCAAATTCGCTCTTCATTTCCTCTGTTTTTTTAGTGACAAAGGGTTCAGGCGGCAATTTTTTGGCAGCTTTTCGCAAAGCCTCCAAAAGCTCCTTATCGGTAAAATTCGCCTTTAAAAGATAATCGGTAACGCCGTAACGGAGTGCTTCGCGGGCAAGCTCAAACTCCCCGAAACTGCTGAGAATAATCATTTTCCCCTGGTATCCCCGCTCATACAGCTCCTTTGCCAGGCCAATCCCGTCCAGATGGGGCATTTTTAAATCCGTTACGATAATCTGCGGATGATATTTTTCAATATATTGCAGCGCAGTTTCTCCGTCAGAAACTGCGCCGACGATTTTAAATTCGGTTTTCTCCCAATCCACCATAGATTTCAAAGCCACACGAACAATCATTTCATCATCAACGAACAGTACTGGAATCATTTTCATTGCACTCCTTTCCCTGCGGTTGATCTTTTTGGGGGGCGGGCAGGCTGCTCATAAAAGGGAACTCCATCGTGACTTTTGTTCCCTCATCGATCCTGCTTTCTATATGAAAGGGGTATTCTTTGCCAAAGCAAAGCCTGATACGCTCCTGAACATTTTGCATTCCAATGCCTGTCAGATGCTTCTTCTTTTCCGCATCTAAAATTTTTTCTACATCAAATCCTTTTCCGTTGTCTGAAATCACGGTAACAATGGTATCCTCCTGCCGTTTCATGGAAATATGGATTTCTTTTTCACCGCCGTCCTCATCAATTCCGTGGATAATTGAATTTTCGACGATCGGCTGCAAAAGGAATTTAATCATATAGCAGTGTAAAATATTTTCATCTATCTCATATCGGACTGAAAAAATATCGCCATAACGGATTTTTTGAATCACAATATAATTATTGATGTTCTTTAATTCTTCATCCACTGTTATGAATTCATTTTTGTCAAGGATGGTATTCCTGAGTAAATCTGAAAGCGCGGCCAGCCCGTTGCTGACACTGGTAGCCTTGCTCATCAAAGCGGTCCAGCGTAAAGAATTCAGCGTATTAAATAAGAAATGAGGGTTGATCTGCGCCTGCAGCATTTTCAGTTCATATTCCCTCTTCTGCTTTTGTTCTGTTTCTACCTGCTTCACCAGATCCTGCATTTTCTGGATGATTTGCCGGAATGCGCGGCTCAGAAAGCCAAGCTCGTCCTTGCTGTCATCATAAAAAGCCATCTGGTCAAAATTCGTGTTATCAATTTTACCTACCAACTGGACCAGCCTGTTCATCGGAACGCTGATGCTCTTCCACATTTGCCTATATACAATCACTGCGCACAAAAAGCAAAGGATGATTGAAATCAGGGTTGTAACGGCAATTGAAAAAGTTTCAGACTGCAGATAGGAGTCTGGAACAGCGGCAATCAGAAGCCAGCCCTGACTGTTATAATAGGTATAAGCGATCATACCCGGTTTCTCATTGAACTTATAATGCCTGATAATGTTACGATTTGGATTTTCGCGGCAGTAAGAAAAAAGCTGATTGTCAACGCTGTGTCCAAGCTGATAAGTCTTGTCCTGATTGGTGACATTGTTCCCGTAATAGTCCATAATCATAAGGTCGGAGTCCGTTCCCATATTCACGTCCGACAGGCAATTATAAAACGCGGCAGAGTCAATAAAGATCAAAGTATGACCAATGACACCGGAACCTCTTTCAGAAATAACCGGCTGCGCATAAATAATATAATTTTTATTTCCTTCATTCACACTGAGCCAACTAATATTTTTCCCGCATAAATCAATCATATGGTCGATGGTTTCCTGGCTTACATAAAACCATCCCTGGCTGTAAATGGGATTATTATCTTTATCGGTCAGAAAAATCTGCATAATTTGCGGCGAGTTGGACATATGGCCCGATATGACTGAATTCATTTGAGCAATGAAATTGTTCTTCTGCATATAATCCCAGGAATCAAACTTGTATAAACCATTCTGGACTGTTTTATTCACCATCAGCGCATCCGATATTTTCCGATATTTATCCGATTCATACTGAATATTTTTCTGTACCAGCTTAAGTACCTGAATTGAGGAATTGCTTATTTTACTATTGATGGCATTGTTGGATACATGATATGAAATGATGCCGAAAATAAAAAGCGGAACAATAGCCATGAGCAAAAATGAATACAGCAATCTGCGTGAAACTGAAAGATTACGGATACTGACATTTTTCAAATGGCCTAAATTCATTTCCCACAGACCTTTCAATTTTCCTGATTTTTACTTTACCCTGCCATGTTCTGCATCGCAAGCCATGATAGGTAAATTATAAAAACGCGTGGCGTGCTATATTAGTTTAGCACATATTACTTAAAACTGGCAATAGAACGACTGAACACCGAACCAGTCTTGGATTCGGGGATCGGCACGCGCCACCCGCGCACCGCGGGGTTCCCTGCTGATGACCTTCGTTTCCGAGGCAAAGGGTCATATCGACATTGGGGGAACCAGATACCCGATGAGAAGAGGGATGCTGTTCTATATTCCTCCGGGTGTAGAGCAAATGATCGAGCCACACGACCAAGGCACGGAACTTTGGACTTCCCTTCTTTTGGGCTAAATCATTTTATATATGTGGAGAAACACAAGCAGCATGGCAGAAAAATTTCCACCATGCTGCTTGTGCTCTGCAATATTCTGCCTTATTTTTCACTTGCGCCGACGATATATACCCTGTTTTCGCCGGATACTTGTGTAATGGTCAAATTGATCTTGTGCCCGCTGTCAGTAAAACTGTGCAGAGAGGCAGGCCTCATTGAAGCGCCGACTTTCGCTGTAATCTTCTCTGTCCCGATATATTGAAATCCGCTGTCTACAAGATGCTGTGCGGCAGTCTTTACATCCGCATTGACTTTCACGCCGAATACGGAAAAGCGGCTCTCTGATGAATTGAGTATCACAGAACCCACGGAGTTGCCATAAAACGTGATGGATGCACCTTTGTCATAGCTCCACACAGTATCCCCAACATCATCCGTCGACTTTTTCTCCGGATTTCCCAGAACCTTTACCACTTTTTCCGGCGGCACCCCCAATGACTTCCCCAAGTCCTCTTCACCGCCATGCTGTCCCAGCAATCCAAGCAACATTACGATTATCATGGGAATAACCACAAAAATCATCAGAAGCCACAACCATATCCGCCGCTTCTTTTTTACAGGCTGTACATCGGAAGCCATTTTCTGCGCTGCCGTAAAATCTGTTTTTAACTCCAAGTTATACCCTCCCTAATATTTATATACCCTAAAATGAATTATAAAGTATCAAAATACTTCTGTCAACAGCTGTTTACCGGAGTATCCGGCATATGACCTTCGGCATCTCTAAAATAATGACGAAACACCCCTGCTGTAGGAAAACAACTACAACAGAGGTGTTGCTATGCGAGGGAAAACAGTTTTTTACCAAATCCTGTTTATTTCGGCTTGGCGGCACAGCTCCTCGCGACTGTACGGTTTATATCCTTTCTTGATACAACAACTTTTTGAGTCACAATGAGCACTGCAGGCAATCGTGGGGTCTGGAGATCACCAGTCCCCCGAAATAGATAATAAGGAACCCGCTCTTATAAATTGTTGGTAACCAGCGTTTTCATTGCGGAGATGGCAGCTTCCTCGTCCTTACCGTCAGCCTGTACTGTAATGATATCACCGTACTTGATGCCCATCGCCATCAGGTTCAAAATTTTAGAAACATCGCTTTGCCCGTTTTTGCTGCGGATGGTAATCGCACTGCTGAACTTTTTTGCTTCTTTCACCAGCATTCCGGCGGGCCTTGCATGGATCCCCAATTGGTCTTTGATGGTATAAGTAAATTCTTTCATATCCTCTTATCCTAATTCTAAATTTATACGAATTCTTTTACGATTGACAGCAAATTTTTTACTTCGTCAATCTTTGTGTTTCCGCTCTCTTTGTCAATAATGGAACTGTAGACATGCGGAATAATTTTTTCCACGCCCGCCTGTAAGATAATTTCCATAATTTCACGGAAATTATCCGGGCTGATCCCGCCGGTCGGCTCCAGGATGAAATGGTTTTTCGCACAGGCCTGCGCCACCGCTTTCAGCTCTTCCCTGCATTTCAGGCCGCCCATCGGGAAAAACTTGATGGAATTTCCGCCCATTTCCCGAATCATGGCAATGGCCGTATCCACCGGGATTACTGCGGGCTGTTCACAGTCCTTGGACAGTGGCCCTGTGGAAATCTTCACCATTCCGGCTGTTCCGGAGGGGGACACGAGGGCATTGATATGGCTGGATTCATTCCCCACGTTTGCCCTTGTATAACCGACCGCGGAAAAAACTTGATTAAAGTGATTGGCTTTGATTTCCTTGGCAATCTCCGCGACCGCTTTCCACTGAGCGGGATTTCCGCCGCCCAGCCCGACAGAGAGATTCCCCTCCAGTACGTCCATGTATCTTTTCATATCCTCTACTGCGCTTGGAACATCCGGATAGCTGGAGGAAAGCACGCCGACTTCCACATGTTTTTCCGCCGCCTGATAGATTTCTTCCGCATTTTTCAGATTTCCGGCCAGCACGTTCAGGCATATACAATGATGGTAGTAATTGATTCCCATGATATCATCCCTTCATAATTTCTTTCAATCTGCTTACAATCAGTTCCTTGTCGCCCTCACACAGCGGCCGTGGGTCAAGGTCCAGCTTGCCCAGATTCAGAAATTCGGTCCGGCAATAAATGATGGGGTCCCCGGCGCGCAGTTTCCGGTTAATTTCTTCGATCTTTTTACTGCTGACCGCCGTGTCCACCGTCACCCTTGCCCGGTAAATCGCCCGTCCCGCTTCATCCTGGATCTGAACCGCCTTCAGGCCGGGAATCCTGTTGATTTCATCGCACAGGTACCGTACCTTTTCCACATTCTCTTTGACTTCTTTTTCGCGGTCCTTGTTTTCATAGCGGTCCAAAGCCTTTAAAAGACCCATAATGCCTTCTTTTCCAATCTTCATGGGACGCCCGATTCCGTGGTACTGCTTTTTGGCATACGCGATATATTCCTTTTTTCCGGTCACAAATCCGGAGGTCGTCGCTTCGAGGGCTTTGGCCCCGCTGTATACCACCAGATCGGCTCCCATGGCGATGTACTTCCGGAAATCCTCCTCGGCCGCCGCGTCGATGATCAGGGGGAGCTGATGCCGGTGCGCGATATCCCGCATTGTTGCGATATCCAACATTCCCTTCTGTACACAGTGATGGCTTTTAACATACAGCAAGGCAACCGTTTTTTCGTTGATGGCTTCTTCCACATCCTCCGGGACAACTTCATTTACGGTACCCGCTTCCACCGGCACTCCGCCTCCAAGCCGGAGCATCGTCGTCATCGGCCCTCCGAATTCAATACTGTGCCCCTTCTGAAGAACGATTTCATTCGGCAGACCTGCGGAGTCCGGAAGACGATCAATAATCGACTTTTTCCCTTTTGAGATTAACCCGGCTACTGTCAGGCAGATCGCGGCGGAAGCGCAGGATGCCACGCAGCTGTCTTCGCCTCCTGTATATTGTGAAATAATCTCGCCTGCACGGTCGATCAAATCCTCAATTACCACATAGGACTGTCCTCCGGCGACCGCGGCACGGGCCACATCATCGCTCAGGGTTGAAACACCCAGCAGAGTCACACGCCCACAACAGTTAATCACTCTTTTTAATCCGATATCCTGATATATACTCATTTTTAATCCTCTTTAATCGCTTTCATTATCACAGAAAACACGCACCCAGAATCATGGCGCCCAGAATGGCGCCGCCGGTCATTTCCTTTCCCCATTTGTAGAAAATGGCCGCTCCGACAACAGCGCCGATTCCCGTGTATACGTTATACTGCGCCGCCGCAACGATAATCAGCGGAGCAAGGTAACGTCCCACCGCGTTACCGGCACCCATCATGATGCTGGTGCCGCCGACGGTCATGCCCTCCGGCACCACTTTACGGATAACCATGAGCACAACGCCTATGATGATGCCTATGACCGCACCCACGATTAACGCCGCAAAGAAATTAGAAAACGGGAACTTCCAGCCCATGGACAAAAACACTGCCGGAATCCCGATGCCTACGCCGGTCATCAGGCTTCCGCCGATATCCAACAGGCCGACCAGCGGTCCTTCCAGAACCCTAGCAATCAGAAATCCCGCGGCGAAGCCTGCGGCAGCCGCATAATCCCCGCTGCTCATCCCGTCGGTCAGCATGGCGACAATCGGGATTTCATTAAAGGCGCCGGTGTGAAATTTGACAAACATATAAGTTCCCGCAAAGATAGAGGCGGCGGCTCCCATAACCAGCAAAATAAAAGTGCTGTCTTTCATCATGAAGGCATCAAATTTTTCTGAAAATGTTTTCTTCTCCATTTAAATTTCCTCCTTTATGTATCAGAATCATGAACCGATAATGAACTTGCCGAAGAATCCCCTGAAATAAGCGATTGCGACAAACATGATCACCACAACGGCAATCAGAATCTGAACCATTCTGCTCTTATAACCGTTCTCCTCGGCGGACTTCCCGATCAGGATTCCCAGTACGATACCGGGAACTGCGTTTCCGGAAACCAGCGCGGAAATCCCGCCCAGCACGGTTCCCCAAATTCCAACTACCTTTCCGGCATCAATGGCGGCCAGCCAGAAAATGGCAGGCATGACCGGATTAATCAGCCATCCGGTAGCGGGAGTCAGCACGTTTTTCGCAATCAGGGACAGCTTTTCCGGAATGAGTCGGGACATCGTGTTCAGAAACGTGACGACAACCGCGCCTACCGCAGAACCTGCCAGCATCATCTTCCTCGGATTCCAGACCGTTTCTTCCACATTTTTATTCTTCAAGAGCAGAGCCGCAGCGCCCCAGTTTGTGACAACTCTGTGAAACACATCCTGCGTCAGCGCGCCGGTCGCAACAGCCGCAGCCGCTGAGGAAAAGAAAAAGCCCAAGCCGAACGAGAAATGGGCGATCGGGTCTCCGTTGCAGGCATTCATTTCCCCCAGCGTTCGGAAGGACCCCATTGCCTGTACTTCCGGCGCGTGAAACATACGCGCCGCGCCGGCGGCAATACAGCCTCCGCCTATAGCCCCTATAATCAGGGAATAAAGAATGATTTCTAACATTTAAAGCTCCTCCTTCGCAATATCAAGATACTTTACTTTCACCACGATTTTGGCAGTAATGGTATAAGTGACCCTCTCCCTCGGCCAGAAAAACAACATAAAATGCTCCGTCCGGCGCTTTGTATCCACCTTTTGAAAAAAGACTTCCTCAGCCTCCATTTGGATAATCGGTTTTTGGAACTCTGCGAAGATTTGTCTTCGCATATTCTGGAAGAGCTTGCCTGTAACGTCTTCCAAAGAACCTCCGTTTGCGGTAACCACAAGCTCGTGGCTGATTTCTTTCAGCAACTGCTTGTTTTGCAAATTGTTCAGCATACTTATTCTCCGTGGACCTTGCGATAGGTTTCCACCAGTCTCTGGCCCAGTTCTTCCACATCCAAAAATCCCAGACCGACTACCTTACACCCTTCTTCCACGGCAGTACAGGCTGCCTCTACGGAACGAAGCTCAGATTTTGCCGGATAACCGTATTTGGTCTTGGCCGTCAGCGCGCCGGCGCCACCGCTTCCGCAGAAGCTGATTCCAAGGTCCGCATTGTTTTCATGCATCACGTCTCCCAGCTTCATGTCCGCGGCCATTCCCGGAATCACGATGGCCGTTCCCCCGGCCTTTTCCACTCCGCGGGCAACGGCCTGACCTTTCCCCATACGGTGTCCGATCACGACCAGCACCTTTTTTTCGCTCATTGTTCTGTTCCTCCTTTTGTTTTCTGAATGGTCATTTCTATGTGGGTTGCCACAAGAAATACTTCTGTTTGATTAATGGGAAGATGCTCTTTTTCAAACAAACCTTTTACAATATCTTCCGCCATGTCATATACCTCTCTGGGTACCTGCTCAAAGTCTTCCTCTTCCATATCCTCTACGAACGAGCGTGTCTGTACCCTTTTAAGCAAAGACAGCATATGATTTGCGAACATGAAGTCCGCCTCTTCATCCATCACAATGCCATACGATTTTAATTTTTTCTTTGATTCCTGATAGAACCGGATAAACTCATTTTTTACAGAGATATCCAGCTTACTGTCATTTAACAGCGTGTTCCATGATTGCACTTTCATTACCTCTACTGTATATCGTTTTCTTTAATACCAACTTTTGTTTCAGTTGCAGGGAATCGCCGATGGAATCCAGCACGGTCTCTTCGCAGGGCATCAGCTCCATGACGTTAAAGTCGGCAGTCATGCCGACGGCGATTTCCCCCAACCCTTTCAGGCCGAAATGCCTGGCCGGTACACTGGTGCACTTTGCCACCGCGTGCTCCAGTTCTTCACCGCAGTTAATGGTCTTGCTGACGACAGCCGCCAAGCTGTAAACGGGTCCGTTGCAGTTCTCAATATGTAAATCGGTAGAAATCATATCGCAGTCGAATCCGTCCTTCAGCGCCTGTTCAAACACACGGAAACTGAAGCTTGCGACTCCGTGGCCCACATCAAATAGAACTCCTCTTTCTCTCGCCTTCAGAGCCTGTGGAATCACGTGTTGCTCTTTGTCGAGGATGCCGCCCGCCTTTCCATGGAAGGAATGGGTGACGATATCGTTTTTCTGCAGCAGATCCAGCACCTCCGTAAATTCCGGAGGGCGGTTCCCGACGTGAACCATCAACGGCTTGCCCACCTCATGGGCAGTCTTAACCGCAAGCGCGATGGGCTCCAGCCCCATGGTGCCGACAACGCTGGCACTGGCTCTGGCCTTCAGCCCCACGATGTTGTCCGGATACTTCCGAAGAATCTCCTTCAGCCCGGGAATGTCGATATTCTTCCTGTCGCTCAGCTCATGACCGTGGGCGAGTCCTTCTTTGGCAAGATTTAAAAGGGTAAATACTTTTGTGCCGCTTTTCTCAATATAATTCTCCCGGAAATCCTCGTAATTGTCCGCGCCGCTGCTCCCGGCGTCCAGAATTGCCGTAGACCCCCGCCGGATACCCAGTTCATCCGGTTCCATCCCCAGCGATACCTTCGGGTAACAGTGCGTATGGATATCGATAAACCCGGGAGTAACGATACATCCCTGCGCATCGACGACGGTCCCCTGAGGATCGATGGAATCCCCGACTGCCGCAATGACTCCGTCCCTGACCAGAATATCCTTGATATCCCCGTGATATCCGTTAACCGGGGAAATCAGACTCCCCTTTTTAATTGTTAGTACTTTCATCCTCATTTCCTCCTATAATGTACAAGAAAAACGCTATTTTTTCTTCTATGCTGATACTCACCTGCAGGGAGTTTTCCACCAGTTTAAAGAACTGCTCCATAATCTCATAAATCACCTTATGGTCATTTGCAATCCGTATGTACTCTTCCGTGATTTCGGGCGGGGTATCGTGATCGGAGCCCTGAAACCATCTGGGAACAGCCATGCTCATATGGATCACCATGCCGAGGAGCACATCCTGACTCATCCTGTAATTCTCCGGGAATTTGGAGGTATATTCCAAAAGCGTCAAAATCAGCTTGCTGATGATATTGGCGGCATAGGTCAGATTATTAAAAGTCGTTTCCGGCTGAACGGTTCCGGCTATTTCAAACGGGTCATCCTTTGAGTTAAAGGAGGCCCGGTTTTTCTCCTGCAGAGGAATCTCATCCACCAATTTGCCGTAGTCAAGAAATTCCTGGATACGCTTGATGTCCTCCATCGGAAGAATCTGTGAGATTTTCAGCACCGGTATGCTTGTGATATTCAGCGGGATGGTCGATATGACAAAGTCAACCGCTTTCCCGAAATTCATGTTGGAAAGCTGATAGGGAGAAACCTGTCCCACGATATTCAGCATGGGAAATACATTTCCCAGCCGGATGGCCAGCAGGTTTGACAAGCCCTTTCCCGTTCCGCAGACCAGAAGAACATTTTTCTTCCTGTTTAATTGATTTGTGCAGTTTTTATATAAGTAAACGGCAATATAGCAAACTTCCGTATCCGTAAAACTAATTGGAAAGTCCTGTTTCAGTATTTCGGAGCACTCCTTCGCCATGCGGTAGAAATCAAGGTAATTCTCTTTTACCTCACGGATAACAATATAGTTCTCCTCCTTCTTCTCCTTTGCGTTGAGGAACAGAAACAGTGAGCTTTTCAGATGCCCATATAAATCATCGAAAAGAGAGGTCATATCAAACTCATAGTGATCTTTTTCTTCCTGCGTTTTTAAGAAGCCGAGAATCTTTTGCAGGCTGGAATTGACCTTCTGTTCCTCTATCTCCTGAATATTGACAATGATCTCATTCTCCATCAGAACGGACTTCAGATAGCCCAACTCCGTTTTGCCGATCTTTTTGTTCAGCCTTTTTAAAAGGGTTTCGGCATACCCCTGCGAATCATCCGCACAATCCCCGGGGCTGCAGAAATATTTCCGTATATCGCTTGCGATGCAATAGGACAGCAGGTTCAAAAAACCACTGTTGGAAATCCAGACATTGTACTGCTCATTTACTTTTTTGATTTCATTGCTGATCGTAATGATTCTTTGAAGATCGATGTATTTTTTCAACAGATCGGGCAAAAGCAGATACCAGTCTTCCGCCGTATAGCTTCCCTTAAAATACTGAGCCAGCCGTTCCGTCATAATATGTCGGATGGTAAATTCATCCCCCTGAACCTCATATCCCCCTGTTTTCAGAGAGGACAGATGAATCCGGTTATCAAAATACTCGTCAAACCGCGGTACAATTCTCATCAGAGTGGACCTGGAGATATAAAATTCTCTGGCAAGCAACTCCGCGGTGATGTCTCTTTTCTTCACATAGAAATAAAAGAAAAGGTTTAAAATGCGCTCATCTTCCATACTTTTGAGAAATCCCGCGTCTTTTTCTGGACGTCCGGTAATAAGCATTTCCGAACATCGGGGTTTTTGTTCGACCGGTATGTAGAACCCCCACTTCGAGCGGTGGCGTATTTCCACGTTTTTCTCCGCACAGATTTTCTTTAGCTCATTGATGTCATACCAGACGGTCCGTTCACTTTTTTTAAGCTCATCGCGGAAAAACGTGATGTCCAACGGGGCAGAAGAAGTAACTAATATTTTCAGTATTTCATACTGCCTTGGTTTCAATTTTCCATTCATCCTGCCACTATCCTTCCCAAAAGCCTTCCGATCAACCCGTTTCCGTCATCCTCATTTATTGCTGTCGACCATATATTTTCTGCCTGACTGGACAGATTTCCATGGTTATCCGCTGGCTGTGTAAAATTTATGTTAAAATTATGTTATCATAAATTTCCTTTCACGTTACCCTATTTTTTTGCAAAATTAAGATTTTTTCTGCAATTTTGAAACTCAAAAACTATTCTAACTTCAAACATAAAAAAATCCGCTCAGGTTTTGGACATTTCTCCAGCAGTTCCGCAGCCGGCGGTATCGTCTCCACTGTTTTGTTGCCTCCATGCATCCTATAGTATAAATCGCTTGACAAATCAAGCAGTTTCGCATAAGATGAATATAACTTCATCAAATATGCATACACTAACAGCAAGATGAAGAAATCTCAATATCAAAATGAAGTATATGAATCCAAATTTATCACGCAGGAGGCTCCCAACGATGACATTCTCACAGAAGGTAAAAGAGGCACGGGAGGTATTGCACTTTAACCAGCAGCAGCTTGGCGATATGGTCGGTGTCTCAAAAAGATCTATTGCTGCCTATGAAACCACCGATACCAAGCCACGGGGCAATATTATGAACAAACTTGCCGGCGCGTTAAAGGTATCTGTTGACTATCTGCTTAATGATGAAATCAACGATTCAAAATACGGAATTGAAAAAGATCCATTTATTGTCGAAGCAAAAGAGAAATACGGAAGCCAGGCTGCAAAAGAGATGGACAACCTGTTAGTGCAAAATACAGTGCTTTTTGCGGACGGCTCTCTCAATCAGGAGGCCAAAGACTCTTTCTTTGAAGCAGTTATGAAAGCATATCTTACCTGCAAGGAAGAGGCTCGTAAAACATATGGGCGTAAAGAATAGAACTGCTCAGCGGAGCAAGTTTAAGACGCTGGTTTATAGAAAAAAGCGACCCCAAATTTCTCGCCATGCTGCGCACATACGGTGCCTTTCAGAATGAACGTCTTGTCGGCGTAATAGCAACGCGAAGCAGCGGCGGGCATATCGCCCTGTTTTTTGTGGACGGAACGTATCAGCGGCAAGGAATCGGCAAGGCGCTTTTTGAACGGGCCTGCGATATACGCCAATGGTCTGCAATATGAAGCTACATTGAAAGGAAACCTATTATGAAACTTGAGACAGATCGATTGATTTTGCGCCCCTGGGCGGAATCCGACGCTGAGGAACTATACCGATACGCAAAGGATTCTGCCGTTGGCCCCATCGCGGGCTGGCCGGTACACACCTCCGTGGAAAACAGCCGCGAGATCATCCGCGGGGTGCTCTCCGAGCCTGAGACTTATGCCGTGGTACTGAAAGAAACCGGCAAGCCGGTGGGCAGCGCAGGCATCATGTTCTCCGGAAAGGGCAGTGCACCGATACAGGACGGCGAAGCTGAGATCGGCTACTGGATCGGAAAGCCTTGTTGGGGCCGGGGACTTATCCCCGAGGCAGTGCGGGAACTCCTGCGCCGCTGCTTTGATGACCTTGACTGCACTGCAGTCTGGTGCGGCTATTATGACGGCAACGAAAAATCCCGACGAGTGCAGGAAAAATGCGGCTTTCTTTACCATCACACCGAGGCCGATAAGCCTTGTGAGCTGATGGGCGACATCCGCACCGAGCATTTCACCTACATGAGCCGGGAGACCTGGGAAAAGACAAAAGTATAACAGGAAGGAACGCTTTTTGAAAAAAGCGCATCGAGGAAATGACCGCCCTCATGGGTGGGGACGGCTGTCTGGCAAAATAAACACAGCAAGAAAGGTCGAGAAATTTTACCCTGAGATTTCGTAGAATAGAACGCGTCGGAAGGTGAAAAGTGTGAAGGAACAAATTCTGGCCGTGCAGCGGATGCAGGACTATATCGCGGCGAATCTCGAGAATGAGATCACGATGGGTGAATTATCCCGCGTGTCGCTTTTTTCCCCGTGGTATTCCTACCGCCTGTTCAAAGCCTGCACCGGCCTGACCCCCGCCGAGTATATCCGCCGCCTGCGCCTGTCAAGATCAGCGCTGCGGCTCAAGAACGAGAGCTGCCGCGTGATCGACGCGGCGCTTGACCTGGGCTTCGGCAGTGTGGACGGCTACCAGCGGGCATTTTACCGTGAATTCGGCTGCAACCCTGGCGAATATGCGAAAATGCCTGTTCCTATCACGCTTTTCATCCCGTACGGCGTTAAATTCAGAGAACTCAGAAAGGATGAGATCGACATGGAAAACGTACAGAGCGTATTTATTCAGGTACTCCGCAAACCGGAACGAAAGGTCCTAATCAGGCGCGGCGTGAAAGCGGAGGATTATTTTTCCTACTGTGAGGAGGTGGGCTGCGATGTGTGGGGACTTTTAACCAGTATGGACTCTCTTTGCGGCGAACCGGTTTGCCTGTGGCTGCCCGAAAAGTACAAAAAGCCCGGCACCTGCACATATGTGCAGGGTGTGGAAGCGGCAATCAATTATTCCGGTCCCGTACCCGATGGCTTCGACATTATCACCTTGCCAGAGGCCGAATACCTGATGTTTCAAGGGGAACCGTTCCAGGAAGAGGACTACTGCGAGGCCATCACTGCGGTGCAGCACGCCATGGACCGCTATGACCCAACTATGATCGGCTACGAGTGGAATGATAAAAATCCCCGCACTCAGCTTGAGCCACGCGGCGAGCGAGGATACATCGAACTGCGCGCGGTAAAACGAAAAGGTTCATAAAAAACAAAAATTAAATTTATTCCTTAAAAACGGACAGAAATCGTATCAGATTGCCCGTCGTCTTTGTATGGCCGCCCTGCTTCGTGGGAGGAAAAACAATCCTAAAATATGTCATTCATGAATCTATAAATTATTGTTGATAAAATTGCAAAGCTGAGTAGAAAAGCATAAAAATAGCATAGATTCCATATTGAGGAATCTATGCTATTTATTTCCATTAAACATTTTGGAATACGATCATCAAAATTAATCAGTCGTTTGCATATGACGCTTTTTGGATTTCTTTTTTCATCTTGTCGAACAAAGTACTAAGAAAACCAGCAATATCATAGTGAAATTCCGCGGGAATCTTATGGAACGGTTGAGGCATTGTTTTCCTTTTTTCTGGCTGTAACAGTATGCCATTATGGGCGACCATGACTGTGTTTCTGTGATTGAAAAGAGATTACAAAACCTAAGACAATCGAATTCCCAAGATACTGCTAAAAACAATTTCAGTAGTTGTTCACGCGCTCGTGCCGCAGAACACGTCCGGCGCGGGTTCCTGTATGCTTTCCGTCTTTTACCACTGTCGCGCCATTAATCATCACCATTTCAATCCCCTCAGGATACTGTGCGGGGTCGGTGAAGGTTCCCTTATCGATGATGGTATTCGGATTGAACAACACAATATCGGCGAAATATCCGGGTTTGAGTTGCCCGCGTTCTTTGATGTGCATGGTTTCCGCGGCTTTGGTGGTCATTTTGTAGACCGCCTCCTCCAATTTAAGTGCTTTATCCTCACGCACATACTTGCCGAGAATTCTCGGGAAGGTTCCGTACACGCGGGGATGCGGCTTGCCGCCAAGCAGTCCGTCGGTGCAGGCATTCATTTCGGGGCGCTTCATGAAGCGCTGCACATGCTCCTCAGTACCGTAGAAATCCACCATGCCAACGGCGTTTTCTTCTTCCATCAACAAATCGAAGGTTGCCTCATAGGGATCCTTGCCGTGCAGCTTACCGAGTTGTGTGAGGCTCAGGCCGATGGCGTTCTCGTTTTTCTTATTCTTGACGCTGGTCACAAAGATGTTGTCAAGGCCCGCGAAGTCCACGAAGTTATCCCAGCCCGGAATGCCGTTCTCAATATCCTCGACCATCTTTTTACGCAGTTCTTTGTCGTGGAGGCGTGCCACGAGCTTGTCGGTGCCGCCGTCATGCACCCATGGCGGCAAAATTACGCCCAGCATGGTGCTGCCCGCCACATACGGATACTGATCAAATGAGACTTTTATGCCTTCGGCCTCCGCCTTTTCAAGCAGCGCGACCACCTTGTCAATCTTATCCCAGTTCTTTTTGCCGCAGACTTTGAAGTGTGAATAGTGGATGCGTACGCCGGACTCTCTGCCGATGCGGATGACCTCTTCCATGGATTCCAGAATGGTATCCGCTTCGCTGCGCTGATGAATGACGAACAGGCCATCGTACTCCGCAACAACCTTGCACATCTCAATGATTTCTTCTGTGTGGCCATAGGCGCAGGGCATATAAATCAAACCTGTGGAAAGACCCATCGCGCCGGCTTCCATCTCGCGGCGGGTGATGTCACGCATTTTCTGCATTTCCTCCGGCGTCGGCTGGCGGTTATCCAACCCCATCGCCTCCATGCGGATATTGCCGTGCGGTACAAGATAGCACTCGTTGAGGCCAGGCCCGACTTTTTCGATCATAGACAGATAACCGGCGGTGTTCTTAAAATGCCAGTCAATTGCATCGCTGTCCCCGTCCAGTCCCGCAAGGTTTTTTCGCCACGGGCTGATGTACTGCTCCGGCAGCGGCGCCATTGCAACGCCGTCCTGCCCGAGCACCTCGGTGGTTACGCCCTGCATCACCTTGGGAAGCACTTCAGGATTCAGCAGAATCTGCAAATCACTGTGGCTGTGGGTGTCAATAAAACCGGGGGATACCACGAGGCCGGAGGCGTCAATGACCTTCATATCTCCGTTTTCGGCTACGTCACCGATTTTTTCAATTCTGTCGCCGTCAATCAGCAGACTGCCCTTAAAACCGGGTTTTCCACTGCCGTCTACAATCAGACCGTTTTTAATCAAGGTTTTCATTTAATTTTACCTCCTAAAAATTATTGTCAAGGCACTCACTATTCTTTATCAAACTGAATTTCCGGCGCGGGCGCAACCCCCATTTTCTTATCAATGGCAGAAATTGCGAAGATTGCGATGAATGCCACGATGCCGCCGGGTACCATTGCGCTGAGGTCCCAAGGAGAATGCAGCACGTAAATCCAGATAGCCGCAACCACGGTGCCAATTACGATGGAAACGAAGCCCGCCCGTTTCGTAACGTTCTTGTAGAAAATGCCGCAGATAAATGCCGCGAAGGGGCCTGCGCTTCTCAGTGCAAATGCGCCCATCATAACGCTGATGATGTTCGACGCGCTGAGTGCTACAATAAGGCCAAAAATGCCAACAACAACCATGGCTACACGGGAAATCCAGATTTCCTTTTGGTCGTCTTTCACTCCCTTGTTGATATATGGAGTGAAAATGTCATTGGTGACCATGGTAGCCGTGCCGATCATATTGCCGGAGGCGCTGCTCATGGTTGCCGCAACAATTGCCGCCAGAACAATACCCGCAACAACCGGCGGAGCAAAGCGAATGGTGGCTTCTGCCAAGGCATTCTTCTGTGCGCCTGCCGCCGCATAGCCGTCAATGCATACATAGGCGATCAGGCCGATAATGGCAGGGATGATTGCGAACGCGGCAGACACAAGACCCGCTAGCACAGAGCCGAGTTTTGCGGATTTTCCGTCCTTCGCGGAGCAGTAGGTCTGCACGATTTCCTGACCTGTTGGGAATGTCATAAAATACATCACGATGTAACCCATAATGGTGGTAAAGCCGATTTTAGTCATGCTCAGCAAATTAAGAGACTCACCGGAGGCCGCTTTAATACCCTGCGCCTTTGAGAACAGGGTGCCAAAACCGCCAACATCTTTATTGTTTATCATAATAAACATGGCGATCCCCATACCGACTGTGATAAACAAAACGTGCATGAGATTTGCCGCGGTAACCGATTTATAGCCGCCGACCATGGTGTAGATGATTACAACGATGGTGGTGATGACAGCGGCAATTTTAAATCCGATGCCGGTCAAAACGCTGATGATGGATGCGGTTGCGATAATCTGTGCCCCTGTCGCCATGAAAAGCGCAGCAATGGATGTGAACGCTGTAAAAATATGGGAAGCTTTACCGTAACGCTTGCTGATAATTTCCGGTACGGTATTTGCCTGCGCTTTCCTGAAATAGGGAGCGATAAAAGAAACCAGAACAAATCCAATGCCCGCTGCGATCACGTACCAGCTTGCGGACAAGCCGTATTTATAAACATTGGTCGCGATACCGGTTGTGCTCGCACCGCCCGTGTTGGATGCAAACAAGGTACCTGCAAGCACAAAGGGCCCCAGAGATTTGCCTGCCATCAGAAAGTCGTCATTGCTTTCCTTTTTCAGCTTGGATTGCTTGCGCTTGGACGCAATCAACCCGATTGCTACAGTGGCCGCCATGTACAGCAAAATAATAACCGATGCCGTAATTTGTGTACTGCTCATAATCTTTTACCTCCTCAAATATGTGTCTATTTCAAAAGGGCTTTCATCACCGCATAGTATGCCTCGGTGACCTTGGTGAGCTGTTCAATTTCAATGTATTCGTTGAGCGTATGCGCCAGATTTTCCTGCGACGGTCCGATGCCGAGCGTTTTGATGCCCGCTTCTCCGGCATAGTGGCTGCCGTTGGTGCAGAAGTTGTACTGGGTAATCTGCGGCTCAAAGCCCGCCGTCTGCATTTCCTTCAAAACATCCTGTACAAACGGCTCCTCTTTGTCGTAGAGCCAGCCGGGGAAGAAGCGCTCGCCTGTAATTTTATTGCTGGTATAGCAGGTTTCGGTTCCCACTGCGTAGGACGCCTTTGCTTTCAGCTCGCTATCCTCTGCCATCAGCTTTTGCAGCAAATCCTGAATGGGCTTGAGCACGCTTTCCTTTGTCTCGCCCACCAGCAGGCGGCGGTCATAGGTGGCGCGGCAATATTCCGGTACCACCGAGGCCCCTGGGTACGGTGAGCTCTTTACGTCGGTAAGTTCCATAATACCGTTGCCCAATACAGGATGATGCGTAGGTGTAAGCGTTCGGATAGCCTCTACCACCTTGCACATTTTGTAAACGGCATTGATGCCCTTTTCGGGGTTTGCGGAGTGCGCGGCCTTGCCAAAAGTTTCAACGACAATCTCCGCGCGTCCGCGCTGTCCGATTTTGATGTTCAGATTCGACGCTTCGCCGATGACCACATAGTCCGGTTTGACTCGCCCGCTGATTCTTCGGGCGGCAACACCCTCAAAACACTCTTCGTGCACCACGCCCGCCACATAGATGTCTCCCGCGAAATTTTTACCGTTATCGGCTGCAAAGTTTGCGGCGGCCGATGCCATTGCAGAAAGCGCTCCTTTCATGTCCGAGGTGCCTCTGCCGCAGATTTTTCCGTCCGCAATGTCGGCGGCAAACGGGTCGTGCTCCCAGACGGCGGGATCGGTCACGGGAACGGTGTCCATGTGTCCGTCAAAAAGCAGCTTTTTGCCCGGGCGGCTGCCTTTGATGTGTCCTATCGTGTTGCCGTAGTCGTCCACGAACACATCGTCAAAGCCGTGCCCCTCAAAAAATGACTTCAACTCGGCAGCAACGCCGCTTTCTTCGCCTGAATAACTTTTTTGGCGAACAAGCTTTCTGCAAAGCTCAATCACTGCGTCCTGTCTTTCTTTTGTCAGCATATTCATTGCCTCCATGTTCCTTCTAATAATATTTTCTATTCACAGCTGGAATGTTTTCCATCCCATACTATATTACGATAGCCGTCTTTGTCGGTATCACCTTCGGTGGAGAAACAAAGCACCTTGGATGACACATCTATTTCGAGCTGGTCGCGTAGCCATCCGAGACTGCTGTTTTGCATCAGCTCCGCTACAAGACCGAGCGTCGACGCACCGCTTTCGCCGGATATTACTCTTGTATCTCCCGGCAGCGGGTTGCCCAGAATCCGCATGCCTTTCGCCGCCACATAGTCCGGCATGGATACAAAGTTGTCCGCGTGGTCACGCAGCACCCGCCAGCCGATGGTGCACGGTTCACCGCAGGCAAGTCCCGCCATGATGGTGTGCATTTCGCCTTTTACGAAATGCAGCCTGCCGTCATTGGCATAGGCGGTGCGGTAAAGGCAATCCGCCTGATTGGGTTCCACAATCGTAATGATGGGCGGATGCGGGTCGTCCTTGTACAAATCCGCAAAAAATCCTGTGACGCCTCCCGACATCGCCCCCACACCGGCCTGTAAGAAAATGTGTGTGGGTTTTTGCGCCCCCAGCTGCTGTGCCGCCTCATATGCCATGGTGGTGTAGCCCTCCATAATCCATCCGGGAATGTCCTCATAGCCCTCCCATGAAGTATCCTGCACCATAATCCAGCCGTACTTTTTCGCATTGTCATTTGCCAAACGTACCGCGTCATCGTAGTTCAGGTCGGTAATCGAGGCCTCGGCGCCCAGTGCTCGAATGTTTTTGAGGCGTTCCGGGGCGCTGCCTTTCGGCATGTATACCACGCTTTTTTGCCCCAATCTGTTTGCCGTCCACGCCACACCTCTGCCATGGTTTCCGTCGGTTGCGGTCACAAAGGTAAGCTCGCCAAGCTTTTGCTTTACTTCGCCGCTTATCATCCGCTCGTATGGAAGCTGCGAAAGAGGAACACCCAGTCTCTCTGCCAGATAGCTGCCGATTGCATAGCTGCCGCCCAGAACCTTAAAGGCGTTGAGGCCGAACCGAAAGCTCTCGTCTTTCACCCAAATGTTTTCCAGTCCCAACCGTTTCGCCAAAGCTGTTAATTTAACGAGCGGGGTGACACTGTACTCCGGAAAGCTTTTGTGAAAAGAGTTGACCTCTTTGGCATGTGCAACGCCGAAACGTTCCACGGGATAGGTTTTTTCTCCTTTTGAGTGCTCCCGATGCACGGATTTAAAACATTCGTCCATTATTTTCCTCCTTATGTTTACTTAGGCAAAACCGCAATTGCCTCAATTTCAACCATGGCACCCTTTGGCAGGTTTGCCACTTCAACTGCGCTGCGTGCGGGGCACTGTTGCTTGAAATACCGCGCATACATTTCGTTCATTACGGAAAAATCCCTGATGTCCTTCAAAAATACAGTCGTCTTTACTACGTCGTCAAGCCCGCATCCCGCTTCAGCAAGGATGGCATCAAGATTTTTAATGGATTGCTCACTTTGTGCCGTGATGCCACCTTCGGGAAAGCTGCCTGTGGAGGGGTCAATCGGAAGCTGACCCGACGCAAACACAAAGCCATTTGCGCTGATTGCCTGAGAATACGGGCCAATCGCTCCCGGAGCTTTTGTACTGGATACAACGTTTTTCATGAGTTACCGCCTTTTTCATAATAATTTTTTATCGAGTCTCGATAGTGCTTCGATATTTATATTATAAATTTTTATTATAATTATTACAATATGCATAAGTAACAATAAATTATTTTATTTATTGTTACTATTATCAACAAATAATTTTCATATAGAGAAATAATATTTCAAAATAATAATAATTTATTATCATTGTATAAAATGGATTAATATGTTAAAATAGACAATATAATTAAGTGGTATGTGCTGTTTCCGTGCCATAATCCCAATTATCATTTTTTCAAGGAGTGTGCCTTTGATGACTAACATTATGGATTATTATAAAAAGCTGATTCCCTTTTTGGGACAGGCCGTCGGTTTATCCTGCGAGGTTGCCTTGCAGGACTGTCAGGCGGGCTGTATTGTCGCGATTTCCAACAGTCATATCAGCGGCCGCCAGGTGGGTTCCCCGCTGACTGACCTTGCCCGCCAGATTATCAACAATGAGGCGTGGAAAGAGCAGGACTATATTGCCGGCTACGAGGGACGCTCACAGGACGGCCGTTTGCTACGTTCCTCCACCTTTTTCATTAAGGAGAACGATCAGTTGCTTGGCATGATATGCATAAATTACGACACCTCCTGCTTTTCACAGCTCAGCCATGCGCTGCTCGAGCTTGGAGGATTGAAGTATTCGGGCAACCCGGTATTGATAAACAGTTCCGGCGGCGAGACTGCTCCAAAGGAAACCTTTTTTGATGATTTGGACTTCTCCATCAACAGTACGATAGCGGAACTTTTTGGCGATCATATTCCGGAGCACTTCAATCAGGAAGACCGAATCACAATTATCCGCAAGTTAAGTGAAAAAGGTGTGTTTCTCGTAAAGGGATGCGTGGGACGCGTTTCTCATTTGCTGTGCTGTAGCGATGCCAGTGTGTATCGTTATCTATCCATCATCGGGCGCGAAAGCGAGGAATAGTCCATCTCATCAACAGCGCCCTACCAATAGTTATTCCTCTGGGATTAATGTATAAGTCCGCTACGTCTTTGGAAGTGACATTGATAACATTAAAATTAAATTGACTGAATTCTTTAAACATGGTACTTACTTCTTGTATTTTTTAATTTTTGGGAGAATTAATATGTAGTCTGAAATTAAAATAGCCGACACCATAAGAGCCACGAAACATTTTAGTTTCGTGGCTCTTATGGTGGAGATAACCGCGCTAAATCCGAACACGTTTATTTCGTAAACGGTATGCTGGTCTTGCTTTTAAACCGCGTTACGCATTAAAAATACAAGGAGCATCCAGACCGCTACCTTTTTGGGAATAAACTGCGAGTCGGCTGAATTGAGTTGGCCGGATTTATCGAGAAAAAAATGTTTAGAATTAAAAAGCCTTGAAACCCTCATGAATACTGGGTTTCAAGGCAATGGTGGAGCAAAATTTTAATGAACACAGCACAAGATACGGGTCATGCTCTCGCCTAAGGTTTATCTGAGTCTACTGTACTATAGCCGTTATCTTTTCAAGACTCGCGAAAGGGTTGTATAATTATTTAGATTTTAAGTTTTTTAACTGCATCAACTGCTTCACGAGTTGCAAAATGAATCTTTCTTGGTTTTACAGCATCACCTATTGTAATAACAGGAACATCCAAAGCTTTAAGTTCTTCCACAAGACCATTTACAGACTGAGTACCAACTGCTGAAATAATTGTATCAACATGTTTGATTGTTTTTGTTTCGCCATCCTTAATATAAGTAATAGAATCAGCAGAAATTTCTTTTACTGTTGCACCTTCCAATATATCAACATTTTTATCCATCAATCTAACCATCAGCTGGTCACGCTGTGGAGTAAAATCATCTGCCATTACATAATCCTGCATTTCAAGGACAGTAACTTTTCTTGCATATTGTTTTCTATAATAGCGCGGAGCAGCAATCATATCTGCACATTCACAGCCAACAAGACCACCACCAATAACTACTATATTAATGCCGATATTTGCGCTGCCTCTAATAGCATCCCATGCACCCATAACATTAGGATGACCACTTTCTGTTATCCATTTTGCTTCGATAGGTTTACCCCCTGTTGCAACAATAACAGCATTTGGTTTCATATCAACAACAAACTCTTTTGTTGCTTCTGTGTTAAGTCTGATATCTACACCATGTTTTTTAGCTTGATTAATAAGATATTTAACACCACAAGCATATTCCTGTTTTGTCGGTGGATATGCTGCTAATTCAAACTGACCGCCCAAATAATTGGCCTTTTCAACAAGCGTTACATCGTAGCCTGCAATTGCAGCCTGCGTTGCAGCTTCCAAACCACCAGGGCCACCGCCAATTACTAAAACTTTTTTACCTTTATTGTTTTCATCATAAACTACTTCACCCTCTAATTCGTGTCCGGCTAAAGTGTTCATTGCACAGAAGAAACCATTACCAAACATTGATGCTGTTACGCATTCGTTGCAACCAAGACATGGTCGAATATCTTCTTCTCTACCTTCCTTAATTTTGTTTGGGAGTTCTGGATCTGCAATAAGAGCACGACCCATAAAAATAATATCCGCCATATCAGCTTCAAGCAATTCTTCAGCAATTTCTGGGTCTGTAATTCTACCGATTGTACCTACAGGAATATTAACTGATTCTTTAATTGCTTTTGCTCTCTTGGCAAAAAGTCCCTGTGGGGAGCCGTGTGGTGGCTGAATTTTTGCAAGTGAAATCAACGAACCGTTAGATGCGTGAATATAGTTAATTCCTGCTTTTTCAAACATTCGTGCCATTCTGCAGGAATCTTCCAATGTAATTCCATCAACTTCATCATAAGCAGTGGAAATACGAACACCAAGAACCATATCAGGACCTACTGCTTCTCTTATAGCTTCAACAATTTCAAGAGGGTATTTCATTCTACTAGAAAGATTTCCACCATATTCATCTGTTCTCTTGTTGTGAATTGCAGAAACAAATGTACCAAGCAATCCGTGGTTATGTGCGCAATGAATTTCAATACCATCAACGCCTGCTCTTACTACGCGGAGAGCCGCATCCACATACATTTGTTTGATTTCAGCCATCTGTTCTTTTGTAATAACCTGCGGAATTGCATTCAGGTTATAGATGTGAGGAACAGATGATGCGCAAAGTGGGCCATACTGGGTTGGGTCATTCTTGATAAGCGGAATTGGGCCTGCATGCAGCAGCTGACTGATTGCTTTCGAACCACCGTCATGAATAGCATCAACAATTTCTTTGTACTTCGGAATAAATTTGTCATCAAACAAACCAATTACAGTGGAATTGTAACGGCGATGTTCATCGACATCAGCAACTTCAATCACAACAGCACCTGCACCACCTTTTGCCATTTTACCAAAGTACGCCACCATTTCGTCAGTTGGTGTACCATCAGATTTTACAGCACTTGTTCCCATAGGGGGAATCCACAAACGGTTCTTAAATTCTGTCTGATTGATTGTGATTGGGCTTAACGCTTTTTTAAATTTTTCCACAAAAATTCTCCTTTTACTTTCTAATCTTATATTACCGCGGTATTATATTTTATATAAATTATATTACCACGGTAATATAATATGTCAAGTATTTAATAAAAATTTTGAATTCAAACGTTTTTATAGTATAATTAAATAATTATTAAAAACGGAGGTTACTATGTCTGATTCCATGAAATTGCAAATTTTGGAAAAAGCCACCCAACTTTTCAAAGAATATGGCTATAATAATGTTTCTATCATGAATATTTGTAAAGCCTGTAATATATCAAAAACTACATTTTACTATCACTATCAATCTAAACACGATTTGATTATCCACTACTTTGATAAAACTCATCATGATACTGAAGAAATTCTTAAGCTGGTTATAGCCCAAAACTCTGTTGCAGAACAACTATGGATCATTATTCGGTTATATTTTCAAGCCTCAATGGATGCTGGTGTTTCTATGACGCGTGAAATTTACAGGGAGTATCTTTACGATAAAAATTCTCCTGTTATTCCTGATAATGTTTATTTAAAAAATTTATTTATTGATTTAATTAGAAAGGGAATTAATAATAAAGAATTTCCTGAATGTAGGTCTGCAGACGATTTGTATACCATATTAATGAGTGTTTCAAATGGTCTTACATTACAATGGATAATGCAGGATGGCGACTTTGACTTGGTTGAAAAGGCAAAAAAAATAATCTTACATGTTATAAACCGCTAGGGTTTTGCAATTCGAGTCCGCATTTGCTTTGAACAGAAATTCAGTGATGGGTATAATTTAATAATCTTTTGAAACTAAAAAAGCCTTGAAACCCGCATTACAGCTAAGTTTCAAGGCGATGGTGGAGATGACGAGAGTTTAACCTAGGTTAATTCAAAAATCGAGTCCTAAACATCAAGCAAACATCGGAGAAAGTGGCGTAGAATCGGGCTTTTTGCTGCCTTTTGATGTTTAGGTAAACATCACATAAGCATCAAGGAGTAGATTTTAAGGCCCGGAGGCCGGCAACCGTTGGTATGTACGACTTTCACATACCACACAGCGGCTTGATTCCGCTATGATCCACCGACACAGGATTTTACGGGTTAGTAATCGGCATATACAGGCAATCGTCGGATTTCGCTTTCATTAACCGCCTCCAAAATATCAATAGAATCATTAGTCGTTTTACATTGTGAATGGATAAGTATTAGCACAGGTCAATTTTCTCGGCGATTTGGGTCAATTACACTCTGGCAGTGACATTTATTGGGTACTGCCTCAATTGTCCCACCATTAACGCTTTGAAACGCCTTCATTAAATCAAATATGTAATTGCTGCCGCGACTAATTAAAACACCCGTAAGAATTGACCCCACATAAGGCAATTGAGCTTTAATCCCAAAAAGAGCAAAAATATCAACGTTATAAACCAGCGCCACAAGAATGCCCATTGCAATCCCTACAAGCATCTGCCATTGCTGTTTTCCCCCGACAAAGAATGTCTTAGCATGGTTTTTAAAGGAGAGGTTGTTCAAAATCATTTATTCTGAGACTAGATCTTGATGATACTTCTGCAACAAGTTTCTGATTGCCTTAGTTGATTTCTCCAGCACGATGGCATCTGCCAATTTTTTGCATTCTCCACTGTTCAGTTTGCCGATCAAATATTTGACTTCTGGTATCACTCCTGCTGCCATACTTAGTTCATCTATATTTAAACCAACGAGAAGCGGCACAGCAAGCGGATCGCCGGCCATCCCACCGCACATACCCACTCGGATTCCGTTCGCATGGGCTGCGTCGGATACACGTTTAATCAGTATTACGACAGCAGGATTGCAATAATCATATAGATAAGAGACTTTCTCATTTCCTCTATCCACCGCAAGAGTATACTGTACCAAGTCATTGGTTCCGATGCTGAAAAAGTCAACTTCCTTTGCCAGAAAGTCGGCTGTCAGCGCCGCCGACGGGATTTCTATCATGATCCCGGTCTTAATATTTTCATTAAACGGGATTTTTTTCTCTTTCAGCTCTGATTTTGCCTCTTCCAGAATCCTCTTTGCGGCAAGGAGCTCGTCGTAGCCTGAAATCATTGGAAACATAATTGCCAGATTTCCATAGGCGCTTGCCCTCAGAATGGCTCTGAGCTGGGTCAAGAAAAGCTCTTTTTTGTCAATGCATAACCGGATAGCCCGGTAGCCCAAAAACGGGTTTTCTTCCTTGGGAATATTCAAATATTTCAGCGCCTTGTCTCCACCGATATCGAGGGTCCTGACGACCACTTCTTTTTCGGCATAGGATAGCGCGATTTTTTGATACTCGGTAAACTGTTCTTCCTCATTCGGAAAAGTGTCTCTGGAAAGATACACTTGCTCGGTTCGGAACAACCCGATAGCTTCAGCTCCCTGCTCGATGGAAAACGGCACGTCGGCGGCAGATCCAATGTTGGCCGCCGTAATCACTTTGCGGCCGTCGGCCGTGATGCCTTCCACTTTGCTGTATTTCTCGAAAAGCAACAGGTTGTCCATCTCAGCCTTCATTGCTTTTTCGTAAGCTTTGACTGTTTTGGGCTGTGGATTGACAATACAGATTCCCCTCAAACCATCCAGAATAACGGTGTCCCCATCAGATACGGCTCCGGAAATACCGGAGATTCCTACCACAGCGGGAATTCCCAGTGTTTTTGCAAAGATCGCGGTATGCGAGGTTTTTCCACCCTTTTCGGTTATAAAGCCAAGAACAAAATTCTTGTTAAGCTGAATGGTATCGGAAGGCGACAGTTCGTCGGCAATCAGGATGACTTTCTCGGAAATTTGGGCAAGCTCACCGACTTTTTTCCCGGAAAGAATGTTCAGTATACGGTTGCCCGCATCGCGGACGTCTGCCGCCCGCTCCTTTATATATTCGTTGCTCATGTTCTCGAAGGTGAAAACATATTTATCAGTGATCAGCTTGACTGCCTTTTCAGACGAGAAAAGCTCTTTTTCTATCTGTTCTTCAATTTCGGGCCCGTAAGCCGGATCGGCCAGGAAGTTTTTTTGCCCTTTTAAAACGCCAATCTTATCCTTTCCAAGCGTTTTAGATGCCTGCTTGATCAGAGCGTCCACTTCAAGAGCAGCTTGACTAACTGCGCTGCGAAAACGGGCTACCTCCGACTCCCTGTTTTCTACGGTTATATTTTGACTGGTATCGAGTACCGGATTACTCTTATAAAGATGGACCTTTCCAATCTGGATGCCTCCCGACACACCGATACCGTTAAAGATTCTTTCGGACATATTCTCAACCTCCGGAAAGCATATTTGGATACTTTAATGTCATTCGTCAAAGCCGTCTTCAAATAATTTATCAATGATTTTCATCACTTCATTCTCATCAGGTCCGTCAACCACGACGGTAACCGATTGACCATTATCTAGACCCAATGTCATTAAATTCAATAAGCTTTTTGCATTTGCCTCCTTGCCGTTAAATTTTAAGATAACTTTTGATTCAAATGGAGTTATTGATTCCATTAAGATCTGAGCGGGCCTAAGATGAAATCCATATTCGCTATTAACCATAAACTCTTTGCTTAACATCTATCATTCTCTCCTCTTCAATATCTGTCTTTCTGAAATGTATTGCTTCGCACTACATCATCGCTTCGTCAATGATTGATATAATTTCTTTGGGATCATTTGCAGTTGTAAGTCTTTTAACGTTATGTTCATCCTGTACGGACAGCGCTATTTTGGTCAAAATATCGAGGTGTTCTTGGCCCTTGCCTGCAATACCAATCACAAGGAAAGCAGTATTGTTGGAACCGAAATCGACTCCTTTAGGATACTGTGCAATCACAATTCCGGACTCAATTATTTCTTTTTTATATTCGTTGACACCATGCGGAATTGCGATTCCATTTCCTATATAAGTCGTAAATTTTTTTTCTCTGGCCTTCATACCTTCGAGATACTTTGGAGTCACATATCCTTCGGAGACCAGAACGTTCCCCACTCTCTCAATAGCTGCAAATTTTGATTCGGTTTTACAATTCAGTAAAATGTTTTTTTCAGATAATATTTGTTTTGACATAAAATAACTCTTCTTTCCATTTGAACAATTTCCTTGAATTAATAAAGAAAGTCCAGCAAGCAAAGCGTTGTACCCTCCTTTGCCTGCTGAATAATCTATTCCCTAAATATTAATTAAGGTGCTTCTCTTCTAAAAGAATTTCAAATTTTTAGGTCCTGATTTATCGGCTGTGATTTTAATTCGAGTCCTTAGCTTTTGATAGGCGCTCTACGATAGCGTCATATTCCGGGGCACCTAAAAAGTTGGTTATAGCCACTATCTCTACGCCATGAGCAGCTAATTTAGCCCTGTCCGCTAAATCTTTATGACAAACAATTAAATCGGCATTTGCATTTACAATTTCTTCTACCGACGTGTTTGTTACCTTAACATCCTTAATATTTGCATTTTGCAGTTTCTTCCTAAGAAGTGAAGCTCCCATTGCACTAGAGCCCATCCCTGCGTCACAAGCAAATACAATTACTTTTATGTCTTTTGCTTTTGTAGATTGATTCAAATCTGAATTCATTTCAACACGACCATTAGCTTTCAACTGCTGCATCCGATCTTTTGATGATTCGAATTCCGTTTCTGCAACTGGCTTCCTGTCCAACTTTAGCAATAGAGAACTGACCAAAAAGGATACGACTGTACCTACCACAAGGCCTGCTAAGGTTGCCAGCAATCCGCCTTTTGGGGTCATAATTAAGAAAGAAAAAATGCTGCCTGGAGAAGGAAATGCGACCAGTCCCGCTCCAAGTAGTTGGAATGTAAAGACACCGCTCATGCCGCCAAGAATCATTCCAATGATCATGATTGGTTTCATCAAAACGTATGGGAAATATATTTCATGGATGCCGCCCAATAGATGAATAATCATTGCGCTCGGAGCAGCTTCTTTGCTTGCTCCAGTACCAAAGCGCCAATATGCAAGCAATAAGCCAAAGCCGGGTCCCGGACTTGACTCCAACATGAAATAAATTGATTTGCCCAACGTAGCAGCCTGCTGCATCCCTAAGGGGGCATATATTCCTTGCTCTATCGCATTATTCAGGAATAACACTTTTGCCGGTTCATTCACAATGGATAATAGGATTAGCAGGTGATGTGATACCATGAATTCTATACCGGTTTTTAACACCATATTTACCTGATAAATTGCCGGCCCAATTCCCCAGTAGGCAGCAATGGCCAGGATCATTCCAAGGATGCCCAGAGAGAAGTTGTTCACAATCATTTCAAATCCCGCCGGTATTTTTCCTTCAATCAAGCTGTCAAATTTTTTAAGTATAAGGGCCGCTAATGGTCCCAGCACCATCGCTCCCAAGAACATTGGTATGCTGGCTCCAATGATACAGCCCATTGCTGCGATGGTGCCTATGACCCCTCCCCTGACTCCCCAAATTGCTCTGCCGCCTGTATACGCAATTAACAGCGGTAACAAATAAGTAAGCGTCGGGGACACTAATTTAGCAAGATCTTTATTAGGAATCCATCCGGTCGGAATAAAACATGCGGTAATCAGTCCCCATGCAATAAATGCCCCAATATTCGGTAAAACCATTCCTGTAATAAAACCACCGAATTTTTGGACTTTCGCTCTGCTCTGTGCATTGTCTCGCTTTTCCTTAACCTGTAAGGATTTTGTATTTTCCATAAAGCACTCCTCCTCTTTATTGTGACTTACACATTTTGCTTTCCCTGAATCAGCAAACGCTTTGCCTTAACCATAGAACAACCACCTCTCTTTAATATATAAACAGCATATAGCTGACATTGGGACTATTGAAAATTGAGTCCGATTCCCGAATAACAGGAAACTATTCGGTTTGTTTGAGCTCTGTTCGTTCTTGCTAATTTTACCAGTTTCTAAATTTCGCAATTAATCACAATATTTATAATGCGTAATGACGTTGTATAGCAATTATAACATTGCGATTAGTTTCGGTCAATTATCATGTTTCCTAATCCCGAGATATAAAAAATGTTAATTTTAACGAAGAGTAAGGTTTTTAATTCTTTTCAGAAATAATGCCCTAAAATTCGGATTCCTTTCACCCTCGAAGGTTCTCCCTTCCCCCAAGAGTAATGGCCTGATCGGTTATGAAAGTGTGATAAACCAGCTCTTCTATATTGGATTTTATATTGACACCAACGAAAGCCAATGATAATATTGTGATAATCCCAATTATTGCTTGTGAGAGGGTGTATATGATGGCAAGTTCATTGACAGCGGAGAGAAGAAATAGATTGGCACAAATTCTGGTATCGGAAGGAAGCGTTAAAGTCGGGGAATTGGCCGAAATGTTCAGTGTTTCGACCGAAACGATCCGAAAAGATCTTATTTTCCTGGAAAGCGAAGGGATCGCCAGAAAAAGTCATGGCGGGGCAATCGCTTCCAGTGAATTGCTGGAACGGCCCTTATCTGCAAAGGCTCTGGAAAATGTTGATGCAAAGAATAAAATCGCGCAGGCTGCCGCCGAATTGATTCCCGATAAGGGCGTGATCATACTCGATTCAGGAAGTACAACTTCACAAATTGCGAAAATCCTAACAATCAAGAAGGGCCTTACAATTATTACAAACTCTATCAGCATCGCACAGATATTATCCAGTTCGGACAATACCGTTTACACGCTGGGCGGAAAGATGCGTGGAAGCAGTATGGCTCTTGTCGGATTGTGGACTGTTAATGAATTGAATGTTGTAAAGGCAGATATTGCCTTTCTGGGAACAGATGGTTTTTATTCACGTGGGGGTCCCTGTACGGCTTCGTTTGATGAGGCTCAGGTAAAAAAAGCAATGATTCAAAACAGTAAAAAGTCCATAGTCGTATGTGATAACAATAAGTTCAAAATGGACCCGTTGATTCAATATTGCGAATGGAAAGAAATCGACTGTGTGATTACCAACGAAAGCGTGTCTGAAAAAGATATAAGTGAGTTGAATAAACACGTTGGAGTGAAAATTGCAACATAACATTCATTGAATGTTTTCCAATAGCAATCGAGGGGAGAAGTTATTTCTCCCCTCGATTGCTATTTTTACTAGATTTTTTCGCTACTATTTGTCTAAAATAGACATTGATCGAAATCTATCTAAATGTTATACTTGCGATATGTTGTTATATTATATTAAATAAATTGCGATTAGGCATAAAAAACGGATGCGATTTATTTAAAATCTATTTTAGGGAGTCTAAATTATGAAGCTGCAAGTGGCACTGGACATGGTCAATCTCCAATCTGCCAAGGAGATTGTAAAGGAAGTTGAAAACAGTATTGACATTATTGAAGTCGGCACTCCTTTCGTTATCGAGGAGGGGCTTCGGGCCGTAAAGGAAATGAAAAGTGAATTCCCAAAGCTAAGCGTGTTTGCCGACCTCAAGATTATGGATGCAGGGCAGATCGAGTCAAAGTCGGCGTTTGAGGCGGGGGCCGATATCGTCAGCGTGCTTGGGACCTCGGACGATGCAACCATTCGCTCATGCGTTGATGTGGCCAAACACTATAACCGCAGCGTGCTGGTGGATATGATCAATGTGCATGATCTTGAAAAACGCGCCGCTGAAATCGATTCCTTGGGGGTCGATTATATTTGCGTTCACACGGCGTTTGATGTGCAAAATACAGGAAAAAGTCCTCTCCATGATCTTCAGTTGGTCAAGCATGTGCTGAAACATGCCAAAGCTGCTGTGGCCGGAGGGGTTAAATTGGAGACATTAGGGCAGATCGTAGCCGAGCAGCCTGAAATTATCGTAGTAGGCGGAGGCATCACCAATCAGGACGACAAAGGGCGGGTTGCCGCCGAAATGAAAAATATTATGCAGAAAGGTTGAATCAATTCATGAAAACCATTGAATACGCAAAGATCGTATGCGACGAGCTTACCAGAACATTAACTGCCATTCCTTCCGAAGAGGCGGAGAATCTAGCAGAGGAAATTTTTCACGCAAAAAAGATATTTGTTGCGGGCGCTGGCCGCTCCGGATTTATGATGAAAGCTTTTGCCATGCGGCTGATGCACATGGGATTCGACTCCCATGTGATCGGCGAAACAACAACTCCAAATGCGGAAAAAGGTGACATTCTTTTGGTCGGCTCCGGGTCTGGGGAGACCAGCAGTCTGGTTTCCATTGCAAAAAAGGCCAAGAGCATGGGCATTACAATCGGTCTGGTGACCATTTTCAAAGACTCAAGTATTGGAGAACTGGCAAATGTCGTCGTGGAAATCCCCGCACCGACGCCTAAAGTTAAAACGGAAACGGGATTCAAGTCAATTCAGCCGATGGGTTCTCTGTTTGAGCAAAGCCTTTTGCTTTGCCTCGATAGCGTAATCCTTCGCTTGATGGAAAAACAGGACAAAAACTCTGACACGATGTTCACGAAACACGCGAACTTGGAGTGACTTTATTACAAAAACGGACGAAAAGGCATAAGAGCAGCGGTTTTCTGTGGCCCTGATGATATTGGGGTGCAGGAAGCCGAGCAGCCTGCATGCATGCACTCCGGATTCTCGCTTCCAAACACTTTAAGACAGACTTTATCATTACAGATGCCTTATCTTTTGAAAAAATCACAGAAGGAATTCAAAAAAATTCCGAGGGAAAGGCATTGAACGTCTATCTTAGGAATGACCAATCAGTAACTGAAAATTTGATTTAAGAAGTGGTGATTATGCAAAAAAAGGCAGTGATTTTTGGGGCTGGCCAAATCGGAAGAGGTTTTCTGGGACAGGTCTTGTTCCATTCGGGATATCAGTTGATTTTTATTGACGTCTCTCAGAAGCTGGTGGATTTGCTGAACCAATACAAGGAATATCAGACAATCGTGGTCGGCGCAGAAGAGAAATCTTATTCCATGACGGGTATAAAAGCTTACCTGCCTACCGACCCAAAAGCAATCGAAGAGATATCTGAGGCGGACCTTGTCGTTACAGCAGTCGGCCCCAGTCATTTAAACAGTATCGCCGGAATCATTTTTAAGGGAATTGCACTGCGATGCGACAAACAATCAAAAAATTCGCTTACAGTGATTGCCTGCGAAAACATGGAATTTGGAACTAGCAAGCTTCACGGTTTTATAGAACCTTTACTTTCCACTCAGCAAATTGAATATTGCAACCAATATGTAGGCTTCCCGGATGCCGAAGTCTCACGTATGGTTATGCCGTTAAAGGACAATGACAATCCGCTGACCGTTATGGTTGAGCAGTATATGGAGTGGGTTGTCGACAGGACAAAGCTGAAAAGTGATTTGGGCAGCATTGATGGCATGGAACTGACGGACAATCCTAACGCCTACATCAAACGGAAAATATATACCCTTACCGGCCATGCGATGCTTGGGTATATGGGATACCTGAAAAAGTACGAATATGTCTATCAGGCTACTTACGACGAGGAAATTTTCAATGCCGTTTTCAAAGCTCTATCGGAATGCGGAGAAGCCTGGAGTCTTGAATTTGGTGAATCCAAGAAAGAATTTGACAAATACGTTTCCATCATGTTGAGAAGATTTGCCGATAACCGGATGAAGGACTCTTGCGTAAGAGTCTGCAGAGATCCGATCCGAAAACTCTCCATAGATGAAAGGCTGATCGAACCTGCCATTGTTGCTTTAAAACACGATATCTTGCCGTCCGGAATCATAACAGGTATACGGTCCGCCTTAAAGTTTGATTATCCCGAGGACGAACAGGCGGTTGAACTTCAGCACAGAATTCAGAATGACGGCTTGGGAAAAGTATTGAACGATATCAGCGGGTTATCTGAAAACAGTCTGCTGGCAATGTTAATTGAGCACAATTAAGGTCACAAGTTTCATTTAGGATACTACTCATCTTTTCACAAGGATGTTCGATGTCATGCCAAACACAAGGGGGCCCTCCAAACTATGGTTTGGAGGGCCCCCTTGTGTTTCTTTCCAGTTTTTAGTGAACTTTTATAGCAGTAACATCAGCTATTCCACATCATAACAGGTGCCAAAGTGATACAAACGGCTACAGACGAAAGAACCTTTTGCCTGCTCAAAAAGAGTATTGACGATGTGCTGCTTTTGCTTCATGTATTCCTTGCGCTCCTTGAGGCGGTAGCTTTCGCCTTTGATGTTGACGACGGTGCAGTGATGAAGCACACGGTCGAGGATCGCGGAAGCGATGGTGACGTCTGCAAAGACCTCGTTCCATTGGGAAAAGGTCTTGTTGGAGGTAAAGACTGTCGAGGCCTTCTCATACCGTCTGGCAATGAGCTGAAAGAACAGGTTCGCCCCCTGAATATCCATCGGGAGATAACCGATTTCGTCGATGAAGAGCAGCTTGTATTTGCCCAATATTTTGAGCTTGTCCGGCAATCTGTTTTCAAAATGAGCCTTTTTATCCATCCTCATTGACAGCAATAGACACAAGAATGGCTACATTCTCATATTCACCGCCCCAGTTACGTTTCAGGTAGATTCCATCCACATAAACATATGGATATTTTCCGCCCTCTATCATCTAAACGACACATGTTAATAGTGCACAGGTAAATATATCGGATCGCGTCGGATGCTTTGTTTAATTTGTACATTTTAAGTTCGGCCATACTTTTAAGAGCATAAAAAAAGGCCGGAGCAACAAAGCTCCAGTCTTAACCACTGTGTCAATTTCAATACCTTCAGTTGGCATATAAACGAATAATCACGGTGTAGCATGAATCACTTTTCGGAATTTTAACTGATGAAACCAATTCAGCCCGTTATACCTTCGATGAAAGTAGTCGCCATATTTTTTTGATGTCACCTTCTATCACCTTGAACTCGGAAAGATTGATGTCGTGGTAGGTATTCGCAATTTTCGTCATTTGGTTCAGGTTGTTGCCGATATGATTCAGCTCATAGACTACTCCTTTCAGCACTCCATAGTCCTGCCGAATGATGTATCCGTCCAGCGCCATTTTTCGAAGATAAGCACTTTTGTTTTTTATTCTGGCTTCCTGCATCTTATCTGCAATTAACTGTTCCTCATCAGCTGAAATGTAAAACTCTTGTTTTAAATCTCGTTTCCTTTTTTAGCCATTAATCACACCTCTCCTTTAAAAAATTCAAAAAAACTGGTGTTGATATTTCTTTCTAAAGTTGAAAACTCAGAGGGTATTAGGGGGCTCCCCTATAGGCGTACATTTGGATGGTTGCGCAGGCAGGATTTGAGCCTACGACCTTCGGGTTATGAGTTTATCTATTTTCTTTCTGTTTTTTTATTTCTTATTTTATTCAGACATTTTGTCCGACTTCTTAAAGGAGAATGTCAATGACCAAAAAGGCTATTCGTCTTGTGACTGTTTATTGTCCGCATTGTAACCACAAAATATAGGAAGATTAAAATGAGTAAAAGATATTTGTCTAAATTCGATTCAAGGAAAAACTACAACTGTCTTGAATATTGGTGCCGGGCTTCAACATCATGACCAACAAAGGTACTCAACTTTTGAGTCATATTCAGTATAGTTCAGCACGTCTCAATAATTAATTTTGTTTTTTGAAGACGTCCGGTATCCCGTTTCGAATTGAGACCGCTCATCAGACTCGTTTGCAATCAGACAGGAAGTGTATTAAAATTAAAGAAAAAAAAGGCGGGATAGAATTATATGTCACAAAAAAACGACGAGATGCGCGGCGAAATACTAAAATGCTCATACGATCTCTTTTCACACAACGATTATCACAGCGTTTTTTTGAAAGATATTGCAGCGCAAGTCGGGATAAGCAAATCACGGCTTCAAAACCTTTTTCCCAAGAAAAGAGAAATAATATGTGACCTGCTAGAGGAATATTTTTATCAATTATTTCGATATATTGAGGAACGGCTTACCGCGGATATTAATGTGTATTACAAGCTGACGCTGTTCACGGCATTTTTTTGGAAGGTCATAGACAGCAATAAAGAACTGCACTATTTTATGATGAACGTCACTACCAATAATGAACTGCTTGATGTTTTGACAGATTGTGTTTTCCTTTGGCTCAGTGAGATGAAATATAAAGAAGGCCACAATTTTGAGATTGCTAATCTCAAACAGTCCCTTATATTCTCTATTTCAGGAGGAATTGCGCTCTACATCAAAAAGGACGCCCTAAATATTGAAACGCTGTATATTACGCAGAATATTTCAGACGCTTTCATGCGCATGATGGGTTGCAGCGACGAACAGATCAACGACGTGCTGAAGAACGCAAGAGAGTGGTTGCCGAAGATGGATGTCAATCCCTTTCTCGAATACAGCAGGGAAAATATTGCGTGGATGCAGCCTTAAGACGAAAAAAGTCACTGGACTTTGATCGGATATAGAGATAACGATAAAAGCTTTGACGGCAAAGAACAGGTCAAAGCTTTTATCTATTTGCGGCAATTCTAATATTGTCAGAACGTATATCCATAGCCTCAATGATAAAAAAACGACAAACAATATTGACAAATAAATATAAAGGCAGTATATTAATACTAGTATTAATACTAGTATTAACCCGCTTGGAAAATCCGTGGGACTTTAAGAGCAGCGTACTCTGAAGGCACACAATATTAAGGAGGATATACAATCAATGAGTGAAATTAGGATTGTTCCTAATGAGAACAAGGAATTTGTATTAAAACGGGAAGCAGTTGCCCATATTGATCCCAAACGGTGTGTAAACTGCGGAACCTGTCGGGAATTATGTCCAGCAGATGCGATTCAGGAGAACCAGAGAACAATCTGTAGGATCTGTCCTGGCTGTACGGATAAGCCGGGGATGTCCCCGGCTGCTATGGACGCTTTTACGACCAAGCAGTCATGCACGACGGCTTGTCCTCTTGGAATCAGTCCTCAAGGATACATAAATCTTGTAAAAGCTGAAAAAGAAAAAGAAGCATATGAATTAATTTGGAAGAAGAATCCACTTCCTTCTGTATGTTCATTTATTTGTCACCATCCTTGTGAACAGGTATGTAAACGCGGTGTATTAGTGGATGAGCCTATTTCCATTCGTGGAGTTAAGCGTTATCTGAGTGAAAACGTGGACTACAAGGCAGAAAAATATCCTCAGAATTTTGAGGAACGAATTGCGATTATCGGCGCAGGACCTGCAGGTCTTTCTGCAGGTCATTATCTCTCCCGTGCTGGTTATCGGGTAACCATTTTTGAAGGAGAGTCAGAAGCAGGTGGAATGCTCATGTCAGGCATCCCGGAATTTCGTCTTGATCGAGATGCTGTAAGACGTGATATATCCAAGCTTACAGAAGCTGGACTCGAAATTCGGTTGAATCAACGTATCGGCAAGTTTCATCTGAATAAGATTCAAGAAGAATTTGACGTAGTTATTCTTGCTGCAGGACAGCCAAATGGAAAGTTGCTGAAGATTCCCGGACATATGAACGATGCGATTCTGACTGCAATGCAGTTCATGCAAAAAGCCAATAATGATCAGACGTTTGTCAGTTGCCCTGGGGACTTCTTCCGCATCAAGGGCGGCGAAGGCATAATTATCGGCGGTGGAAGTGTAGCTATGGACGTTGCGCGCACCGCTGTAAGGCGTGGTGCAAAAAAGGTTACCGTCGTTGCGGTAGAGGATTATGATCATTTGCCGGCACATGCATGGGAAGTAAAAGAAGCTGAAGAAGAGGGAGTTCAGGTCCTTGGCGGATATTGCCCGACGGAGTATGTGAATGGCGGGGGCGGAACCTTTGACCACGTTCACTTTGTGAAAGTGAAGGAAATGATTAAGGATGAAAATAATAAACTTCAATTTGTTTTTGATGAAGAGGATTCCATTGATATCAGAGGTGATTTTGCAGTAGTTGCAACGGGGCAGGAAGCGGATAAATCCTGGCCGGAATCTGATGACGAAACATTTTTCTATGCAGGTGATATCAGCGGAGAATCAAACTGTGTAATCGACGCCATGGCATCCGGAAGAAAGACAGCATACAAAGTGGATGCGAAGCTTCGCGGAAGAACCCTTAGAGATATGGATGTAAGCCATAAGATTTATGCTGCACCGCTGAATGAAAAGATCTATCCGGCAAACCGAAGAAGAGTGTTTACTTTCGAACGGCCTGCATTAAAACCAGAAGAGCGTATGAACAATTTTGAAGCGGTAGATCTCTGTTATACTGAGAAGCAGGCGAAACAGGAAGTTACACGCTGCCTGAGCTGTGGATATGAATTTGTTGATGTATCGAAATGTATTGGATGTGGCATTTGTCAAAAGGAATGTCCGAAGGGCGATGTCATAACCATGATTTCTGCTGAGGCGCAGAAAGGAGATATAATATGAAAAGACAGGTAATCGTAGTTGGAGCTGGCCCAGGCGGAAGTACGGCTGCATTCTATTTTGCAAAGAAAGGAATTGATGTTCTTTTACTTGATCGTGAAACCTGGCCAAGGGAGAAACCTTGCGGTGGAACATATCTTCCGATATGCTACCCGATGTTTGAGGAAATGGGAGTGTTGGAAGAAATGCAGTCTGTTGCAGAATTGTCTGCTACGAAAGTAAGACTGATTCTTCATGATGAAGCAAATGGTGAATTTACAACAAAGCCTAAGCTGAATATGCCTCGCCGCTATGGTGATGATTGTATTCGCAGAAGTGCTCTGCGTGCAGGCGCAGACTATATGGAGAATTTTGATGTTACAGAATTGATCATGCGAAAAGGTATGGTTAAAGGCGTTAAGGGATATTACCATAATCAGGAAATGACAATTGAGGCGGATCTGGTAATCGTTGCCGATGGCGCCCATTCCGTACTGGCAAATCAGCTTGGAGCGTTTGAGAATGACCCTGAGAGAATTATGTACTGTTTCCGCTCCATGATGACTGGTGTTGAAGGGCTGGAAGACGATGTAATCGAGCAGTACTACCTTCCTGATACATTACCGAATGAAGCACATAGCCCGATTTGTGTTTTCTGGCTGTGCCCGCAAAAGAGTAGTGTGACGCTTTTCGGAGTGACGATTACTGAAAAAGCGCTCAGAGAGACAAAACTTTCTATTGAAGAATTGGTTGAAGTTTGGACGACCACAACAGAGTTTGGTAAAAAGAGAATGCAAAATGCCAAGGTGTTAGATGATTACGGCTTCCGGGGTTGGCGTCTGCCAGGATGTACAAAACTCCATAAGAGTTATTATCCGGGCGCAATCATCATCGGAGATGCGATCAGTGCTGCAGAATGCGCATTTGAATACGGCGTACCTGAAGCAATGTTCGGTGGTAAGATTGCAGCAGAAGTGGGTGCAGAAATATTTGCAGCGAACGGAACCTTTGATGAGGAAACACTGGCAGAATATCAGAGACGTGCCGAAGCTCAGCTCAATCCTACTCTGGGATTTAATGCAATCTTTAGAACGGAACTACTTGATCACAAGGATCGTTTGGATGCATTCCTGAAATGGGCGAAAAAACAGCCGGGATATCCTAACAACGACTTTGGTGCAAATGTTTCACAGTTCATTACAAAAGAACTTGGAATCCCGTTACAAGTTGGCGGAGAAGCGTCCATGCAGTAATTAATAATTCATGTAAATTTTGCCACCATCAGGCATTACGTCTGATGGTGGCATTTGTTTGAAAAAGATTATGGTAACTGGATCAGCAAAAGAGTTAAGGTTATCGGATATTGCAATCCTAAAGAAAAGTTTGAGTGTCACTTATTCAAAGTGGAGGTAGTCAATGATTGTGACGGTTCTATTTCTTTTATCGTTAAAGGAGAAGGAAGCTTAAACGATTCTGAATTCGATACAAAAAGAGATGTTTGGATTATGAGAACCGATGATTTTAACCAGGCTTATGATCTCAAAAACAAATTAGATACCCTGCCGGGAGATTACATTCCAAATGAAAAACAGAAGATGCCCTGCTTCGGACAGGTTGCAGAGAGAAAAGACAATGTGGGAGTGATACACCGCCATGATCAAAATTAGAATAACCGGACTGCCGGATGATGTTGACAGCTTCCTGAATGATCTCAGGGAGCTGTTTACTGTTGTCGAGGAATCAAAGGCATATAAAAATGCTAACAGCCAGTATGTGCGGAAATACATTGACGTTGAGAGGGGTAATAACAATGAGTAATATAATTTCTGTATCATTGGAAAAAGGAGGCGTAGGTAAAACTACAACTGTCTTGAATATTGGTGCCGGGCTCCAACAACTCGGACAAAATGTCCTACTTGTTGATCTTGACCAACAAAGTCATCTTTCCCGGTGGTTGGAATTCCAGCCTGACGGAAAGCCCACGATCAGTAAGTTGATCTATCAAGAAGTATCACATATCCATTCGAATGATTTTGCCGATTTTATCCGCCGTAATGAAAAAGGAAAATTGGATTTCATCCCCGCAAACAAGATGCTGAGCGGTATTTATGCCATCCTCGGTGCAGATGGTGAAAGCAATACCGTTCTATCCCGTATTTTTAATAGTGAATTTTTTCAGAAATATAATTACATAATTTTTGATTGTCCAACAGCTGTTGATAATCTGCTTGTTTCTAACGCGCTGCAAACCAGTACAAAGTTGTTATTGCCAGTTCAAGCCGAATTGCTTGCATATGAGAGTGTTCCGGCAATGCTACAACGATATATGGCAATCAAACAGATTTCTGATATTAAACCTTATATTCAGGGAATTCTTGTAACCATGTTCAACGGAAGAACCAATATGAGCAATGAAGTCTTTACTGCCCTTACTGATGGACTTGTTAATCAAAACTGTGCGCTTAACATAACCTTACCTAAGGTTGAAAAACAAGAAATTCAAGTGCTTACCCATGGCCAAGAAAATTGTTTGATTAAAGAATCCTATTTTTATCGATATGGTACATTTGTAAGGCTGACACTCTGCACAGGTCTTAGACTGGAGGAACTTCTTGCCCTAAAATGGGAAGATGTGGATTTTTCTCGTAATGAGCTAAAGGTACGACGAATTCTTCACCGTTGCAAAAATTATGATTCTAGTTGCAAAAACTCTACATCTATTTATTTTGACGAGCCGAAAACTGCAAAGTCGAAACGGACTATTCCCCTACCAAAAAACGCAATTGATGATTTGAAATTATGGCAGGAGAAGCAGAGCGAAGAAATCTATAACCCTGATTTTATTATCACGGATCGGAATGGCAAACACCTGGAACATACGACATTTAAAAAATACTACAATCGTTTTTTGGATAAGTGTGGTATATCAGGAATTACATTTCACGCATTGCGACATACCTTTGCGACCAATGCTTTGGAAAAAGGAATGGATAAAAAAGTTTTATCGGAAATTTTAGGTCATTCCTCTGTTGCTTTTACTCTTGATACATATGCTCATGTATTAAGTTCATTCAAGCGTGAAAACATGGATTTAATGAACGACATTTATCAAAAACAGGTTAAAGCTCAAAATATAGTGTTGTCTTTCAAACCTTTTAAAAAGCAGTATATTGTTGACCTGCCCCCAAAAGTCGTCCAGATAGAAAGTTAGTAATCACCTGAGATTTTCTTGGCATATTCTGTTGGCGTTAAATTATTCAAAGAACTGTGCGGCCGAAGGGTGGTTATACTCATTTCTCCAGTCTTCAA